>OGHK01000032.1_pt1 | contig 122561 bp, 139 predicted proteins | sample 1571411 | NCBI WGS metagenome assembly OGHK01 (sample SAMEA2582043, study PRJEB24529) | metagenome | biome: Human gut stool | place: China | collected 2011 | reverse complement strand
AATGCAGAATAAAATAACAAAAATAGAATAGTACATAGAAATTAATTTGCTTTATTTATACTATACAATATAAATATTGTGAAAAAAACGAGAATTCCTTTTACTAACATACCGTCTGTCGATAATACTGCCTTCACTCCCATTGCCAAAAACAGTATATTTTTTAGAATAATTCTCCAATTTTTCATCTACAAAAACTTCCAGCAGCCGCACCACCAACCGCCATAGCTAAACCTACACCAGCTGGTCCTGCTACTGCGAGTCCTCCATATATAGATGCTGCTACCAAAGCCGCACAGGTTGGACTAACTTTACCACCAACAATCATTTCTAGTTCGTTTTCTTCAATTATTTGAAATTGTTCCATACAGAATCCTCCTCGTAAAGTAAACTTATCTACAAACTCTTAGTGCGGTAGCACCGCCAAGTGCGGCAGCACCTGCTGGTCCTGCTACTAAAAAGCCTGCTCCTGCCATACCTGCAGTGCCAAGTATACATCCCATATTTCTTCCTTCTTTACTTTTCCCACCTTCAACAGTTGAAAGTTCTGCATCTGTCATTACATCAAATTGTTTAAATGCTTTTGTATTCATGATGACTACCTCCTTTATTTTTTCTTATTCTTTAGAAACAAAAGTTTAAAAATATCATCTGATAAACTTATGGCTGCATACATGCTTAATGCGTAAAATTGCCATGTTTTATCTTGTTTCCATAGTAAAGCAATGATGCTATAAACTAAGACTAGAAGTAAGAATTCCAAAATCCATCTTTTCATACTGTTATGTCCAACGGCAGGTTGCACCGTAAGCGACTCCTGCTTTAATTCCATATCCTACCGCCTTCAAAGCAGCCCCTTGCCATGAATATGTTGTTACTGCTCCTTTTATTGCACCACCAACAGCTCCTACAGCTACTGTAGCAGCTGCACCTTTCCAATTACATCCGCCACCTTCAACGGCTGAAAGTTCTGCATCTGTCATTGCATCAAATTGTTCAAATGCTTTTGTATTCATTTGAATACCTCCTTGTTAATTTATATTTCCGGAAACAAGTATAGTATAACCCTTTTTTAGAAAAATGAACGCCCAAGTCGTAAAAGGGCATTTTGAGTTCCTAAACGGTAACATTTGATTAATACAAAAGCTGATAGGACCTACCTGCTTGACGATAAATATTTTATCTAATAGCCATATCTAATATTTGATAAACTTCTTAACCTCTTTAATTGCTTTGATTGTGCATCAGATAGTTGAAGTTTATTTTCTACCAGAATGTTAGATAACTCTACATTCATCCTACTTAAAACTAATGGCGTAGAGGTCCCACTTGACTCTAATTCCTTACGATAAAAAAGAAAAAATTTTTTAAGTGGGATATATTTTGAATCCTCACCTAAAGATACTAATAATTCGTCAATAATAACTACCGCTTCATTTTTTCTTTCTTTTCCACCTGAGAACCACTTTAAATCTACCATTAAGCTATTCCTCCAGAATACCAGCCTGCATTTCCCCCTGTTAATGAGTTCATTGCTGAATTGTTTGCTATAATATTAATAGTCTCTGCCCAATTTACCCAGCATCCTTTCTTATTATTACAGTACAAACCATTACCATAATAAATTGTCTTACCACCTTCAACAGTTGAAAGTTTTGCATCTGTCATTACATCAAATTGTTCAAAACATTTTGTATTCATTTGAATACCTCCTTGTTAATTTATATTTCCGGAAACAAGTATAGTATAACCCTTTTTTAGAAAAATGAACGCCTAAGTCGTAAAAGGGCATTTTGAGTTCCTAAACGGTAACATTTTATTAATACAAAAGCTGATAGGCATCTATCAGCTTGATATTTTAAAACATAAAGCCGCTTACTGCTAATCCACGACCGAAGTTTTTCTTCAATTGACCATATGATGAAATATTTTTATAAAATTCTCTCACACCTATGCTCATTGTTGTTTTCTCAGAAATGTTTTTTACGCTAATTTCCCGTAAACTTTCTGCTAGCTTCATTAAATTTCTTTCAAATTCTTTCCCAGCTTCAATCTCATTTTTAAAATTGATAAGAGCTTCGCGCTCATTTTCCTTAGTTTCGACATTTAAAATAAGATTATAAACTTGATCCATAATGTGTTCTTTAGTTATTTGAGCCATAAAAAAACTCCTCTATGGTTTTCCAAAATATCCCCCAGCAAGAGACGATACCCAACCGTTTGCGATTACATCTGTTGTTGCTTGAAAGACACCTTTAGTAACAACATAGCCCCATTCACCGTTGCTATATCGACATGAGTACCCGTTTGCTGCGTAATAAACAGGCTTACAATATCCCTTTCCATCACCTTCAACATATCCTAAGTAAACGTTTATGTATGCCGTTTCTTCATAGGAACATTATTAGAAGCCATGATAAATCCTACGGTATAAAAAACAACTAGGGCATTCCACTCAAAGAAAATAGTAAGGATATTGTTTTTTTGAAAAACACCAACTACGATAACCGCTACAACAATAATAGGGTAATAAATAGTTTTCCAAATAAATTGTTTAAAGTTAGTTAAGCTGGTTGCCAGAGAAATATCACTATGGTATTTCATGACACAACAGATATGAAGAATAGCTTCAACAGCTGTACTCAACAACACAATTCCAATAATTTTAGGAATAGACAGCCCAATAAGATAACCTGGCCACTCAATAATTAACTGAGATAGTACCACTGCTGTCAATACTCGAATGTGATTAGTCATAATAGTTCTTTCATAAATTATTTTTTAGAGTTGCAACCTTTACAGTTTTAGTATAATCCTTTTTTAGAAAAATGAACGCCCAAGTCGTAATTTGTCGTTTTTAGGTCGTAAATGGTAAAATTTGATTAAAATGTAAAAAACTAAGATAAAAGTTCAATATCAGCTATAAAAAGTGAACAAACAGAGCTTCTCTGACATTCACTGTTTTGTTCGCTTTTTATTAATTTTAGCCTTTTAAATGACTTAGCAATAAAGCTTTCAAGAATCAAATTTTTTGTCCCAGACTCTTGAAATACTAAGTTGTTATACAATCAACTATCTTTTCTTTCATAACCAGTCAAACTTTACAAACTAATACCAAAATAATTAGGTTATGTATTGAGTGTAAAATAATTGACGGATATAATTTCTTTGTTTTAAGAAAAGCAAGTCCATAAATTAATCCACCAATTAAATGAAAATTAATAACTTGCCGAAAATCGTAAACATGAATATAGCTAAAAACAAAACTACTCACTACTAAAGCTAAAATTTTAGAACAATTTTCTAAACTTCCTAAAAGTATGCCTCTATACAATAGTTCTTCAAGAATTGGTTGAGTACAAACCGTCGTAATCAACGTTAAAAACAATATAAAAGGTTCGCCTTGCCATAACGTACTTTTAGGACTTCCATTAATGAAAATATAAATTAAAACTAATGCTAAATCTATTAGTCCCAGAATAAAGATAGATATAATATCACTTTTCGAACATTCTATATTTTTGATAGTCCCAACTATCCTTTGTTTTTCTGAAAAAATATTAATTGATTTATAGCATAGCATTGTAATCGGAATAACTGATAATAATAACAAAATTCTAATAGTGTTACCTATTGCAGAATTAACAATAGCGTTAGGTAATGATGATGCTGCCGGAATTTGAATTAAGAAGTGTAATATAAAAACAATCAAAATAATTCTAACATACTTCAATAATACTATTAAGTTCTGATAAATTCTACTTAGCATAATTTAAATTTAAGCCATTCTTCAATACTAGTTCACTTACTAGCATTTACCTCTGTATTTTTTCCCATTGAATCCATCAATAAACGAGCAGATTGCACCAAATCCTTTATCGACTAATTTATAAAGGTCGCCTCCTCCAACAGTTTGTTCTAGTTCTTCATTTGTTAGTTCTTTAAAAGTTTTTCCTTTCTTCATCGCTTTTCTCCTATACTATCATATTTTTTAAAATAATTTTCCAACTGCTTTTCCAATTGCTTTTGCTGCTTGACGGGTTGCTTTTCCTAATTTATACGCACCCTTTGTGATGTTGTCTCCACCATTAATATTGGCAAGAGAAGTGTTGTCTAGTATTTCAAATTGTTCAAAACCTTTTGTATTCATTTGAATACCTCCTTGTTAATTTATATTTCCGGAAACAAGTATAGTATAACCCTTTTTTAGAAAAATGAACGCCCAAGTCATAAAATGACCATAAACAGTCGCAAGAGATACAGTTTGTATAAAAATAGCTAGCCCCAAAAGACTACCAGTTCAATTTTATCACTTTTCCTGAAACCCTTTAATGCTCACACGGTTTGAGCAGATGATAATAATACCAATGATTTAAGATGTTTTGAGGTCATCAATAACTCCCTTTCTTTTTGAAAAAGGCTGATCGCTAGGGGAGCTATCAGCCGAAATTAGTTTTACTTATTAAATATGGCATATGCCAATTCCGATAAGATTTGTAATAGAAAAAATATGATAGCAATCCTTACATATTTTTTAAAAAATTTGTTGCTCTTCCAATAGGAAATAATATACATAATTGGTGTCAACAAAATGTAAGGAAATAATATTCTTATAACATTACTTAAAAAGCCCATCTGATACTTCCTGTAAACCAGAGACTAGACAGCCCACTCCAGCTGAAATTGCTCCTCCTGCAGCGCCTATTAAAGCACCCGCAACACAATATCCAGCAGCTACACCCCAGTTCACTCCTCCTCTGTTAATACAAGCAAGATCATTTATGGTCAACTCTTTATAATCTTCCATTCTACTTTCCTCCAACATAACTTGTAATACATCTTACATTACCACCAATTTGTCCAAGAGCAACTCCGAGAGCAATTCCTGCAACACCACCAGCTACACCTGCAGCACCACCACCAACCATTCCTAATCCAATGTCAGTTAAACATGCACCTGCACTATACCCACCTTCTACAGCTGAAAGGTCTACTTCGTTCATTACATCAAATTGTTCAAATGCTAATGTATTCATATGAATTCATTAGCATTCCTAGTTGTTACAACATCCTAAGAATGCTAATGAAAATATCAACTAGAATATAAGAAATTAGTAAAATGATAGAGAAGCGTCTAACTGTTTTTTTTTCATCATCTTTTAGTCTTATCACAAACATTAATAACTGGGTGGCAATAAATATTAGGACAAGAAATGTATATTTTATTAACATTATAAGTACGCAGAAAGCCCTGAACCAACACAAACCAAAGCTGCCGCACCACCTGTCAATGGACCAGTAGCAGCCGCAAGGATTACTCCGCCTATGCAACCTCCGATAGCAGAGCCTAGATTTCCTTTCCCTCCTGAAATAACCTCTAAATCTGAAGCACTAATTTCTTCAATGTCTATCTTCTTTAAATTCATCGTTTTCCCCCATTTTATCAAAACTTATTTCCAATCATTCCGCCAACACATGTCAAACCACCACCAATAGCTCCAATGTGCGCACCAACAAAGGCACCTGCTAATCCTCCAACACCCAATGTTGCAAGTCCTGCTCCCGTGCCTCCAGCAATTATTCCACTTGCAATACCGGTCAGCATTGCATTTCGGCAATCTATTGCACTATACCCACCTTCTACAGCTGAAAGGTCTACTTCGTTTATGACATCAAATTGTTCCAACATTTTTGTATTCATTTGAATACCTCCTTGTTAATTTATATTTCCGGAAACAAATCTAGTATAACGCTTTTTTTAAAAAATGAACGCCCAAGTCGGAATTTGTTGTTTTTAGGTCGTAAATGGTAATTTTTTTCATATTTTCATGATTTTTTGACCGTTTGCGACTTATTTTTGACTTTTTACGACTTTGGCATTTTTTAATCTTGTTTTATGGCACAATAGTCCTAGTTTTATTTTTTAAAAGGGAAAGGTTATGAAAAGATATAAATATGTTAGTCAGATTGATTTGCGAGACTGTGGTGTGGCAGCTTTGGCATCAGTTGCCAAGCATTATGGATCAGATTTCTCGCTGGCTCATTTGAGAGAATTAGCCAAAACAACTAAGGAAGGGACAACAGCATTAGGGATAGTTGAGGCAGCTAAAGCAATCGGCTTTGAAACACGCGCCATTCAGGCTAATATGGAACTGTTTGATATGGCCGATATTCCCTATCCTTTTATTGTTCATGTTAATAAAGAAGGCAAACTCCCACATTACTATGTTATCTACAAAGCCAAAAAAGATTATCTTATTATCGGTGACCCTGATTCGAGCGTTGGGGTCACTAAAATGTCCAAAGCACATTTTGCCAAAGAATGGACTGGAGTTGCTATCTTTTTAGCGCCTGCTCCGCATTATCAACCGCATAAAGATAAGAAAAATGGCTTAACAAGCTTTTTACCAATTATTTTCAAACAAAAGGCACTGCTAACTTATATCATTCTGGCAAGTTTGCTCGTGACCTTGATTAATATTGTTGGGTCTTACTATTTGCAAGGAATCTTAGACGATTATATTCCTAATCATTTGCAATCCACTCTTGGCATTGTCTCGGTTGGGTTGATTGTAACCTACATAATGCAACAAATCATGAGCTTTTCACAAAATTATTTACTTGTTGTGCTGAGCCAACGGTTAACAATTGACGTGATTTTGTCTTATATTCGTCATATTTTTGAATTGCCCATGTCCTTTTTTGCCACAAGGCGGACAGGTGAAGTTATCTCACGTTTCACCGATGCTAACTCGATTATTGATGCACTGGCATCAACGATTCTCTCTTTATTTTTAGATGTGAGTATTTTGTTTATTGTCGGAAGTGTCTTAATTCTGCAAAATGCCAATCTTTTTTTCATCACCTTAATAGCATTGCCTATCTATGCTATTATTATTTTGGCTTTTATGAAGCCTTTTGAGCGAATGAATCACGATGTCATGCAAGCCAATTCTATGGTTAGCTCTGCGATTATCGAAGATATCAATGGTATTGAAACGATTAAATCTTTGACTAGTGAGGAAGTCCGTTATCAAAATATTGACCGTGAATTTGTGGATTATTTGGATAAAAGTTTTACGCTTAGTAAGTATGAAGCTGTGCAAACGTCGTTAAAACAGGGAGCACAGCTGATTTTAAACGTCGTCATTCTCTGGTATGGTTCACATTTAGTCATGGCTGGGAACATTTCAGTAGGACAATTGATTACTTACAATACGCTTCTGTCGTACTTTACAACGCCAATGGAAAATATTATTAATCTGCAAACCAAACTACAATCTGCCAAAGTAGCTAACAATCGTCTCAACGAAGTTTACTTAGTGTCATCTGAATTTGATGGCAAACAACTCTTAAATAACAGCCATTTTCTACAAGGAGATATTGTTTTTGATGATGTTTCTTATAAATATGGTTTTGGTCGTGACACGCTGAGTCATGTGAATTTACACATTAAGAAAGGTGAAAAAATTAGCCTAGTTGGTATCAGCGGTTCTGGTAAGACAACCTTAGCTAAAATGATTGTCAATTTTTACACACCTAACCATGGACAGATTACCCTTGGTGGCTACGATCTAAAAACCATTGATAAAAAAGCCATTCGCCAATACATTAATTACCTACCACAACAGTCTTACGTCTTTTCAGGGACGATTTTAGAAAATTTAACCTTGGGAGCACCTGACAATATCACGCAAGAAGAAATTCTGAAAGCTTGTGAAATCGCTGAAATCCGTGCTGATATTGAATTGATGCCACTAGCATACCATACCGAACTTTCAGATGGTGCTGGGTTATCTGGTGGGCAAAAGCAACGTTTAGCTTTAGCACGCGCTTTACTGACACAAGCTCCCGTCTTGATTTTAGATGAAGCCACAAGTGGTCTTGATGTTCTAACGGAAAAACGTGTGATTAAAAATTTACTATCTCTCACAGACAAAACTATTATTTTTGTTGCCCACCGTTTGAGCATTGCTGAACAATCTGACCGTGTCATTGTTCTAGATAAAGGACAAGTTATCGAAGAAGGGCATCATAAACAACTCATCCAAAATCAAGGTTTCTATGCACAGTTATTTCATGAATAAAAGGAGACCATATGAATCCTAAATTATTTCAATCTGCTGAATTTTATCATAGGCGTTATCATAATTTTGCGACTGTCTTAGTGATTCCAATGACACTCTTGGTCTTTTTTCTCCTTGCCTTTTCTCTCATTGGTAAAAAAGAAATTACCGTTACGACACTTGGTAGTATTAGACCAACAAAAGTCATCGCTGTTGTTCAATCAAGTAGTAATAACACCGTTTTAACCAATAATCTTAGTGAAAATAAGGCAGTCAAAAAGGGGGATTTACTCATCCAATACTCCGACAAATTGGAAGATAGTCAACTTAATGCCATTCAAACACAAATCGAAAGATATGAACGTCAACAAGAGGCACTCAATCAATTGAAAGAAAGTCTAAAGCAAGGACAAAACCTTTTTACAGGTGATGATGAGTTTGGTTATTCAGCAACCGTTGAGCGTTTTTTAAATCAATCTCAAACAATTACTGCTCAAGTTTCTCAATCAAACCAATCAGTTGCTAAACAAGAAACTGGTGTCAACCAAGCAAATGCAGCTATCGCCAATCAGATTGCTAACCTACAAACCCAAGCCAGTCAATATCAAGAAGTTAAAGATGCTATTCAAACTGATAAAACAAACGTATCTGGCAATAATCCATATGCAACTACTCTTAATAGCTATCTTAGCCAAATTCAAACAATCGATACACAAAGCAGTTCAACTGACAACAATTCTGCTAGCAAAGAAAGTGTTAAAAATCAATTTTTAACAGACCTACAAGGGCGGATTGATAGCATTAATGCCTCTATCTCTAGTTTGCAAACACAAGCTGCTTCCAATTATTCAACGGGAAGTTATGACACTAGTGCCACTAATCAAATTGAAAGCTTGCGTCAGCAGGAATTGACACAAGCTGAAACACAACTTACGCAAATTACTCAAGAAAAAGAAAATTTGCAAGCGCAGCTTGACCAGACAAATCTCTCCAAAGCTGACACCGTTTTAAAAGCTAGTCAAAGTGGCATTTTACATGTTTCTGATGAATTTGAAGGGCAAACGCTCTTGCCGCAAGGCAGTCAGATTGCAGAGATTTACCCAGATATTGCCAAAACACAGCAAGTCGCTATCCGCTATTACGTTGACTCCACTCATGTTAGTCAATTGAAAAAAGGACAGACTGTTCGCCTAACCCTTGAAAAAATTAGCAATCACGCCATTGTTATCACTGGCAAAATCAGTAAAATTGCAAGTTCTGCCACACAAACCAAAGAAGGAAATGTCTTTGAGGTGACAGCACTAGCCACCGTTGATAAACAAGATAGCTCCAAATTAAAATATGGTTTACAAGGCAAAACAATCAGCACTATCGGCAAAAAAACTTTCTTTAATTATTACAAAGACAAGCTATTAAAAGATTTTTAAACCCCAACCACAATAAATGGCTGGGGTCTCTTCATTATAATCCGACTTCTTTTAAGGCATCCGCCAATCTTGCAAAATCGGCAATAGATAAAGCTTCTCCACGAATGGACGGCTTGATACCAGCTGCTTCCAGAGCCTTTTCTAATTTGGTCTTGACCTCTTCTGACTTCCCAAAATGACTGGTTAGGTTGTTCCAAAGGGTTTTGCGGCGATGAACAAAACTGATTTTAGCAATGCGGAAGAAGAAATCTTCGTCTTTAACTTGAACAAGTGGTTGTTCACGACGTGTCATTTTTAAGATGGCTGAATCAACGTTCGGCGCTGGCACAAAGACTGTACGTGGCACGATGAAAGCAACTTTTGCTGTCATGTAGTATTGCACCGCAATTGAAAGTGAACCGTAAGCTTTGGTATTTGGTTCTGCTGAGATACGGTCCGCTACTTCTTTTTGCATCATCACGACAAATTCTGCAAATGGAATTTTTGATTCAATCAAGTGCATCAAGATTGGTGTTGTGATGTAGTAAGGAAGGTTTGCTACGACCTTGATTGGAAGGTCTGGGTTAGCAAATTCTTTGATACGGCTTTGAAGGTCTGATTTCAAGATATCTTCATTGATGACTTTGACATTGTCAAAATCGCGAAGCGTATCAGCCAAAATCGGAATCAAACGGTCGTCAATTTCAAACGCCATAACTTCAGCAGCATTTTCAGCCAAAAATTCTGTCAAAGCACCGATACCAGGACCAATTTCGATAACGTTGACATTCTTATCAATCTCAGCAGTATCCACAATTTTTTGTAGAATGTTAGTATCTGTCAAAAAGTTCTGTCCAAATGATTTTTTAAAGGTAAATCCATGACGCTCAAGGACAGCACGCGTCACACTGTAATCAGCAATTCTCATAATTTATTTAACTACCTTATCCACAAGTTATCCCCAAAATAAGGTTTTGTCATTCCTTTCATTTCTGTCAATGCAATTTACTATTGTATCACATCTGGCTTAAACGTGAAACACTTCTGAGCTTTTGTATGGTAGCTGTGATGTATAATTGTTTTTCTAAATAATTGGTATTCAGTCGTTTTTTCTTGGCTTCTCTTGGTAAATAGAGATAGAGGCATTCACTTCCTGCTCGCAAGATTTCATCACCAAAGTCAGTTTCTAACAGGTCAGCTAACTTATCCTGTGAAAACTGGTCATTTGTAAAAACAAGGTGAACACGTGAAACGTCATAGCTTTCATCAAAGGGATTTTCAATAATTGCCGTTGTAAGCTGCGGTTGCTCTTTAAGAACAACAGATAAATCAGCTCCGATTTTTTCTTAATCGTATCATGAATCAAGGTGCAAATAGCATTATCAGCTAAATCCGTCTCAAAAACAATATTGCCACTTTGAATATAAGTCTTGACGTTTTCAAGCCCTGCTTCTGTCAAAATCTCAACAAGATAAGTCATTTTAGGAATCCGATTTTGACCAACTGGTGTGACACCTCGCAAGAGTGCGACTTTTTTCATTCTTCGTATTTCTCCATCGCTTCTTCGACTTCAGCCAGGGTGATGCCAAAGAGTTCTAAGCGTTTAAGGAGTTGTTTACCGTTGCTGTAGCCAATACGGAGTTCTTCTCCGAGGTATTCACGGCGCCTGCGGCTATCATTTCCCATTAAAAGTCCCATACGCATTAGGTCAGCTCTTGTGATGTCGAATTGATTATCATCATCAAAATTTCCTAATACGACAGAAAGAGCTTTTTGCAAATCTTCGAAACTTGCGTGCTCAACGCCGAGTGAACGACCTTTACTTTTTGATTTTGGCGCAGCTTCATCACGATTTAAAAAAGCGTGTTTAACATTTGGGATAGCATTCATGATGATTTTTCGAATGCGTTCTCCGTTATAATCTGGGTCCGTAAAGACAATGACCCCACGCAGGTCATTTAGTTTTTCAATGCGTTCAAGGTCATCGTCATTGATAGCTGAACCTCGTGTTTCGTAAGTGTCCACGTCGTAAAAGCGACGCAAATTTGCAGTATCGTCTTTCCCTTCAACGACTAAGACTTCTTGGATTTTAATTTTTTCAGTCACAGTTAAATAACCTCTTTGCATTGTCTGATGTTGCTTTTGCCACTTCTTCGCTTGTTAATGCACGAAGTTCAGCAATTTTATCTACAACATAGCGAGTATAAGCGGTGCGGTTTTCACGACCACGTTTTGGAACTGGGGCAAGATAAGGCGCATCCGTTTCAACTAAAATCTTATCAAGCGGTAATTTTTGCGCAGCTTCTTGAACATCAAGAGCTTTTTTAAAGGTCACAACACCTGAAAATGAAATCATCATGCCAAGCTCGATAAAACGCTCTGCCATTTCCAAAGAACCTGAAAATGAATGGATAATCCCACCGCGAGGTCCAACGCCTGCTTCTTTGATGACAGCGTAAGTATCTTCAAGCGCATCACGAGTGTGGACAATAAAAGGGAGGTTGTGGTCTTTTGAAAGCTGAATCTGACGTTTAAAAACCTCAATTTGGACGTCTTTTGGGTCTTCCATCCAGTAGTAATCAAGGCCAATCTCACCAAGACCAATCACTTTGGGGTGTGATAGATTGGCAACAATCATATCCTCAATTTCTTGAGTATATGAACCTGCTTCCGTTGGGTGCCAACCGATTGTGGCGTAGATTTCAGGGTATTTTTCAGCTAACTCAATAGCGCGTTTAATAGTTGGTGCATCAAATCCAACAACATTATGTCGAGTGACGCCCATTTCTTTTGCAAGTGCCAATTCTTCTGCTTCACGCCCAGCAAAATCATCGGCGTTTAAATGCGTGTGTGTATCAAATATTTCCATGATTTTATTATAACACAGACCACAAGAGAGACCAAAGCCAAGTACAAGTAAAGCGGTAAAATATCAAAGATAAATACAAAAAGAGAACCAAATTGGCTCTCTTTTTTAAAAGGTTGGATTCAATGACTAACTAATACTATGCTTTAGCTTTTTTTGCTTTATAAACAAAACCAAAGATAACTGATAATACAAGTACTAGACCAAGTATCATCAATCCTAGACCACTGCTATCTCCTGTTGACGGAAGGAGTGATTTCTTTTCTTGTTTCTTCTCTGATTGTTTATCAGAATTACTTGACAGAGTTGTTGGATCATCAACTGTTGGGGTATTTGACTGTTTTTTTCTGGAATTACTGGTGTTTTAGCATCTTCCATTTTGATTATCGCATCGGCTTGGACTGTCCATGAACCGTCTGTTCCTTTTACCTCGACTTGACCGTCTGCTGTGACACGGAAAGTGATTGACTCTGCTAAGTCATAACCTGCTGGCGCTTGACTTTCCACCATAGTGTAGGCGCCCTCTGACAAGCTGAACACTTTGGCTGTATCACCTGAAGTCCACGCTAAGTTTTCACCCGTTTTTGCATCTGTGGCGATTTGACCGTCTGCGGTTTCACCTGAAACAACTTTGAACGATGCACCTGGGAGTTCGGCGCTACCGTTAACTTCAACTTTGCTAAATGTCACATCTGTTGTCTTAGGGTCCTCTGGTTCTTCTGGAATTACTGGCACATGCGTATTCGTAATGGTTACATTTCCGTTCTCTACTTTTCCTTCAGTAGTTGTATAGTCATCAACTTCAGTCACTTTTTTGACAGAGTAAACAATATCTTTTTATTTGCTTTTTCAGCAAGATTTCTCCATGTATATGTCCACTTATTCGCTGCTGTTAACGTCACAGCATCACCAGATTTTTTGCCATTAGCATATAATTGGACATCAATAGAATTAGGACAAAGCCATCTTGATCATCGCTATCATCCCAAACTTTTGTGACTGTCAAACTTGTTTTACCTGGAGTATAGTTATTTGTAATGTCATATCCATTAATTGTTACCGTGTAATTGTCAACACTATCTTCAGTTACTGCGTAAGTAATAGCACTACCATTTGCATATTTGGCAAGATTTAAAAACGTATATGTCCAATTCGTATCAGCTGTTACTTCTTGTGAAGCTACCTTAGTTCCATTGGCTAAAAGGTTAACTGTACTCGAATCTGGACGTTTACCATCTTGGTCATCATTGTCATTTCATGTCTTTGTTCCAAACACTTCTGTCGTGTCTGGGGTATGACTGTTTGTAATGTTAAATTCAGAAATGATAGTTTCATAACCACCAACACTGTCTTCTGAAACAGTATAAACAACTTCTTGACCATTTTGATATTTCGGTAAATTTTCAAATCGGTAAGTCCAGTTATCAGTTTGTGAAACTTCTTTAGTTTGACCAGTATCTACACCATTTGCAAGTAGATGAACAACAATTGATTCTGGACGGATATCATCTTGGTTATTATTGTCATCCCATGTCTTTGTTCCTGATAAATTAATTATCTCTGGAACATGAGTATTTGTAATAGTGTAGTTATTGTCACTTCCTGAAACTACAGATTGATAACCAGATAAATCTGTAACTTCTTTTACAGTGTAATCAATAAGAACATTGTCAGAGCTAAACGAATACCCTGTATAGCTATCTGTGAATTTCCAAATAACTAGCTGAGTAATTCCTCTAAACTGATCATCAGTTAACTGATACTTTTGTTGAATGCTACTCCCATTATTTGGATAACCGTTATATAAAACTTTCATAACCGAATCGTATAACACCGCATCTTCCAATGTACTGCTACTGTTCTCTTTCATTTGCTCCGCAGTTACATTAGTATATTTAGTATACCGATCTCCATACATACTAGGATACTGCTTTTTGATATTAAAACAGTACCCTACAATAGTCTGACTATTGTCATCTATATAAATATTATTAATACCTAATCGGCTTTCGCTACTCTTACCACCATTATTTACATAACCTCGAAAAGTCTCTAAACTATTAGATTCAGCTAATACTACCTTTTCCCCACCTAAAAAACATAGCACTGATAATAAAACAACTAATATAGAAAATAACTTCTTCATAATTATTATCGGTAGTGTATCATCTAATCTAACATAGATTTTTATGTCTAATTTAATTGACAGATTGAATCTCAAGCAATTATATCACACATTTTTACGTGCTCGTAATGCTGAGAGAATTGAAACAGTATCAACAACTTCTTGAAGCATAGCTCCTAATAAAGTTGGGATGACACCTGTTGCTGCAATGACCATCAGCACTAAACAAACAAATAAACCAATTAAAACAGATTGTTTAGCGATTTTCATGGTGTGTTTTGCAATAGCAATAACTTGTGCAACCTTACTCAAATCATCTTTCATGATGACAACATCTGCGTTCTCACTTGCTGCTGTTGATCCATGAGCACCCATAGCAATTCCGACATCTGCGGTTACAAGGGCTGGGGCATCATTTACACCATCTCCCACCATTAAAACTGGTCCATTTTGGACTCCAATATCTTTTAAGTGCTTAATTTTATCCTGCGGTAAGCAATCTGCGAAGACTTTATTAATACCAACCTGCTCTGCTATTTCCTTAGCGACTGAATATTTATCTCCAGTGAGCATAACTAGGTTTTTAACATCCATTTGTTGGAGTTTTTGCATTGTTTCCTTGGCTTCAGGTCGAACGGAGTCCTTAAAAGTAATATATCCGAGTAGATGACCGTTTTTACCAACATAAATGCTAGTTTCTTTTGAAAGATTTTCAGAACTAAAGTTTTTGATAAGGCTCGGTTTGCCTGCTGAAACTTCATTACCTGAAATCTTTCCTATGATACCTTGAGCCGTTACTTCAGTTGCTGATGTGACAGGTAAAAATGTAATACCTTTACTTTTAGCGTATTGTACTAGTGAACGTGCTAAGATATGTGATGAATTTTGTTCAAGACTTGCTGCAAGCTGAATGAGTTCTTCTTCCGTGGTCCCTTCAACTGCGATGATTTGATTGACAGCTAGGTTTCCTTGTGTAATAGTACCCGTCTTATCAAAAGCTACAGATTTTGCACCAGACAACTTTTCTAGGGTTGTCCCTGTTCTAATAATAATCCCGTTCTTTGATGCTTGACTCATGCCAGCAACCAGTGCTACAGGGGCTGCTAATATTAGGGGACATGGCGAAGCTACAACAAGGACTTGAGCAAAACGCACTGGATCTTTTGAGACAAACCAAGCAAATCCACCGATTACATAAGCAATGACTGTAAAAGGAATTGAATAGCGATCAGCAAGTCTAACAAATGGTGCAGGATTTGAAGTTGACTCTTTTACCAATCTCACCAATTGTTGATATTGACTATCTTCAGCAAGTGAAGTAACTTCAAATTGGATAGAATTTGAACCATTCATAGAACCAGATAAAATATTATCTCCAACCTTCTTTTCAATTGGTTTAGATTCACCAGTCAGTGAGGCTTCATTAAAATCAGATTCTCCACGTAAAATACGTCCATCTACTGGCACCATCTCATCAGGTCTAACGACGACTACATCACCAATTTTTAAAGCTTCAACAGGAACATCTTCCAACTCGTGTCCAATCAAGCGATGTGCAATTTTGGGACTATTATCAAGAAGACTTCGTAATTCACGACTGGCCTGTTTACTGGCATAATCTTCAAGACTTTCCCCACCTGTAAGCATGATGAGAATCATAAGACTAGCCCAATAATCACCAACAAGTAAGGTAGCAATAATAGCTGAAATAGCTAGAATATCAACACCGTACTGACCAGATTTTAAAGTCTTAATCATATCAATAAGCATTGATAAAGACATAATACCGCCGGCAATAGCCACTAGAATGTAGGCCAAATCTGGTTTATGAAGAATAAAATTAATAACCAATGCACATAGTGCAATAGTTAGAGTTGTAAGTAATTTTTTGAAGTTTGACATTCTATTCACCTCTTTCATACTTCTATTATATTATAATAGTTCCAAAAAAAATACTATTTATAATGATTCTAAATAAAAATCAAATTATTAAGTGCAACAAATATTTTACTGAGCTAAGTCAATATATCTTATTATCATAGTGTGACTTTTATCTAACTTCATAAAATGCAGTAAGTGACTATTTATGGGCGTGAAAAAATCTCTTGAATACCGTGTTCTAAAATATTACTGGAAACTCATTCAAAAGGATAGTCGAAAATTATCGCCCAATGCTTTTTATTCAAGGACTTTCAGAGAAACTTTAATATCTAAAGAGTATTTAAAAAGATTTTTCAAACACGTACCGCAACTTAAAAATTACTACAACCTTTATCCGTTATCAGAAATACATCACTAATGCTACTCCCTTATTCTAACGTCAAACCTGAAGCTACTAACAAACTCATCAAAGATATTAAACGAAACACTTTTGGTTACAGGAACTTTGACAACTTTAAAAAACGCATTTACCTCGCTTTAAACATCAAAAAAGCGAGAACATCATTTGTTCTCGCTAGAGTTTAACTTTGACACCTATTACAGTTGACAAAGAGCGATTCATATGCAGGTAACTCTCATCATAGCAAGGACGAATACAATTCATGGTTAATTAATGACATGAATTTATTAAAAGATAACGGTTTTAATCAGTTATACAGCGCCATTGAAAGTATTATAACTGTGCTATTTAACGCTTTTGCTATCATTTATTTTCATTGGCTACTACTTGCGGTTAGTATTTTAATGACTGCTTTAGTTTACTTTCTTCCTAAAATTTTTGAAAATAATATTGCACAAGAAACGGAGGCTGTTTCATCTGATTTGACTGTTGCTTTAAATCGTACAAGTGATTATTTAAGTGGTTTTGACATTTTTTTCCACAATAATCAAACCGCTTACTTTAAAAATCGCATTTTAGCAGACTTTTTCACAGTGGTAAAATCCAAGGTTAAGTTGGCAAGAAGCTCTAGTACGGCTAATTCTCTTTCATTGATGTCAAGTGTTGTGGCACAAGTAATTATTTTTATGGTTACTGGTTATCTAGTCATTAAGGGGGAAATCACTACGGGGGTTATTTTCTCAATTGCCAATCTAACCAGTTGCCTATTCAACTACACACTAGGGGAGCTGCTTATAACATTGTTACCTTTAAAGCGACCTTTAAATTGCTAGAAAAATACCCTAAAAAAGTAAGTATTGAGAATCTCGATGCCATAACTAATTTTAATTAAGAATTGGTTATTCACGATTTGTGTGTCACTTTTGAAAATGGCAATAGCATCACCTATCCTAATATTACGATTAAGAAAGGAGAAAAAGTTGCTATTGTGGGAGGCTCGGGTGCTGGAAAATCAACATTAATCCGAGTATTAACAGGAGAATTGACCTGCTATGACGGTGATATTGTGATTGATAATCATCATTACAAAGATACGTTGCTAGAAAGTTTGCAAACTATTTTTGCCTTGATTCCTCAAAAACCACATATTTTTAAAGAATCTTTACTTGATAATCTGACCCTTGGTCGTTCTGTGGATAAGGACGTTTTTAAAAAGGTTTTGACTTTTGCACATGTGGATAGCTTTATTTGACCAAATTATAAAACTCTGAACATTCTTATCTGCCTGTTTTTTATCGTTCGTTTTTTATACAACAAAAATACTATTTGACTTATAATAAAAAATAAGATATAATAATATCCTAACATTATTTAAAACATTGTGTCTTAATATTCGTAAAAAGGAGAAGTAATGTCTACCAACAATCGTTATGTCATCGCAAGTTGTGGTGTTATCTTGCATTTAATGCTAGGCTCTACCTACGCTTGGAGTGTTTATCGTAATCCTATTATTGCTGAGACTAGCTGGAATCAATCAGCGATTGCCTTTGCTTTTTCGCTTGCCATTTTCTGTTTGGGCATGTCGGCTGCATTTATGGGGCAAGTTGTGGAAAAATTTGGACCTCGTGTTACTGGTACCATTTCTGCTATCTTATATGCTTCTGGAAACATCCTGACAGGCTTTGCTATTGCCCAGCATAGTATCTTTCTGCTTTATCTTGGTTATGGTGTCCTTGGCGGTATCGGGCTGGGTACGGGCTATGTCACACCCGTATCAATGATTATCAAGTGGTTTCCTGATAAACGAGGGCTGGCAACTGGGCTAGCTATCATGGGATTTGGCTTTGCCTCTCTTTTAACCGGTCCAATTGCGCATTTTTTAATCACCAAATATGATGTTATCAACACCTTTTACCTGTTAGGGGGAGCTTATTTTCTGGTCATGCTTATCGTCTCACAGTTTCTCAAATTTCCATCCTACAGTGAACAGGATACTGACGACAGTCATAAGCAATTAAGTCAAGGTATTGGAGCTAAAAAAGCCTTAAAAACAGTTGAATTTTACCTGCTCTGGCTAATTCTCTTCATCAACATTTCTTGTGGGCTTGCCTTAATCTCTGTTGTCTCACCTATGGCACAAGATATAGCTGGCATGACTGCCAACCAAGCTGCCATTATCGTTGGGCTTATGGGAATTTTCAATGGCCTTGGAAGATTGCTCTGGGCTAGCTTGTCAGACTATATCGGTCGTCCGCTGACCTTCCTTATTTTATTTGTTGTTAATATACTCATGACTGTATCGCTCATATTCCTTCACGCGCCAGCATTGTTCACCATTGCCATGGCTGTGCTCATGACTTGCTACGGAGCTGGCTTCTCACTCATTCCACCATATCTTAGCGATATTTTCGGTGCTAAAGAGCTAGCAACCATGCACGGTTATATTTTAACAGCTTGGGGAATGGCTGCGCTAGCAGGTCCAATGCTGCTTGCTGTCACATACTCAGCAACCAAATCATACACAAGTACTCTTATTATCTTTATCCTACTCTATCTACTTGCACTAGCTATTACACTTTGGCTAAAATCACAAAAAGAAAATAAATATTTATCATAAAAATAACCCCCTAGCCTCTGTGGTGAGCAAGCTAGGGGGTTCTGTGTAATAATATTGTCTATTTTTTCAGAGTAAACACAAATTTTAAAGGGTATTCAATACATTTTAAGGAGTAAAGTGTTGAATTAATGTAAAAATTGGATTAGGATTCCTCCAAGGATGAGGACGATTGCACCGCCAAGTCGGTTTGCCATTTGGGCAAAGGCAATCATTTCCATGCGGTCCGCCGCAGAAAGCACAGCGATATTTCCTGTGCCACCCATGGAATTGTTAATCATCCCAGCACCGATAGCTGTTTCGACTGGATACATACCGAGAACCTGTCCCAAAGTCCAGCTAGCAAGTCCCATTGACACAACAGATGTTAAACCGATAAGGACAAATTGCCATGTCATGGCTTGCGCTAATGAACTCAAATCAATCATTGAAAGCCCAATACCTGCCAAAACAGCGTGTGTCAAGTTAGTCATAATCACACGATTAAACATAACCACTGCTTCTTCTAATGGTTTTGGTACAATATCAAGCGCTTTGAGAACAAAGACAATGATAATCATAAAGGCATAGCTGTGCACTTTTGGAATAAAGGCATTTAAGATAACGCCGATAAGGAAAAGGGCAAAGGCAAGCATCATTCCGACACCGATTTTTGTAGGGTCAAGCGGAGCTTCAGATTTTTTCAAATCGTCTTTGTCAACAGGGATGAGCACACCGTGCCCATTGAATTTGGTGTTAGCAAATCCACGCGCCAACACAATGGCACCGATAATGGCAAAAATATTTCCTAGCGTGGTTGCTGGGGCTAATTGTGACAAGATTGATGAGGCATCTGTGTGCAATCCAGCCGCATAGATTTTGGATAATGGCACGATTCCTGCACCCATTCCTCCTGCCATTTGGGCAAATGAAATGTACATGACAGAATGTCCAAAGCCTTGACCGAGCAAAGCCCCAACAGCACCAGTGGCAAAGAAACCGATAACCATTGATAAAAGAGCGACAGGAATGAATTTAGCAGAGGCTTTCACCAAAAGTTTGCGGTTCATCCCTAGAATTGAGCCACAAATAAGCGCTGCAATATAAAAATCTAGAAAACCCCAATCACTCATGAAACTAGAAGTGGCTGAGACAACTGATCTTGGAATCAATCCTGTTGAAGCTAAGATTGCGGCTAACAGCAAGGTAAAGACTGACCCACCACCAAGGTAAGTATTCCAAAACGGTAATCGTTCACCAAGGAAGTAGAAAAGATGTCCTAAAACGACCAACATGAAAGTAATTCCAACCATATTGAGCGGTAGTTTCCCCATAGCAATAACAACAGCTAAAATGATAACCAGAGCCGTATAAAGTGGAGCGGAAACACCCGCAATTTTAACGTTCGAGAATTTTTTCATACGAATGGTTATCCTCCTTCATTAATATTTTGGATACCATTTAAGGTCACGAACAGCTTTAGCCATGTCTTTTTCTTCAGCTTGAGCCAAACCTTGTTCTTGAGCTTTTTTGGCAACAGCTTCCGCAACTTTGATAGAAACTTCAGCAACGTATTGGAATGGAGGAAGAACAGGTGCTCCTGGTTGACCTGGATCTACAAGACCACTAAGTGAGTGAGCTGCAGCACCAATCATTTCATCTGTAAGAAGTGATGCTTCAGAAGCCAACATACCAAGACCAAGACCTGGATAGATTAGGGCATTGTTTGCTTGACCGATTTGGTAATCAACGCCTTTGTAGCTTACTGTACCTGAAGGCACACCAGTCGCAACGAAGGCTTTACCGTCTGACCATTCGATAACTTGCTCAGCTGTTGCTTCTAATTTCTTAGTTGGGTTAGAAATTGGGAAGATAACTGGGCGTTCAGTGTTTTCGCACATTGCTTCAACGACTTCTTTAGTGAAAGCACCAGCGTCTGTTGATGTTCCGACCAAGATTGTTGGTTTAACAGCTTTGATAACGTCAAGAAGTTTAGTCATGTCACCGCAATTTGCAAAATCTTCACGTTTTTTAGCAAATGGTTTTTGGGCAGGTGTCAAATCTTCCATGTCATCGAAAAGAAGACCTTGTTTGTCAATCATGAAGAAGTGTTTGTAAGCTTCTTCTGGAGTCAAACCTTCTGAAACCATTTCAGCGTGAACGCGGTCAGCAATACCAGCACCAGCAGAACCACCACCGTAGCATAGGTAAACTTGGTCAGTTAGTTTTTCACCAGTGATGTCCATAGCACCGAAGATACCACCAAGAACTACGATACCAGTACCTTGGATGTCATCGTTAAATGTTGGAATTTCTTTTTTGTATTTGTTAAGAATGTTCGCAGCATTTGAACGACCGAAATCTTCCCAGTGAAGGTACAATTTAGGGAACATATTTTCAGCTGTTTGAACGAATTTGTCGATAAATTCGTAGTATTGGTCACCTGTAACACGTTCGTGGCGGTTACCAAGATACATTGGATTTTCCAAAAGTTCTTTACGGTTTGTACCAGCATCGATAACAAGTGGCATAACTGATGCAGGATCAATACCAGCTGCAGCTGTGTAAATCATCAATTTACCAACAGAGATATCCACACCTTGTACACCCCAGTCACCGATACCAAGGATACCTTCAGCATCTGTTACAACGATCAAACGGATATCGCGGTCGCCAGCAGCATTACGCAATGTTTCTTCGATGTTTTCTGGGTGGTTGATATCAAGGTATGCAGCGTATTGTGGGTCAACGTACAATTCACTGTATTCTTCGATTGTTTCAGCGATAACTGGATCGTATACAATTGGGTTGAATTCAACGATGTGTTGGTTGAATAGGTAGTAGAAAAGTGTACGGTTAGTGTTGAAGATCTCCATCAAGAAATGACGTTTTTCAAGATTTGATGGCTTACGCAAGAAATTTTGGTAAGCTTGTTCAGCTTGTTCTTCAATTGTTTGAACGTAAGGCGGTAAAATACCAAGCAAGCCAAGTTCTTTACGTTCTTCCATAGTAAAGGCAGTACCTTTATTTAAAAACGGGTTATTTAGAATTTCATGTCCACGCATGATTTTTCCTCCTGATAGTATATTAAATATGTGGAAAGATCTTATGCGGGTCATTATAAACTTCCAAACTTCTTATAGTCAAACCCATCAGTTTTAATAAATAATATTTATAAGTAGAATCCCAAAGAATATGATAAAATAAGTCAAGGAGGTAGGCATGAACTTACGTGATTTAGAGTATTTTTACCAGTTAGCCAAATCAAAATCCTATACTGGAACAGCGCAGCATTTCAAGGTCAGCCAACCGACAATTTCTTACGCTATCAAACGTTTAGAAAAAGAGTTGGACTGTGACTTAGTCATTAAAGATCCTTCGCACCGTACTGCCGAATTAACCTTACAAGGTGATATTTTCCAAAGTCACGTGGAGGATGTCTTACTACAAATTAAAACAGCAGTTAATGAGGTTCACCAATCACTCAATCCTATGACGACCGTTGGTTTCCCGCCCATTATCTGTAATTATATTTTGACTGAATTGCTGGAACAAAATGAAAACTTGGAACCTTTTTCACAGGTAAAAGCCATTCGTGGCGGTTCAAATAGCCTCATGATGAAATTGCTCGATGGACAAATTGATTTTAGTCTGCTTGGCTCACTAGCTCCCTTAAAAAATGACCAATTGGTCATCCGACAACTCTTCAAAAAAGATTTTTACGTTGTCCTTTCTAAAAATCATCCACTGGCAAATAAAAAAGAGTTGTCATTCCAAGAAATTCTCTTTGAGAAATTTATTCTGCTGGACGAACACAATATTCATCTAATAGCCTTTAATCAGTTAAATCATCGCTATCACGACCAAGCATCCGTCTTATTCAAAATCGATGATGTGTCAGTAATCAAGCAAATGGTTGCTGAAAACATGGGAATTTCACTTTTATCTGATATTGCTCTTGCTAGTGATTCTGACCAACTGGTCAAAATCTCTTTAGTCAAAGAAGATAGCATCACATTTTACGTTAGCTATGCCCATTCAAAACATGCTATTTTATCAGATGAAACTGAAAAACTGATTGATTTGATTGAAAAAGTGTCATAGCAAATAAAACAAAAAACTCAACCCGATAGGGTTGAGTTTTTCCATGTTGAATTTTTAATAGAATGAATCAGGCTCTTTGGTGTAATTTGCCCATTTTTTACTTAGAAATTGTTTGTTGATTTGGTAGTTTGGTTTACTTTGCTTTTCAGTCAAGAACGGGTTAACAGCCTTATCCATAGCTACCCAGCCATTCCAGCCCATGTGGATAGTATCTTCCATGAAGTAAGCCTTATCACCATCTCTTGAGAAATCAGCAATATTTTTAAATCCTTGACTTTGCAACTGGTATTTGATTTTTTCAACTGCTTTTTGGTACATGTCTTCGTTAAGCCCTGTATAATCTGACCATTTGCTATTAACAGGTGGGATAACAAAAAGAACATTGGTATCATTTTGAGCAAATTGGTTCAATACCAATTGTAGATCGTTGTACTCCGGTGATTTTAAGTAGTTAAATTTACGTTGAGAATTTTTTAAATCTTTCAATATCGGTTTGATACGAATATCATAAAAACCGTTGTCTATTCCAAAGGTATTACCACTACTTGCTTTTTTACCATCAGCTGTTGCTAGTTTTCCTAGTTTCTGATATGAAAAAGCATTTGGGAGTTTTTTAGCTTGAGTAACTACTTTGCTATCGTAATGATCAATCACAGAAACGCGACTGAAGAAAGCATCTTCTTTTTGATAAACAACACTTTTAGTTCTGAGTTTTCTCTTATCAGCTGCTGATAATTTTTTGCCTTCAGCTACTTTTTCCATCATGTCTTTGAATGAAGACTCTGGATAAAGTTTCAAGAAACGTTTAGCAGCATAACGATCATAAGCTGTTCCTGTTTGGCTTTGCAAGAAATCAATGGCTTGTCCACTGCTAAAATAAGATTGAAACGCGGCAGCATTGGCACCCTTAGCCGTAAACCACTGAGGAGAAATGAAATAAACGGCTTGTTTATTTTTCAACTCATTATTGATTTGTTGGATGCCATAAAAATGCGTCAATGAGGCAGATCCTCTTTGGCCAAGCAAATATGGTGTATAAGAACGATTGTAAGCTTCTGCAATGACAGAAGGGTGCATTTTATCAAAGCGCAGCCACTCACTTGATCCAAAGAACGGAACAAAACGGTGCTTTGGATCCGTTAAAGCACGAACCTTTTTATATTTGCTTTTAAAACCTGTTTTACTTAAGGAAACAGCGTCTTTCTTTTCTACTTTTAGGGAGTGCGATTTATTCGAAAGCGAGACACTACCCAGACTAATGACAACTAGCAAAAAGGCACAAATAACTGGTCCTAGAATTTGCCAAAGGCGTTTAAGCATTGCGAAGTTCCTCAATTCCAGCAATGATTTTATTAGCGGTATTCCAATCATCACGTCCAAATTCTGAAATTGGAATATCAATATCAAAATGACTTTCCAATTCAACAATCAATTCAACAGTTCCCATACTATCAAGGACGCCTGCGTCAAACAAATCTTCATCCATCATGTCTGAAACGTCTTCCATAAAAAGATCATCAATAATTGCTAATACATCTGATTTAATATCCATTTGCTAAACTCCTTTATATTGAATTTTTATTTTACAGGTGGTTGTGGGAACCATAATTGATCCAAGAAACCTGAAAATAGTAAGAATGATAACATCACAACATTAAATGTGATGAAAATACCAAGACCTTGTGTCCATTTGTTGTCAGGCAAAGGTGAGAGTCCTTGTTTTTTGCGCTCACGATTGATTTTGTTCTTCTTACGAACCCAAGCATCATTAATCACAAGACCCACACCATGAAATAGTCCATAAGCGATATAGTACCACGTTAAGCCATGCCAAAATCCCATGATTAACATGTTAATAATATAAGCGACGCTTGATGTGACATTGCGATTTTTAAAGACTTTGTGCTTAACCAAGACCTTAACCAAACGCATGAAAACAAAATCACGGAACCAGAAAGACAAACTCATGTGCCAACGATTCCAAAATTCTTTCAAATCGCGTGATTTAAAAGGCTGATTAAAGTTAACTGGGTTTTTAATCCCCATAAGATTTGAAATAGCTAGCGCAAACATGCTATAACCCGCAAAGTCAAAGAATAAATCAAAACCATAGGTGTACATAACACCTAGCGTAGCAATGTTAAAGACTCCGCCCATTTCCAGGGCTTCTTCTTTTAGCGGCACCATAAGTAGCGTTCCAAAAATGTAAGCTAGGATGAACTTGTAAAGAAATCCAAGCATCAAGTAACGAACGCTTTCTTCAAGCATATCAAGCAGTTCATCTTTGTCAGGAATATTTTTATAATCCTCATCAAAGCGATTGAAGCGATCAATTGGTCCACTTGAAAAAGTTGGCATAAAGAGAAGGAAACGCAAAAATTGCCACAAACTAAACTCTTTTAAGACACCATCTCGCATTTCCATAATTGTGCCAACTGCACGGAAAGTCAGGTAAGAAATTCCTAAAAATCCAAAGAGCGATTGATGTTTATCAATGGTCATCAAAGGAGTAATCTTAGTCCACGCTAGTGGAAAGACGGCTAAGAAGACCCAGAGGTAAAATACCCACTTGTTATTATATTTTTTCCGATAAGTCTTGTAAGAAAAGATCAGAAAAATTTGCCAAACCACGTAAGCTAAAAGAGAAAGAATCTGATAAAGATTTTTCCCTGTCAGCATCAAAATAATGAAAGCTAAGCTAACCAAAGCTTCATAAACAGGAAATCGTTTTTTGAAAAATAATCCGATAAAAATAGGTAAGACAGCCACAATCAGGTAAAGAAAATACTGCGGATTCCCGTAAGCCTCTAAGTGTGGCAACTGATGAAGAAATGCTATCATCGGCTATTTACCTCGTTCATCAAACCTTTGATATCGATTTTACCATTTGGTGTAAGCGGCAAGCTGTCACGGTAAAGGAATTTTGAAGGCATCATATAATCCATCATGATGTCTTTCAAGTCTTCCTTAATCGCTTTAGTGATGTCCAATTGACGGTCAAATTGTTCTGCGACACCTTCTTTTAACACCACATAAGCTAGAAGATTTTGTACCTTGTGGTCTTTGTTGTAACGCGGAACAGCGACAGCTGACTTGATATATTCTGATTTGTTAAGATTTTGTGAAACTTCCTCAAGCTCGATACGGTAACCGTTGAATTTGATTTGGAAGTCCATGCGTCCGCCGTAAAGAAGCATGCCTTGATCAGTCATCACACCCAAATCTCCAGTATGATAAGCTGGCAAGCCTTCAAATTCAAAGAAAGCAGCTTGTGTGCGTTCAGGATTATTGAGATACCCTTTTGAAACAGCAGGACCAGAGACAATGATTTCACCTTGCTCGCCATTCGGCAAAGCTTTGCCATTTTCATCAATGATAAAAGTTGGTGAATCTGCTTTGGTGTAACCAATCGGCAGACGTTTGCAAGTTGCTAGCATCTCATCGGTGATAGCTACTGCAGAAAGGGCAACGGTAGCTTCTGTCGGACCATAAGCATTAACAATGCGTGCTTTCGGGAAACGGCTACGCAATTTTTGCGCTGTTTTTACTGTTAACTCTTCCCCATCGAAATAAAAATGTGTCAGATGTGGCAATGTTTCTTGATTAAAGTCATTTGACAACATAGCCATATCAGCAAATGATGGTGTTGATGTCCAAACCCCAATCGGCAATTCATTAATGGTTGTAAAGAGTCGTTTAAAGTCTGTTGTTAATTCTTTTGGAAGTGCAAAAAGTGTCCCTCCAAGGGCTAGCGTTGGTGCCCAATACATAACTGACAAATCAAACGAATAAGGCGGCTGCGCCAACATTTGTGGTCGTTCTGGCACTGAAAATTCTTTGTCAGAAATCATCCAATTAGTGAAACTTAGGAGATTGTCATGTGAGATTTGCACCCCTTTTGGTTTTCCTGTTGTCCCAGACGTAAAGATAATATAATAATTGTCATCGCCTTTAACAGAGTGAGTCAATTGATAGTCCGTTTTTTGAGCGAAAATCGTCTGTAATTGGTCAAGCTTAATCATTGGAATATTCGTTATTTCCAAAGGAAAATCACCTACAGCAATAATCAAACTTGGCTCTGCCACTTCTAAAATCGCTTCAATGCGTTCAAGAGCTGAATGTTGGTCAACAGGAATATAAGCATGTCCAGATTTTGTTAATGCCACAAAAGTAGCCAACATGTCATACTCTTGTCCTCCAAAAACAAGAACAGGAGATTTTTCTTCCAGCTTTAAAAAATCAATATAAGCAGCAAGGGAATCCGAATTTTCCTTTAAATCGCGATAAGTGTGAACATCTCCTAAGACATTATAGACAGGGAAATCTCCTTGTGTCTGAGCAAAATGCTCAATTCTCTCAATCATATCGTGTAACATGAACCGTTTACCTTTCTAATACTCATTGTAGATGAAATTACCTTGACCACGACCAAGATAACTGAAAAAATAAATTAAAACCATAAAAATCACAAAATAAAACAAGGTTTTTAATACAAATCGAGTGGTATCTTTCATTTAAACTCCTTATTTAAGTGGTAATTGTACTTCAAATGTTAACTGGCTATCAGCTTGACTGACAGTGATACTGCCTTTATGTTTTTCTAAAATAGCTTTGGCAATCGCCAAACCTAAACCAAAACTTGAGCTGCTATTGCGGGAATCTTCTGCTTGATAGAAACGTTCAAAAAGATTTTTCAAAACCTCATCTGGATAGACCAGACTAGGATTTGACACTCGTAAAAGTGCTGTTTTCTTTTCTTGCAACAACTCTACGGTAATCTTTCCATTATCCAAAGAATGCTTAATAGCATTATCCAAAAGGATGGTAACCAACTGCTTCAACTGAGATTCTTGACCAAGAATTTCAATATTTTCAGCGATTTGATCTTCGATTAATTTGCCCTCTTCATAGGCTAGACTTTCATAACTTAGAATCATTTCTTGGCATATACTTGATAAATCGACTTTTTCAAAATGTGCTCTACCATCTTTGTTATCAAGCTTAGACAAGCTAAGCAACTCTTGAATCAAATGTTCCATACGTTTGGTTTCTGAAAGAATATGATTCAAATAACGATTAGGAGCAATTTGATTTTGCAATACTTGAGCATTGGCACGGATAGAAGCTATCGGTGTCTTCAACTCATGACTAGCATCTGAAACAAATTGTTTTTCGCGATCAATTGCAGCTTGTGCTGGTTGAACGATAAAACGTGATAGGTAGATACTAACTCCCGTAAGCAAAAGAAGACCAAAAATAACATAAACAGTAACCAGAAAAACTTGAGCATAAGAAGCTGAATAGCTTGAAAAATCAATAAAGACAAGTTGCCAAGTTCCATCTTTCTTTTCCTTCAAAGAATAGATGTAATCATGCCATTTCCAACTCTTTTTCCCTCTGTTTAACAAATCTTTGCTGACTTCTTTAACCTCTTTATTGGTTAAAAAAGTGTTGTTAACTTGAATATCTGGTTTGTCATTTTCATCAATGGTGACAAAAGCAATGGCTTCGTCAGTATTTTCTTTGACATAACCATTAGCAGCCACCAATTTAACAATCCGATAAGTATCATACTCATCCCAATATTTGTCATAACGTTCACCAATGACCAATAACACCAAAACAATGGCGGTTAACATGGACATCGTAATCAAGACAAATTTTAGCCGAAGATTCTTCATGATGAGCCTTCTTTCTCTCCATCTTCTAGTGAGTAACCAACGCCTTTGGTCGTTTTAATAACAGCACTGGCTGCCAAGAAACGAAGTTTCTTACGTAAAAAGGAGATAAAGACTTCCAGTTGATTATAATCGGATTCATCTAAAGGTCCCCAGACCTTCAAAATTAATTGGTTTTTGGGGATAATCTTCTTGGAATTTCGCAAGAAAGTTTCCATCAGCAGAAATTCTTTATTAGACAACTTAACTTCGCGCTCTGCCACGCTTAATTCTCTCGTGTCCAGATTCAAAATCAAATTGCCAAACTTGAGATGATTCACTTGCGTAATAGACGATTGACGAGTCCGCAAACGAATTCGTGCCAATAATTCTTCTGCCTCAAATGGCTTAATCATATAGTCATCAGCACCCAAATCAAGTCCCAAAACACGGTCTTCTAACTGAGATTTGGCTGTCAAAAAAATGATCGGAACTTCCATTCCCATTTGGCGCACGCGCTTCAACACACTGACACCATCAAGTTTTGGCAACATAATATCCAATAGAACCAAATCATAAAGTCCCGTTAATATATAATCCAGTGCAGACTCACCATCAAAAACCAACTCCACTTCATAACGGTGATTTTCAAGAATAGCTTGAATAGCTTCCGCGATTCCTTTCTCATCCTCGACCACTAAAATTCTCAACTGGCTCTCCTCCCTTTTTACTCAAAATTTAGTATAAAACGCCAAAATTGAATTAACCTTGAAATTTTCTTAATTTTTAAGATTGCCTGTTTAAAAATATCCTAACACTGACTTATACCAAACCATTATAAGTAAGTCTCTCCCAGAAAATCCGTGTAAACTGATGAAAATCTATGGCAAAAATGTGGCAATTTCTTTAATTCTAGTTTATACCCAATTTTAAAAAATGTCCTTACAGAGCTGTAAGTTTGGCAAAAAATAAGAGCCTGGGGCAAATGCCTCAGACTCTACATTTTCAATCACATACTATGTTTGTGTGTATTACATAGCTTCAGAAGAACTATTAGCCTTGTCACCTTCTGACCAAATCTTTTTATTCCATTTAACATTATGATGCGTATCACGATATGTTTTTGGCGTAATGCCAACAACTTCTTTAAACTATTGAATAAAGTGACTTTGTGATGAAAATGATAAATGATTCGCAATTTCAATCATTGAATAATCACTGAATTTCAATAAGTCTTTTGCAACTTCTATTTTTTTATTTTTAACATAAGTGCTTACGGACACGCCAACTTCTTTCTTGAATAAGCGTGATAAATAGCTTGCTGAAATGACAAATTCACTCGCTAACTGTTCAACCGTAATGCGTTCTTTCACGTGGCAATAGATATAATCCTTACAATCTGAAACGTGTTTTGAAATGACATCTTTTCGAATTTCACGTCGCATGCGTTCTGTGTAATCAATAACCATCTCTTCGTGCAAATTTTGAACTTCTTGTGCCGTGTGAAGGTCATCTAATTTTTGAATCTAAAAGTCACTCAGTCTAAAAGCTTGTTCTAATTCCATACCATTTTGACCACACATGCGTGTAATCATAGCTGTCGTAATGACAAAGTGATATTTCAAATTGGTAATGGGGGTTACGTGACAAAGTTCCCACACCATCTTCTGATACAAAACGTTCTTGTTCACAATTTTTGCGGAACGCTTCAACATCTCCCGTAGCTACCGCTTGATAGAACAAAAATTCCTCAGTCAAGGGACGATGTTCAACATCATCCAAATTATCACTAATCGCTAAAAGTCTCCATTCATCCTTATAATTCATTTCTAATCCCCTTTTTTGTAAACGATTACCATTTTCTTTTCATTTTAACATATTCTTGCAAATTTGATAAAAATAAAGTGGAAAAAATGGAAGTGAGACAAAATAAAGTCTCTATCGGAGACTTTATTGCTGAATGTAACTCTTAAATATAAAGAAGATTATTCATCATAGATAATCCAGTCATAGTATGCATACAAAGGAGTTCGACCATTGTATGGAGCCAACCATGCATCTACGCCTTTTCCTGGCCAAGCATTCATCATAATCTTACCAGGTGTGCTAGAAATATCATTGTAAGCAGTATAAACAGCTCTTCTATCAACATACCAAGTAATGTGATCAGCTTGCCAATCAAAACCATAAGTATGGAAGCCTTGAGAGGCATCAAATCCTAAATTGTGAAGATGCATGTGTTCATCTTTTTGACCTCTACCGTTAGTAAAGTAGTTGAATTGAACTTTTGTTGTATCTTTCCCTAAAAATTCAATGTCAATTTCATCCCAAGGTTTACCTTCACTCGGACCAGTATAAGTGAAGAATGAAGAAACGACACCTGGATTTTTAATAGGTTTCATGTTCACTTGATAAAGACCATAGCCGAAGCGATCTTTACTACGCCATTCGCCCCCAGTGTAGCCACAGCCACCACGACCATCACTGTCAATTTTAAGACTCATCAATCCGTTATTAAAGCCGACATTTCCAGGGACAAAATTACAATTAAACATACTTCCATTAGAACCATTACGAAGTTCCATGGTGTTACCATTATAGTAATTTAGTTCTTGACTATAGTGGTATTTGCTTTGCGCATCAACACCTTATTGAAAACCAAAGAAAGCCAATAAGAGAACAATTAAACAACTAACTTTTTTCCACATAATAATACCTCAATTTTAATCATTTTTAAAAAGGAGTTCTGTCAGAAAAAGGAACTAATCTCCTCTACTACAGATTGAAAACGCCTAATCAATCGTAGTTAAATTCACTTTTTCTTTTCAGTAACTGTTACTTCAAAAATGGGGCAATTTTTCTTTTTCATAATTCCGAAAAGAATGCTAGTCACACGATAAATGTTTCTCTTTAAAACCCTCCTTACACCGTTATGTCATAAGTATAGCGCTTTCATTTTAGATAATATATTATATTCTCACAAAAAATATCAAATTTATGACCTGAAGGCAGAAAATTAAAAAAGTCTTCTCAGAACCATTTTGCTAAAAAATAGCTCTAAGAAGACTTCCTAAAAATAAAGAAAGACAACTCATCATTTAAACGTGGTGACTCAATTTCACTCGTTTATAAGACATAATGACTTGCATTAATGCTGATAAAAAGAAAATAACTGCAGCTAAAATCAAGACACTTTTCACACCACTATCTAAAAATGCTAGAACCAGCAAAATCAAATCAATAATTCTGACATAAATGCTAATTTCCTTCATCGACAAAAACCTCCCTTTATTTTATCCCATGTATTTTTATAAAACCGCTTTCATATGTATTATACTACATTTTTTGCCGTTTTTTCATAAAATCTTAAAAAATTTTTATAAAAAACCACAATTTCAACGTGAAACTGTGATTTAATTACTATTTTTTCTTATCTAATGCTTTCTTGATACTATCAACAGCCCCCTCAGAGCCTTCTTTGATATCATCAACAATTTCTTTACCCTTAGCAATTGTCTTTTCGACCATGCCTTCTGCTTCTAGTTTTTTATTTTCAGTTGCCTTACCAACAACTTGCTTGATACCACCTTTAACCTGGTCAAGTTTTGCTTTAATTTTTTCGTCAGACATATTAGTGTCCTCCTATCTTTAAATTACCTAAAGTCTATCATTTTCAGTTAGATAAGTAAAAGAATTCGTTTTCATTTTCTGATAAATAAAAAAAGACCGCCAGACTCGAGCACTGGCGGATAGTCTATCATTAAGCAGATAAAACTTTACGTCCTTTACGACGACGAGCAGCAAGCACGCGACGTCCATTTTTAGTTGACATACGGTGACGGAATCCGTGTTTACGTTGACGACGGATTTTACTTGGTTGATAAGTACGTTTCACGATGAATACCTCCTAATAGATTTTCGTATTCGTTTAGCCGGCTATATTTGATCAGTTACTAAACATACCATACTATTTTATAATAAGTCCGTCTAACTGTCAAGCTCTACTTTTTGTTTAATTTCAAAGACTTTCTTTTGAGCGTTTGATAGAAGAAAAAGTCCTGAATCCTGGCAATGATAAGTTAAAATTTATTTTTTAGTTTTTTCTTGTAGTTTCTGGTTAATATTTTTTACACGATGATTAAAATTAATATAAATCACAAGCCAAATCACTAGGTAAATCAAGGTAAATTCTACCAAAAAATCCCATGACCAAATGAAAGTTGTCGTAATACCATTCAATAAATTTAACCAGCTATTAATACTGTAAACTAAACAAAAATGAATTATAATTTTCCATATCATTGGAATAGTTTCAACCGCAAAAATCATACTAACCAAACCTATCAACCCACTTGTGAAAACAACATTAGCAATTTGTTGAACTGTCTGGGTTTCAGCACCACTTTGCCACAAGAAATAGAGATAGCAAAGACCACCAAAGCCTATTCCAATTAAAATATAGATAACCGCACCTTTAATATATTTCATCACGTCCACCTCACAATCCCAAAGCTTTTTCCAAATCTGACAAATAACGTCTGCTAACATTTGTCGTCACGTCATTTGTAAGCATGGCCAACATATTTCCTGAGAAGCTATTTTCTAAGGATTTTAAATGATTAATATTAATCAGAGCATGCTTTGAGATCTGTACAAAGTCAGGATTAGCTAGACGCTCACGAAACTTGTACAAGCGATCCGTAGTGATAAGTCTTCCATTGGTCGTCTCCAAAATCAAAGAAGTCCCATCAACATCCACAAGAATCAAATCTGACACGCGTAATAACTCTGTACGAACGGCCGTTTTTACTGGCAAAATCTCCACCCTGCCCTGCTCAAATTTCGCTAAATAATCTAAAACATCTTGGACAGCTTGGTCGTATTTTCCACTTCGTACCAAAACTTCAATAGCCTCTTTTGGTAAACTGCTATCCTCTTCAAACTGGTAATGCACCCTTCAACTCCTCTTATTTATGTTTAGTCAATGAAAATCGCTCAAGATATAAGCTTAGTGCCAAAAGAACGACGATGCCACAAATGACAAGACTCACTAAAAGTATTTCTTGATTCAAGGTTGTTAAGGTTTTTAATTTCAAACCAATTCCTAAAAATTCCTTGGCATCTGCGTTTACAGCGTCTTTTGCAATCAAAAGCTGACGATAAGCAGCTGATACGTAGGCTGCAGGTGTTAATTTGACCACTTTTTGTGCAAAATCAGGCAAAGCACCAATCGGCATATAAACCCCAACAAGAAAGCCTGAAACAGTTCCAACAATTGTCGCCAAAGCTTCACTTGTTGATAAGGTTTTAATGAATTGCAAGACAAACAAAGCAATTCCTGATCCCATAATAGAACTTAGGAGCATGACTAAAAGGATTTGTGGTAAATAATCTAAATCAAAGCTGACCTCATCTTGCCAGTAGAAGTACAATTTCATAATGGCTAACATAATTAATTGCATGATAAAACCAATCACACTAGAAGAAATCAAATAGCCAAGATAAAGTTTTAAACGAGAAATATCTGTTAATAAAAAGTCTTCCAATTTATGGCTTACCTTATCCTGAACCAATCGCGTAACCCCAGTCCAAGTTGTTGTAATACTCGTAACAGCTAACGTTCCACCTAGAACCCAATTATCAAGAAGTTCTTCCAAATTCGGTGTTCCTGCAAATGAATCCTGCATATTTTTCTGCAAGAAAATCACATAAATAATAAAAGCAATCAAGGCTCCAAGTAATGAGAAAAAGACACTAGCCTTATTTGAAAAATAAAGTTTTAAGTTTCGTTTTGTCATTGCCCACATCTTACGCCATCTCCCTTCCCGTAATGTTCAAAAAGACATCATTGATATTTGCTTTAACATAATCAAAATCATTAATAACTGTACGTTTATCTGATAAAATGGCCAAAGCTTTTGAAGAATCTTCAACAATAATTTTCAAACGACCATCTCCCAAACGCTTACAGTCAAGGTCTGAGAAAGCAGCTACGTCACTTGTTTCAACCAATAAATATGGTTTTGAATAAGTTTCTTTCAGTTCCTTAGCAGAGCCTTTAGCTAAAACCTTCCCGTGGTCAATAATATAGGCCATATCCGCATTCTCAGCCTCTTCAAGGTAATGAGTGGTCAAAAAGATAGTCAAGTTTTCTTCACGTTGTAAGCGATGTAAAATCTCCCAAATCGCGCGACGTGTCTGGATATCAAGTCCTGTCGTTGGTTCATCTAAGAAAAGTAAGTTAGGCTTATTCAAAAGGGCACGAACGATATCAACACGACGACGTTGACCACCTGATAACGTGCCATACTTTTGGTTCAAAAAAGCATCCAAACCTGTCAGCTGAATAAGTTTTTCTAACCAAGCTTTATCCTGTTTACGGTAAAACGCTTGGCGACTTTTCAGATTATCTAAAACCGTCAATTCCTCATCAAGAACACTCTCTTGAAAAACCATTCCAATCTTCAAATCTGCTGCCAATTCAATCTCACCTGACGTTGGTTTTAAGAGCCCCGTTAACATCTTCATAGTTGTTGATTTCCCAGCACCATTTGTCCCAATATAAGCTAGCAATTTCCCTTCTTCCACTTCCAAATTCAAGTGCTCAATCACCGTTTTATCTCCGAAGGTCTTGATTAAATCTTTTGTTCTAATTAGCATAATTAACCCTCCCTTTTGACATTATTTTATCAAAAAAAGGCTTGAAATAAAGCCTTTTTTGGTAAGCGGTTAAAAATAAGCGGTAAATGGTATTAAAAAAAGCCCTGACGGGCTTTTAAGTCTTATTGAACAGGCGTTACGACCACGTAGCGATTTGGGTCGTTACCTTCAGAATAACTATCAACACCTTCGATGCTTGTGATAGTTTTATGAACAATTTTGCGTTCACTATTACTCATTGGGTCCATGACATAATCTTTACCAGTTTCAAGCACACGGCTTGCGGCTTTGCGGGTAAATTCAATCAATGTCTCTGTACGATGTTCCACGTAATCATGAACATTCAAAATCACAGAGAAATTCTTTGAATAACGGTCATGTAGGAAATTTTGTGAAAGTAGTTGAAGTGATTTCAACACTTTTCCGTGATAGCCAATCACACGACCAGCTTCTGGTGTTTCAATTTGCAAATTGATTTGACGGCGATTGTGGCTTGTTTCCACAGTTGCCTCAATATCCATTTCGTAGATGATTTTTTTAACATAATCAGCCACTTCTTCTGTCGCTTTTTCGATATCTTTACTCAATTCACGTTGAGCTGGAAATTCGCTAGCCACAAATTCTTCAAAACTTTGGTCTGTGTTAACAGGTTTTGGTGTGTCTGAAACTTCTTTTGGCTCTACAACTGCTTCGTTAACATCGTCTGTTTTTCCGAGCGCTTCTAAAACTTCTGTATGTCCAGCTTCTTCAAGAATGGTTTGTGTTTTTTTCTTGTGCATGACGATGTCTTCCTTGACAGAATCATCGATGACTTCGCCATGTTCTTCCATTTTTTTAATGATGCTGGCTACTTTACGAAGCTCCATAGTATCTTCAAATTTTGATGATACAGGCTCATTTTTTTGATTAACTTCTTCTGGCACACCTTTAACTGCTTTTTGGTTAGCACGGTGAGCAGTGACTTCATTAATCCCTTCAATATCTACTTGAGCTGGTTTCTTACCAAAGCCAAAGAAACCTTTTTTCTCACGAGAAACAACCTTAATATGGGCTTTAAGACGTGACAAATTTAACTCTTTCAAGCCCTTTTCAATAGCATCTTCAACAGTTCGACCTGTGAATATTACCATAGTTTTATCCTCTTACTTTCTTCTCTTTTGCGCTTTCTTTTTAGCACGACGAATCTTAGCCGCATGTTCTTTTTTAGCACGTTCCTTAGCTTCACGTTCTGCAATAATCTTAAATGGATTATTTAACAAAAGGATTTGGAACACTTGGAAGGCATTTGATACTGTCCAATAAAGCACAACCCCTGACGCCAAACGGAAACCAAAGAAGAAGATAATGATTGGCATCACGTAGGTCATAAGCGTTATCGCGAAATTTTTCTCACGCGCAGCTTTATTAGTCAACCAAGTTGAAAGGAATGTAAATAGAGCTGCTAAAACAGGCAAGATATAATATGGATCTGGTTGTGACAATTCAATCCACAAGAAAGTACCTGTTTTCAAGAAAGCAACACGAGTCAATGCTTGGTACAAAGCCATCAAAATTGGCAATTGCACAACCAATGGAAGCATTGTCGCATATGGGTTAACACCATATTCTTTATAAAGTGCTTGGCTTTCTTCAGTCAATTTCATGCGGCTGTCTGTATCACGGCCAGGATATTTTTCTTGTAATTTTTTAAGCTCTGGCTGCAAATTTTGCATCTTTTGACCTGATTTGATTTGCATGTTGTAAAGCGGCATCATAATGGCACGAATGATGATAGTAAAGAGAACAATCCCCACACCAATACGACCATTAATTGAAAGCCATTGAATAGCTTTGGCAAAGAAGTAAACAATTTGTTCCCAACCGTTAGTTGATGAAGCGGTTACTTCGCTGCGCCCACAAGCAGCCAAAAGCATTAAAGTAAGACTACTTAATCCTAATAATTTAATCTTTCTTTTCACTATTGAGACCTTCCTGATATAAATTAGCAAGTTTTAACACATGCAATAAATTTTTCTTCACTTCATGGTAATCAAGTTCCTCGACACCTTTACGCGCAATGATGACAAAGTCCTGATTAAGCAAATTTGGTGATAATTCCATGATAACATGACGAATTTTTCGCTTAATGCTATTGCGAGTGACCGCGTTACCAAGTTTTTTGCTCACAGAAAGCCCTACTCGATAGTGGCTCTGATTTTTTTCTAAATGATAAAGGACAAATTTTCGGTTAGCAACACTTGTACCTTTGCTAAAAATCGCCTGAAAATCTTTGTCACTTTTGACACGATAGGTTTTCTTCAACGTACGACTCCATTCTAAATTATTTTTATTATACCATAAAATTCAAAAAAGCCTAACCTCTAAGGAGTTTGGGCTCATTATCTTTAAAATATTTTTATTGGAAAATACGCTTAAAAATCTTGAATAGCCTAAGTGTCTATTAATCTAAGTTTTGCAAGTCTTCATTGGCTAAAGCGATTTGCCATTTCACTTGGTCAAAACCAGTTCCGCCAAGAGAGTGACGACGTTCAACCGCCGTATGCGATTTGAGAGTTTCATAGATATCTTCCTCAATCAAATCAGAAATTTCTTGATAACGTTCAAATGGCACATCTTGCAAATAATAACCAGCTTTCGTGCATTCGAGGACTAATTTACCTACAATTTCGTGAGCTTGACGGAAAGGAAGCCCCTTGCTAGCAAGATAGTCAGCCAATTCAGTCGCATTTGAAAAGTCTTTTTCAGTTGATTCAGCCATGTGTGCTTTATTAACAGTCATTGTTTTGAGCATACCAGCTAAAATATCGATAGCTACCGTGATGGTTTCAACAGTGTCAAACATGCCTTCTTTATCTTCTTGTAAATCTTTATTGTAAGCCAAAGGTAAAGATTTCATGACTGTCAAAAGGCCAAATAAGTTACCGTAAACACGACCAGATTTTCCACGAATCAACTCAGCCATATCTGGATTTTTCTTCTGTGGCATGATTGATGATCCTGTTGAGAAGGTATCAGAAAGTGTCACAAACTTAAATTCATTTGAGCACCAGCTAATGATTTCTTCACAAATACGGCTCATATGCATCATCAAAATAGAACTATTTGCCAAAAATTCCAAGATAAAATCACGGTCAGACACTGCATCAAGGGAATTGCTGTATGGTTTAGCAAAGCCCATGAGCTGTGCTGTCATTTCACGGTCAATCGGGAAGGTTGTCCCAGCAAGAGCAGCCGCACCAAGCGGTGACATATCCGCATGCTTGATATTAAATTCAAAACGTTCACTATCACGCGTAAACATGTTATAGTAAGCCATCAAGTGATGTCCAAATGAAATTGGCTGTGCGTGTTGCAAATGCGTGTAACCTGGCATGATGGTATAAACATGCTCATCAGCCAAATCAACTAAAGTTTTACGCAAGTTCGCAAGTTTAGCGATAACTTCGTCAAGCTTGGCTTTCAAATACAAGTGCATGTCAGTTGTGACTTGGTCATTACGTGAACGCGCTGTGTGCAATTTCCCAGCAACAGGACCGATTTTAGCGGTCAAAAGACTTTCCATATTCATATGAATGTCTTCGTTTGACACGTCAAATTTGATTTTGCCATCTTTGTATTCAGCCAGCAATTCTTCAAGACCAGCTTTGATTTGATTGGCTTCATCTTTTGTGATAATACCTGTTTCACCAAGCATGGTCACATGTGCAATTGAGCCTTTCAAGTCAAACTCTGCCATTTTTTGGTCAAAAGAAATGGATGCTCCAAATTCTTCAACCCATTTTTCAAGACCAGCTTCAAAACGCCCGCCCCATAATTTATGATTTTCTGTTGTCATAACACTGATACAATGAACCACCAAAGCTGGCGTTCAAAGCCTTTCTCTTTTCTTATTTCAATTAACAAATAAGTCCTAGGAGCTACCAAGGACTTATGATGTGATGCCTCACGGGGCGAATGTCTTAAATGATTCTCACAGGATATCATTATTTAAGCTCGATGCCACTCTCTGTTGACATTAACGAGGGTTTGGTAAGTTATAAGAAAAGAGTCTCAGATGGGGCTCCCTGTCCCCTTTTATCTGAAATTTTCTTTTCTTTTTATACTTTTATTGTTTATTTGGCTGTGACTTGTTCACGCTCATGTTTTTCTTTTCTTTTTCATAATCGACTGCTTAAGCAGATAATTTATTTGTTGTTAACTTGTGAGTTAACTTGAGTTGGTAGTCCCCAAAGTTTGATGAAGCCTACAGCTGCATCTTGGTCGAAGCTATCAGCTGATGTGTATGTTGCCAAGTTTTCATCGTAAAGTGAATTTGGTGATTTACGAGCAACAACTTTTGCTGAACCTTTGTACAATTTAACTTTTGCAGTACCATTAACCACTTTTTGTGTTTCTTTAATGTAAGCAATAATTGCTTTTGTTGCTGGGCTGAACCACAAAGCATTGTAGATAAGGTTTGACAATTCATTTTCAAGAATTGGTTTGAAGTGAGATACTTCACGTACCAATGTGATGTCTTCAATTTCTTTGTGAGCTGTCAAAAGTGTGATAGCACCTGGGCATTCGTAAATTTCACGTGATTTGATACCCACCAAACGGTTTTCAACGTGGTCGATACGTCCAACACCGTGTTTACCTGCGATAGCATTGACTTCTTGGATAAGGTCAGCTAGTTTCATTTCTTTGCCGTTAAGAGCAACTGGTTTACCTTCCTTGAATTCGATGTCGATGAATTCTGGTGTATCAGGAGCTTCTTCTGGAGAATTTGTGATACCAAAAGCATCTTCTGGAGCTTGGTTCCATGGATTTTCAAGAACACCACATTCATTTGCACGACCCCAAAGGTTTTGGTCAACTGAATATGGGTTGTCTAGGTCAGCTGGAACTGGCACACCGTTTGCTTTAGCGTATTCGATTTCTTCTTCACGAGACCATTTCCATTCACGAACTGGAGCGATAACTTTCAATTCTGGGTCAAGCGCAGCAATTGCCACTTCAAAACGAACTTGGTCATTCCCTTTACCAGTACAGCCGTGAGCGATTGTTGTCGCACCTGTTTTATGAGCAATTTCAACTAATTTTTTAGAAATGACTGGACGGCTAAGCGCTGATACCAATGGGTATTTTTGCTCGTAGTAAGCGTGAGCTTGAAGTGCTGGAAGCACATACTCTTCAGCGAATTCATCCTTAACGTCAAGGACGTAAGATTCAACTGCACCAACTTTAAGAGCTTTATCATGAATAAAATCAAGGTCTTTACCTTCGCCGACGTCCATACAAACAGCAAGGACATCATAATCTTTCATAAGCCAAGTAATGGCAACTGAAGTATCAAGACCACCAGAGTACGCAAGGATAACTTTTTCTTTTGACATAGGACTACTCTCTTTTCTTATTTTGTGTTTTTATCAACTTTATGTGTATAATTATACACATACCTTTCACCCCTGTCAACATTTTTTTGAATCTTTTTTCAAAAAAAGTCACTTTTTTATGATTTTATAACAAATATACAGTATATATACAAAAAACTCCGCGCTTTTTATACAAAAAAAGCTCCCTAGCCAAATCTAGGGAACTAATGTTTTTCATCTATTATTGAATTTTTTCAAAGCGTTCTGTGTAGAACAAAGCTGCTGTCATCACAATTGTACAGATGAACAAGCAAAGTGCCGCTACTGTCCATGAACCAAAGAGGTTAAAACTAAAACCAAAAAGTGTTGGTCCAAAGGCTGCTAGGAAGTAACCACCTGATTGCACCATACCAGACAATTGTGCTGTTTGACTTGGTGTGTGTGATTTCATTGAGAATGTCACAAGCAAGTATGGGAACAAAGCACTAACAGCAATACCGATTAAAATATTAACTATCAACCAATAAGCAAAGCTGCTTGTTTGGAATAAAAGCATACCTGTTCCTACAATTGCACAAGCTGACACAATCGCAAGCATAATTTTACGATTTTTACTTGAAAGATTTGTTGTCAAAGTTGGGATTGTCAATGAAAACGGCAAGCTAATCAATGAATAAATTGAAGCTAAGATACCTGCTACTTCGCTTGAAAGACCAGCTTGGCTAGCCATTGTTGGCAACCATGTCATTCCTGTGTAGAAAAGAAGAGATTGCAAACCACCAAAGACAAGAAGCGCAATAGCGGCTTTATTTTTCCAAAGTGATGTTGAACGTTTTTCTTCATCCTTTTCAGTCACATGATTGTGGAATGTATTTGGAAACCAAACTGCCAAAGCTACCAAAATCAAGAAACTAAGAATCAGAATCAACCCTTTCCAAGATGTTGCTTTAACGATTGGAACAGCAACTGATGCGGCAACTGATGAAGAAAGCCCCATAGCTGTTGTATAAATCGTTGTCAACAATCCGATACGGAATGGTTGGTTTGCCAAAATGATACTTGGGAACAAAACGTTCATCATGGCAATGCTGATTCCGATAATCATTGTACCGATGTAAAGACTTGGAAGGTTAAGCACGCGCATGCTTGAACCGATAAACATGGCAATCAGAACCATGGTGAATAATTTTTCAAGTCCAAATTTATCCGCTAAACGTGGTGCCAAAGATGAACAAAAGGCAAACATAATCAACGGAATACTTGTCAAAACACCCAAAGAATTGACTGAAACTCCTAAACCATCCGCAACATAGCTAAGGACAGTCGGAATTGTCGTAAATGGGATACGCATAACAGCGCCCACAAGAATAATTCCTGGGACGAAAAAGATAGAATAGTCTTTTTTCATGTAACTCCTCTTAACTTATAAATAACAAAATTTTAAAGCCTATTATAACAAGAAGTAAATGACTTTAGAATAGGTAACTGCAAAGAAAACGTTTTTCACAAGCAATTAAAATCTTTCTAAAAATTCATAATTTTAGATAAAAATACAACTTAATACATTTGCTTGATTTACTCTAAAATAACAGCATCTTTTTCTGACATACCGTCTAAAGGAAAATATAAAAAGCCTGAGAATACCTCAGACTTTTTTAGCTATTATTTCAGGTTTTTAAGCATGTTATCAATGTGTTCAATTGATTTTTCACGACCAAGAAGGTAGATAGTATCTGGAAGTTCTGGACCGTGCATTTCACCTGAAACGGCGATACGAATTGGCATGAAGAGGTTTTTACCTTTGATGCCAGTTTCTTTTTGAACAGCTTTGATTTGTAGGAAGATGTTTTCTGATTTGAAATCTTCGTCACTCATAGCTTCAAGTTTTGCTTTGAAGGCTTCAAGAACTGTTGGAACTGTTTCACCAGCCATGAATTCTTTTTCAGCATCTGTCAATTCTGGGAAATCTTCAAAGAACAAATCAGTCAATGGAATGATTTCATCAACAGATTTCATTTGTGGTTTGTAAAGTTCAACCAATTTTTCAGCTTTGTCAGTCAAACGACCAGCTTCTTCCAAGAATGGTTTAGCCATTGCAAAGACTGTATCGAAATCTGCATTCTTGATGTATTCGTTGCTCATCCAGTCCATTTTCTTTTGGTCAAATGCAGCTGGAGATTTACTCAAACGGTGTTCATCAAAGAGTTTGATCAATTCTTCACGTGAGAAGATTTCATCTTCACCACCAGGGTTCCAACCAAGAAGAGCGATAAAGTTGAATACTGCTTCTGGCATGTAACCTTTTTTACGGTAGTCTTCGATGAATTGAAGTGTGTTAGTGTCACGTTTTGACAATTTTTTACCAGTTTCAGAGTTGATAATCAATGTCATGTGACCGAATTCTGGTGCTTCCCAACCAAGTGCTTCGTAAACCATCAATTGTTTTGGTGTGTTTGCGATGTGGTCATCTCCACGGATAACGTGAGAGATTTCCATCAAGTGGTCATCGATAACAACGGCAAAGTTGTATGTTGGGTAACCATCTTTTTTCTGGATAACCCAGTCACCACCGACGTTTCCACCTTCAAATTCGATGTCGCCTTTAACGATATCATGCCATTTGTAGATACCTGATTCGTTAACGGCCAAACGTACAGTAGGGATGATTCCTTTTGCTTCACGTTCTGCAATATAAGCAGCTTTTTCTTCTTCAGACATACCAAGGAATTCGTTGATGTAACGAGGTGTTTCACCAGCAGCTTCTTGGCGTTCACGTTCTGCAGCTAGTTCTTCTTCAGTAACGTATGATTTATAAGCTTTACCTTCAGCTAGCAATTGGTCGATGTATTTTTGGTAGATGTCCAAACGTTCTGATTGGCGATATTTTTCGTGAGTTTGTGGGCTTTCGTCCCAATCCATTCCCAACCATTTAAGGTTTTCCAATTGTGAACGTTCACCGTCTTCGACATGACGTTTACGGTCAGTATCTTCGATACGGATTACAAAATCACCACCGTGGTGACGAGCGTAAAGATAATTAAAGAGCGCTGTACGCGCATTTCCGATGTGTAAAAGTCCTGTTGGACTTGGTGCATAACGCACGCGAATTTTCTTAGGCATTTTCGTCTCCTGTTAAAATTTCAATCGCTTCTATTATAGCACAATCTTGAGTCTTGGAACAAAAAATTCAGCTGAAATCAGCTGAATTCCTTCCTATATCCAAGATTTAGAACAATTGAACTTTAACTTGATGCTGAACTAGCTGCACTTGACTCTTTTTCCTTGATATAATCAATAGCAATAACCAAAGAAATGACAAGGTCAGACAAAGAATCATCAGCAATTTCCACTCGATAAGTTGAAGGAAATTTAAACCATTCTTGATGAATCTTAGCCACCTCACGTCCTTGGTTAAGAAGGCTAAATGTCATATTCCAAATATCCCCAGCTACTTCTAAACCAAAATCAGAAATATCATACTTAGCTTTCAACAGTGAAAAACGTTTTTGAATCGTGATTTCCTTACCATCCGCAAAAGTCACCATAAATTTCTGGAAAGGAAAACTAAACTGCTGCTTAATATGACTGACAGTCTTTCCTTGTCCATCAAAAATCGTAAATTCCTTAAATAGTTTCAGAAAAGAACCTTGAACCTGATAAGCCAAACGACCATCCTCATCAAAGATGTCAAACTTGCCAGCTAGCGACCAGAATTTTTGGCTGATTTCAAATTTTCACATAAACTTCTCCCAATTTACTCAAAACCCTAAAGGCATTTTTATGGCAAATCATTGCCCGCAGCCAAGTAGATTTCATACCATTCTTTTCGCGTTAACTGGATTTCTGCCGCCTTAGCTGCTTCAGCAACACGAGCTTTTTTGGTTGTTCCAATCACAGCTTGCATTTTTGCTGGATATCGCAACACCCAAGCAATAGCAACCGCTGACGGGCTGACATGATATTTTTCAGCCAAACGGTTTAAAACGTGATTTAACTCAGGGTATTTCTCAGAACCCAAGAAAACACCGCCAAAATAATCAAACTGAAGTACTGACCAAGCTTGAATCACCACATCATGCAAGCGACAATATTCAAAAATACTGCTGTCGCGAACAATCCCAGCCTCTTGTTTCATGTTGACATGAAAACCAGCGTCAAAACTAGGGGTAAAGGCTGCACTCAGTTGCAATTGATTAGCCACCAAAGGTTGGTTAACATCTTTTTGAATCAATGCCATCATCATCGGATTTTGATTTGAGACACCAAAATCGATAACTTTTCCCTGTGACTTCAACAAATCAAAAGCTTCCGCAATTTCTGCAGGCTCCATAAGCGCATCTGGACGATGAAGTAACAAAGAATCAATGTAATCAACATTAAGACGCTCTAAAATGCCATCCACAGCTTCTAAAATATGCTCTTTTGAAAAATCAAAATAAGTAAATTCTTCCATGCGGATACCACATTTTGATTGAATCCACATCTTCTCACGCAAGTCAGGACGACGTTTCAACACCTCTCCTAAAATCTGTTCACATTTTCCATGACCATAACAATCAGCAATATCAAAGGCATTAATTCCAACCGCCAGAGCAGACTCAATCAAGTCTTCAACTTGATCAACCGTCATTTCTGAAATGCGCATTAATCCCAAAACAACTTCTGAAACTTCCTTTTGGCGCTCGCCAAATTTGATATATCTCATTTTCTCTCTTTTTTCAAAATCAAACACCTAGAGTGTTACTTCACTGATGCGACCAGTATTCACATCATAAACAGCACCAGAAATCACAATATCATCAGGAATCAACGGCGACTCGCGCAGCTTTCTAACATCCTCACGGACACTTTCTTCAACATCAGAAAATGGCAGAAAATCTTTTCCATGAACTGACACACCTAAATCACGCTCTAACTGCGCTGCAAAAGCTTCATTTGTAAAACTTTGTGCCCCACAATCTGTGTGATGAAGAACTACAATTTCACGTGTCCCCAATTGTTGCTGAGAAATCACCAAAGAACGGATAATATCATCAGTCACACGACCGCCAGCATTTCGCAAAATATGAGCATCACCAAGCGCTAACCCCAAAGCCTGTGCCACATGTAAACGAGAATCCATACAAGTCACAATAGCAACATGCGTTTTGGGCTTCTGTGGCAAATGCTCTGTACCATGTAAATCAGCATAAGCTTGGTTAGTTTTCAAAAAATTTTCAAAATAAGACATCACAAGTCCTCCTTGACTACTTGTCTAATAAAGTTTTTCTTATATTATCATTTTTCATACCTCTTGTCGCCTAAAATGACTTTAAATGAGGAAATAAAAAAAGCGGAAATACTCTCCCACTTTTTACGCAAAAACTTTTTTGAGGACTTCGCCCACAGTTGTCACACCAATGACTTGAATATTGTCTGGAATATCAATACCTGACAGTGAGTTTTTAGGAGCATAAACTTTGGTAAAACCAAGTTTTGCCGCTTCGTTGATACGTTGCTCAATACGTGTCACACGACGAATTTCGCCTGTCAAACCAATTTCACCGATGAAGGCTTCCTGTGGATTTGTTGGCTTTTCTTTATAGCTTGACGCAATCGCTACCGCAACTGCTAAGTCAATGGCTGGTTCATCAAGTTTCACCCCACCAGCTGACTTGAGATAAGCATCTTGATTTTGCAACAAAAGCCCACAACGTTTTTCAAGCACCGCCATAATCAAACTAACACGGTTGAAATCAAGACCTGTTGTTGTGCGTTTGGCATTTCCAAAGACCGTTGGTGTTACCAAAGCTTGGACTTCCGCTAAAATCGGACGACTTCCTTCCATAGTAACCACGATAGCTGAGCCAGTTGCACCGTCCAAACGTTCTTCTAAGAAAACTTGGCTTGGATTGAGCACCTCGACAAGCCCGCCAGATTGCATTTCAAAAATGCCAATTTCATTTGTCGAACCAAAACGATTTTTCACAGCACGTAAAATACGGAAGGTGTGATGACGTTCCCCTTCAAAATAAAGCACCGTATCCACCATATGCTCAAGCATGCGCGGTCCTGCAAGCTGCCCTTCCTTAGTCACGTGACCAACGATAAAGGTTGCAATATTATTTGTCTTAGCCAGTTGCATCAACTCTGCAGTCACTTCACGTACTTGTGATACCGACCCTTGAACCCCAGAAATATCAGGGCTCATAATTGTCTGAATCGAGTCAATAATCAAGAAATCAGGCTGAATTTGCTCAATCTGTGCGCGAATGGCTTGCATATTTGTCTCAGCATAAAGGTAAAATTCATTGTCAATGTCGCCGAGACGCTCACTACGTAGTTTAATCTGCTCTGCTGATTCTTCCCCAGAAACGTAAAGAACCGTTCCCTTGTCAGCAAGCTGAATCGATACTTGCAAAAGTAGGGTTGATTTTCCGATACCTGGGTCACCACCGATAAGCACCAAACTGCCTGGCACCACACCGCCACCAAGCACACGGTTAAATTCATCCATGTCTGTCTTCGTGCGTGAGTAGTTAATCGAGCTCACATCTTTTAACTTAGTTGGTTTGCTCTTTTCACCTGTCAAGCTGACACGCGCATTTTTAACCTCTTGCACCTCAACTTCTTCGACAAATGATGTCCACGATGAACAGTTTGGGCAACGCCCTAAATACTTAGGAGAATGATAGCCACACTCCTGACAAATAAACGTTGTTTTCTTCTTAGCGATAGCTCATTACCTCCCTTATATTTTTACTCTAAACCTTATTTTCCTGTTGACCCAAAGCCACCAGTACGCACACCAGCTGCTTCGTCACCATCAGCAACCAAGAAAGGCATGAAAACACCTTGGACAATGCGTTCGCCAGCTTCAACCACAACTGTTTCATCTGTAATATTTTTCATTTGCGCAAAAATGTGACCTTCATTGGCTGGATTGCCATAGTAGTCACCATCGATAACACCAACTGAATTAATCAAAACCAAACCTTTTTTACGTGGATTTGATGAACGGTCAAAGAGATAAAGCACTTCGCCAGCTTGCATGTAAGCTTTGACACCAGTTGGCACCAATTTGATTTCCCCAGGTGCGATTTCTGTCGTTTCCGCTGCTTTCAAATCATAACCAGCCGCATGCGCTGTTTCGCGTTTTGGTAGCAATGCTTCATCTGTGAATTGTGAAACCAATTCAAACCCTCTAATTTTACTCATGTTGTCTCCTTAATTACTTATTCGTATTAAATTTCTTTTCCTTCAAATGTAAATCGAATGTGTGGGAATTCTTTTTCGCCGTCTTTTCCTACCATGAATTCCTTAGCTTCTTTTTTGATTTGATTTAAATCAACGCCTTGGATTTTTGCTGCAAAGACACAGCCACAATAACATTGACGGTAGATATCATATTCTTCACACATTTCAACTGAACGGCGGTAACCATTGTTTTTCTTGAAATCACTTGGCAAATATTTAGTCGCATAAACTTTTTGGACTTCAATACCAACACTGTTGATGACTTGAGAATTTTTGTGTGGACTGATTGTTAGTGCACTGGCAAAGTAATCATATCCAAGCTCAACTGCCATTTTAGCAGCTTTATCCAAGCGATAATCAAAACAAGCCGTACAACGTTCGCCACCTTCGGGTTCGTCTTCTAAGCCATGAACCTTTTGAAAATATTCAGATGGGTCATAAGGTGCTTCGATGAAATCAACCTTATTTCCTGTTTTTTCATTAAATTCTGAGATAAATTTTTGCACCACATAAGCACGGCGAAGATACTCATCCTTTGGATGAATATTAGAATTCGCAAAATAAACCGTCACATCAGCGTATTGCGTCAAATATTCTAATGTATAAGTTGAACACGGCGCACAGCAAACGTGAACAAGAATTTTAGGTCTTACTTCTTCTTGCGCCCAACGTTTAGCCATTTGTTGCATGACACGGTCATAGTTGATTTTTTGATTGGGATTCATTCGTGATAAAATCTCTTCTAAATCAATCACAAAAATAGTCTTCCTTTCCAGTACTGATGAGGTCACCCCATTATACCATAAGTTATTTTTCAAAAAAATGACAAAGATTTCTAATTAAAATAGAGCAAAAAAATGACAATTATCACCTGTTTTTTATAAACAAAGACAAACATAGCCGTCTTATGATATAATGGAGATTGTAATCTTGCTCGTTTAAGAGAGGAGTAAAAATGACAAGACAAAAAGTTGCTGTCTTAGGGCCTGGTTCTTGGGGAACCGCTCTTGCACAAGTATTAAACGACAATGGACATGAAGTTTGTCTATGGGGAAATATCCCAGAACAAATCGAAGAATTAAATACGAAACATACTAACACTCGCTACTTCAAAGACATCACAATCTCTGAAGATATCAAAGCGACACTTGACTTGAAAGAAGCACTTACAGACGTTGATGCTATCTTATTTGTTGTCCCAACAAAAGTAACACGTTTAGTTGCAAAACAAGTCGCTGAAACACTTGATCACAAAGCTGTTATCATGCACGCTTCTAAAGGTCTTGAACCTGGAACACACGAACGTCTTTCAACAATTCTTGAGGAAGAAATTCCTGCCGAATTGCGCTCTGAAATCGTCGTTGTCTCTGGACCAAGCCATGCTGAAGAAACAATTGTTCGAGACATTACCTTGATCACTGCCGCTTCTAAAGATCACAAAGCTGCTAAATACGTTCAAAAACTCTTTAGCAACAATTACTTCCGCCTTTACACTAATACTGATGTTATTGGTGTGGAAACAGCTGGTGCACTTAAAAACATCATAGCTGTTGGTGCCGGTGCACTTCACGGTCTTGGTTTCGGTGACAATGCTAAAGCAGCCGTTATCACACGTGGACTTGCTGAAATCACACGTCTCGGGGTTAAATTGGGAGCTAACCCACTTACTTACAGTGGTCTTTCTGGTGTTGGTGACCTTATCGTAACAGGAACATCTGTTCACTCTCGTAACTGGCGAGCTGGTGATGCTCTTGGGCGCGGTGAAAAACTCGAAGACATCGAGAAAAATATGGGAATGGTTATCGAAGGGATTTCAACAACTAAAGTTGCCTATGAGTTAGCTAAAGAATTGGATGTCTACATGCCAATCACAACTGCTATCTACAAAGTCATCTACGAAGGTGCTGATGTTCGTGATAGCATTCTTGGCATGATGTCAAATGACTTCCGTTCAGAAAACGAATGGCACTAAAATTAGAACTATAGTATAATTTAATTCAGCATAGTTTATTTATGAAAAGGAGTTCTCGTATGAATATGAGAAAAGTTAGAAAAGCCGTTATTCCCGCAGCTGGTCTTGGAACTCGTTTTTTGCCAGCTACAAAAGCACTCGCTAAAGAGATGCTTCCAATTGTTGATAAACCAACCATCCAATTTATCGTCGAAGAAGCCTTAAAATCAGGTATTGAAGATATCTTGGTTGTTACTGGTAAATCAAAACGTTCTATCGAAGACCACTTTGACTCAAACTTCGAATTAGAATACAATTTGGAACACAAAGGGAAAACTGATCTTCTTAAACTCGTTAATGACACTACAGCCATTAATCTTCACTTCATCCGTCAAAGTCACCCTCGTGGACTTGGTGATGCTGTCCTTCAAGCTAAAGCTTTTGTAGGCAACGAACCATTCGTCGTTATGCTGGGTGATGACCTTATGGATATCAACAACGATAAAGCTGTACCACTTACAAAACAATTGATTAACGACTACGAAAACACACATGCATCAACAATTGCTGTTATGCCTGTGCCACACGAAGAAGTTTCATCTTACGGCGTTATCGCACCTCAAGGCGAAGGAAAAGACGGTCTTTACAGTGTTGAAACATTTGTTGAAAAACCAGCACCTGAAGATGCACCTAGTGATCTTGCTATCATCGGTCGCTACCTTCTTACTCCAGAAATCTTCAATATTCTTGAAACACAAAAACCTGGAGCTGGTAATGAAATCCAATTGACAGATGCTATCGACACTTTGAACAAAACACAACGTGTTTTTGCACGTCAATTTAACGGTGATCGCTATGATGTCGGTGATAAATTCGGCTTCATGAAAACTTCTATTGACTATGCGCTTCAACACCCACAAATCAAAGATGACATGAAACAATATCTTATCGATTTGGGTAAAAAATTGGAAGCTGAATCAACTAAAAAAGAATCTAAATAATATGCTATAACATAAAAAAGTTCCTCTAGACTTTGTCTAGAGGAACTTTTTATTATAACTTTAATGTAAAGCCAAGACAATCAAGAAAAGACTTAAGCCAACGTAAGCCGCTGCCGCCAACCAACGTTGCCATGGTTTAAACATACCTTTCTCCACAAGCGTTGGTAAAAAGATGGCACATAAGACACCCCCGACAAGACCACCAATATGACCAGCAATCCCAATACTTGGAGTAAATAAGTTGAAAATCAAATTCACAATAATCAAAGCTTGATAATTTCTACCAAGTTCTTTTAAATAAGGATTTCTTCCAAAATACCCAGCAACCATAATCGCTGCAAAAACGCCAAAAAGCGACGTTGAAGCTCCCGCAGCAATCACGTTTGGCGTAAAGAAAAGCGTAAAGATATTCCCAACAATTCCTGATAGAACATATAATGCTAAAAACTTGTGATGGCCCCAAATTTGCTCTGCTATTTGACCAACAAAATATAGCGTTAAAGCATTGAAAAAGAAATGCTCCCAACCGATGTGGACAAATATCGGTGTCACTAAGCGCCACAATTGACTTGGAAATAAACGTACGTAGGCACCGAACATCCCACCAGTATTAAAAATGGCTTGGTTGGATGTGGCATTTCCAAAATAAATTACCTGCATGGCTATAAAAACCAAAGTCGTTAGAGCCAGCAAAAAAATCGTCACTGGACTTTCTTTAATAACGTTTTTCATCGACTAAACACCTCCATAACAGCGACATCATGACTGTCTGGCTGAAACTCTACTTTCTGACACTCATAAATCGTACTGATTGTTTTGCCTTTATAATCCACTAAATACCTGTCATAATAGCCAGCTCCATATCCAATTCGAAAACTATCTTGGTTAAAACCAACGCCTGGCACATGAATCAAATCGATTTCTGACTTATCCACAGCTTTGTCACAAGCAGGTTCCCACAAGCCAAATGATGTTTTCACCAAGTTATCCACATCATAGAGACAAAAAATCATTTTGCCGTGTGGGTAAGTCTTTGGAACTAAAATGGTTTTGCCATCTTTTTGAGCTTGTTTAATCAACAATTCGGTATTGTACTCAAAATCAAAAGCTAAATAAGTGGCAATAGTATTCGCTTTTTGATATGCAGAAGAGGCTAGCAAATCATCTAATAAAGCCATATCTTTCAAGGCTTTTTCTTTTCTATCTTGATGTTTTAAATGAGCAATGATACTCTTTCGTAAGGCTACTTTTTCCATGCTTTTATGATAACACAAAACCGAGATTTTACTCAGCAAAAACCTTAAAATTTATTTTAAGGTTTTTTTAAGGCTTCTCCGATATACTATATCTATCCTAAATAGCGGTTCTCCCAAACCGCTGGGAATTGGCTCTTTTGGAGTTATTCCCTTTTCATAAATCTCCTGGACATGATTTTTCAATCATGTCCTTCCCTTTTTAAGCCGCTAGCTCCCAATAGCGGCTTTTTTTATTTTTCAAATACAAAAAAATAGCAAGACCAAAAACTTGCTACCTTATTTTAGATTTAATGACTTGCTTTTTCTTTTAAGAAAGCTGATATTTCACTAACCGCAAATGAAAGAGCTGCTTCATTTGGACTCATCTTAGGATGATGAAGCGCGTACGGTGTTTCAACACCCAACCAGAACATCACCCCTGGAATTTTATTTAACAAATAGCCAAAATCTTCTCCAGTCATAGCTGGCAAGCAGTCAATCAGATGAACAGCTTCGCGATTTCTGAAGAAGTCCATGGCCTCACGCGCCAATTCGGGATTATTTTCCACAGGGAGATAACCACCTTGTTTCAAATTAACCTCTACTTCCATTCCAAAGCTTGCTGCCACCCCTTTTGCAATCTCAGTCACACGCTTTTGAATTAAAAGGCTCATGTCTTGTGTCAAGGTACGAATGGTTCCATACAGCTGCGCTGTTTCGGCAATGACATTATTAGTTGTCCCCGAGTGGAAAGAACCAAATGTGACGACACCGCCTTGAATCGGGTCTACATTTCGGCTGACGATTGTCTGCACCTGAGTGACAAAATAGGACGCCGCAACCAAGGCATCGTTAGCTTCATGTGGAAAAGCAGCGTGACCACCTTTTCCTTTAAAAGTGATTAAGACCTCACAAGTCCCCGCAAATAGAGTTGAGGTATTTGTCGCGATAGTCCCAACCTTGAAATCAGGTCGCACATGCAAACCATAAAATTCATCTGGCTTCCAATCCCCAAAGGCATTGTCCTGATACATGAGCATGCCGCCTGCTTCATTTTCCTCTGCTGGTTGGAAAAGAAAGAGTAAATTATTTTTAGGCTGTACTTGCACCAATTCATTAAGTAAACCAAGCGCAACAGTCATGTGCATGTCATGCCCGCAAGCATGCATACGCCCCTCATGCTGGCTAGCAAACGCCAACCCAGTTTCTTCTACAATAGGCAAAGCATCAATATCTGTTCGCCAACCAATCGTCTTTTCAGGAGCTGAGCCATTTAAAAAGACAAGAATCCCAGTTCGCCAAGTACGCTGCTCTACAAAACCTTTTCCAGCCGTAATTTCTGCAATACGCTCCAAAAGATAAGCTTGTGTTTTAAATTCTTCCAAACCAATTTCAGGAATCTGGTGCAAATCACGGCGGATATTAACTAAATCTAAAGTCATATTTTTTCCTTTATTTTTTAAAAGCTTGAGAGAAGTTCTCAAGCCTTTACTTCCTTTATTACAAATTACGCAAAGCGTCTTCGAGTGCTGTTTTTTGTTGTGTTTTGGCATCAATTTCTTTAATGACACGCGCTGGAACACCTGCTACAACAACATTTTCAGGGACATCTTTGGTAACAATAGCTCCCGCAGCAACAACAGAACCATTACCGACTTGAACCCCTTCGATAACGACCGCATTAGCACCGACAAGAACGTTGTCTCCGATACGAACTGGGTCAGCTGAAGCTGGTTCAATTACACCTGCAAGAACGGCACCTGCACCGATATGGCTATTTTTACCAACAATGGCACGACCACCAAGAACAGCACCCATGTCAATCATTGTTCCTGCACCGATTTCAGCACCGATATTAATCACAGCTCCCATCATAACAACCGCATTGTCTTCGATTGTCACTTGGTCACGAATGATAGCCCCTGGTTCGATACGAGCATTAATATGGCGTTTATCAAGCAATGGCACAGCTGAGTTACGACCATCTTGTTCAACAACATAATCTTTATTTTCAGTCAAGTTTACCAAAAGTGGCTCAATGTCTTTCCAATCACCAAAAAGCACATTACCAAGCTTAATGACACTTTCTGGAACAGCTGCTGCTAATTCACCTTCAAATGTCACTTTAACATTTGTTTTTTTCTCCGCATTTCCGATAAATGCGATAATTTCTTGAGCAGTCATTTTTTGTGCAGTCATATTTAAGATACCCAGAGCGTTGAAGCGGCTCACAGAGCCTTTCAATCGAGAAAAGTAAATCAGAACATCTACTACTAACCAGTTTTCCCTTTTAGCTCAGATACAGTTATTCAAAACTCCCCTTGCTAAACACTCAAATCCTTCTAATTCAAATTTTATTATATAATTTACTATTATAACAAATATTCAGAAAATTTGGAAAGAAATTCAAATAAAAAATCACTCGAATCAAAACCACCCGTGAGAACGGGTGGTTTGCTCTTCGGCTGAAAGCCTCTCTTACCGGCCAAAGCCTAAAGGCTTACTGAATGATTTCCCTTTTGCACCACTTTTACTCACTAATCCGACTAGCGGATGATTATCTTCTATTTCTTCGGATTTTTTTCTCCTTTAAAGGGATCGTACAGTTCAAATAAACTTAGCTGATCTGCTACGACGTCTTCTTGTAATTGTTGACGAATATAGTTTTCTATTTTCTTCTGATTGCGACCTACGGTATCCACATAATAACCGCGACACCAAAATTTTCTATTGCCATACCTATATTTCAGATTGGCATGTCTATCAAAAATCATTAAACTGCTTTTTCCTTTTAAATACCCCATAAAGGCTGAAACGCTCAGTTTGGGCGGGATACTCACTAACATATGAATATGATCTTTACACGCTTCGGCTTCATGAATCTCTACTCCTTTGCGGTCACATAATTGACGTATGATCTGACCGATACTTGCCTTGTATTTTCCGTATACAATTTGTCGACGATATTTTGGGGCGAAAACAATATGATACTTACAATTCCATGTGGTATGTGCTAAACTATTATTATCCTGATTCATCAGGGGTCCTCCTTATGTATATTAGTTTGTGGTCGGGAAACCTTTTCTAATATATCATTTTAGGAGGATTTTTTTATACCACGCTGAAAGCTACACTGAACCACTAGCACAGCTAGTGGTTTTCTGATAACAAAAAGAACTCAGCAAAATTACTGAGTTCTAAACTTATCATTAATTGATGTTTACCATTGCAGTTTGTGTTCCCCAGAACCCTGTTTGAACTTGCAACTGCAGAGCTGGGTCTGAAACAACATCTTGAGGAATATCAAATGCAACGTTACTTGTTAAAGCATTCCCTGGGTTCACTTCTTCTAAGAAAAATCCTGAATTGTCACTAGCATACAAACTAGCTGTTGAATCTGATGTATATTTTGTTTTTCCTTTATACAACGTGAAATAATCATTTGATACTGATAGAGCATCATCTCCATTATTCTTAATTGTCACATTAAGTAATAAATAGATTCCCTGAGCTGTTTCATTAAGGAATTCATCTCCCACAGTTTGTGTAGTTGAAACTGAATTAACAGTGTATTCTACATCCCCAACTGTAAAAGTTTGTCCCACAGAATATACTGTTTCTTCCGAACTTGCTTTACTTGATGAATCCGTCGTAGTAGCTTTACTTGTGGTCGTTGATTTCGAAGTTGCCTCTTTCGAATCATCGCTACCACCCATGCTAGCAAACACTCCGATAACAACAATTACTGCCAGCACGATAAACCATACACGTTTGTAAAATGGTTTCTTTTCAACATAAACTTTTCCGTCTTCGGCTTTGATTTTTTTAGCCGTTTTCGTATCTCCATTTTCCTTAAAATTTTCTACAACCATTATATATATATATATGATTTTGTCAATCGGTTTCAGAGAATTTTTTAAGGAAATTTTAAGGATTTTTTCACGCAAAAAAAGCTCCCTTACGGAAGCTTTTTTATCTGTGTATTGATGAATTAAAGACGTGCGTTCAACTCAGCTGACAAGTCTTCAAATCCTGGTTTTCCAAGAAGAGCAAACATATTTTTCTTGTATGCTTCTACACCTGGTTGGTTAAATGGATTAACAGCGTTAAGGTAACCTGAAAGACCAATTGCTAACTCGAAGAAGTAGATTGTGTAACCAAGAGTGAATTCATCTTGTTGAGGAAGTGTCAAGAACATGTTAGGAACACCACCATCAGTGTGAGCAAGAAGAACACCATCAGTTGCTTTTTTGTTTACAAAATCAACATCTTTGCCTTGAAGGTATCCAAGACCATCAAGGTCTTCTGACAATTCAGGGATAACAACGTTTTTACGTGGTTTGTCAATACGAACAACTGTTTCGAAGATGTTACGGTAACCTTCTTGGATGAATTGACCAAGTGAGTGAAGGTCAGTTGAGAAGTTAGCAGATGTTGGGTAGATACCTTTTTGGTGTTTACCTTCTGATTCACCAGCTAATTGTTTCCACCATTCACCAAAGTATTGAAGTGATGGTTCGTAGTTAGCCAAGATTTCAGTGATGTAACCTTTACGGTAAAGTACGTTACGAACTGCAGCGTATTGGTAAGCGATGTTTTCTGAGATTTCAGCAGAAGTCAATTCTTTACGAGCAGCGTTAGCACCGTTCATAAGAGCTTCGATATCGATACCAGCAGCAGCGATTGGAAGAAGACCTACAGCAGTCAATACTGAGAAACGTCCACCAACGTTATCTGGAACAACAAATGTTTCCCAATCGTTAGCAACAGCTTCAACTTTAACAGCGCCTTTAGCTTTATCAGTTGTAGCGTAGATACGTTTGTTAGCTTCTTCTTGACCGTATTTTTCAATCAAAAGTTCTTTGAATACACGGAAAGCGATAGCTGGTTCAGTTGTTGTACCAGATTTAGAGATAACGTTTACTGAGAAATCTTTATCTTTAACGTATTCAACAAGGTCTGCAAGGTAAGTTGAAGAAATTGAGTTACCAGCGTAAAGGATTTGTGGACCTTTACGGTCTGCAGATGCTTGAAGGTTATAGAAGTGGTTGCTCAAGAAGTCGATAGCCGCACGAGCTCCAAGGTAAGAACCACCGATACCGATAACAACAAGAACTTCGCTGTCTGATTGGATTTTAGCAGCAGCTTTTTGGATACGCGCAAATTCTTCTTTGTCATAGTTTTCAGGAAGGTCTAACCAACCAAGGAAGTCAGAACCTGGACCTGTACCTTTGCGCAAGTATTCGTCAGCAACGTTGACTTGTGTTTGCATGAAGTCGATTTCTTCTTGTTCGACGAATTGACCCAAAAGTTTTGAATAATCAAATTTAATATGTGTCATTACAATACTCCTCAAAAAATTAAATTTCTCCTCTATATTACTCTTTTATGCATGATTTTTCAATGATTTTTACTAAATTATCTCATTTAAATAAAGCGTTTACCAAGTTACTGAAAACTTTCATGAAACAACCATTTTGTGATGAAAATTTCACAGATTTTTACAGTTATAGCCACGTCACAACACAGATGACACTTGATTTATCTAAACGATTAAACACGATTAAAATATTTTAATTCCTGCCCCTATTTCGCCCCTTTAGTCTCTCAAATAAAAAAATAATCCTCTGAAACGATTGATTTCAAAGGGTTTAGTTTTATATAAAAAAAGAGCACACACCTACAATCGCTTAGGGCTGCTGGATTCCTCCCCTGACCCACTTCACGCGCAGATGTTGCTCCGAGAAATATTATATCATAATTTCTAGATTATGCAAACTAAGACTGTTCTTTGGCAGCTTGCTTGGCTGCTTTTTTCTTTTCACGGTTTTTACGGAAAAAATCTTGCATGATAGCTGCACATTCAGTCTCTAAAATCCCAGTCTCCACTTCCACTCGATGATTGAGACGAACGTCCGTCAGAATATCATAAAGACTGCCTGCACCGCCAAATTTTTGATTGGCAGCCCCATAAATCACTTGCGGAATGCGGGCAAGCCCAATAGCTCCGCTACACATCACGCAAGGTTCAATGGTCACAAATAGGGTGCTATCTAGTAAACGCCAACTACCTTCGTTTTCATTGGCATCATCAATCGCCATGATTTCAGCATGCAAAATGGCTTTCTGACGTTCTTCACGCGCATTGTGTCCACGTCCAATGATAACACCGTTTTTCACGATAACACAGCCAATTGGGATTTCCTCTTTTGCTAGCGACTTTTGCGCTTCCTTGAGCGCTTCTCGCATGAAATATTCCTTTTCTTCTTGTGTAAATTCAGCCATTATAGCTCACCAAGTTGCCATGATTTGTGTGGCTCAGCCAAATCAACAGGAACACCGTCAGCATAATTTTCTGCTTCTTTTTTAAGCACTTGAAGGTGATTTTCGGCATCAATGCCTTGTGGTGGAACTGGTGGCGTATGCGTCAAGACAAGGGATGTCACACCTGCAGCCTTGGCAATTTGCCCTGCTTCTTTGGTTGTCAAATGCGCTGGATGATTTTCATTTCCCGCATAAAGGTAAACATCTGCCAAAAAGAGGTCAGCGCCTGCAGCAAATTTATCCAAACCTTCAAAATAGCCTGTATCACCAGTGAAAACAAGCGTTTGCCCTGTTGCACGTTCGACAATACGAAAAGCATAGCAAGGAACAGGGTGGACGGTTTTGATAAAAGTAATGTCGAATGGACCAATCTTCTCAACACCGTTGACATCATAGGCTTTCCCTTGAGAAACGCCGTCTAAAGTCAGTTTAGCAAATTCTTGCTCATCTTCGGTGTGTCCGTAGATTGGCAAAATTTTAGGCTCCCAGAGATGTTTGGGATATAGTTGGAAATAATGGCGTAGCACGCCTAAATCAGCAACATGGTCAGGATGATAATGTGAAATAATCACCGCATCCAAGTCAAGTGGGCTGATTTCTTTTTCTAATTCTGTGACAGCACGGCTTCCGCAATCCATAAGCAATTGAAAACCGTCCTCACTCGTAACGAGATAAGAGGTCGTGCCGCCGTCTTTATATGGGTAAGCTCCCCAGCAACCAAGTGTTGTGAGTTTCATAATAGGCTCCTTCTTTGTTTACTTTACCCATATTATAACAAAAAATATGTCCTTTTACGCGAGAGCCAATTGTTCTTTGTATTTATAAGCGATAAGACTGGCAAGAATTGCTTTGATAGTATCCCCAGGAATAAAAGCAAGATTTGATAATAATGAGGTCATCAAAGGCATGTGCATATAAACTGACAAATAAATGGCCCCTAACAAATCAACAAACAAAACTCCGCCTACTAAAATCGCGATCACATTTCCAATAAACGATGACGTTTTAAAAGCTTTCAAAATCAAACTGACTAGCATTGGTACAAAAAACCAAGCCACCACATAACCAGCCGTCGGACCAGCTAAAACCGCAAAAAATGTACTCCCAGAAAAAGCTGGCAAAAACATCCCTAATAAGTAAAATAAGAGAATTGATAAACTTCCCTTCTTCCAGCCTAATAAAACACCAGCTAACATGACTCCCAAATTCTGCAAAACAATTGGAACAGGAATAAATCCCAGTGGAATGCCTGGAATGAATCCTAAAATAACCAAAATAGTTGCCATCATAGCAATGTAAAGTAAATCCCTGACGTTTTTCATAACCTACTCCTTTGAAAAATAAATAGTCTCATGTAACTGACACTTTGGATTAAAGGCATGGTGACAATAAGGACAAAATCCCTTTTTATACTCCGTTAAAGTTAACGTATGACGACAACTGCCGCAAAGCACTGGTGCATCATCATCTACCGAAACAGGCTCAAAAGGATGATCTCGCAACTGATCATGACACTGATAACAAGCAAAATATTCCTGACACTTGCTACATTTCAAAGCAACAACATCACATGCTGTATGATAGTGTCGACATCTTCCCTCACTATCAAGATCAACTCCATAAATCACCATAATCACCAACCTTTTAACAAAGTTTACTACTTCATTTTATTTTAGTCAACTACTTTTTGTATATAGGTTAACACTTCTTGAGGTTCAAGTAAAAAAAGCCTGAAACAATCGTTTCAAGCTTTATAATATATTAGAAATTACGGTCACTCTTATTGTAGCCATAACGTTCAAAGAAATCTTCACGGAATTCCAAAAGATTATCATCCATGATTGCTTGACGAACTTTTTTCATCAAGTTTACAAGGAAGTAAAGGTTATGGTAACTTGTTAAGCGAAGTCCAAAAGTTTCATCAGCTTTAAGAAGATGACGAATATAAGCACGTGTATAGTTGCGACATGTGTAGCAATCACAATCATGATCAAGTGGTGTAAAGTCTTCGGCATAAGCTGCATTTTTAACCACTAAACGTCCTTCACTTGTCATACATGTTCCATTACGAGCGATACGTGTTGGAAGTACGCAGTCAAACATGTCGACACCATGAATAACACCATCAATCAAGCTATCTGGTGCACCAACCCCCATAAGGTAACGTGGTTTACTTTCTGGCAACATTGGCACTGTGAAATCAAGCACAGCATTCATTTCTTTGTGTGATTCACCAACAGCAAGTCCACCGATTGAGTAACCTGGGAAATCCATACTTACCAAATCATTAGCTGATTGACGACGAAGGTCTTTGAAACCAGCTCCTTGAACGATACCAAAAAGTCCTTGGTCGTGCGGACGACGGTGAGCTTTCAAGCCACGTTCAGCCCAACGACTTGTACGTTCGATTGATTTTTTAACGTAATCATACGGTTGGTAGAATTGAGGGCATTCATCAAAGCTCATCATGATGTCCGAGCCAAGATTATTTTGAATAGAAATGGCTTTTTCTGGTGAAAGGAACATTTTAGCACCGTTAAGGTGGTTTTTAAAGGTCACCCCTTCTTCGGTGATGTTACGTGTATCAGCCAATGAATACACTTGGAAACCACCACTATCAGTCAAAATTGCTTGGTCCCAATTCATGAATTTATGAAGTCCACCAGCGCGAGCGATTAATTCGTCACCTGGACGCAACCATAGGTGATAAGTGTTTGATAGGATAATTCCTGAGCCCATTTCTTTGAGTTCTTCTGGTGATTGTGTTTTAACCGTTGCTTGTGTTCCAACAGGCATGAACATTGGTGTTGGGAAAGTCCCGTGTGGTGTGATAATTTCACCCAAACGAGCTCCAGTGTGTTTTTCTTTCTTAATTAAACGATATTTAATTGGATAATCTGTCATCTTTTTTCTCCTAGCTACCACAAAAAACAGTTGTGGGCATTTTTAATAGTGTCATGATTAGAAATAATCAGACTGAGAAAACCTCGGAAAAGCTTCCTAGATTCTTACAATATATTGCTTAAAAAGCGCAACCTTTACGATTTTACCAGAAATCACCTTTTTTGTCATGTTTACCTCTTTTCGTGTGACTTCTCTAATACAATGTGCTATAATGAAAGCGTGGAAGTAATTACATTTTAGGAAACTTTTTAAGGAGGTCCATATTATGAAAGCTTCAGAAACTCGTCGCAAGGCTAGGGAATTTTTGAAAACTCTATCTGGCAAGTATCAATTGTTTATCGTTCCTATCATTTTAGCTATCCTTGCTGTCTCAATCAGTTACAAGGAAACTTATACTTACAATGGTACTGAATTTAGCATTACTGAATCCGTTCCAGGAATCATCAGCATCTTGTTAGCATTGTTCCTTGCATCAGCAAGTTACGCTGTTCTTGATGTCATGCGTCATAAAGCCGACCATGTTGAAGTAGGCGACAATATGCGTGTCTTCTCCAATGAACTATTCGGTAAATACGTCATTACCGCTATTGTAAAATGGTTCTACATTTTCTTATGGTCATTGCTTGCATTTGTAGGTATGATTCTTCTTGTCGCAGGAGCTACAGCCGCTTCAAGCAAAGACAGTAATGTCGGACTCTTTGTTGCTTTACTTGGCTTTGTTCTTATGATTGCTGGTTTTATTCTTTCAATCATCAAACAATACTCATATGCCATGACTACATTTGTTCTTTACGATGCTGTCGCTGATGGTACCTATGATGGTCCAAACAGCGTTATCTCTAAGAGTAAAGAATTGATGAATGGCAACAAATGGCGCTACTTCTGCTTACAATTTAGCTTCATCGGTTGGTATATCTTGACTGGCCTAACATGTGGCTTGCTTCATTTCTATACACTTCCATACACTACAACTGCTACACTTTACTTCTATGAAGATTTGCTAGATAAAGCAGAATAATAAATCATTAACAAGCAAAAAATCTCCAGTAATACTGGGGATTTTTTATGATTAAAAAAAGAGCTTGGAAATTTTCCCAAACTCTTTATTTATTATCTTCTCGGTAAGCCATGAAAGGTTCGCCGGCTGCTTTCAGTTTTTCTTGGCATTTTGGACAAATACCGTAGGCTGTCAATTGAACCTTAGTAATCATGTAGCCGGTTTGTTCATAAGCTTCTTTTCCAATATCGATAGCATCAACATCCATAAAGTCTGCAATATCGCCACAATATTTACAAACGATATTAATGTGCTGGTGACCCATGAAGTCATAGTAGGTTGTTAGGTCGTTAGTCACTTTTAATTCAGCAACAAAACCTTCTTTAACCAAGACTTTCATGTTATTGTAAACCGTCGCCAAACTCATATTGGGATGTTCTGGCAAAAGGTCTTTATAAATCTTCTCAGCACTTGGGTGCTCATAGCTATTTATGATATAAGCGATAATGGCTTTACGAGTCTCCGTGATACGAATGTGCTTTCTCTTGAGATGCTCAATGACATTTTCATAGGCATCCAAAGGACGGTGATGGGTATGAATGTCCATTATAGCTCTCCTGTTCTTGTTCTATTTATTAAGGTCATTATAACATAGTTTATCTGTCAGCCATCCTGACATGCTCATTCATTTTATTATAAAAATCTGACGATTTCAAGTTTTCATAGTAAAAGTTAACTATTTTTCTCAAAAAGGTTACTAATCTAGCATTTTTAGCCAATAAAAAATGAGAAAATTCATTTTGAAAGAATCTCCTCATTTTCACTATTGTTTTCAAAAAACTTTTACAAACCTTGGTATTCAATCTTAATACACTTGTTCATGACGATTTTATCACGTCCAGCAGCTTGTAAAATATCTGCAGCTTCTTGGCTTTCGAGTCCAAGTTGTGCCCAGAAGACATCAGCATCCGTTTCAATGAAATCTTTAGCAACTTCAGGGAGAAATTCACTGCGTCTAAAGATATCGACAATATCAATGTGGGCAGGAACATCTTGAAGCGAAGCATAGACGGTTTCACCAAGAACCTTTTGACCAGCAAGGCGAGGATTGACTGGAATAATGGTGTATCCTGCTTCCTGCATAATCTTTGAGACGCCATAAGCTGGGCTATTTTCACGATAAGACAAGCCAACAACTGCAATGGTTTTAGCATTTTTAAGATAAGATGCAATCACATCTTGGCTAGGGTTTTGAAATGATGTCATTTAGCTGCCTCCTTTTATTGGTTTTTTCTTAAGTATAGCAAATCATTGATTTTCTGCCTAGCAAAAAGGAAATGACTGTATCAGTCACTTCCTTTTCATTTTTTCTATTTTGCTTCGTACCATGTTTGGCCTACGCTTTCGTCTGCTACTAGTGGGACTGAAAGTTCAATGGCTGATTCCATGGTTTCTTTGACTAATTTTTCAATAGCTTCTAGCTCGTCTTTTGGCGCTTCAAGGATGATTTCATCGTGCACTTGTAGAAGCATTTTGGTCTTGAACCTACCATCAACAAGAGCTTTATCAAGGTTAATCATAGCGATTTTGAGAATATCAGCTGCGCTACCTTGAATTGGTGAGTTGATGGCTGTACGCTCTGCAAATTGACGTACGTTGAAATTGCGAGCATTGATATCTGGCAATTCGCGACGACGGTGGAAGAGCGTTTCAACATAGCCTTTATCTTTGGCATCACGCACCACGCGCTCCATGTAGTCTTTAATACCTGGGTAGCGTTCGAAGTAAGTCTCAATGTATTGTTTTGCCACTTTACGCGGGATACCAAGGTTGTTAGCAAGACCGTAATCAGAAATACCGTAAACAATACCGAAGTTAACAGCTTTGGCATTTCGACGGTCATTTGGTGTGACGTCTTCAGCTTTTTCGATACCAAAGACGCGCATAGCTGTTGAGGTATGAATATCTGCTCCTTCACGGAAAGCCGCAATCAAGTGTTCATCATTTGAAATATGAGCTAGCACGCGCAACTCAATTTGTGAGTAGTCAGAACTCAAAAACACTTCATCTGCTGTCTCTGGGACAAATGCCTTACGAATCAAGCGACCTTGTTCCAAACGAACTGGAATGTTTTGCAAGTTAGGGTCAACACTAGACAAGCGACCTGTTTGTGTCAAATCTTGCAAATAACGCGTATGAATTTTGCCATCTTTCAAGATAAAATCTTGCAAACCAACGATGTAAGTTGATTGAAGTTTAGCGATTTGACGGTATTCCAAAATCTTAGACACGATTGGTGAGATTGGGGCTAAGCGTTCCAAGACATCTACTGCTGTTGAATAGCCTGTCTTAGTCTTCTTAGTGTAGCTTGTTGGCAATTGCATCTTGTCAAAAAGCAATTCTCCCAATTGTTTTGGTGAATTAATGTTAAATTCCATGCCAGCAAGGTCATAGATTTCTTGTGTTAACTCATCAATAACAGCTTGGTTAGCTTTTTCCATGTCTTGCAGTGTTTCTTTCTTAACCGAAATACCAGCGATTTCCATCTTAGCAAGAACGTTTGCAAGAGGTTGTTCCATGTCAAAAAGAAGGCTTGCTTGTTGATGCTCTGTCAACTTGTCTAGCATGGCTTTTTCAGAATGGTTCAAAACGACAATCTTACGAGCCAGGTGGCTAAGAAGCACTGCTTTATCTGGCACCGCGCGTTTAGCCCCTTTACCATAAACCGCTTCATCGCTATCAAGAACATACTCTGTATAAAGACGAGCAATCGTTGATAATTCATTGTCATCCACGGTTGACAAGAGGTATTTCGCTAAGCGGCTGTCAAAAGCTGGCGCAGGCAAATCAATTCCTAAATGACTGAGAAGCACTTTGCTGCGTTTGAAATCATAAGTCTTGATTGGTTTAGCTAGCGCTGCTTTAAACAAATCGTCTTTTAGAAGGTCAAGGTTTGTTGAGGCATAGATTGCCTTGTCATTTCCCCAAGCAAAACCAATGATGTTTTCAACGTGGTAATTGTCACCTAAGATTTCAAAATAGAAAAATTGGTCATCGGTAAACATATCAGCGCTTAAGCTGTCCACTTCAGTGTAGGCAACGTCAAATTTTTCTTGTTTCTTAGTAGCACCAAGATTGTCTTTAAACTGTTTGAAGCCCATTTCATCATAAAATGTCACAAGTTTTTCTAAGTCTGGTCTGCTGTAATTAATATCATCTAAGCCAATCGCAATCGGCGCTGTGATGTTAATTGTCGCCAAGGTCTTAGATAAAAAAGCTTGCTCTTTATCATTAATCAAGTTTTCTTTCATCTTAGATTTCTTCATGCCGTCGATGTTTTCGTAAACACCTTCAAGGCTTCCGTATTCTAAGAGAAGTTTTAGACCTGTTTTTTCACCGACTTTGGTAACACCAGGGATATTATCGGATTTATCACCCATAAGGGCTTTAAGGTCGATGAATTGTTTTGGCGTAATGCCCATTTTTTCCATGAGGTAAGCTGGGGTGAATTCTTCAAACTCAGCCACCCCTTTTTTAGATATTTCAACGGTTGTATTGTTATCTGCCAATTGGATAAGGTCTTTATCCCCACTGACAATGGTTACGTCGTATTCATCTTCATTTTCAGCCAATTTATCCAATGTTCCGATGATGTCATCAGCTTCATAGTTTTCCAATTCATACCACTTGATACCAAGCGCTGTTAACATTTCACGGATGTATGGCAATTGCTCACGGAATTCATCTGGTGTTTTAGCACGACCAGCTTTGTAGTCCTTGTACATTTCTGTACGGAAAGTCGTTTTTCCCGCATCAAAAGCTACCAAGACGTGCGTTGGCTGAATTCTTTCTAATAAATGATTGAGCATGAGGTGAAAACCGTAGATGGCATTGGTGTGCAGACCAGCACGGTTTTTAAAGCGATCAATCTGATTGTAAAGTGCAAAAAAGGCACGATAAGCAACGGATGACCCGTCAATTAATAATAATTTCTTCTTGTTTTCCATGGCTCTATTATACCACATCTTGAGCCTACATTTGGCTCTTAAAGATGTTTCAAAAAGAAGAAAAAATTTCTCCTTAAGCTTACTTTAAGCCACCCCACTTATACTATAGTCATTCCTAAAACTTTCACAGCTAGCTTTGCTAGTTTGACGTTCATCTAGAACTCCCAATTTAGATGAATGTATCTTTTTCATAATCTCCTTAAAGTCTAGCTACTCCAGCTAGGCTTTTTGTATTAAAAAAAGCATTCCAATCGTTAGATGGTCTGTCTAACTTTTGGAATGCAGATGATATTTATAAAACATTCAATAAGAGCATTAGAATTGGAATGACAACCATGGTCAAAATGGTCGATTCGGTTACCATAATGGCTGCATAGTCACTATCTGCTCCGTAAAGTTTAGCCACAACAGGTGCATTGGTCATGACTGGCATGGCTGATTGAATAATAAAGACTTCTTTCATCAATTGTGGCATTTGGGTGTGTTTGACAATGATTAACATCAAAAGCGGAGCAATCACGAAACGCCCGACTAAGACCAAGACATTATCTTTGGTAAATCGCAAACGTGACAGCCCTGCATTAGCCACCGAAATCCCAATGAAAATCATCGACAAAGGGATGGTCAAATTGCCCAAATATTGGAAATCACTCAGCAGGAAGGCTGGGAGTTTGATATTTAAAAGAACCAAAATCACCCCAATGATGAAGCCCATAAGTGGTGGTGAGAAGATTTTCTTCAAGGTTCCTCGCAAATCAAGCGTGACTTCTTTGCGACCATCTTTTTGAATCAAATAAGTCCCAATAGTCCAGAAAAATGTCGTGTTACACATGTAATAAACCAAGACATAAGGAATACTTTTATCCCCAAAAAGCGCTTGATTGATGGGAAGTCCCACAAAAATCGTATTAGAATTAAAAAACATAGAAACAAATAAGCCCTGATGCTTTTTATCAATCAAGAATAAATGAGCTACCGCTACAGCAATAGCTAATAAAATCACCATTGAAAGCGCTGGAAAACGCAATTGTGGCAGTATTTCAAGCAACTCTTTTGCCGTAAAACGCCCGACAATAGTTGAAATCATATAGCATGGTAATGCTACTTGTGTTACCAACTTGGCAATGAGATTCGGCGCTTTTTCGTCGAACCAACCTTTTTTGGTTAGCACATAACCGACTAATACCATGATAAGAATAATCAGAACACCCGAAAAACTACTCACAAACCTTGCCATTGCTTACTTCCTTTTCATCTTTTAGTTTCAGTATAGCATATTTTTAGCACTTTCTTAACTACTTTTATGAATATTACCCCAGTCATTTAAAAAAGCTAGAAAAATAATATTTCTAGCTTTCTTATTCTTGATTAATCATCATTTTCCGAGTCGAACACTTGCTCAACGTGGTCATGAATATCTTCTTTAATTTCTTTTGTTTCAACGACAGATTCTTCACCTAGTTGTTGATATTCTATTTTATCTTTCTTGGTAAATTTCTTATCATCGTCATATTTTTTAGAAATCAAGGAAATCATGCGGCGACGAAGATGTTTTTCGTCCTGCACATTACCTTTTTCACGAATCCAAGCTTGAAGTAAAACAACCAACATAATCAAGCCAATGTAACCAAGGATTGGATACATGACAGAAACCAGTTGTTTAAAACCAAGGAAGGACAAGGCATAACCACTCACGACAAAAATAATCATGTCACGTTTAAACTGACTTTCACCTTTATTTTCAGAAAAGCGTTTTGCTAAAGCATAGTAAAGACTAAAGGCTGTGTTGAAAATAAGTCCAAATACGACAAGGGAATAGGCAAAAGCAAACCAAGGATGGATTTCATTGGCAAGTACTAACATTGGAATATCTGCAGAAGCAATTTTTCCAACATTGACAAACAAGACAAGTGAGGTAATCGCAATAATCAGGCCGACCATTGCACCACCAAGTGTTCCCCCTTTTTCAGCAACGCCAATACGAATAATTGAACCACCAAGAACAAAAGCCATAGAAACACCAGTCATTACACACAAAGCAAAGTAGTTTAATACAGACACCCAAATATTTGGCATGTTTGTCGGTAGAGTCTTAGCTACTGTATTTAACTGTTCAAAGTCAAAAGAATGTCCAATCAGACTATGACCAGCAATGATCAATACCATGATAATAACAATCGGCGTAAAAATCCCAATAATCTGAGTAATTTTCTCAAAATCAAGGAAACTTACAAAAATCACAAGGAGAACACAGATTAAAGCTCCTAACCAAGTGGGCAATCCAAATTGTTGATTAAGGTTAGAACCCGCTCCAGCAATCATGACAAATCCAATGACATAACAAGAAATAATCAAAGCAATGTCTAATACACGATTGGTAAAAGGATGGGCAATCTTTGAAAGCACCTCTGAGTGGTCATTAGAACGATAGTAACTTCCTAATGTCACGATAATACGTCCAAAGATAGCATTCAAAATCCCTAAAACAATAACGCCAATCATTCCCCAGATACCAAATCCGACAAAATATTGCATCAAATCCTGTCCCGAAGAAAGTCCAGCACCAACAATAATACCAACATAAGCCAGTGCAATTGATAAAATTCGTTTAAACATTTTTCCTCCTTTTTAAATCAGGCAACATTAATAGGTTAACAAAAACAGATTAAGACAAAATGACTATTGTAATCTCAGCATGACATTTGTTAAATTTCTGTGAAAATTTTCACGTTATTTACAACTCTTTCTCAAGCAAATGCCATTTAAAAAACAAGGGTATTTATTACCTTCATTTTAGCACAAAACCCCGCCAGAAAGCTTCTGGCAGGGTTTACTCTTATAAAGATTTTTTCAACTTAATTAAATATTTGCCCAAACTGATTCAAGGATGTTAGTTTGATCGCGATCTGGTCCAACTGAGAATGTTGAAATGCGAACACCAACGAGTTCACCAACACGGCGAACGTAGTCACGAGCATTTTCGGGAAGTTCATCTAGGCTACGGCAACCTGTGATGTCTTCTGACCAACCTGGCAATTCTTCGTAGATTGGTTTACAACGTTTCAATTGTTCAAGGCTTGCTGGGTAGTGGTCGATACGTTGACCGTCAAGGTCGTATGCCACACAGATTTTGACCGTATCAAGACCTGAAAGAACGTCAATTGAGTTAAGTGACAAGTTTGTGATACCTGATACGCGGCGGCTGTGACGCATAACAACTGAGTCAAACCAACCAACACGACGTGGACGTCCAGTTGTTGTCCCATATTCGTGACCCACTTCACGGATGCGGTCACCAACTTCGTCTAAAAGTTCAGTTGGGAATGGTCCGTCACCAACACGGCTTGTGTAGGCTTTACATACACCGACAACTTTGTTGATTTTACTTGGACCAACACCAGAACCGATTGTTACACCACCAGCGACTGGGTTAGATGATGTTACAAATGGGTATGTCCCTTGGTCAATATCAAGCATGACACCTTGTGCACCTTCGAAAAGGACACGTTTCCCAGCGTCAAGAGCATCGTTCAAGATAAGTGATGTATCTGTAACGTAATCTTTGATTTGTTGACCATATTCATAGTATTCTTCGAAAATGTCTTCAAATTTGATTGGTTCGCATTCGTACATTTTTTCGAAGAGACGATTTTTTTCTTCCAAATTCACGCGCAAGCGTTCTGCAAAGATTTCTTTGTCCAAAAGGTCAGCAATTCGGATACCGACACGTGCTGCTTTATCCATGTAAGCAGGTCCGATTCCTTTATTTGTTGTCCCAATTTTATTATCACCCTTAGAAGACTCTTGCAAACGATCAAGTTTAATGTGATATGGCAAAATAACGTGTGCACGGTCAGAAATACGAAGGCTATCTGTCGTAATTCCCTCATCATGCAAGTATTTCAATTCAGTTACCAATGATTTTGGATTAACAACTACACCATTTCCGATAACTGAGATTTTCTCTGGGAAGAAAATACCTGATGGAATCAAATGCAATTTGAATTTTTTACCGTCGATAACGATAGTGTGTCCTGCATTATCTCCACCTTGATAACGTGCAATCACTTCAGCATCTTGTGACAAGAAGTCAGTGATTTTACCTTTACCTTCATCACCCCATTGGGTACCAACAACTACTACTGATGTCATATTCTGTTCGATACTGATACGAAATCACCTAGCGAGCAAATAAAAACGATACTAACTTATCCAGCCTGTCGTCTCCATCTCCAAGCTAAAATTCGTATCTTCGTCCTTTCTCTACAACTTGGCAGGAATCTCACCTGCGAGTTTGTCTTACAATTTATTATATGACTTTTCTGTGTTTTTTTCAATATTTGACCTTGATATTTTATTTTTTCCGAACTTTTTTTGAAAAAACGGCTTTTTTTAACATATTTTCTCTCATAGTTAAAATATTCAAACAACTCTTGGTAAAGCAAAACTTTTTTTCATAGCAAATCTTTGCATTTTCAGACGCTTTTCCATAGAATAAATTTACATTAAAATGTATACCGTTTACATCATAATCATAGTAATTAGAGTAGCGAGGAATTACCATGTCACTTAATGGTTTACTAGAAAAATCACCAGCGACTTTGCCTATTCTTCAAGCAACTTTTGGGTTAGAAAGAGAAAGTCTTCGAATTGGAAAAGACCACCGTATCGCACAAACTGACCACCCTGCTTGCCTAGGCAGTCGCTCCTTTCACCCTTACATTCAGACGGACTACAGTGAAGCACAGCTAGAACTTATCACGCCTATCGCTCATTCCACAAAAGAAGCGCTCCGCTTTTTGGGAGCACTGACTGATGTTGCTGGCCGTTCCATCGATAAGTCTGAATACCTCTGGCCTTTATCAATACCACCAAAACTATGTGAAAAAGATATTCACATTGCCAAGCTAGAAGATGACTACGAACGCCATTACAGAAAGCACTTGGCTGATATTTATGGAAAAACATTGCAATCAATGTCTGGCATTCACTTCAACATGGAGCTTGGAAAAGATTTGGTCGCTGCACTTTTCCAACAAAGCGGCTATGATTCACTCATCACCTTTAAAAACGACCTTTATCTAAAATTAGCTCAAAATTTCTTGCGTTATCGTTGGCTTCTAACCTATCTTTACGGAGCTTCGCCAATCGCTGAGCAAGGATTTTTAAATCACAAATTAGCTCAACCTGTTCGTTCTATTCGAAACAGTCACTTGGGCTATGTTAATCACAAAGACATTCAGGTGTCTTACGAAAGCTTGGAAAAATACATTTCCGATATTGAGGCTTACATAGCTTCTGGCAAGTTGATTGCTGAAAAAGAATTTTACTCTGCGGTTCGCCTGCGTGGCAGCAAGCATGTTCGTGACTATCTGACAAATGGTGTCACTTACCTTGAACTGCGCACTTTTGACCTCAATCCTTTTGATAACCGTGGAATTACTCAAGAGACACTTGATACCGTGCACCTTTTTGTTCTTGCGCTTCTTTGGTTAGATAGTAGCTCTGCTATTGACCAAGACATCACAGAGGCTAGCAAGCTAAATGACAAAATTGCACTTAGCCACCCTCTAGATAAATTGCCTGAAGATGCTCCCGTCGAAATCATCCTTTTAGCTATGCAAGGAATTGTCGATTACTTTGAATTATCTGACTATTATCAAGGGCTTATCGATGCTATCAAAAATCAGATTGAGCATCCTGAACAAACTATCGCTGGACGCTTGCTAGAAGAGATTGACACCCTATCATTAGAATCTTTTGGGCAAAAACAAGGTCAAGCCTTTCACGATTATGCTTGGCAAGCCCCTTACGCACTCAAAGGCTATGAAAACATGGAATTATCAACACAATTATTGATGTTTGATGCCATCCAAAAAGGTGTTCACTTAGAGATTCTCGACGAAAACGACCAATTCATCAAACTTTGGCACGGTGACCACGTCGAATACGTTAAAAATGCCAACATGACCGGCAAAGACAGCTACATCACACCACTTATCATGGAAAATAAAGTTGTCACTAAAAAACTATTGTCAAAAGCTGGTTTCCCAGTTCCAAAAGGTGAAGAGTTCGCTGATAAAGCTGCTGCGCTCCGCTATTTCTCACAAATCAAAGACAAAGCTATCGTCGTCAAACCAAAATCAACTAACTTTGGACTTGGTATTTCTATTTTCAAGGAATCTGCCGACCTAACAGCTTATCAAAAAGCCTTGGATATCGCCTTTTCTGAAGATGATACTGTTCTTATTGAAGAATTCATTTCAGGTACGGAATACCGCTTTTTCGTCCTAGATGGCAAATGTGAAGCTGTGCTACTGCGTGTTCCTGCTAACGTCGTCGGAGACGGCAAGCACACCATCGCTCAATTAGTAGAGATGAAAAATCAAGACCCACTACGTGGACGTGACCACCGTTCTCCACTTGAAATCATTGACCTTGGCGATGTTGAAAAGCTCATGCTCCAACAACAAGGTTACACGCCTGATGATATTCCAGCTGACAGAGTCCGAGTTGATTTGCGACGTAACTCTAACATTTCAACAGGTGGAGATTCCATTGATGTGACAGACATTATGCCAGACGATTATAAAACATTAGCTGCGCAAATGGCTAGAGCTGTTGGTGCTTGGGTGTGTGGAGTTGATTTGATTATTCCTGATAAGAGTCTTCCTGCAAGCAAAGAAGAGCCAAACTGTGCTTGTATTGAACTCAATTTCAACCCTGCTATTTACCTTCACACTTATTGTCATGAGGGTCCAGGACAAGCACTTACACCAAAAATCCTAGCCAAACTATTCCCTGAACTTTAGCCCATAAAATCTTTGCCACAATTACAGTCATCACTTGTCATTCTTAACCGTTTTACGATAAAATAAAATCAATCTTAGATAGAAATGGATTGAATATATGTCTCAACCTAGAAAAAACGGAGGAGGCCTCATTATCGCTATTATCGGGGTTATCCTTCTTATCGCTTTACTCGAAAGCTTACTTGAAATTATTATCCCAATTGCCCTTATCGGTGGTATTGGATTTGGCGTTTATTATTTGGCAACCAAGCAATCACGCTTAGAAAAAGTAAATACCAAACAACGTCTTCAAGACTTAAAAGATAATATTCGCGTCGCTGATCGTCAGTCAAAACTTCTAGACAATTACCTCGATGAAAAAAACTACACACAATATGTCGTTGTGGCGCGCCAGCTATTGCCACAAATTCGTCATATTAAAAGTGAAGTTACTGACCTTAAGGCTAAAATGGACCTCAAAATCTATAAACGTGTTCTCAAAAAAGCTGAAACAGTCGAAAATGATATTCTCTTGCAACTGGATAAATTGGATATCTCTCCAACGACAGCAAGTGCTTCTAAGGAAGAAACAGATTTGCTAAAACTTGCTCCAGAATTGGCTCATCTTTATAACAACATTCAGCAAGATCACCTTACCATTTTGAAAAAAATTGAAAAAGCTGATAACCGTGAAGAGCTTACTGCTCTGCATGAAGCTGATATGGAACGATTCCATGATATTTTAGATGGCTACCTCAAAATCAAAAGAGCTCCTAAGAATTACTACAATGCTGAGGAGCGCCTAGCAAAAGCAAAAGCTGCTATGGAAAAATTTGATTTGGCACTTGATGAGACCCTTAGAAAACTTAACGAAAGCGACTTGAAAGACTTTGACATTAGCCTTCGCATGATGGCTGATGACGATACTAATTTGTAATTTAACTCTGACAAAGGAGATTATTTATGGCTGATACATTTAATTTTGACATTGATAAAATCGCTGATAATGCTATTACAAAAACTGACAAAACAACAGAAATTATCGTAGCAACTGACACCACCTCAACTGGACAAGTCTCTTTTTACGATAAGTTGACTCCTGAACAACAAACTGCTATTACCGCTAAAGCTCCAGCTTTGGTTGATAATTTTGTTGCTGACCAGAATGCACTGCTTGATTTTGGAACATCTGCTGTTGAAGAAGTTAACACGACTGTCAATCGCATTTTGGCAGAACAAAAGAAACTGGAAATTCCGCAAGTTGACGACCTGCTCAAAAATGCTAACCGTGAATTGAATGGCTTCATTGCTAAATATAAAGATGCTACACCTGCTGAGCTTGAAAAGAAACCGAATTTCTTCCAAAAACTTTTCAAACAAAGTAAAAATAGCTTGCAAGAATTCTACTTTGATTCACAAAATATTGAACAAAAAATGGATGGCATGGCTGCCGCTGTTGTTAAACAAGAAGAAACCTTAGCACGCAACATCATCTCTGCTGAGATGCTGATTGAAGATAATAACAAATCGATTGAAAACCTTGTCGGTGTGATTGCTTTTATCGAAGCTTCTCAAACAGAAAGTGCTAACCGCGCACAAGCCCTTCAAAATGAACTGGCAACACTAGATAGTTCAACACCAGAATATCAAACAAAATCTGATGAACTAGCTCGGATGACCGAAGTCATCAATACGCTTGAACAACAGCACACTGAATACCTCAGTCGCCTTTACGTTGCTTGGACAACCACACCGCAAATGCGCAACATGGTCAAAGTCTCATCAGATATGCGCCAAAAACTTGGCATGCTCCGTCGCAACACCATTCCGACAATGAAATTGTCAATTGCCCAGCTCGGCATTTTGCAACAATCAGTTAAATCTGGTGTGACTGCTGATGCCATTGTCAATGCTAATAACGCTGCTCTTCAAATGCTTGCTGAGACTAGCAAGGAAGCTATTCCTATGCTGGAACGCACTGCCCAAAGCCCAACAGTTTCTATCCAGTCTGTCACAGCTCTTGCTGAAAGCCTCGTTGAACAAAATAACGGCATTATCGCCGCTATCGACAACGGTCGTAAACAACGTGCCCAACTCGAAGCAGCTGTCGTCAAATCAGCAGAAACTATCAACGACTCTGTCAAAATCCGTGACCAAAAAATCGTCGAAGCCCTTCTTAACAAAGGCAAAGAAAGCCAAGAAGAAGTCGAAAAAGCAGACGTTACAGAAGAATAATAACAGTAAAAAGGCAAGGAAAACCTCGCCTTTTTTATCTTCTCATTTTTCACTGGATAATTACGCTTTAACAGCCACAATACTAGCCCATTAAATTTGCTTTGTGTTATAATATTCTTATGGATAAACTTATAAAATCAATTTCAAAATCTGGTTCTTTCCGTGCTTATGTGCTTGATAGCACTGAGACTGTCAGAACTGCTCAAGAAAAACATCAAACACTTTCTAGCTCTACAGTTGCTCTAGGTAGAACGCTTATCGCCAATCAAATCCTAGTTGCCAATCAGAAAGGAGACAGCAAAGTAACCGTCAAAGTCATTGGTGATAGCTCACTTGGTCACATTATTTCTGTGGCTGATACTAAAGGACATGTTAAGGGCTACATTCAAAATACTGGCGTTGATGTTAAAAAAACTGCTACTGGTGAAGTCATGGTCGGCCCATTCATGGGGAACGGCCAATTCGTTGTTATTACCGATTACGGTACTGGTAACCCATACACATCATCAACACCACTTGTCTCAGGTGAAATCGGTGAAGATTTGGCCTTTTATTTGACTGAATCTGAACAAACACCTTCTGCCGTTGGACTTAATGTCCTTCTTGACGACGAAGATAAAGTCGAAGTTGCTGGTGGCTTTATGTTGCAAGTTCTTCCAGGTGCATCTGAAGAAGAAATCAACCGCTACGAAAAACGTATCCAAGAAATGCCTGCCATTTCAAAACTCTTGGAATCTGACGACCACATTGAAGCTCTTCTAAAAGCTATCTACGGTGAAGACGAATATAAAGTCCTTGCTGAAGATGAAATTGGCTTTAACTGTGACTGCTCACGTGAACGTTTTGAAGCTGCTCTTGTCACTCTTGGCAAAGACGAGCTTAAAGCTATGAAAGACGAAGACCACGGTGCTGAAATCACTTGCCAATTCTGTGGTAAAACTTACAACTTCACTGAAGATGACTTGGAGGAATTAATCAATGACTAAACTCAGCTCATCATTTATGATTGGTGATATTGAAATTCCTCACCGTACGGTTCTAGCACCCATGGCAGGGGTGACAAACTCTGCTTTTCGTACTATTGCCAAAGAATTTGGAGCTGGCTTAGTCGTTATGGAGATGATTTCTGAAAAAGGACTTCTCTATAACAACGAAAAAACCCTGCACATGCTACACATTGATGAAACTGAACATCCGATGTCTATCCAACTTTTCGGTGGTGACGCAGATGGTCTCAAACGCGCAGCTGAATACATCCAAGAAAATACAAAAGCTGATATCGTTGACATCAATATGGGCTGTCCCGTTAACAAAGTCGTTAAAAATGAAGCGGGTGCTAAATGGTTGAAAGACCCCGATAAGATTTATCACATTATCGATAAGGTCACTTCTGTTCTTGACATTCCACTTACTGTCAAAATGCGTACTGGATGGTCAGATAACGAACTAGCTGTTGAAAACGCGCTTGCCGCTGAATCAGCTGGTGTCTCTGCCCTTGCTATGCATGGACGCACGCGCGAACAAATGTACACAGGTAAATGTGACCTTGAAACACTTGCTCGCGTTTCAAAAGCCCTCACTAAAATTCCATTTATCGGAAACGGTGACGTGCGCAGCGTTCACGATGCGAAATACATGATTGAAGAAATCGGTGTAGATGCCGTTATGGTTGGACGCGCAGCCATGAACAACCCTTACATCTTCACCCAAATTAATCATTATTTTGAAACAGGTGAAGAATTACCAGACCTTCCATTTGTCAAAAAATTGGACATCGCCGAAGATCATCTTAAACGTCTCATCGACCTCAAAGGTGAAAAAATCGCTGTCCGTGAATTCCGTGGCTTAGCTCCACATTACCTTCGTGGTACTGCTGGCGCTGCTAAAATACGCGGGGCCGTCTCACGCGCAGAAACAATCGACGAAGTCAAAGAAATTTTCAACAGCTTACGATGATATAGAAACTCCCCGATAACAAAAGTTACTCGGGGAGTTATTATAACTATAACCCTGCTTGTTTTATCCAAGCAGGGTTATTTGTTATGCAATATCAAATTTGAGTTGTCCTTTTGAAACACCAATTTTAAGAGTATTTCCACTTGCCAAATCACCTGATAGGATAAGTTCAGATAGTTTATCTTCGACTTTATCTTGAATAGTACGGCGAAGTGGACGAGCACCCATTTCTGGGTCGTATCCAGCTTCAGAAAGGTATTTAAGCGCTGATGGTTGGAATTTAAGTGTGATATCTTTTTCAGCCAATGTTGCAATCAATGGTTTAACCATAATTTTAACAACATCACGCATATTTTCTTGTGTTAAGTGGTGGAAGACAACTTTTTCATCAATACGGTTGATGAATTCTGGACGATAAGTTTTCTTAAGCTCTTCCATGATGCGTTTTTGCATAGCATCGTAATCATGAGCCATGTCACGCACCCCAAATCCAACTGTCTTATCATCACGAAGGGCAGTTGCACCAAGGTTTGACGTCATGATAATAATAGTGTTTGAGAAGTCAACTTTACGACCACGACTATCTGTCAACACGCCATCATCCAAGACTTGAAGTAAGACATTGAAAATATCTGGGTGAGCTTTTTCAACCTCATCAAAAAGAAGCACTGAATAAGGTTTGTTACGAACTTTTTCTGTAAGTTCTCCACCTTCTTCATAGCCAACATATCCTGGAGGCGCTCCGTTAAGACGACTCGCTGCAAATTTTTCCATGTATTCAGACATGTCAAAGCGGATAAGCGCTGATTCATCATCAAAAAGTAGCTCTGCTAAAGCCTTAGCTAATTCTGTCTTACCAACACCTGTTGGTCCTAAGAACATAAATGAACCAATTGGACGTTTTCCTGTACGGATACCAGATTGATTTCGACGAATAGCACGGCTAATGGCAGAAATTGCAGCATCTTGACCAATAACACGTTTGTGCAATTCTTTTTCAAGCGTCAAATATTTCTTACTGTCAGCTTGCGTCATTTTTTCAACAGGAATACCTGACAAACGGCTAAGAGTTGCCATGATGTCATCTTCTGTCACAGCTGTTGGCTTACGTGTCACTTTCTTACGTGACTCTTTAAGCAATTTTGTAGCTAATTTGAAATCACCTTCTAAGATAGCTTGGTCAGCTGGAGTTAAGTCAGAAGGTGTTTCTTTTTTCACCAAACCTTGAACGGTTGCACTAGCTTCATCAAGCAAATCAATAGCTGAGTCTGGTAGATTCTTACTTGTCAAATAACGGTGGGCAGCCTTAACTGCTGTCAACACAGCGTCATCAGAAATCGTTACATTGTGGAAAGTTTCGTAAGATCTTTTAAGTCCAAGTAAAATCTGATAAGCATCTTCAACACTTGGTTCTTCAATCGTAATTTTCGCAAAACGACGTGAAAGAGCTGCATCCTTTTCGATATGTTTTTGATATTCTTCTTGAGTTGTCGCACCAACCATGTGAAGTGTACCGCGCGCAAGAGCTGGTTTTAAGATGTTAGCAGCATCCAAAGTACTATCAATACCTGAACCAGAACCCATGATAGTGTGGACTTCATCGATAAACAAAATAATATGACCATCTTCTTCGATATCTGAGATGATTTGGTTCATGCGCTCCTCAAAGTCACCACGGAAACGAGTCCCCGCAACAACACTCATCATATCAAGCTCTAAGACACGCATATCTTGGAGTTCATAAGGAATTTCACCATCAACAATACGTTGTGCCAAACCATAAGCAAGAGCTGTTTTTCCGACACCAGCTTCACCAACTAAGACAGGATTATTTTTAGTCTTACGGCTAAGTACTTGAACCATGCGAGAGACTTCTTTTTCACGTCCGATAACTGGCTCAAGTTTTCCTTGACGAGCTAATTCAGTCAAATCACGAGTGAAGTCTGATAATTCTTCCGCAGTTGACTGAGGTTTCATCATTTCTGAGAAAGCTCCGCCCATTGTAGCTTTTTTAGGCTTACGAAGATCATGGATAGCTTTGATTTTTTCTTTGGTAAATCCAGCATTACGTGACAATGATTTACGTAAATCAAGCAAGCGTGCTGAATCACCATCTTCTTTATTTTTAAATCCAGCAACTTCCAAAAGACGTGTCGCAAACAAATCGAGATTCAACAACATAGCATAAAGGACATGCTCTGTTCCGACTTCAGTGCTGCCAGTCACTTTGCAAATTGACTCAGCAAAAGCTAAGACGTCTTTTAGGGCTTTAGATTGTTCTAAGAACTGCACATTTTTCACATCTGCCAAAGGTGATTTTCCGAGCGCCAAAACAGCCGCCGCTTCGTACTCTTCGTAAGCAATCTTATTTTGGTATTCAGCAAATGTTAACCCTGCCACTGAATCATGAACAGCTACCATGGCTAAAAGCACATGCCAACTTTCTAAATATGGGCTTTCAAATCGCGCCGCCTGATACTGGGCGATACTGAAAACCTCCTGCATTTTCATTGAATATTCACTCATAAATGGAATCCTTTTCTATCTAATCTTTGTAAGATTTTTCGCAACATACGTGCGCGAATTTCAGGAGCATCTTTTCCCAAAACCTCATCAGTAGCTGTTGCTAAAATCAGATTTCCTTCACGTTCACTAATAATTTTTTCGTCAAAAAGTAATTGAATCAAATCTGTAAAGACTTGCTCGCTGATACGTTCACCGATATTTGCCATAAGATTGTCAAACATTTGGTGTTGGTCTGAAAAATGCACTCTAGCAATGCGAATATAACCACCACCACCACGCTTACTTTCGACTGTATAGCCACGACTTTCTGTAAAACGTGTTTTAATCACGTAGTTAATTTGGCTAGGAACAACTTGAAAGGCATCTGCTAAGTTTGACCGCTTAATCTCAGCAATACCTGATTGGGCAAGTAATTGCTTGATGTATTCTTCAATACTATCAGATGTATTTTTTGCCATTAGCTTCCTCCTTTTCAAGATTAAAGACCATTTCAAGATGGACTCTCTTTGACTATAACTGACTAATATTATAACAAAAATATCACTTTTTATAAACGAAAATACACCAAATGACCTGCTGTCGTAAGCTTTTCTCACCATTTAAAATAAATAATGCTTATTAAGCAATAGTATTTTACTATTAGAACAGATTTTAGTTGAGTTTGTTTCCTGGATAAGATACAATTAACCTTATAACAAATGAAAGGTTTCAAGTAATGAACTATATTATTACATTTTTAATTGGCATGGTGCCACTTATTGAGCTTCGTGGTGCTGTTCCTTATGCTATCGCAACTGGTATTCCAATGTGGCAAGCACTGATTATCGGGGTTGTTGCCAACATGCTTCCAGTTCCAATTATCTTCTTCTTTGCTCGCCGTGTTTTAGAATGGGGAGCTAATAAACCTGTTATCGGCGGTTTCTTTACTTGGTGTTTGAAAAAAGGTCACAAAGGTGGTAAAAAACTTGCAGATACTGCTGGTGACAAAGGAATTTTCATTGCTCTTCTTCTCTTTGTAGGAATTCCAATTCCTGGAACAGGAGCTTGGACAGGAACACTTGCTGCTTCAATTCTTGACTGGGACTTCAAACGCAGTATTACAGCGGTTATGCTAGGGGTTATCCTTGCAGGCTTAATTATGGTAACACTAACTGTTCTTGGCTTGGGCGCTTTATCTTAATTTGAAAAAACAAGAGCTTGGAAATTCCAAGCTCTTTAATGTTACACACAAAAAAAGAAGACCACTAAGTGATCTTCTTTTTATATTAGCAAGCTAGTCTTATTTGTTAAGAGCTGCTGCCATTGTAGCTGCAACTTCTGATTCAAAGTCGTTAGCTGCTTTTTCGATACCTTCACCAACTTCGAAACGAGTGAAAGTAACAACTTTTGCGTTTACTGAATCAAGGTATTGTTCAACAGTTTTGCTGTCGTCCATGATGTAAACTTGTGCAAGAAGTGTGTATTGTTGGTCAACCTTAGTGTTGTCAAGCATGAAGCGATCCATTTTACCAGGGATGATTTTATCCCAGATTTTTTCTGGTTTACCTTCAGCTTTAAGTTCTGCTTTGATATCTTCTTCAGCTTGAGCGATGATTTCATCAGTCAATTGTGATTTAGAACCATATTTCAAGTGCGGAAGAGCTGGTTTGTTAACCATTGCACGTGATTCGTTATCAAGATCGATAGCGTGGTTCATTTGAGCCAATTCATCGTGGATGAATTGTTCGTCAAGTTCTTTGTATGAAAGAACTGTTGGTTTCATAGCTGCAACGTGCATTGAAACTTGTTTTGCAAGAGCTTCGTCGCCACCTTCAAGAACAGTGATAACACCGATACGTCCACCATTGTGTTGGTAAGCACCGAAGTGTTGTTCGTCAGTTTTTTCGATAAGTGCAAAACGACGGAATGAGATTTTTTCACCGATAGTTGCAGTTGCGTTAACGTAAGCTGCTTCCAAAGTATCACCTGAAGCCAAAGTTACTTTAAGTGCTTCTTCGTTGTTAGCAGGTTTTTGTTCAGCGATAGCTTTAGCTGTTTCTTTAACCAATTCAACGAATTGTGCGTTTTGAGCAACGAAGTCAGTTTCAGCGTTAACTTCAACAACTGCTGCAACGTTACCGTCAACGTAAATACCAGTCAAACCTTCAGCAGCAACGCGGTCAGCTTTTTTAGCTGCTTTAGCCATACCTTTTTCACGAAGCAATTCAATTGCTTTTTCCATGTCACCGTCAGTTTCAACAAGTGCTTTTTTAGCGTCCATGACACCAGCACCTGATTTTTCACGCAATTCTTTTACTTGAGCTGCAGTAATTGCCATTTTTATGTCCTCCAGGATTTTTTTGTTTACCAAATAATAAAAACGAGACAGAGCGGTTTGCTTTCTGCCCCGTTTTAAAGCATATCAAAGACTGTTAAGCCTCTAATCTTATTCGTTGTCGCCTTCTACAACTTCAACGATTTCTTCGATTGAATCAGCTTTTGCTTCTGCTTGGAAATCAGCGTCAGCAGCTTCACCTTGGCGTCCTTCGATAACAGCGTCAGCCAATTTAGAAGTGATCAATTTAACAGCGCGGATAGCGTCATCGTTAGCTGGGATGATAACATCGATATCATCTGGATCAGCGTTAGTATCAACCATAGCTACTACAGGGATACCAAGTTTTTTAGCTTCTTTAACAGCGATTTGTTCTTTGTGTGGGTCAACAATGTACATTACGTCTGGAATACGTGGCATATCTTCGATACCGCCCAAGAATTTTTCAAGACGAGCACGTTGTTTGTTAAGAAGAGCAACTTCTTTCTTAGGAAGAACTTCAAAAGTTCCATCTTCTTCCATACGTTTGATTTCTTTCAAACGAGCGATACGTTTTTGGATAGTATCCCAGTTTGTAAGAGTTCCACCCAACCAACGGTGGTTGATGTAGTATTGACCTGCGCGTTCTGCTTCTTCTTTAACAGCGTCAGCAGCTTGTTTTTTAGTACCAACAAACAAGATTACAGCGTCGTTAGCAGCTGCATCACGAACGAATTCGTAAGCTGCGTCAGCCATTTTTACAGTTTGTTGAAGGTCGATAACGTGGATACCGTTACGTTCTGTGAAGATGTATTTAGCCATCTTAGGGTTCCAGCGACGAGTTTGGTGACCGAAGTGAACACCAGCTTCAAGAAGTTGTTTCATTGAAATTACTGCCATGAGTAGTTTCTCCTTTATAAAATGTTTTTTTCCTCTTCCAGACTTCATCTTGCAAATCCACTCATAATGAGCAACAGACTCACAATACATCCAGAATGAGTATTTGTTGCATAATACAACTATCATATTTTACCATAAAAGCAAGCTATTGGCAAGCCATATGCGGCTTGAAAGAGTTTTTATTTTAGGCTTTTTGGAGCCTTTTGATAACTGAAAATAACCACTATATTTTCACGATTTTTTCCAAGATAAAAACAAAAAAAACTCGATTAATCGAGCTTACTTTGCATTATGAAGGCGGTAGACGGATTTGAACCGACGATCAAGCTTTTGCAGAGCCGTGCCTTACCACTTGGCTATACCGCCATAACAGATAATATTTTACCCTAAAATCAAAAACACGTCAAGCCTAATTCGTGAAATTCTGAAAGAGGATTATGAAAATAAAAGAATTCACGGCTTTACCCTTGAAATTTCAACAATCTATGCTATAATACTAAAAATCTTTGGAGGTGTTTTATGAAAAAACTAAGTCCTAACAGTCATATTCGTATCCTTAGTCCGTCATCTTCTATTGCTCGCTTAGGCGGAGTTGAAGCCAATCTTTCTGCCAAAGAAACCTTAGAAAATCTGGGATTTCGTGTGTCATTTTCAGAACATTATTTAGAATCTGATATGCTCTATTCTTCTTCAATCAAGAGCCGTGTTGCTGATTTGCACGCTGCTTTTGCTGATGACTCTGTTGATGCTATTCTGGCTACGATTGGTGGTTTTAATTCTAACGAACTGTTACCCTATCTTGACTACGACTTAATTGCCAAACACCCCAAAATTATCTGCGGTTATTCTGATTCAACAGCTTTTTTAAATGCTATCTATGCTAAAACTGGAATGCTGACATACATGGGACCGTCATATTCTAGTTTTAAAATGAAAGAAGGTCAAGATTACCAGAGCAAGGCTTGGTTAAATGCCATGACAAAATCAGCTTATGACCTTGTTCCAAGTCAGGAGTGGTCAAGCGACCCTTGGTATGACCCAACACAACCACGTCATTTTATGCCAACAGAATGGAAAATTTACAACGCAGGGAAAGCTTCTGGCACCATTATTGGTGGAAATTTGTCTACTTTTGGACTTCTTCGCGGGACACCTTACGCCCCTCAAGTCAACGATTATGTCCTTTTCTTAGAAGAGGCAGAAGAAGATGACTATCATGATTTTGACCGCAATTTAGCAGCCATTTTACAAGCTTACCCCAATCCAAAAGCAGTGCTTATCGGACGCTTCCCAAAGGAATGCCAAATGACACCCGAAATATTAACCTATATCCTAGACAAGCACCCACTTCTTAAAACCATTCCTGTCATGTATGACCTTGATTTTGCCCACACTCAGCCACTCTTTACAATCACTATCGGCGCCCAAGCAAGCATTGACACTGATGAATTATCTATCCATATCAAGGAATAAAACTCCCCTGTAATGAATCACAATTCAGGAAACTAAAGAAGTTACAATAAAAAATAGAATAGTTGATGTTAAAAACCTCAATTCAAAAATACGCCAATTCGTTTTAAAACGAATTGGCGTATTTTATCTTTCAGCTTTGACTAAATGCAATCATTTTATCTAGGATTTTAACTAGACGTTGTTCTTGATCTTTAGTCATTTTATCTTTAGTGGCATCATGGTCATCGACCATACCAACGTGAACTTTAACATCTCCTGAACTATTAATTGCAACGACAAAAGGAACGTATAATTTGTCTTCTTTGGTATAAGTTTGAGAGAATTTTTTCACGATAGCATTGTCAGCGTCGCTATAATGTTTACCTCGAACATCGACTGTATAGGCTTTACCATGGTCTGCTTGTAATTCCTTGTCTAAGACAGGCAATAACTCAACACACCACGGACAGGTTGGAAAGCCAAAATAATACATGCCTTGTTCTTTAGCTTCTAAGCGACTAACCACATCATCTTGATTATCTTTAACCAGCTGAGCCGTTTCATCAACATAAGCACTTGTTCCGTTTAATTTATTGGTAACGATATAACTACCACCAAAAATAATCACAAACAAAATGATAAAGAGACCAAGTTTCACAGTTTTTTATTTTTCACTATTTTTCTCCTTTTGAATCAGTTGAACAATTGACAGTAAAATCACCTCGCCATCTGCTGTGAATGTTAAGAGGTTAAACAGATTCATTAGACAAGTTACCTTCAATACGAGGGTGTAGTAATTTAGAGGGATTAAAATGCCAATTAGAGTTAACAGAAATGGTGATATAAAAGCAATTAAGAAATTGTCTAAGGGACGGTTTTGATTTCTATACTCTACTTGAAAAGCCAGAACACCAACGTGTTTAAAACACGCTTGGTAATGCAGTGCTCGTGCCACCAAGTAATGCAATATCTCATGTAATCTGACCGCAGCATAAACTGACAGAATCGTAACAACGACTAGAATGAATAACTCAGTCATGTTTCTTTTCGCTGAATTTATCAGTGAGATAAGTTAAAGCACAGACAAAGCAAAAAGAAATGATAAATGCAATTAATGTTTGCCAAGACAAGCCAAACGTTGTGGAAATATTATGCTCAGTAATTTTGTTATCAATGGTGATGCCTAACAAAGTTTTTACTGAAGCTGACGATCCGCCAAGCTGAAATAATTTCCAAAGGCTTGTAAACACAACTAAGGCAGCGTAGGTCATTACACTAATCCCAAGACAACGACTAAAATCTTTCATATCTTAACCTCCTAAGAAGACTATAGTGAATACCTGCTAATAGGATAATAACTATCAAACCCAAGCTCGCGTTTTTCACAACAAGCGTGACTAAGATAAAAACAATCCCTAATAAAAACATTGACGTGATCTCATTGAGATTTCCGCGTGATTTTGGGAAAAGATAGCCCAGCATAAAAGCAGATTAAGCAAAAGCAACTGACACCATCACTTGGTTAATGGTAGCTCAATGAAAGGCAAAGCAAATCAATAAAGGTATTTCCAACAATACAAGAAGTAAATACTGACCAAAGTATTCTTCCCATACTGTAATCCTCAGGAGATTATACTGATTTCGGAAATCCTCTGTGCTATCGCCATGTGAAAGTAATAATAAGCCATTAAATGCAAGTAATGTTGGTAAGACTGCCAGAACTGCTTTTACACCACTCTGATAAGCCATAATGTCAATAACAATCACAGGAAAAATCAAGTAATACCAATTTGTTTTATAACGAAAGGTGACTTTATCAAGAACAGGTACTTTAATAAAGCGACTGCGACTAGTAACTAAAGTGTCAGCCAAAGGCAAATGTAAAAGCAAATAAACAACGACAACTAGATAGCCAAAACTACCAAGGAATGCCCCTAGAATCAACTCATGAATGGAAAATGGAGAAGAAGCTAATCGTGATTCTAGTGCATAACGCCATTGAAAGAAATAAGCCAAACTAGTTATTAAAATTAAATTTGCTAGGAGTAGTTTAATCACAAGCAAGTGTTTTATCTGATTTTGCAAAAGCCTGTCTAGCCCTAAAGATAAGCATTCTAAGCTGATGATAACAAGAAAGAACGAAAAATGTTGACTAAGGAAAAACAAGCCAAAATCTCCCACAGAAGTTGTAACCAACTTGATAGCAGGCGTTGCAATGATCATGACTAATTCATAAATCCCAACCATTAACAACAAACGAAACAAAGAGTAATCCCTTTGAATATCACGCTTTCGAAATGGTAAAGCTTTAACGAAATACAAAGACGTCTTGTCCAAAGCCAAGGTTGCCTCAACGAAAAGGAAGGGCAAGCAACCCAAGACAAAAGTATTGCTGAAATAGCTAAAAAAGATTTGCTTTTGCCCTGTTTCCAAAATAGCAAGAGGAACATTTGTTCTGATGGATGATATTTTTGCCAGCTCTTTCATGTTGTAGAGATAATACAAAATATAAAGCAGGCATAGGAAAGTGACAAAGGAACGTCTTACCCATTTTGATTTGAAAATCGGGCGATTTAAGAAACCTTTCAAAGCATTATTCAGAAACATTGTCATCAAAAGTTGCGTATCTTTGAATGAACGTGATTTTATCATGAACAGACTCCGTGCGTAACACCTCTGCTTCCAATTGACTAGCATCGCCAGTAAAAGGAACTAATTTCCCATTAGACATCAAAAAGATATGGTCACAAAAGTGATTGATTATGGTCATATTATGTGAAATTAAGACAAAACTGCGATGATCAAGTAAAGCCTGAAATAGTTTTACTGTAATCAAAGTGGTTTCAAAATCCAAACCATTAAAAACTTCATCTCCCAAAACATAAGGAGCATTTGATAAGACAGCAGCGATAATTTGAACTTTCTTTTTCATCCCAAAAGAATAAGATTCTAAAAGCTGATTCTTAGCTTCCTTCAAATCATATAATTCAAAGAAAGAATCGACCTTATCAAGGTCTGCATTTGGATAACGCGCCAAAACAAATTGAATGTATTCATTTCCTGTCATGTAATCTGGAAGATAAAAATCAGATGGAATGTAAAAGACTTGCTCCTTGAAGGGATCAGATTGATTATGGTGACTATCAATCCAAATCTCTCCTTCACTAGGGCGTTTCAAACCAACGACACAATCTAAAAATGTCGTCTTACCGCTACCATTAATACCAACAATAACACTCACTTGTCTTTCAGGGAAAGTCACTGAAATATCATTTAAAACCAAGCGCTTATATGTTTTAGATAAGTGTTCAATCTTAATCATAAATTCCTTATTCTAACACCTTCTCTTAAAAATAAAAAGAAGAGCGATATTATTTAGTACAGTTAAATGTTACATGAATAACATCAAGAACACCTAACTTGATTCCGCCAGCAAAATTCCCTGATTGTGACGTACAATAAGCCGCATAACCAATGACAGCAATGACAGAAACAAGAGCGCAAACTGCCCAAACCCACTTAACAATCACTTTTGAAGCATATTTAGCTTGCAAAGCAACCAAGTAGTTATCCATAAATCCTAACATAATCTTATGTTTTCCTTTCAACTTTTTAAAAATAAGTGGACAAAAAATGCCCATACAAATGGCAAATCACTCTTATCTATCAGGTGTTCTTTTTCGAAAAATAATTACCGATAACGTAAACTATCTAAACAGATTACACTAACATCATATCATCCTAAAGTTAAGATTTCTGAAAATTGTATATTTGCTTAACAAAAAAAGTTTATTTGCGTATTTGCAAATAAACCGATTTTAATATTTTCGCTGATACAATGAAGACATAACATTAAGGAAAATATTACTAATGCTTAAACTAACCCTTAAACAATTACTTAAAACAGTCGTTCTGGTACTTACATTCTTTGTATATTACCCGTAAAACCTATTCAAAATAATCAATCAGCCCCAAGTAATAACATTCATCCCTTCCCCTGCCCTAATAAATGTTGTTACTCACAAAACTTATGAATAATACGTAATATATAAAATTTGGAGGATACTTATTATGTTCACATTGAAAAAAACTGCTAAACAATTGGTTAACTATGCTTTGATTGGTCCTGCTGTTCTTCTCCCCATTATCTTTATGTTTTAGAATCCAGTCAATATCATTTCTCACTATTATTAGTAATTCTTAATAAATTCATCTTGAGATACGAAGCAACTAAAGGGTTCCCAATCTCTTCAACACAGACAATAAAATGCTCCAAATCCGATAAATCATCTGTCCCGTCTTCAAGATTAGCAATTAATTTTTTTAAAAAATTAAGATAAGTCATGGCAAGCATGTCTTGGTAAGTAATTATTTTTTCTAGAGATTCAATAAAATAAGTAGCTTGATAAAACTTTCGATAAGTAACCAATAAGACAATTAGGTTTAAGAAAACAACTTCTGCATTTTTTTATGACTTGTAAGTGATTGATAAAGCTTATCTCGATCCACAAAAGCTTTTCCCAAAAAAATCAAATCCGACTCTGATAGAATGGACATAGTATTTCCAAAAATAAATAATTCAAATTCTGTCCATTCTTCAATTTCGTAAAGATACGAAGTCAAAAAATTTGTCTCTTCTTCAGGTATGACATAAGTGGGATCAAGATTATAAATATAAGCTTTTATAATCAATCCGTTTAAACGCTCATAAACATCAAAAACTTCAGATCCTTTTTCACTTTCAAGTAAAGCTTTAAGACCTTCAATATCTTGTTTGTTATATAACTCAGCTATTTTCGTTGATAATTGAAAATATTTCGGTTCTTAATAGTTATTAATCGCATGGCCAAATTCTGAGAAGGTCATGTGGATTCCTGAGATGGCGATTAAGAGTTTATCTGCGGCAAGCATGGATTGGCCATTTTCAAAACGTGAGAGTTGAGATACCGAAAGGTTTTCTCGTGCAACGTCTTTTAGTTTCAAACCACGCGCGATTCGCAGTTCGCGATAAAGTTCACCCAATTGCATTGATTTTTCGAGTTTCATACAGTCTCCTTTTTTGAATCTATGATTTTCAAATTCTCCCAGCAAAAAAGGTCTTTAGCTGTTATCCTAAACAACTTAGAAAAATCATAGTCTATATTTCTATTTTAAAAATCTAGGTATATTCTAGGTATACTAATGTTTATTGTATCACATTTTTAAAAAAGGAATAGCAAAAAACAAGAACTTGGTTAAACCAAGTTCTTGTTTCTCACGATTTTATCGATAATAGTTACCAAATAATCACTCGATTTTCTGGTGCACGCCACATTGGGTCACCTGCTTTGATGTCAAATTCTTCATGGAAGTCATCGAAGTTTGGCAAAGTGACATTGGTACGAAGTTTGGCTGGCGCGTGCACATCAATGCTTGCTAGCATTTGCATGTATTCATCACGCGCCTTCATGCGCCAAATGGTTGCAAAGTTGATAAAGAAATCTCGTGCTGAGAAATCGTCATCCTGTTTTGCTGCTTCAAGCGCACAAGCCACACCACCAAGGTCAGCCACATTTTCAGAGACTGTCAATTTACCATTGACCTTAGCGCCATAAGAATCTAGCCCATCAAATTGTTCAACGATTTTATCGGTACGTTCCGTGAAGGCTTTGTAATCTGCCTCAGTCCACCAGTTGTTTAGGCTACCATTTTCATCAAATGATGCTCCATTAGTATCAAAGGCATGTGAAATTTCATGGGCGATAACCGCTCCAATCCCACCATAGTTAGCAGATGAACTTTGTTCCAAGCTATAAAATGGAGCTTGTAAGATAGCCGCTGGGAAGACAATTTGGTTTTGTTGTGGGTCATAATAAGCATTGACCATGTGAGCTGGCATGTGCCATTCACTACGATCAACGGGCTTGTTCCACTTGCTCCAGCTGTGTGCGATAGAAATCTTAGCAAGGTTACATGCATTTTCAACGAGTGACAAAGACTCATCAATGATTTTCTTCGCATAAGTTTCTGGTAATTTTTCCGGATAACCAATGTGAGGCGTGATGACATTGAGTTTGACAATCGCTTTATCACGTGTTTCTTTAGCTAACCAATCTGCAGATGCGAGACGTTTCTTGTAAACATCAATCATCGTTGCAACCTTATGTTCTACGTCAGCTTTTGCTTCAGGTGAGAATTTTTGACCTGCATACCAAAGACCAAGGGCTTGGCTATAGGCACCAGATGCTAGATAGTAAGCTGCTTTCTTCTTATCCATGGCTTGTGGTGTTCCTGAAAGAGCACGACTGTAAGTCCCTGAAAGCACTCGAATCTCATCTGTCAAATAGCTATTATAGCTTGTCGCTGCTGAAACAATCAAATCTGCTTTAAGCAATTCCCAGTTCTTTTCAGAATAATATTCTGCCGCAAATTCTTTCCAAAAACGTTCTTCTGGAACAATGACTTTATCTGGAATTTCCCCAAGAATTTGTGTGAAAATGCTATCCAAAGGAAGTTCTGGTGCTAATTTTGTAAAATCAGCCCAGTCATAAGGGTGATAAAGCTTAACATACTCAGAAGATTCTTCGCGTGACAAGACATATTTAGCTAATTTGGCATCGAGTTCGATGGTTTTATCCAGCAAATCTTTGATTTCTTCTACTGAAAAATCAAATTTTGCTAGCAATTCTTCTTGCATCTGACGCCATGTTGCTAACAATTCTTTACCTTTTTCGTTGTCTTCAGCGTAATAGGTTGTATCAGGCAAAATTGTTCCAGGTGCGTCTGCCCACAAAACATTAAGCTGCGCATTCATAAAATCTGGCGCCACATCAAATGGAAATTCATTTGGTTTGCCAGCCATTTCAAAATCCGCAATTTGTCCGGCAAAATCCGCAAAAGAAGACAATTTCTTATATTCTTCAATCAAAGGAAGAACTGGTGCTACACCAACAGCTTCACGTTTTTCATAATCTGATGTCATGCGGTGGAATTTAACAAAATTTTGCAAAATGCTATCGTCTGGAAGATTTTTACCAGCCAACCACTCATCTGTGGTTGCTAGCATTAAGTCTTCAATCTCATCAGCTAAATCTGAAAAACCTCCAGTACGCGGTTTATCATCAGGAATGACAGCTGTCTTTTCCCATTCGCCGTTGACGGCTTCATAAAAATCATCTTGGTATCGAGTCATAGGAATCTCCTTCTAATTTGTTAAGAACATTCTATCAAAAATTCAGAAGAATAACAGTTACAAGGATTTTCAAAGATAAATTTCCAAGCTCTGCTTTTATCGCCCAAACAAAAAAATCCAAAAGCCAGCCTATCTCTAAGCCAACTTTTGGATAACTCACACCTTAGTACCGCAGTTTACGATAAACGGCAATCACCAACAAAAGCAAAATGAAGATAAAGATTGCTAAAATCGGTGCAACCAATAACGGTTCAACACGACTAGCCTCAGAAATCACACGCACATTCTTAATTTTATTTGGAATACGGTGACCACGCACCAAGAGACGGTGACTATTAACACCATAAGGCGTACACGTCACCAAGGTCACATAATCTTGATTTGGGTCAATGGCTAGCGCTGAAACATCATCTGGCAAGACCGTCAGAATTTGGTCAACCTCATAAGTCAAGGTTTCATCTAAGACCTGAATCATGAAGGTATCACCATCAACCAAACGGTCGATGTCTGTAAAGAGCTTAGCCGATGGCAAACCACGGTGACCTGAAATCACAGCGTGTGTTCCCTTGCCACCAACCGGTAAAGATGTTCTAGGAATATGACCAACAGCGACCTGCAAAATCGCATCATCCGTACCATGGTAGATTGGCAAAGTCGTGTTAATCTATGGTTAAAGTACTTGTTAAATTACCCCAACCATCATCTGTTGATGACACTTTCCAAGACCAATCACTAGAGGGAACTTCTTGATTGCTGTCAGCATAATAAAGCTTAACGGAAGCTGTCGTGTAAGTTAACCAAAAATCATTGTTATCACCAATGCTTTGTTTAAGGGTTCTACCATCAGTTGTTGAGAAATTCAATGTGACAATATTATCACTTGAAATAGTCCCATCAACCTTCACGTTCGTAGCATCCCACTCATATTGACCAGTTAGAGCTGAGATGTTATTACCAGAAATCGTTACAGGCGTTTGACTGTAGTGACGACCAAAAACCAAACCAGTTAGGTGAACACCATTTGGTAAATTATCCGTTACCGTCATGGTCTTAGCATCATCACTCAAATTAACCTTAACTTTCCAAGTAACAACACCATCCATGCTAGTTTTCTTGGTCGTTGCGTGATTTTCATCACCGTCCATTTTGATAACATTTGAATTATCAGTATGGTGATACTTAGCTTGGCTGGAATGGTCTGCAGAACTAATCGTATTCCAGAAATCAATATTAGCATTGCCATTTAGCTTAGCTGTTGACTGATATTGAAGAACAATATTTTTACTTGATTTGAAATCATCCGTTAGAATAATTTGAAACTCAGTATATTTAGTATTGCTATCTAAATCTTCATAGTTTGTATAACCACCCCATGAGTTTTGACGAGCTTCCAAAGTAAACTTACTATCACCAAAGATTTTAACAAGCTTTTTATACAAGTCTTGCAACTGTGCTTTGGTGTACCAGTGAACTTCTGAATTTTGATTCCAAGGATCTGTTAGAAAATCCCTGAAATTCGTCCCTTTTTCAATCACACCACTTGCTGGCATTATTATTTTAGTTTGCCAACTAAGTTTCTTGATACCTGTATCAGATGTGTCATTTTCTCCAAGAGATGTTTTTTCTAGATTACCATCACCTGGAACACTTGGTTTAGCAGAAGATGAAGTTTTATCACCATCATCATCTAAGGTAACTGTATTTGTCACAGTTTTTTTATTCCAACTTGAATTTTTAGCATCTGTTGTATAGGTAATTACATAGGTTTTAGTATTTGACTTTTTGCCTTTTTAACCACTAAAACGAATATAAGAGACCTTACTAAAATCCGTTATATTATCATCTAACTTATTATTATTAGAATCGTAGTAGCGATAAGTTCCAGAAGCACTAGATCCATCTTTCAATGTAACTTCTATCGACTCAGCTTTCTTAGAGAAATCATCTTTTAAGGTAGCACCACCAATATCATTACCATCTGGGTTTACTGTGATTGTCCAAGTAATCTTTCCAGTCTTTTTATCGTATTTACCAGACTTTTTAATATCATTTAATTTTAACGTAACGCTAGTACTACTACTTGCCTCACGTTTATCTTGATCATTTTTAGAAACAGCTTTGATAGTATTATTAACTTGTACAGTATTTCCTGCTGTCAAATCAGCTATCTTGTAACGGTAAGTGATTGTATAGAAATGACCAATCGGATTACCATTCGAATCTGTTCCACCACTGACTAATTGCGGAAGAGTCAAGCTCCACTTTTTATTAGCCTTATCAAAGTTTGGCTTAGTAGAAACAGTTTCTGTTCCAGTCACATGACTTGTATCTCCAGTATAAGTTGATTTAGTAATTGATACATTTGTAACATCAGCAATTGATACACCATCTGCTGTCAAACTATCCGTTAAATCAATATTACCCGGCGTTCCGTATTTAGAATCCACTGTAACAGTGTAATCGATATACGGTGTATCACCATCATATGAAACTTTTCCTGTTTTTGATGTTGATAAATCATAATTTTTAGTCACTTTTTCTGGTGGAATTTCAATTGTCACACCATCACTAAACTTGACCGTGTAGCTATCATGACTTGTTCTATGAGTTAAGCCAAAGACTGCTTCGTAATCAATATAACCTGTTGACTGAACACCCTGTCCCATGCCAGCAACATAACTGTCTAAGAAAGAAATCAACAAATAATATTTACCAGACGAATCATCTTTTTTGAATTGGTACTTAAAAGCATCGGTATTATTATTATCACGTCCAGTGTATTCCGTACCAAGTTTTAAATCTTTACCAATCGCCGTATCATCTGGCAAAGCTAAGTAATAATGTTATTCTTTAGCAACGTCTTTTTGATTAATCTTAAAATCCAAATGCAATAAGACGCTTAATTCTTCTGTTGATAAATCTTCTTGAACAGATTTTTCATTATAACTATACCCCGTCAAGTACCCTGAAAAGTCAGAGTATGTTACTCCTGCTAGGGTGTAAGTTGAGAAGGTATTAGACTTGAAATCAACACTTTCGACGGCTCCGTCACTAGTTTCTTTAATGTCTGTATCTGTCGATTCAGTCAAATCTTGAACCTAATTGACATCGTTATCCACAAAGTGATACAATTTCCAACCAGCTTGTTTGTCATCGCTTGTGGATAAGTCATTCTTAAAGGCCATTGAAACTTTAACATCTTTACTTGGTTCAACTTCCTTGCCACCATCAGTGATAAATGAAATATCATAAGAATGTGCTTGTGACAAGCTTTGCTTGCTTTCGCTTAAAAGCGATGTTAACTTGTTATCAATGGCAGTCGTGTCAGAAACAGGCTTTACCTTTAATTGAACTGGCTCTGTAAAGGTATCTCCCTCATAAGAGACCATTACCGTCACATCTGACGTTTCAGCAGTCAAAGTGCCTGCTTGTGACATGTCCTTCTTTTCTTGACTTGAGTCAGTCAGACTGGCTTGTGAAGAAGCTTCTGTCTGGTTATTTTCTTTTTGAGAATCATCCGTCGGAGACTCAACCTGCGAGGAGGCACTTTCCGAGGATTGGAAAACAGATGAACTATTTCCCGTACTAATTGTTAGGGCTGGTAATATTAGTAAGTAAGTCGTACAAAAGACAACGACTAGAGACAGCACCAAAGCAATCTTTGCAATGATACTATCTCGGACTCGCTTTTTTACTAAAATTGCTAACCTTGCCCATAGCTTTAACATCCAAACTCCTTTCTAAACATAATTTTTGTTAACTCTCTAATCGATTGACCCCATACGGTTAAGTGGGCAAATTCTTAAGCTTAGTTTCCCAACTAACTGTTCACTGTCTACTGGGCCGACAGCTTTATTACGTGAATCGACTGAAACCTCACGGTGGTCTCCCATCACAAAGTACTTTCCATCTGGTACTTGATAAGGTAACTCGATATTGGTTTCTCCATAATTTTTTTCACCGCTTTGTAGGTAAGGCTCATTAATCTTTTTCCCATCAACAAAGACATTACCTTTTTTGTCAATGTTGACCCACTGTCCTGATGTGGCAATAACACGTTTAACCAAAACTTTATTGTTATAATAAAAAGCTACCACATCACCTTGTTTCAAATTCTTTTTACTAACAGAAACAACCATGTCTCCAGCTTTCAAAGTAGGAGTCATCGAATTTCCATAGATTTGCAAAACAGGTAACCAAATTGTCGCAACCAATACAGCCAAAGCTGCTACGGTTACTAGGGTGAAAACAGTGCTACGTAAGGTGCGCATGTAGCGCTCACGATACTTAATTTTTCCTAACTCTTTTGAAAGCTCCTCAGCTTTCGGTAAGTCAGCTAAGGCAATTTTCTCTGATTTTTTCTCAAATAGTGGTTTCATTTAAAAAGCTTAACCCCTTAGGCCTCATCCTCAGTATTCTTTTTTGCATCCGCCATACGTTTGACGTTATAAAGATACGTGTCTGCCGCAGCCTGAGCTTCTTCAAAAACTTTACTAATTGCCAAGGCTGCTTCAGCGATGGAACCCGCATCAGTGACTTCTAGCTCACGACTCTCAAGTTTACCTTCAAGTTCTTTTACTTGATTTTGAAGCTCTTCAATTTCTTTAGCTTGCTCTACAAGCAACTCAAACAAATCTGAACGACGAAGTTTTCTTAATTGTTTAGCATCAAGCACGTTAGGGCCTCCTTTTTAGTATTCGTTTTCACATAAAACTCACATAATTTTAAATGTATATTTATTCTAATTTTGAAAAAATAAAGACTAGATAAACATTTTTCATCTTGTCGTTTTATATATAGGCGTTTTGAAGAGCATTATAATATTTTTTCGCGATTTTGAAAAGGGATTTTGTACAAGTGATACTTTTTAAGATTTTGTTTCCTAGTTCTAATTTTCTTAATATTTCGTCCTCTATCATTGTTAGGAAAGCTAATAATGATAGATATCTAAAGTCAAATATTGTTAATTTCGTAGGATTGATGTAGCTTAATTTTTAGCTTTATGTTACAATGCTAAATTAATTAGGTATAATTTTTTGTCTTTTCAGAAATATTACATCATTCAAGTAGAGGATTGTTTATGACAAATTTATCAAAAAAACACCAACAAGTTTTAGAAACTAAACACCGTTTATCAAAAGCACTTTATCTACTGATTACTGAACGACATTATGACAAAATCACTATCTATCAAATCTTAGACAAGGCCACTATCTCACGTCGAACATTTTATCGCTACTTTGATGATAAAACTGATTTAATGGATTTCTGTCTAGAAAACTTTGTCAGAGGATATTATCTTCAGCGAGATAATTTTATCTTGGCGAAAAAACCTGAAGATGTATTCTTAGTTACTTTGAATTTTATGTATGAAAACAAAGCCTTTATTTCATCACTTGTTGAAAGTGGGCACTTTTCATTACTAACAGAAAAATTCAATCAAAAATCTGCTCAAATCTATAAAACCATCAATCTGCCATGGTGTGTTGATGATACTGTAGATAGCAATATCGATTACATTTCCAAAGGTTTATTCGGTGCTTATCTTAACATCCTACAATTTTGGCTAAGTAAAGACGAGCCTGAAGAACCTGAACTCATTGCAAAAAACTTATCCCTTCTTTTTAATTCTATCCCTAGTTACTTCAATGCCCCTTCAGAAGAACATATAAAGATAAGAAATAAAAGATAGGGATATTTATTTTCTGAAATTTTCGTAATCATGCCTATACCCACCTTTCTTGACACCTTTTTACCATAAAGTTGACAAGAAAAACGCTAACATTGACAGATTTACCGTTTCCATTTTCCTATAAGTCGACACTATGCCATTGTTAGTTGACAAGAATTAAATATTTAGTTAGCTAAGCAATCACTAATAGTATTAACTTATTCATAGTTTAAAAGGAAATCGTTCAGTAAAACTTACTTGATAAACTATTCTTTATTTTGTGTTCCCGTTTATAATAAGTCTCTTTGGAGATCTTAAATAGATAAAAGTCGGTAAAAACTTCTTTTTGCCGGCTTTTTTACATGAAATTTTCATATCATTTAAGCCTATTTTATTAAAAATGGTAAAATATCTTGAAAATTCGCTTATTTTTACACAATTTACACAGAGTTATTCACAAGTTGTGGATAAGTATGGCTATATACTGGGGATAACTTGTGTATAAACTAAGAACAAATGCCTTTATATTAAGCTTTGAGAGCTATCCACATTTTTGGAAAACTTGCTGTTAATAACTTCTATTTTTAGGTTATTTTGGGCAAAAAAAGGAGCCAATTCTTGAAAATCAGCTTCTTTTTCCACATTTATAGTAAGTCATCACGACTAACTTGTTCAAATTTTTGATCGCCATCATTTAATTTATCCCAAATCACAACTTTTCCGGCTTTCAAAGATTTCTGAACATCAATGATACGTTGGTTAGATGACCCACGGAATTGTAGCATCAAGTTTTTCTTAGTGATATCAAAGCGACCATCTACCAAAATATCAATTAGGCTTAGCATTTCTAGTTTATCTGGTGTTTCTTGCATCATTTCTTCCCAAGTATATCCAGTCCAAGACCAAATATCTTTTTCAGGAAGTTCACGGCGAACACGCTTAATTAGTGGCAAGAGAAAACCTGTATTTAAGAAAGGTTCTCCACCAAGAAGCGTCAAGCCTTGAACATAAGGCTGCGCCAGGTCAGCCATAATTTGCTCTTCTAACTCTTGTGTGTAAGGCTGCCCTGCCTTAAATGACCAAGTTGCAGCATTATAACACCCTTTACAGTGGAACATACAACCTGATACGTAAAGTGAGTTACGCACCCCTTCACCATCAACAAAGTTAAAGGCTTTATAATCGATAACGCGACCTTCACTTAAATCTTCTGACTTCCATTCACCAGGCTTGGGAGTATTCCAGTTTTTTTCTTCCATCCTAGCCTTCTTTCTACCTTTTTATTTCTATTATACTGATTAATCAGTCTCCAAAGTTATCCAGTAACGCTCAACAGCATCTAAAACATCTTCAAGCTGGCCACCATTGGCTAATATTACCTTATGACTACCTTCATTGTCATTATGACATGTGACCAAAGCTTTGGTGATATTTTTCTTCTTCGCTTCTAATAATCCTAAGCGTAGCTGTTCTTTAGCATATCCTTTACGACGTTCAGATGGACGGATAGAATACCCAATATGTCCACCTTGCTTCAAAAGATTCTCATTTAAGCGTAAGCGCAAATGCAAAAATCCTAAAGCCCTGCCATCATCAGAAAAAGACACAAACTGAACGGCTGGAACAAAGTTAGCAGGCACATTAATCCCCATCTCACTCAGGCGATTGCTTTCAAGCCAATCCTCGTAATCAAAGTTATCCACATCCCAGAAACCACCATCGTGGGCAGACTGGCTCATTTCAAACTCTTTCATCATCTCAATAACGGCTGCTTTATCTGATAATTCAGGTCTTCGTAATTGCATAAGCTTACCTCTTATTTACTTTTTTTCTTCGCTTTTTCCAAAAATTGTGCTTTCAATTCATTGACACGCGCTTTTTTATTACCTTTAGCAGTTGAATATTTTTCATGAAAACGCTCAACCTGTTGCATGCCTTTATAATCTAATTGGTATTTTCCCACGATTTTTTCCTTTCTTCAAGTTTTTATCAATATAATAAAGAAGCTGGGACAAGCGTCTCCAGCTTCAATATGTCATGAAACTGTCTAAACCATAATTATTGGTTAACGAGTCTTATTAACAACTCTTATCTTTGTGCATGTGGTAGTCACCAGGGTTTTTAATTGTTGAACCATTCATGTGTTTAACACGTGCAGAAATTTCTTTGTGACGACCATTAACCATTGGACGAGCTTGAGGGTTACCAAGGTATCCACAAGTACGTTTAACAACGTCTACTGATTTTGGATCGCTGTTGCCACAGTTTGGACAAACAAATCCACGTTCTGTTGGTGTGAAGTCTCCTTCAAAACCACATTTATAACAACGGTCGATTGGTGTATTTGTACCAAGGTATCCGACACGTGTATAAGCATAATCCCAAACAGCTTCTAGAGCTTTCGGATTTTGTTGAAGAACTGGGTATTCACAATAGTGAATGAATCCTCCTGTTGCACCAGCTTCTGGGTAAACTTTTTCAAAATCAAGTTTTTCAAATGGTGTTGGATTCTTACGAACATCATAGTGGAATGAGTTTGTATAGTATTCTTTATCAGTGATATCTTTAACAATACCAAATTTCTTAGTATCAAGACGGCAGAAACGGTCAGTCAAACTTTCAGATGGTGTTGAATAAATTGAGAAGTGATAATCATATTCATCTGACCATTCAACACAATAATCTTTCATTTTACGGATGATGTCAACTGTGAATTCTTTAGCTTCAGGATTTGTTTCCCATTCTGGTCCAAAGAAGACTGTTCCGACTTCATAAAGTCCAATGTAACCAAGTGATACTGTCGCACGACGGTGACGGAAAAGTTCGTCAACATTATCGTATTTACCAAGACGTTTACCAAAAGCACCATATTGGTAAAGGATTGGAGCATTTGCTGGAGTAGCTTCTTTAACGCGTTCAACACGGTAAACAAGCGCATCTTTACAAATTTCCATACGTTCGTTGAAAAGTTCCCAGAATTTATCCATATCACCATGTGATTCCATAGCAATACGTGGAAGGTTGACTGTAACAACTCCAAGGTTCATACGTCCTGAGTTGACTTCAACGCCATTTTCATCTTTCCATCCTTGAAGGAATGAACGACATCCCATTGGCGCTTTAAATGAACCAGTCAATTCAATGATTTTATCGTATGAAAGCACATCTGGATACATACGTTTTGTTGCACATTCCAAAGCTAATTGTTTGATATCATAGTTTGGTGTGCCTTCTTCAAGGTTAAGACCACTCTTCAATGTGAAGATTAGTTTGGGGAAGATAGCTGTACGGTGTTCGCTACCAAGACCTTGGATACGAATTTTAAGAATAGCTTTTTGAATTTCACGTTCAAACCAGTTTGTACCAAGTCCAAAACCAAGTGATGTAAATGGTGTTTGTCCATTTGATGTGAACAAAGTATTGATTTCGTATTCAAGACTTTGCATCGCATCGTAGATATCTTTTTTCGTTTTTGTACGTGCGTAGTCTTCGCGGCGTTCTTCAGCAACCCATTCCTCAGCATCTTTTAAGTGCTTTTTGTAGTTAAGTTCAGCATATGGTGCCAAGAATTCATCGATACGGTCTGCTGTACATCCACCGTATTGGCTTGAGGCAACGTTAGCAATGATTTGTGAAATTTGTGCTGTTGCTGTTTGGATTGATTTTGGACTTTCAACTTCAGCATTACCAATCTTAAAGCCGTTACCCAACATTCCCTTGAAGTCAATCAAACAACAGTTTGTCATTGGAGTATATGGGCTGTAATCAAGGTCGTGGAAATGAATATCACCTTTTTGGTGAGCATTGGCAACGTGAGCTGGCAACATTTTAAGACCGATTGATTTACCAACGATACCTGCAGTCAAGTCACGTTGTGTATTGAAGACTTCACTGTCCTTGTTAGCGTTTTCATTAACGACAGTTTGATCTTTGTTCAAAAGTTTATCAATCGAAAAGTTGATATCTGTCGCTTGAGAGCGTGCAAAATCGCGTTTTGTACGATAATTAATATATTCTTGAGCAATTGCGTATTCATTAGCTTCTAAAAGTTCATGCTCAACGATATTTTGAATTTCATAAATTTTGACGTTGTCTTTGAAGCGATCAAAAATTTCAGCGATGATATTATCTGAAATAGTTTCCAATTTTGCTTCAACAACTGGTGACATTTTTGTCACATTATTGCTTGCTTTAACCAAAGCATTATAAATTTTATCTGAATCAAAGTTTACAGAACGTCCATCGCGTTTGATAACTTTTACAGTAGGTTGTGCAGCAATTTTTTCTTTTTCTAATGTAATCATATGAACACTCCTTCTTACTCGTCTATTATAACACGGGACAAAAAAAAATCAATATCTTGTGGTTACTTTTTTTTCGACCACAAGATATTGCGTTTTTCTTTATTTTTTATGATAGACGGTAAAGTCTGTAATGCCGCCGATTTGGACCTCTTCATAGTTAGAAGAAAAATTATTTTTAAGTGAATCAGAAATTTTTTGGTCCTTATTGACCACAATATATGACCCCATATTTTGTAGCAATTCATCTTCTAAAACTTTTTCATTAGCAGATTTAGCAGTATTCACAACTGGAGATGTAAATTGTGAACTACTTGCTAGCTTACTATTGATTCCAATTTTAGATGAGTCATCCCAAACGTAGACAGTATCATCTTTAGTCGCATTTTTGGCAAGATAAGTTGCAATGATACCACGTTCACTATTGGCATTAGCAGATAAAACAGTGTGCACCAAAGGCTGCCCAACACCAAAGACAAGCACTAAAATTGGTAAATAGAGGTGACGTTTAAGATATAAACCAAAAATTCCAGCATTATCTGATGCTTTTCTGCAACGGTGTGATGTTTTAGTCAAACTACGTTGATATTGTTCACCCAAAACGATAGCAGTCAACACCAAACCAAAAGGCAGTGCTGCCAATAAGTTATAGAATTGATAACTTTGTGTAAATAAATCAATCGCAAAGAAGACGATAAAGACTAGTAAAATAAGCCATTTAGCTACTTTATCTTCACCTTTGACAACTTTTCCAAATGACACCGCACCAAGCAAAAGCCCTGATGCCAAAGCCAGTACAAGTTGGAACAACAATGTCAAAATCAAATTACCGTCACTTACTGCAAAATTAGTAAATTGGTAAACAATAGCTTGTGTAATATAAGGTGACAATACTTGCGCATTCAAGATAAAGTATCCAGCTGTGTAAAAGACTAAAATAGTCCCGAAAATGATACACAACAATTGGTAAAAACCACGCGCAAAATGTCTTTGTTTCAAATTAAAGACGATAATTGTTAGGAAAGAAAGCGCCCAGAACACCAAAGTACGTGGTTCTAGAAGCATAGCTGCAGCGCCCGCAAATCCATATAAAATAAAAGCTTCATCCTTGATAATATCAGCAAAATATTTTGTTAAGAACCACAATGAGACCATAACAAAAGGCATTGCAAATTGGATAGGATACAAACCACCAAAACCAAGGGCAACATTAAGTAGATAAAAAGCCCCACTAAATGCCACTGCCACACGTTGGCTGTTGGTGAAATAGTTAACCAATTTATAGAAATAAATTCCTGATAAATAGAAGGTAACGATTTGAATTGGAACCAACCACAACGTTGAACCAAGGTAATAAGCCAAGGCGATCACTGCATAATACAAGAAACCACCTGTCGCAAACATGTCTGTAAATGGAAGATGTCCTTGCGTAAACATTAATCCAATATAAAGATTTTGTGATTGTAGGCTATTTGCCATGTCTGTAAACATTGGCACGGCTACTGATAAGCAGCTCACCACAACACTCAATAACAAAATATAAAGTTTATGAGGTTGAGGCACCTTTGTTCGTCTAGAAGGTTCTAGATGGCTGCTAACTTCAGCGATTTTACTAGATGAACGACTGTATGATGGCACAGCGGTCTGATCTACATTTGCTTGTTCTGATGTATTCACTTATTCTCTCCTTGAATTGTCATACTCTAAGTATAACAAAAACTAATCATTAGTCAATTTACTAAGAATAGCACAGTAAGCTAAAAGTTCCCTAAAACGGTGACGGCGCTTGGATTGGTAGCGCTTTATGAAATCCTTTTCTTCTTTACTTAAACGACTATTCTTGTCCATAAAATACCCTCCTTTATTTTACTTATTCGTAAAATAAAAAAAGCCACTTTTGACTTCCTTAGTATAACTAACAAAAAAAGAGGCTAGGATCACCCCTAACCTCTCATCGTACAAATTTAGTCTTCATCCAAGAAGCTGTTGAAGACTTCTTCAATCATATCCCATTCAGCATCTGAATCTTCAGGGATTGGTTGAAGGTCGCCTTCAGTACCATCTTCATTTTCAGTGAATGAGTAAGCTTGAATTTCAATTTGACCTTGTTCGTCTTCTTCAGCACCTGCTGGTACCAAAAGAACATAGTTTTTACCAAATTCTTCGCGACCGTCGATTGTCAAAAGAATTTCAAAAAGTGTTTCATTACCTTGTTCGTCTACAAGTGTAATAACTTCATGCTCGTGATCATGGTTATGATCGTGGTTATGGTTATGTGCCATAATAGTCTCCTTTAAATGAATTAATGATTAGATTAAAACATTCTATCTAAATAATTTTGCAAAATAAGCTGTGCAGCTAATTTGTCGATAACTTTTTTACGTTTACCACGACTAACGTCAGCCTGTTCTACTAACATACGTTCTGCTTGAACAGTTGTTAAACGTTCATCTTGATAATCTACAGGAATATTGAAAAGTTCTTTAATTTGGTCACCGTAAGCTTTACTTGCTTCTACACGAGGTCCTTCAGTATTGTTCATGTTCTTAGGTAAACCAACCACAAACTTATCAACTTTATACTGTTTAACTAACTCTCCAAGTCTTTCAAAGCCAAACTCGCCAGCTTCTTCATCAATTTTGATAATTTCTACGCCTTGTGCTGTAAAACCAAGTGGGTCGCTAATCGCTACACCAACAGTCTTTGAGCCGACATCTAGTCCCATGATTCTCATTTCAAATCGATTCCATTTCCTTTGAGATAATAGCGGACAAGCTCTTCAACAATTTCGTCACGTTCGTATTTACGAATCTGATTTCTGGCATCATTGTAACGAGGCACATAAGCAGGGTCACCACTTAGGACATAACCTACAATCTGATTAATTGGGTTATAACCTTTTTCATCAAGAGAGCGATAAACCGTTGTTAAAGTTTCACTAATTTCTTTCTTGTTGCTATCGTCTAAATTAAAGCGTACAGTTTCATCTGTAAATCCCATACTTACACCTTCTTTCTAAATAGCTGTCACCAATTATTATAGCTTATTCACTAAGATTTCACAAGAATCTGACTTTATTTAACCAAAGTTTATTGAGATTCCCAAGAATTTTCAGTAAAAGTGGTCAGAAAAGCTGACATAAAAAGGATGTAAACTTTTTCATTTTTCCACTATTTAAGCTTTATTTCACACTAATCAAGAGTTAAAAAAAAGACACCAGAAGGCATCTTTTCTACTATATATTATATTACAATGCTGCACGAAGACGAGCTTCGGCATTTTCCACATTACGAATTGAGCGTGGCAAGAAAGCACGGATATCATCCTCTTTATAACCAACTTGAAGACGTTTATCGTCAATCAAAATTGGACTTTTTAGGATACGTGGATTAGCTTGGATAAGGTCGATAACCTCACTTAAACTTAATTCCTCAATATCGCAGTCAAGTGCTTTTGCATAACGGTTTTTAGATGAAACAATACTTTCAATACCATTTTCTGTTTTTGTTAATATCGCTAAGATTTCTTCTCGTGATAGTGGTTCTTTTCCTAAATTCTGTTCTTTATAAGGGAGCTGATGAGCGTTGAGCCATGTTTTGGCTTTCTTACAGCTTGTACAACTTGAAATTGTGTAAATTTTAATCATGTGCACTCTCACTTTCTATCCCATGATAGTTGTATTATAGCACACATACATAATGGAGCACATGGGACCTAAGACCTATTTTTTCGAAAAGTCAATTAAAAAGATTTATTTTTTTTTTGCAAAAATTAACGACTTTTGAGCCAAAAAAGCCTGAAACGCATCGTTTCAAGCTTTAAAGTGCTTTCAAAATTATTCTTCAATTTCAATCGCATCATCCAAATCAAGAACAACTTCATCTACATTTTCAGTAGTTACTGCTGATTCTTCAGAAAGTTTTGCTGCTTTTTCATCTTCAGTTTCTTCAACAAGTCCATAATGAACACGAACTTTGTGGTCGATTTCGTCAAAGATTTCTGGGTGATCTGCCAAATATTTCTTAGCATTTTCAGAACCTTGACCAATCTTCTCACCATTGTAAGAGAACCAAGCACCAGCTTTTTTAATGATATCCAAATCACTAGCGATTTTAATCAATTCACCAGTGCGTGAAATTCCTTCCCCATACATGATTTCCACTTCAGCAGTTTTAAATGGTGGAGCAACTTTGTTTTTAACAACTTTGATTTTAGTTTCTTTACCAATGTTGCTATCTTTTTGATCACCAGTACCTTTGATTTGTGTGTTTCCTCGCACATCTAGACGAACTGAAGAGTAGAATTTAAGGGCACGTCCACCAGGTGTAGTTTCTGGGTTACCAAACATAACACCAACTTTTTCACGCAATTGGTTGATAAAGATGGCAATTGTTTTTGTTTTATTGATAGAAGCTGATAGTTTACGCATAGCTTGACTCATCATACGAGCTTGCAAACCAACGTGGTTATCACCAATATCACCATCGATTTCGGCACGTGGAACAAGAGCTGCAACAGAGTCGACAACAACAAGATCAACCGCACCTGAATCAATCAATTTTCCAGCGATCTCAAGACCTTGTTCTCCTGAATCAGGTTGTGACAAAAGAAGTTCATCAATATTAACACCAAGGGCTGCTGCATAAGCTGGGTCAAGGGCATGTTCAGCATCGATAAAGGCTGCGATACCGCCTTCTTTTTGAGCTTGTGCTACAGCATGAAGGGCAACAGTTGTTTTACCTGAACTTTCAGGACCATAGATTTCAATGATACGTCCTTTAGGGTAACCACCTGCACCAAGAGCGATATCAAGAGCCAAACTACCTGAACTCATCACTTGAACTTTTTGTTCAGCGCGTTCGCCAAGGCGCATAACAGCTCCCTTACCAAAATCTTTTTCAATTAATTTCAAAGCATCATCAAGTGCTTTTTTACGCTCATCACCGAATTTCTTCGTGATAGTTTCTGTTTTCTTTGTCTTTTTAGCCAAATTTTTCCCTTTCTGTTTGTTCAAACTAGCTCTATTATAGCAGAATTTAATCTTGTAATAAAGCTTGACGTACTAAGTTAAATGCATACAAACATGCAATATGACGCACATCTGAACGGCTTCGTCCACCTATGAGAACACGAATAGAATGAACTTTTTCTCTAGTAGCAATACCAATGAAAACTGTTCCCGCTGGGTGACCTTCTAAGCTATCTGGTCCTGCAACTCCTGTCAATCCAATCCCAAAATCAGCATCTGTTAACTTGCGAGATTGCTCAGCCATTTTCTCACCTGTAAAGTGACTAACAACCCCGTGTTCTTGCAACTCTTCTAATGGAATCTGAAGCATTTTTGATTTTTCTTCAATGCTATAAGTCACAAAACCACCATTAAAGACTGATGAAGAGCCTGAGAAGTCTGCAATACTTGATTGAAATAGCCCTGCTGTTAAACTTTCTGCAGCTGTGATAGTCTTGTGTTTTTTCTTAAGCAAATCAAAAACAACATGCGCCATACTATTGTCATCACCGTAACCATAAAGCAAATTCTCAAGCGGAATGCTATTTAAAGTCTTCTTAGAAAGAATTTTTTGCTCTAGCTGGTCTAGTTTTTCCTTAGCTGATTCAATGTCGTCTGCTTTCGTTGACAAACGCAGCGTTACTTCACCTGTCTTAGCATATGGCGCAATGGTTGGATCGGTTTGGTTGTCAATCAAATCTGATAAAACAGTTACCAGTTGGCTTTCTCCTATGCCAAAGAAACGCAAAACACGTGAATAAAGTTGCTTATGGTCGCTAGATAACAAAGGCACTAAATAATCCCAGACCATGGGCTTAAGCTCACTTGGTGGGCCAGGAAGAACAACATAAGTGACGCCGTCAACTTCAATCACTCCACCTACAGCCAAACCAGTGCTATTTTGCAAAGGAGTTGAACCTTCAATCAGTTGAGCTTGGCGTTCATTGTTAGCTGTTCTTGTAAATTGAGGACGTGTTGCAAAGAACTCATTTAGACGTTTACTTGCCTGTTCGTCAAAGACCAGGTTACGCCCTAAATATTTTGCTAAGGTTTGCTTTGTCAAATCATCCTCAGTTGGTCCTAAACCACCACAGAGAACAACTAAATCGCTACGCTTACTTGCCAAATCAATGATAGACAAAAGACGCTCTTCATTGTCCCCAACAGCTGTTTGGAAAAAAACATCAATCCCTAACTTGGCAAATTCTTCAGATAAAAATTGCGCATTGGTATTTGTGATTTGTCCTGTTAAAATCTCTGTTCCTACAGCGATAATCTCAGCTTTCATAATTGCCACCTACTTATCTATTCGTAATTTAGTTTTATTCTATCAAAAATTGCTGAAAATTAACGTTTTTTTGCAATAAGCTTCACGTAAATAAATGTAAAAATGTTGTAAACTTACTTTACATCACAGTCAACGACAGTTTTTTTCATAATTATCACAGACAAGACTACAAGCAAAACCAAAGATAGCATAAAGTTGATTGCCATGACTGCTGAAACAGACATTTGCTTCACCATAAAACTTAATATGCATAGTAGTAAAACACTTCCTATACGACTTACTGTTGACTTAAATGAAATCAAAGAAGAAATATTCTCAACAGAAACCATTTTGTTAAATTGATAATTTAAAATAAATTCAATCACATAAAAGACAAAAACAAATATGAAATAAGCTGTCAAGAAAATCTCAATCTTCCCTAAAAAGAATGTCAACGGTAGAAAAACAATCAACGGACTGAACTTAAGCACACCAGCATACTTTTTAACACCATCAATGTTGATAGAATATGAAAAAAGCGTGATGACTTGAAAAGTAATATAAAAGAACGGAAAATACTGACTATCAATCCCCTTGCTTAAGAAAAATGATTGCCAAAGCTGAAAATGTGTCTGAAAGAAAATCTGAGTTAGAAAATCAAAAATCAGAATTAAACTCAAACGTGGCTGCTTGCGAAGTTCTTTAAAACTATCAGTAATTTGCTTTTTCAAAACCATTACATGACTATCTTGTAGTGAGTCTGACTTTGTTGTTTCCTTAAAAAAGAAAAAACTGATAAGGGTTGAAGCCGCAAGAAAAACTGTTCCTAAGACATAAATGTTAATCCCGATAAAGTGATAAAGAATCCCACCTAGACTACTTCCTAGTAAGAGTCCAACGATTTCTAGACGATTACTTAAGGCCAGAAATTTTCGAAGTTCTGCTCCATGGTGTGCTAATTTAAGCTGATTAATAATGTAAGCATCAAGCGTTCCACTATCTAAAGCTGCGGCAATCCCGTAACAAAACCAAGCCGCAAAAATCAAGTAAAACTGATTGCTAAATAGCACAATCAAAAACATGATGATTAAAAATAGCTTTGACAGGCTGTAAAGATTTTTTCTGGAATAATTATCTGCTAATAGTCCACTTGGAAATTCAAATAAGACGATAGCAATACTATAAGCTGACTGAATGATTAGAATTTGTGATAAACTTAAACCTTTTGCTAATAAAATTACTGTCAAAATAGAATGCGGCAGCGAATAAGCCACACTAACCAGAAAATTTGATAGTAAAAAAACTAATGTGTTCCTTTTTATGCTTAAACTTTCCATATCCCCCACCAATCCTTCACAGAATTTTCTTTACAAAATACCTTATTTCACTAATACTGTCAAGATGTTTTACAGATAATTGACAAGAGTGTCAAAAAAAGCCACCTGACACTATCAGATGACTAAATTGATTTAAAATCACAATCTACTTCATGGTCATTTACCAAACCTGCTGCCTGAAGAAAAGAATAAACACAAACAGGACCTACAAATTTAAAGCCGCGTTTTTTTAAATCCTTAGAAAGATTTTCAGATAAAGGCGTGCTAGCTGGAAAATTCGCGTAATCCTCCACCTTATTTACGATAGGAGCGTAACCACCCCAACGCCAAAGATACTCATCAAAAGAGCCAAACTCTTTCTGAATCTTGATAAAAGCTTTAGCATTTGTACGTGTCGCATAAATCTTACGACGATTTCGAACGATTGCTGGATTTTGAAGAAGAACCTCAAGTTCATCATCAGACATCTGCGCTACCTTTGCCACATCATAATCATAGAAGGCTTGGTTAAATGAGGCGCGTTTATTAAGAATGGTCTCCCACGAAAGACCAGCTTGATAAGTTTCAAGGCACAAAAGTTCAAACAATGCTTGATCATCATGCAATGGTTTTCCCCACTCCATATCGTGGTAAGCAACATATAAAGGATTACTTTCCTTTACCCAACTACAACGTTTCATGTGAAACATCTCCTAAAATTCCTTGATTCTTAGCCTTTCATCAGCATCTTAAGGCTTGATTTGATGTATTGTTCTGCTGTTTCATTTGTGCCTTCAAAGAACTTACGAATTTTCTTAAGCTCTGCTGCTTTGTAGCCAAGTGCCAAAAGAGCTTCCATGGCTTCTTCAAGCTGCTCGTTTACTGCCGCTTTGGTCTGAGAAACTTTGCCATTTTCCACAGAAACATCGACGAATTTTCCTGCCAAATCCAATACCATTTGTTGGGCAGTCTTTTTCCCGATTTTCGGAAATTTCATCAAGTATTTGATGTCGCTTGTGTCGATAGCATTGACCAAACCTTCATTATCATCCACTGCGATAATAGCTAGCGCAGTTGTAGGACCAATCCCAGAAACTGAAATCAGATTAAGAAAAACAGCCTTTTCGTCTTCAGTATGAAAGCCAAACAAAAGTTGAGCATCTTCACGAATTACTTGATGAAGGTAGACTTGGATATCTTGATTCATCAAATCTGAAAAGCTGTAAGGATTAGCAACATTGACAATATAGCCTAATCCCCCTGCTTCAATGACAATGTATTTCGCAGTAATTTTAGTTAATTTTCCTTTGATATAATCGTACATTTAGTATTTTCCTAACTCTCTTAAACTTGAGTGATTTTCTTGAATACGACGGAACATTTTTTCCATGTCTGACTTGGTAAAATTAACAAGTACTGGACGTCCGTGTGGGCAGTTATAAGGGTTCTTACATTGAGATAGTTGAACAATGAGTTGTCGGGCTGAATAGTCATCAAGTGTATGGTTAGCCTTGATTGATCGTTTACATGACATCATAATCGCTAACTCAGCACGGTATTTCTTGACAGAAACTTCATTGGTCAACAGCAACATGTCGCACATTTCATAAACAGCTGTCTCAATCTCCTCTTCCTTCATCCAAATAGGATGCTCGCGAAGGATAAAAGTGTTATTGCCGTATGGTTCTAAATTAATGCCAACTTGCTTTAGAAGCTCCATTTTTTCTTGAATTTTGATGAAATCTGCCCCAGAAAACTCAAATAGATATGGCATCAGCAACTGTTGTAATGAATCATCAACTTCGCCAATTTTGTCACGATAATACTCATACTTGACACGTTCCTGAGCCGCATGCTGGTCAATGATATAAAGCCCACCATTGCCTTGCGCAAAAAGATAAGTGCCGTGCATTTGCCCAAAGTACTCTAACTCAGGGAAAGTAGAAACTTCCTCCTTATCAAGACTTTCAATCATGCGATTGATTTTCGTTTTATTTTTAAAATCAAGATCATCATGCTCATCATACGCTTGACCTGCCGCTGAACGCTGTGCATACCTAACTGAAGATTGCTTGTCAACTTTCTTGACAGCTTTGTCAACCTCATTAAATAACTGCGCTGGCTCTTCTTCAACCGTATCTAATTTCACAAAGAAATCGTGACGTTCCTTATCATAGTAAAGGTTGGTTTGTTTTAAAGGCAGACTCGTTTGCTGAGGTTTTGAAAAACCTCGAGTACTTGACTTAGCTAGATTTTCAAGAGCATCTGGAATCAAATCTTGCTCACGCAAACTCTCTGCAATAGCTGAGCTAATTAAGCTCATGAGTTCTTTTTCTTTTGAGATACGAACTTCTTGTTTAGTTGGGTGAACATTGACATCGGCAAGATAAGGGTCGATTTGAATGTCAATGACCGCAATTGGGAAACGACCAACCATCAATTTTGATCCATAACCATCCAAAATCGCACGGTTGAGCAAGAAGTTTTTGATGTAGCGACCATTAATTAAAATGGTAATGTAATTGCGATTTGCACGCGTCAATTCTGGTAAGCTAATATAACCTGAGACTTCAAAATCAAGGTCAGCATTTGAGATTTCAATCATTTTCTTAGCTGTATTTAAACCGTAAATACCAGCGATGGCTTGACGCAAATCACCTGTCCCAGAAGTCGTTGTCATTTGACGACCATCATTAATCAAAGTAAAGGCAATTTCTGGGTGAGCTAGGCTCAAGCGATTAACCACATCAACGATATGAGCCAACTCTGATTGCAAGCTCTTCATATATTTGAGACGAGCAGGAGTGTTGTAAAAAAGATTTTCAACGGTAATTTTTGTCCCGACAGGTGTTGAAATTGCTTCTTGTCGCTCAATCTCGCCCCCCTTTGCCACTAAAAGCGTTCCATAGTGTTCATCAGCAGTCGCTGTTTTCACTGTAAAGTGGCTAATTGAGGCAATGGAAGGAATGGCCTCACCGCGGAATCCCAAAGTTCTGATACGAAAAAGATCAGCTTGGCTTTTAATCTTACTTGTAGCATGGCGATGCAAACTTAAAGCCACATCCTCTTGAGAAATTCCCTCACCATTATCAGTGACTTGAATATTCTTAAGACCTGATTCTTCAATCTCGATGGTAATCTGACTACTTCCAGCATCAATCGAATTTTCAACCAATTCTTTAACCACACTGGCCGGTCGTTCAATCACTTCACCTGCAGCAATCTGGTTGGCCAAAACCTCTGGCAACTCAATAATTTTGCTCATAATTTATCTGATAGAATGCAGTTTTGAAGCGGCATTCCTTTTCCTTTCATTCAGGATTGTTTACCTTTAATTATAACACAAAGTAAAAAGGCAATCTGCTTTTAGATTGCCTCTTACTTTTATAACATGTTTTTCAATTCATAAATGACATTCATAGCTTGCATTGGTGTTAGATTCATCAAGTCCACTTTTTTAAGAGCTTCAATCACTTCTTGGTTAATTGAGTCATCTGCAAATAAGCTAAGCTGCTCTGCAACAGGTTCTGCCGCTTCTGTCTTCACTTGAGTTTTCTCTTCAGTTTCTGCTGTCAAATGAAGCTGCGCAGCACCTGATTCGAGATTGGTTAAAATACTATCTGCTCGTTGCAACAAATCTTCTGGCAAACCTGCAATTTTCGCAACGTGAATACCATAAGATTTGTCAGCTGGTCCTTCTGCGATTTTATGAAGGAAAGTCACATCACCATTACGTTCAAGCGTTGCAACATGGACGTTGACAAGGTGTGTCAAGGCAGTTGACAGTGATGTCAACTCATGATAATGGGTCGCAAACATGGTCTTAGCACCAATGTGATCGTGGATATACTCAATGATAGATTGTGCTAGAGCCATTCCATCGTAAGTTGCTGTCCCGCGTCCCAATTCATCAAAGAGAATCAAAGATTTTTCACTGGCTCGTTTGACGGCTTGGTTGGCTTCCATCATTTCCACCATAAAGGTTGATTGACCTGAAATCAAATCATCCGCCGCACCAATACGTGTGAAAATCGCATCAAAAACGGGAAGACTGACACTCTCAGCAGCAACGTATGACCCCATCTGCGCCATGATAACCGTCAAAGCTAACTGACGCATATAAGTTGACTTACCACTCATATTTGGACCAGTAATCAGCTGAATATTAGTATTTCTGCCAAATGTGATGGTATTTGGGATATATTCTTGCGTACCCATGACTTTTTCAACAACCGCATGGCGACCTTTTTCAATCTTAATTTCATGGCTATCATTAAAGCTTGGACGAACATAATGGTTGTTTTCCGCAACCACTGCCAAACTTTGCAGAACATCGACTGTAGAAATAGCTTTTGCCAAATCTTGCAGACGTGAAATATAACGTTCCACCTGTGCGCGAACGCGCATGAAAATATCGTATTCCAGACTCGCTGATTGCTCACGCGCCTCAAGCATTTCACCTTCAATTTTAGCTAATTCTGCCGTACCAAAACGCTCTGAATTCTTCAAAGTTGCTTTACGGAAGAAGTAATCTGGCACCAAAGAAAGGTTAGAATTTGTTACATGGAAATAGTAACCATCTTTTTTATTGTAATCAATTTTTAGGTTTGTAATACCACTTGCCGCACGTTCTTTGGCTTCAATCTCAGCAATCCAGCTTGTCCCTTCGCGCATGACTTTACGATATTTGTCCAAAGTCTCATCAAAACCAGTTCTGATAATACTTCCTTCCGTAATCACTGCTTGAGCATCTGGGTCAATAGCAGAGCTAATCAATGACTCTAGCTCTGGTAAAGTGTCAATGCTGTTGACAAGCTTGTCAAGGTAAGGACTATCAAAAGATTCCAAGATAGCTTTAATAGTTGGCACTTGTCCCAAAGTGTGACCAAGTTGAAGCAAATCTTTTGGATTGGCTTTTCCAAATGACACACGACTAGCCAAACGCTCAATATCATAAACGCCTTTTAGACTGTCCGTCAAATCACTACGTTCAAAGAAGTTGTCTAAGAAAACTTGGACAATATTTTGGCGTTCCTCAATTTGTTCTTGATTAACCAATGGACGATCAATCCAGTTACGCAACAAACGCATCCCCATAGCCGTCTTAGTTTCATCAAGCAACCAGTAAAGACTACCGTGCTTCTTGCTTGTGCGAGCATTTTCTAGTAAATCAAGACTTGATTTTGTCGTATAAGACATTTGAAGATAGTCTTTGATTTCATAGTGAACCAGCTTTTGCAGGTGACTGAGTTCACGTTTTTGTGTCATATGAACGTATTGAAGTAATTTTTTAGCAGCAGAAATCTCTAACGCTGTTAAATTCGGGTCAATCAAATGCACATCTTCATAGCGCTCTTGCTCAAACGATAATAAGAGATTGAGTTGTTTAACCAAGCTGTGTTGCTCATCTTCAGAAAGGTCATAACCAACCACGATTTCACGAGCCTTGAGGTTTAAAATCTCACTTTTTAGGCTTGTAAAATCAGACAAACTTGTCGCGTAAAACTCACCCGTTGACACATCCATATAAGCCAAACCAAAGTTTTTGCCATCAGAATCAATAGCTACCAAGAAATTATTAGCATTATCTGGCTTAGAAGAATCAACCGCTGTCCCTGGTGTAATCACCTGAACGACTTCACGCTTAACCACACCAACTGCCTGCTTCGGATCTTCCATCTGCTCAGCAATGGCAACCTTATACCCCATCTCAACTAAGACATCAATGTATTGTTGGGCTGAATGATAAGGAACACCAGCCATTGGAATAGGATTGTCAGCATTTTTATTACGACTAGTTAAACTAATCTCTAAAATCTGTGCCGCCTTAACAGCATCCTCATAAAATAGTTCGTAAAAGTCTCCCATGCGGAAAAGTAAAAAAGCATCTGGATAGTCTTTTTTGACATCCAAATACTGTTGCATGCCTGGAGAAATTTTATCTTTTGCCATTACTTAACTCCTCGTTAATTTTCGTTTCCAAGCTATTTGTAATATATTGAACTAGGTCACTGGCATCCTGCATTTTTGCACGATAATCTTTGACAATTGGAAGGTCTGATAGTTCTTCTTGCAACTGGTCAGCTTGCTCACCAGCTTTTTTCTCAGCGTGCGCTTTATCAATCTTGTGAAAAAGCACAGCCTCCTGCTGATAAGCCTTCATATCTTTGATCAATTCTTCTAGTTCTGGAAAGTCCTTTATTTTTTCTTCAGCCTTTTGAAATTCGATGACGCTATCATGCTTTTTTATGACTTCTAGCAATCGTTCTACGGCTTCTTCATAGTTGCTCATAAGCCTGTTGACAAGTCCCTTTCAAAGGCTTTTGCTGTTTCTTCATCTTTACAAATGACCAACAAAGTATCAGCGCCAGCCACAGTTCCTAAAATTTCAGCGATATCGCTGCTGTCAATCAAGTTGGCTAAAACATCAGCTTCCCCAAGATTAGTATGAAGCACAAGCATGAAACCAGCACGAGCCACTTTCAAAATATATGAGCGAATGTTAGCTCCAAAAGTTGTCTCTGACGTTTCAGACAAACTGTAATAAAGTTTTCCAGAAGCATCGCGCAATTTCAACAGTCCAATTTCACGAAGGTCACGTGACAAGGTCGCTTGAGTGACGTTAATGCCTTCTTCCTGCAAATGTCGCTTGATTTCCTCTTGTGTGCCGATATGGCCTGATTGAATCAAACGTTTGATTCGATTTTGACGTTCTATTTTATTCATTTAACTTTCCCTTTGTGTATATTTATCCTTAAAATTATACCAAAAAAATGGAATTTTTTCACCTTTCCTTGGGCTATCTTCCTTATAAAGTCTTAATTTTTACTCCCTCAAACGTTTTCTTGTCACTTGCCTCGTTTATTTCTTATTTTTATGTTAAAATAATATGACTAACTAATTTAGGAGAAAATCATGGATACTAAACGTACAATTGCAGAACGCATTCACACTATTGTTCCAGAATTAGACCAAGAACAAATTGTTAATCTGCTTGAAGTGCCAAAAAATTCTGATATGGGGGACCTTGCCTTTCCAGCATTCTCATTGGCTCGAATCCTTCGTAAAGCACCACAAATGATTGCAGCAGATATTGCTGAAAAAATGGACACAGCTGGTTTTGAAAAAATCGAAGCTGTTGGACCATACATCAACTTCTTCCTTGACAAAAAAAGCATCTCTGCTGATGTCCTAGGGCAAGTTATCGCAAACGGAAGCGACTACGCTAGCCAGGATGAAGGATACGGCCGCAATGTTGCTATCGATATGTCTAGTCCAAACATCGCTAAACCATTCTCAATTGGACACCTTCGTTCAACTGTTATCGGTGATAGCTTGGCTAACATTTTTGAAAAACTTGGTTATAAAGCTGTTAAAATCAACCACCTCGGTGACTGGGGTAAACAATTCGGTATGTTGATTGTTGCCTACAAAAAATGGGGTGACGAAGAAGCTGTTAAAGCTCACCCAATCGACGAACTCTTGAAACTTTACGTTCGTATCAACGCTGAAGCTGAAACTAAACCAGAACTTGATGAAGAAGCTCGCGAATGGTTCCGTAAATTGGAAGCAGGCGACGAAGAAGCTATCTCACTATGGCAATGGTTCCGTGACGAAAGTCTTGTAGAATTCAACCGTCTTTACAATGAACTTGGTGTTTCATTTGATAGCTTTAACGGTGAAGCTTTCTACAATGACAAAATGGATGAAGTTGTCGATATCTTGACTGAAAAAGGCCTTCTTGAAGAATCTCAAGGTGCTCAAGTTGTTAACCTTGAAAAATACGGTATCGAACACCCAGCATTGATTAAAAAATCTGATGGTGCAACACTTTACATCACACGTGACTTGGCTGCCGCTCTTTACCGCAAACGTACTTATGACTTTGCCAAAGCTATCTACGTTGTTGGTAACGAACAATCAGCTCACTTCAAACAATTGAAAGCCGTTCTTAACGAGATGGACTTTGAATGGAATGAAGACATCACTCACGTGCCATTTGGTCTTGTTACTAAAGAAGGTAAAAAACTTTCAACTCGTAAAGGTAACGTTATCCTTCTTGAACCAACAATCGCTGAAGCTGTTAAACGAGCTGAAGATCAAATCAACGCTAAAAACCCTAACCTTGCTGATAAAGAAGCTGTTGCTCATGCTGTTGGTGTCGGCGCTATCAAATTCTACGATTTGAAAACAGACCGCTTGAACGGTTACGACTTCGACCTTGACGCTATGGTATCATTTGAAGGTGAAACTGGACCTTACGTGCAATACGCTCACGCTCGTATCCAATCAATCCTTCGTAAAGCCGAGTTTACACCATCTGTAAACGACGTTTACAGCCTTGATGATGCTGAAAGCTGGGAAATTGTGAAACTTATCCAAGACTTCCCACGCATTATCAAACGTGCAGCTGACAACTTTGAACCATCAATCATTGCAAAATTCGCTATCAGCCTTGCACAAAGCTTCAACAAATACTACGCACACACACGTATCCTTGACGAAAGCCCAGAACGTGACAGCCGTCTAGCCCTCAGCTACGCAACTGCTACAGTTCTTAAAGAAGCACTTCGTCTTCTTGGCGTTGAAGCACCAAACGAAATGTAATCATTTCTGACAATATATAAAAAAGAGAGTTGGAATCTGTCCACTCTCTTTTTTCTTGATCTTTTTGAGCTAAAATAATAAACTATTGCCATAATCATAAAGGAGATTTTTATTATGACAAGGGAAAATCATCTCATGGAATTGCTCAGTAAAGCTTATGCTAGCTTACCTGATAGCGAACCTCTAAAAGCAGACATCTTTGCACTTGCTAAAGATTTGGAAAAAAACGAACACGATCAACTAGCACGTACCAAACTGGCTCATGCCATTTCTATGTATTTGCTAACGCATAAACTCAAGACATCACCTGAAATTACAGCACTTTACAAAGAAATTGCTGACAGCCCTGAAAAATATAAAGGTCATGCCGCTACTGCTATTATGCTAGGCAGCCTCTTTCATCCATAGTCAAAAAGACCGTTTTAACGGTCTTTTTTTACGCTTTCTTCTGGTCATTTAACCAATCAAAGATATTGTGATAGGTTTTCCCTGAGACTTTAGTTGTGCTTGTGCCGCCTTTTCCTTTATTACTTGGAGAAAAGCCTGATAAGTCTTTCGCACTTTTGATAGCAGAGACATCCTGCACCCCTGACACTTGGTCTTTAAAGAAATAAATCCAAGACAAATGCCCAATGTAAGAGACACCTTGCATGTCTGTTCCCTCGACACTTTCAAAGTAAGAAAACCACTTGTTCTCAGCTCCACTATCTAGCAAAGTCTTATAAATAGGTAATGAATAATCCTTTGGATTGACAATAGTGTCATTGGCTGCGTGAATAAACCACATTGGTGTCTCTTTTAACGCTAGCATTTTTTCCTCATCAAAATAAAGGGCATCTTTACGAATGAAGCTATTAGAAAAAGGTGAAATGGCGTATGAACCGTCAGCGTTTCTCTCATATTGATAATAAGAATAGGCTGCCGCTTGAGGAACTAGAGCCGCAAAATAACCAGGATTTGAAATAGCAAGATTAATCGTCATGTAGCCACCATTTGAACAACCTGCTAGGTAAATGCGATTGGTATCCACAGCAGGCGTACTCGCAACATAATTTTTGATGATATCCATCAGAATCTCTGTGTAACACGAATCGCCAGCGCCAGCACCATTGTTCCCATCGCCCTCATCCATCCAATATGTTGGGGTTTGAACCGCTAAAACATAAAGTCCTTTTTGATCATTTATTGAAAAATGCGATTGAATCTCAGATCTTGCAAGAGCTACAACTTCATTTCCAAGAAGGGTAATGTCCGTGTCTACCCCACCTTCACCTTGACCATGCAACCAGATTAACAAAGGAAAACTTTCTCCCGATTTTAAGTGCTTAGGCTCGTAAGCCACATAATGAAGGGTGAGTTTTTCTGTTTGCTTCGTTAATGGATTGAAGTAAGTCCCAGAATAAAAGCCACGCTTATTAAAGACATCAGTATCAGGTGATAGACGGTTATGAATAATATCATAGCTTCCAGATAGTTCAGCCACTTCACCGTCACAAATTACCTCTAATCCATTTATAGTAACTGGATAATCTTCCAACCAAGTGTTATGCAAGGTTTCTAGATTGTAATAAAATGGACAAGCTATAGCTGCATTTTTCTGACTATCAAAAGTCACTGGCATTTTGATAACTAGATACTCACTGGCACTGCTGACTTCTTGTCCCTTATCATCTGACAAGTACACTCTACTAATCTGACGTTCTTTACCTGCAGTCCTGACTAGGAGCTTATCAGCAACAACTCCTGACACTTTATGCGTTAACTGTACCAAAAGTTTTGGAACACCTGGTCCACATTCATAACCTTTAATAATCATGGAAACTTTGGCAATTGTGACATTAATTCTTTTTGCCATCTCAAATCACTCCTATACATTGTAATCGTTTTCTTTAGTTTATGAATTTTCCGCACTTATGTCAATCAAAAAAAGACGGGTGAAATCACCTCGTCTTTTTGACTATTTATCGTAGTTGTTTCTTCTGATTTTAAAGTCAGAAGAAACAACTTCGTCAACATCTATAATGGAAATAAAAGCATCTGGGTCCAAATCAGCCATGATAGCTTTGACATTACGAACTTCACCTGGATTCAAAACAACGTACAAGATATTTTTTTCATTTCCTGAGTAAGCCCCTTGTCCATTTAGGTAAGTGACACCACGGTTAATACCATTCAAAATAGCATCCGCAGCTTCTTGCGATTTTTGGGTAATGATAATCATACCACGTACTGTATAACCACCATTTTGCACAATTGTTAGCACTTGGCTGTACACAAAACTTGCTACCAAAGTGTAAAGCATGTGTTGCAAATCAATGTAAACAAGTGACGCTGTCAATACAAGGGCATCCACAAATAGAAGCGTTTGACCTAATTTAAAGCCAAATTTTTCCTCAATCACGCGTCCAATGATATCTGTACCACCTGTCGTTGCACCATATCGAAAAACCAGTCCACTACCTGCACCAGCAAATAAACCAGCAACAACAGCAACCAACATCATGTCATTTTGTAACACAATTTTCACTGGTACTTGTTGCCAAAACCAGATAAAGAAGGAAAGTAAAACTGTCCCATAAATGGTCAAAGCTAATGATTTTCGCCCCAAAACTCTAGCTCCCATGATAAACAAAGGAATATTTAAAATGAGAGAAGTATAAGCTGGGTCAATTTTATAAAGCGCATGGATAATCAAGGTTACCCCTGCAACGCCACCTTCAGCAAGAGCGTTTGCCATATTAAATTTAACAAAACCAAAGGTATACATTGCTACACCAAGAGCAATCAACAATAAACTTCGTACTTGTCTAAGCTTTTGAGCCATATTACACTCCTCCTAAAACTAATTATAGGAAATTAATCAAAAGGTTAGTCATCAACAAAACGTCCAATAATATGAACATTTTCAGCAACCGAAACAAAGGCCTTAGGATCTGTTTTCCTCATCAAATATCTGAAATCATTGTACTCTTCACGAGTAATAATAGCTAGCAGAACTGCTTTCTTTTCATGATTGTAAGTTCCCTCAGCATTATTTATCTGTGTCGCTCCACGATGAAGTTTAGTGTGAATCATAGCGATAACTTTTTCTGGGCAGCTGGTTACAATCATTGCCTGCATTTTCTTTTGTTTTGTGAAAATCGCATTCGTCACACGACTTGAGACGAAAATAGTCACCATTGAGTAAAGGGCATACTGCCAACCAAATAGGATGCCCGCAAAAATCATGATGACGCCATTTACCATAAGGGAAATACTTCCGACATCACGTCCCGTTTTTTTACGAATGGTCAAGCTGACAATGTCAGTACCACCACTAGAAATACGTGATTTCAAACTAAATCCAACCCCAGTACCCATAACCAAACCACCAAAAATAGCATTGACAAGTGGATCCGTTGTTAGCGTAATCTCTGGAACAATTTGGATGAAGAATGAACTCATAGAAACTGTAATCAGAGTAAAAACGGTAAATTTATGACCAATTTTATACCAAGCCAAGATTAATAGCGGCAAATTAATGGCATAAAAAACGATAGAAATCGGTAATCTAAAACCAATCAAACGCTCGCTAATCGCTGACAAAACCTGTGCCAAACCAGTTGCGCCACTTGAATAGACATGTCCTGGTTGGAAGAAGAAGTTTACCGCGATAGCTGAAAGCAAACCATAAAAAAGGGAAGCGGAAATTTTTTCCGCGTACTTCTCTCTTGAAATGCTTTGCATTGTTTTTAAAAGGCCATATTTCTTAGCCCAACGGCTAACGATATACTTTGTTTTCTTTTTTAAAGATGCTTTTTTAATCATTAGTTATTAGTTTTAGTTGCTAAAGCCAATTCTTCTAATTGTTTGTCTGAAACAAGGCTAGGTGCTTGTGTCATTGGGTCAGTTGCTTTGTTATTTTTAGGGAAGGCAATAACTTCACGAATGTTGTCTTCACCAGCAAGAAGCATAACGAAACGGTCAAGACCGATAGCAAGTCCACCGTGTGGTGGGAATCCGTAATTCATAGCTTCTAGCAAGAAACCAAATTGGTCAGCTGCTTCTTCAGCTGTAAAGCCAAGAGCTTTGAACATACGTTCTTGCAATTCACGTTGGTTGATACGTAGGCTACCACCACCGAGTTCATAACCGTTAAGAACGATATCGTATGCAACAGCACGAACTTTAGCAAGGTCACCTTCTAATTCGTGAGCTGATTCTTCAGTCGGCAATGTGAATGGGTGGTGAGCAGACATGTAACGCCCTTCTTCTTCAGACCACTCAAACATTGGCCAATCAACAACCCAAAGGAAGTTGA
>OGHK01000031.1_pt1 | contig 124551 bp, 145 predicted proteins | sample 1571411 | NCBI WGS metagenome assembly OGHK01 (sample SAMEA2582043, study PRJEB24529) | metagenome | biome: Human gut stool | place: China | collected 2011 | reverse complement strand
AAGTTACAAAATTCGTTCGTTTCGAGACTGGTGAAGGAATCGAAAAGAAAGTTGACGACTTCGCAGCAGAAGTTGCAGCTCAGGCTGGAATGTAAGTACCTCAGCAAAGTAAATCGTATAAACCGCATAATTACTTGAATCTCAACGACTTGCAAGCGGTTTGTATCTAGTATATGTAATTGGGTAACTATCATAAAGTATCATACTTTATCGCGTAATATCATATCGTTTTGCGTCAAAGTTGAGTACGAAATTGCGTAAGATAATTTCCAAGTATCTTCAGCGAAGTTTACGCAAAATGACAGGTTGCAGCGTCAATTTACACATATGCGTTATTGGCGGTCGTATTGACCGCCTTTCTTTTAAATAAAAAGAAGGCAGACTGGTTTTGATTTACCAATCTGCCTATATTTATATACACACTCACATTTTCTTACATATTATTTTTCTGCTCTCAACAGTGTCACATCGATATTAGAAGTATCTGCGTTGACGTCTGTGTTTGTGTATGCAGTAGCATCAATCGTATAGTCAACGACTCTTACGATAATGAAGTCGCTCTTAGCATACCCTTCTTCATTGAGCATCTTTTCAACTCTTTTATCCAAAGCTTCTTTGGAACCGAGTTCAAGCGGAATTACCTCGCCATCAATATTTGTTGTCAAATACTTATATAGCGTTTCGTAATTATCTCGCTTAGCCTGAGCAATCATAATTCTATACATTCTCAAGCACCTCCTGTTTAATGCTTTGTCTTTGCTTTTGCGTTTTTCACGTATGTAGCAGTACCATCAAATTTGTGTTTATACTGTGCCGGTGGCTGTTTAGGCAACGCACGTATTTCATCCATAAGACCTTCTACGAATGAGTTGCCATGTTCATGCTGGTATATTAAGAATCTACGCTCTAAGCATTCCATAGAGTAGTCATCAATCCAACCCTGCTCATATACAAAGAAATGATGACGTTCTGTTACATAAGCCTTGATACTTTCCTTGTCAGATTCAATCAGCATAGCAATACTGTCATTGATTTTGTCTACAGAATTATTCGTATCTTCTTTAGCTTCTTTCAGCTCATCTACATCTTCTTTAATCGTGTCAATCTCTTCTCGTTCATCATGGTCTTTATCATAGTATTTGCGGACACGATCACAAGCCCAGTCGATAAAAGACACTACCCCCTTAACAGCAAGACACAGGATAACTGTGTACATGATAATATCTGTGGGAGAATAGTTTGTAAGTAATTTTTCCATATTTCCCTCCAAAAGTTACATGCCGGAAATATGTAAGGGCGGTTGTCCGCCCAAACATAGATTACAGTTTTACGCAGTAATCAAGAGAAACCCATCCGGCTCCGGATTTCAATTTTCCCCAGCCCTTAGTAGAACCGGTTCCTGCTTTTTCTTCAATAATTGTGAATACACCTTTGCCTGTATAAGCTCCGGTCTTAGGATAGTTTGTTCCTGCGCCAGAACGAATTCTAAGGTCTGTAGCGTCAATCCGAACCTGATATGGCACATTTGACTTATTTGCTGTTGGCTTTGAGGAGGAACCAGAAGCAGTAGAGCCAATCGTACAATATGAAGCGTTCTCAAGATAAATCCATCCAGCACCTGATTTCAGTTTGCCCCATCCGTTACTTACGGATGTGATAGTGAATGTACCTTTACCTGTCTGACCTACAACAGTACCATTAGGTGTTTTTCTGATATTAAGATCAGATACGATAACATGTACAGTGAACGGTGTTGCAGGGAAAGATGAATTTGTCTTAGGCGGAGTTGTATTACCACCAGTATTCGTATCTGCGGAAGAACTTGTTCCAAGCAATGCATTGACTCTGTTAGCCAAATCTCCGTATCTTGAATACAGCCAGTCGCCAGGGCAGCTCTTATTCGCAAAGAATCTATGAGCAGTTAATACCATCTCATTGCTCTTAGGTGTATACTCAAGAGCTGCTGTTTTACTTCCTTTCCAAACGAGTTTGTTCTTACCATTTCTCTTACAGATATCAGCGCAAAGCTTAATCAGTTTTTCATAAACAGCATTATTCATTTCGTAAGGTTCATTCATACCACTTGCACACTCAATGGTAATTGCTCTCTGGTCATTTGCATTGCTAGAAGAACACCAACTTCTATTGGCTTCATCTACGCAAAGTACGACACGACCATCTTTGCCAATACCATAGTTGCAGCTTGCCTGTCTTGAAGAACTTGTAAAGCATCCACCGATAGATTCGGCAGAGAGCTGTCCAACAACACAATGGGGTGTAATCCTGTCGATAGAATGCGTTCTCTGTCCGCTATGATTAGGACTCTTTACCACGCAATCTACAAGTGAACTGTTTGTGTATCCCATAGTTTTACCTCCTTCTTGCTGATTTGTTTTTGAAGCAAATTTGTCATAATATACCTGTCCGTATGAAGCCCTCTTGCTCTGTACGGCAGAGCTTTGGTCTGCAGGGCGTTCGTATTGCAATAGAACAGAATTCGATGCCTGCAGAACAGTAGTGGCACTTCTCAGTACGGACATTACTGTGCCGTAATTTTCACTCAGCTCTTTGTACATGAACTCAAGCTGCATTTCTAAATCGCCAATAGATGTTCCTTTTGAATGGCAGAATTCAAGCAGTGCCTGTTTTCTGCTCCAATAAGTCCACTGGCATAACCCGTATCCAGCACTATCACGCACGAAGTTTGTATATGTACCAGCGTCAACACCACTCGTGTATGATGCGTCCGTATAGCCAAGTTTCTTTTCAAATGAATTCTGCAGGTTTATGGAACTAAGCCCACTCTCTGCGTAGATGTTTCCCATAAGCCCTGACGCTCCGCATTTCGTCATTCCTTTGCTAATACAGAAATTCCAGATGCGTTCTTCATTCGTTGCTCCTGTTAATGCCATATAGAAATCAAAACCCCTTTCGTAAATTATTTAATTAGCTTAATAAGTTATGAAGCAGCTTCGTTTGTCTTAACAATCTCACGCAAAGTATCAAGTGCGCCATCGATCTGTTCGTCAATATATTTAATCAGTGCATCCTGATCCACAACTTTTGTTAGAATCGGATACTCATCATAAATCTGCTTGATTACCTGAGAGCGCTTGATAGAACCAGCCTTGCTCCATTCCTGCCAATCAACCTCAGCATCACTAATCATTTTCAGAATAGTGGTCTGAATCTGTTTCTTAGCAAGTTCAATTTTTTCTTCATGACTCTTGGACATGTAGTCCTGAGTCTTCTTGACGATACCCACAATCAATCCGGCGCAAACAAGTATGCTTGTCCAGTTATCATTAAGTATCTGTAAAAATTTCTGTAATCCTTCCATAGTGTTTACCCCTTTCCAGATTCCGAATTAGTTGTTTCCTGCTCCTTCATTGCAGTTTCATACACGATTCCGCCTTCCGTGTTTTCTGCTTTTGATTTGCTGTAGTATCCGAAGATAACCGGAGCAAGAGAAGCAACAATGCCAAGCAGGGCATAAGCCTGAGATAAATCACACAGCCGATGTGATTCATACATGAACCATATAGCAATGCAAAATACAAGAGCAACCATAGCCCAAAGAACCAATTTACTATTGGAGATTTTTCTTGAACTTTTTGGATGCCCTTTTGCCCGTTCCGCTTTTAATTTTCTTTGTCTTGCTTTGCTTTCATTATCGCGTTTGATTCGCAGCATTTCCGCATTGTATTCTTTTTCACTGATATACTTCATTGTTTCACCACCTTTTTTGAAATACTATATACAGAGAATGAAATGATTAAATAAACTATATATAGTATTCTGACGATTATAAAACGTGAATTTGATTTACTCTAACCCATATAATAGACTTTGAAGCGGAGTAACATATTTACCGCTTTCATGTCTATATCCGTCTGGCGTTTTATAGATTGTATAACCGCCGCATATGTAGACAGTTCCGTCGGTATGATTACGCCATTCTGGTAGACCTAAATCTTCACATGTTATAGGTTGATTTGACCTACATTTGTCAAGAAATTCAGCATTACTTTGCATTCATCGCCTCCTCAGTATAGTAAATAGCCGCAGGCTTGATTCCTTCATCGGTCGCGACATATATTTCTGGGATTCTTATAAGCAAATGCTTCAATACGGTATCTGAAAATGTTTTGCTAATACCTGGCTGAATAATAAGCTTATTTGCCTTTATGCCACGAGCTGAATCATTTGCATAAACAAATCGAACCATTGTACCATCTACCAGTTCGATCCAGCAGCCACAGCGTGATTTAATCATCTTGTTAATCATGTCATGCGGATATATATCCAGAACCTTGCTGAACATCTCGTCTCTCCACTCAATATCAGAATATACAATCAAAATTCGTTGTCTTAATATTGTAGTTAAATCGTTCATTTCTTCTCCTTAAATTTCCATCGATAGTAAGGTTTTTCTTCTCCAAAAAACCAATATCTCTCATAATCATCAATCACGATCGCACATGCAGACAGGATTACCCATAGCAGCGAGAATGGTAGACATATCTGCCCAAGTAAATTAAATGGCATGTTTGAATAATCCCATATGCTAAGTCCGAGCCACAGGTTTAAGATACATCCAGATATAAATTCGCCTGTTGTGACAATGCATGATCCTATGATTGCCTGTAACCATATCGGCGTGTCCATTGATAGAATCTCATTGATGAGACCAATACATATACCACAAACGCCAGCAAGAATAAACATGCTTACATGGCTATAACCGCGCCATATGATTTCAATCAGATAGTATATAGACCCCATCACAGTGAAAAGTGAGAGATATTTAAGGCATAATGATAGAGCCTTTTTCATACCAATAACCTCCGTTTAAATGTGATAGAGCCGGGTATACCGGCTCACCACACGAATTCTTATAACTTATTGATATAGGGTTCGTTGCCGATTGTACTTTTCTCCATACTTAGCTTTTGGCTAATCCAACGATTGTCTCTTGTGTAAACACAAATCGTAGTCGGAACCTCCCAATCCCTATACACATATATTAGTTTTCTTTCTGCGTCTGAGAATACAGCATTTTCAGGACTTCAGACTGATATGCTTCCGGAATATCAATGCCGTATTCTACAGCACAGATGTCATTGATATCCGTCATGCTCTCAATATAATCTCTCAGAGAATTGAAATATGTAGTCTGGAACTCAATGCGGTTTTCCATAGCTGTATTCAGAGCTACAACATCTTCCTTAGAGTAGAATTTGCAAGACTCACCATCGGCATGATATGGAAGTACGGTGATTCCTGCGTTTGCTCTATCGTTCAGCTTAGAAATCTTCAGCTGATCCGCAACTTCAAGGCTGAAGTGATGAGATTTCTTATCAGACAGTGTGATATCAAATCCCTGTGTAATCACTTCGTTGCAAGCAACGCTCATAGCCGCAATCTTTGCAGACTTCACATCTTCAATATTGTCATTTGTTACGACGCCTGCTTTGATAAGCTGCGCCATTACATCGCCTTTGATTTTATCTGGCACCGCATCGAATTCTTTTTCACCGTTGTATACAATGTCTGTCCAAAAATTGATTAACTGAATCATATAACACCCCTCCTCTTAAAGTAATGCGCTCAGTTCAATGATGCACTGTTTCATTTTTTCTGCTTCTGTCATTTCACGAATGATAAATCTTGTATGACCATCCTCGTTCCAGATATTTGTGCATGTCATATCTTTGTAGTCAACGCCACCAATGTTTACATTGGATAAATTAGCGTCAGACAGAATCTCAATATTAACTGCATCGTCTGTGATATAGTTGTTGCCATTGATCGTGGCGTGAATCTCTGTTCCGTTTGCGAGGATAATATTGTAAATAGTATTTTCCATCTATAAAACCTCCAAATAAGTCATAGTAAAGAAGATTTAAGTTATCACGTTGTATCTTACTCATAAGGTGGCAGTGACCACCCATCCAGGAGCGAAACATATTTTCTACTTCCTCCTGTGTACGTTCTCCATTCTTAACCTTGATGCTCAAAGCTTTGAGTTTACGTCTCATATCAACAATTCTTTTCGGATTGATTTTCCTTATTACTCTACCTGTGTCAGTGAGAGAGTAGGAGATTTGAAGAAATCTATAGTAGTCTGATAGCTTTACTATTCGTGTTTTCTTCCTGTTCAATGTCATTCCGAGTTCCGTTGCTTTAGCTGCAATCTTAGCCTCAAGCTCTACAAGATATTCTCTGCTCTGAGATATCACATAGCTATCATCCATATATCTGCCGTAGAATTTCTGACCTTCTACAATCTTGACAAAGTTATCTATTTGCGTTGGATAATATATTCCGATTATCTGCGAACACTGATCTCCAATATTTACAGATTTACGCATATACTTTTCGCCTGTATGAGCGGACTTCGGAACATTCAATCTGTATTCTGCAGAATTGAAAGGTGTTTCCATGCAATGCTCATATTCTTCGTCGGTCATATATGAGACATCAATCTTGAAATTATCGAAGATTAAGTCCAATAGCCATAGCGAAAACTCATCTGTAACATGCTTTGCAATTTCTTTATATGCAATATCATGTGGTATGTTATCGTAGAATTTACTGTAATCCATCAGTAAGATGTACCAGTCATTTCCGTGCTGGCGATAGTATTTGTGTAGATGATATTCAAATCTTTCGCGACTGAAAGTAATTCCTTTTCCTTTGAGCGACGCTCCATTATCATAGACGAGATAAGAGAGTAGGCTCGGAGCAAGAACATTATCGCAAAGAGAATGCCGGATTACTCTGTCTGACATTTGAAGACCAGTAATGGGTCTTGTCTTTCCTCTTTCGTTAATAATGAATTCTGTCGAGGCTAATGAATGGTAGTTTCTGCTCTTTAAAGCAGCTTTACTTTTCACAATATGCGGAAGAAAATTCATTTCATATTTCTGAACCTGTGGTTTCCAGTCAGAATCTTTCTTAGCCGCTATATATGCGTGATAAAGTGAATTCAGATTATATACAACGTCACACTCATCTTCAAATTGTGTGTTTGTATTAGTCATTTCTTTCCAAAATTATTTGACGTTTGTAGCAATCAGTCGTAACGAATTGCATCGCCTTTGTCTTTTAGTGCATTCCTGCACACGGACAATTTCTCCTTTCTTCGTTTCTTGTATCTGCATATAGCATAGTTAAACAAGTGGAAGAAATCGGACGAACACCATTAGAATTAGAAGCGTTGTTGTTGTTCGCATTACCGTTGTTGTTCACATTAGCGAAGTTAGTCGCACTCCTAACACCACGGAGCCAATAGTTGAAGCGACTAAACGGCACAAACATACAGAAATTGCCCGGATTATTCTTCTTATGCTTTCACAGATTCTTTCTCTCTGTTTAAAATACTCTTACGAATTTTGTTGTCAGATTTTCTCCAACCTTTGATTAACGCCTGTTCTTGTATAATCATATTTGTGATATTTTCATATTTTTCTATATTGACAGGCAGAGTGGTAATGATATACTGTAATTCTTGAATTAAGTTCTCGCAGTGACCAAGAGCTAAGTCCTGATGTATTCTGCGTTCATCACACTCACTAATGAATTGCGGACTAATTTCATTAGCTAGAAAAATTTCATGTACCATATCACGGGTAATTTGTATAATTGCTTTCTGCTCATCTGGTATAAACCATTCTACAAAAGCTTCGTATCGCTCCTTGCGCTTAGCAATATTGCGATCATAACCGTCCTTTTGATTTTGACTCCATCCTGCGTATGCGTCTGGCTTAGGTTTTTCTTCATATTCCTTTAAACCAAACTGTCGCAAAGCAAGGTCTGTAATAACAGTTCTTACTTTATACGCATGATGCTCAACCTCGAATGGAGATGGCTTTCTATTTGCTTTCAGTACCGACATCATTTCCTCCGTATTACCCACCCACCTAAAGGTGGGATGGGATTAAAGATATTGCTATGTATTTCTTGCTAACCTTTAATTAACGAAGAAAAACGGACGAACACCAAGAGAATTAGAAGCGTTGGTGCCGTCCGCAAGACCGTAGTAGCTCACAAAAGCGAAGGAAGCCGCACTCCTAACACCACGGAGCCAATAGCTGAAGCGACGGTGAATATATTCAGGAGCGAGAGCGAACAGTGGGAACTGAGAGTTGATACATCCAACTTCATATCCGCTATTAGCCCATACAGTTGTTCCGTACACCATAACCTCAGACATTAGTTCAACTTTACAGTCATACCAAGCCCATCCGGAAGCCTGCCCGTTAGCGGTTGCGTTCGGCAGGATATCTCTGTAAGACATTACATGAGTAGAACCGAAGTCGTTCACAATCTTCTGAGTTGCCTGTGCGAGGTTGGTAGTTCTCATATCAGAATTTGCATATGCACCGGTTGTTGTATTTGCAGCAGAACCTTCTGTATACTGACCACTATCTGTATTGTGCATCTGTGCGTTATACAGAGCAGAGTCAGGAACGAGGCACATGCAGTTACCCATAGATGCGTTGTCTCCAATCTGTTTTCCAAGATTGAATCCAGCGATTCGATATACAGTACCATTGATTGTAAGGTAATCACCTACATACAGGTCATCGAATGTACCTGTCTGAATAGCTTTAGACATCGCAGATGTGTAAGATGTACCTAAGTTCTTACCTCTGAAAATAGAGTTGTGACCGCCTGCGTTATTACGAGCAGCTCCTTTGTACAGTTCATTTACTGCATCCGGCAGAGACTTTGTTCCCTGATCCAGACCGAAAGTTTTACGTGTCAGCTTATTCAGTATAGCTGTGGAAAGGTTGTCGAAAGTCACACCTTTAGTACCGTTCGCACCGTCAACTGGAAGTACATCAGAATCAGCGACAGAAGTAACAGCAGAAAGGTCTTTAATTCTTGTTGTATTTGCCATAGTATATTCCTCCTCTTATATACCTAATTTCTTTTCGAGTTTTTCTATACGTTCGTTGAAACTCTGCATTTGCAGTTCATCGTATAGAATTCTGACCAATAAAAAATGAGTATACTCAATGCAGTAATACTCATCTTCATCATCAGGATTAAGTTTTCTTGTTCCAAGCATCAGGAGTTTATCTTCAACTCCATGCCTAGCGAATGCATTTCTCAAATCTTGTGCTAGAATTCCAACACATAACTCATCATGGTCGTAGTCAGGTGCTGACATTCTAAACTGTTTGAAATGTACTTCCCCGACAGCTAGGATAATTTCCTTTGCTATCGGTTCAATATCTCGTTTCATGCGGGCATCTGATAGGGTTCCGCTCCATGTCCCATCAAGGAATCCTTTTCCGTTTTCTGCTTTGATATGTATACCATCGGAGTTTGCATAGATGCGCCCACGTTTTCCTTGAGTTCCATTATTGTTATAGTACCAATCAGACCATCCATATCCACCAGGCGTATTTTCATTCATTAGATTTACGCCTTTAAAAATACGCATCAGCATAGCGCAATCAAAACCAGAGCGATTAGCGGTTTTCCCAAACGCAATACCATCGCCACCAGCTTTATAGTCCATAGTTGCGAAGCCGTTTGATAATGTCATTGTAGCGATGGCTTCACGACCTGCTTTATCTCGAATGATAACTCTGATATCGTATGCTTCAGTGTCCGAAACAGCGATAACACGAGTGTCATTAAGAGATAATGAACTTGCACTAATATCTAGGTTTGTCCACGCAGATTGCCCTGCAATTCTGTATTGTAGGACAGGAGTGAGCGTGTTGCCGGATATACTACTTACGAAACCTTTGGCAACGATTTTAGCATGGTCTCCGGTATCGTCTGATACGAAATTACTGGTAGTTGTTCCAGTACCACGAGATGCTGTGATAGAAGCGGATGGAAGGCTGTAATCGACTACAGTAACATCTAATGCAGCAGCTGCAGAACGACCTCTACTATCGGTAGCAGATACTTTTATAACTTTTGTTCCGGTCTTCGTAAATGCATCGAATGTATACTCTGTTCCGCTTGATGCCGTTTTGTCTGACATATCAGTAACCGCTATTTTCAGTGTTTTAATGGACGATCCATACACACCAGAAGCAGTAGGTTTTACCTTAACCCCAGAAAGCAACTTCGCATAACATCCAAATGTATTATTCGTATTGGAGAGCGATGCAATATTGCATGTAGGAACTACGGATGCTGGGAGATAAGCAGTAACTGACACAGTTTTCGTACCAATCTTTGTGCCTCCATTCATCGTATCAACAGTGAATGTCAATGTTCCGCTTGTCGCATTCGGTATCTGACCAGCATATTTTGCTATCGTAAATCCATTCCATACTACGTTATCCACACAAGAGTTCGTTACGACTTCAGACTTATTTCCGAATGTAGCTGTGACCTTATGTGTGAAGCTCGCTTTCTTATTCATATGTATGATTATCTGGTCGCCCATGTTTACCGAAGATACGCTTGAAGGCCAGTTGTTTACTGAAGGCTGCGATGCTCTTGGTATGGTATCAAGAGACCAGCTACCGCTTCCATTTCCTGTACCATCCGCATAATAGTAAATAGCACTAGAGATACTTGCGGAAAAAGATTGCGTACCATTACTGTTATGATTTACAGTGACAGAACCACTACACAGTTTTCCTTTATATTGTTTCCATCGACCAGTGTTGTTATAAACTGTGCTTCCAGCAACAACTACCTTACAGGGTCCCGTCATGTACCATCCGGCACTACCGCCTATAGCTTCGACGGTGTAGTAGATTGTAGATGTATTTGCACCAACATTTTGCGAAGCCGTCCAGCTGAATTTCCAGCATCTTCCTTCGTATCCACCGGTCGTAAAACTTCCGCTTAAAGCCATACAATATCACCTCCTTTATGGCTAAGAATTTATTGCCCCCCAAGGTACCTAAATGACAGGTTACCATTTGAACGTGGGATAAAGGCAAACTTTCCAAGTTGCAATCTGTCTAAGATTTCAGCATCCGTTACATACAGTTTATTGTTACTGAAATAAGCAACTTCGTCTGTTCCTTGGTAGAAACTTAACTTTTGCTCGCTCAACAGCATAGATAACTGCATAGATGGGTCTTGACTTGAAATCTTTCTTGTAATACGCAGTCCGGCATCTTCCATAGAGAAACATTCGGTCGTTTGCTCTATACTTTCAATTCTGCCGTCTATAGCATCTACACGAACAATGTACGTATTGACATCAGTCTGAACCTTATCAACTTGCTGTTGTGTAGTAACACTGCTTTTTCGTATTTCTTCAATCCGACCACCCTCACCAACTAAGTCATCGAAATCCTTTCTATTTGCAACCACATTATTGATAACATCGGAAATGATTTTCTTCAGTTCCTCTGACATATCTCCAGTAATTTTGTCCGTGTAATCGGTTAAATCTTCCGGAGCAGGGTAGTAGTCCGTAGGACGATTTCCCTTTTCCAACTGAATATAGTCGATTGCATAGTAATCATTATTGTTCATGTTGTCAGTGATTCTAAGTACGTTAGAAGTAATACCTACGCTACCAGTAGAGATAAGCTGACCAGACGATGTAACGATGTTGTCACGAGCATCCGATACAAGATCAAACTCTGTATCTTCCAAAGTCAGAACTGTATAAACTTTGTTCCATCCAGATGTGAGCTGTATCTGTTGCATATCTGTTGTTTGCATTACACCATTTGTGTTTGCAAGACACACATTGATTGTCGTACTCTGACGAGAGTATACATTCATAGATACAGTCAATTTCGTACCAAGCTCTACAGCAACTAAGTTGTCGGTATACACTTCGTAGTAAACCGCTTTAGCTGCATTAGACCCAGTTCCGGATTTAACCTTGATTATTCGTTTTGCATCAACTTCGTCTTCGGAAATAGAATATACGCCGTCTGTTCCATAGTAATGGCAACCTTCGAGCTGGTTCGATTTCTTCAATAAGTTTCTCGCTCCGATAAGCATGTTTGAGCTATCTACTAAAATTGGTATTGTCTGGATGTCGAGCATGTTGTCATCTGTAGGAGTCTGGTTTGCCTTATGCATTTCTATCGTATAGAATGTAGGCATTTCGCTTTCTCCGTAGATAGTAAAGCTCTGCTCCGCAACATTACCCGTAGAACTCAGAACTTCTTCGGTACGGTTATCGCTATAAGTCTTAGATATAACAAAACGGCATGGATAAACCTCTCTGTCTGCATCTCCATCCCGATAATATCCTCTGACTTTAATAGTGTCAGGCGTGATTATATTGTTTCCATCAATCTTTACAGTAGATGTATCTACCTCAAGGAAGTATGTTCTTCCTGCAACTCCGACATCTCCCTGCTTTGCATTTGTATACGTAACTGTAGAATTCCCGTCAGAATACTGAACGGTTGTTCTAGTCCATAAATACATACCGTCTGTGAGATCAGGTATTGTATCAGACCATTTGTTAGTTACGAATGTTCTTGATGAGTTATCCACGAGAGATAAACCACCGCTTGTAACAAGCTCTATTGATTCAGGAGGCGTAGTGCTTTTCTCAGTTGTTGCAATATACTCTACCTTCGTAGAAGTGATTTTTACATCGCTTCCTTTAATAAGAGTCCATGTATACTTTGATGGGTCGGTGCTGTCTGCCTCGATGTTGTCTGTATACTGTCCGATGTATTTCTTGTCGGTTCCGACAGTTGTATCGAATCCGGTTTTTCCATCGGCAGAATCTGCGTATGCAATATGGACATATCCATTTTCTCCGGCAGTTCCATTCTCACCGACATATTTAGACCACTTGTATGCACTTGCTTGAGTAGGAGCAGTAGAAGTGGTTGTGGACGCAGTACCAATGTATTTCGTAGCACTTGATGGTGTTTGCGTCATTCCAGTACCGTTTGCATCAGTAGCGTAGCGAATCCAAAGATATGACGACACTCCATCGAAGTAATCGACTCCCTTGACAGGAGTTTTACCGTCAGCTCCTTTGATAAGAGACCATGCGTAATCCTTATAATTTCCGCTATCAGCTTGTATATTGTCAGAGTACACACCGATATATGTAGCGCCAGTAAATTCAGATTTTGAGAATCCGTCTTTACCATCTGCACTTTTTGCGTATGCAAAATGTACATAGCCATTCTTACCTGGAATACCATCTTCCCCGTCTTTACCAGCAAACTTAGACCATGTGTAAGAGCTTGCAGTATCTGGGTCTTTAATCACATCATTCACACAGATACCGATGTAATCTGATGGAACCTCAGATATCTGATTATCAGTAGGATTTGGATAAGCAGAATATTTGATATGAACATAGTTGCTCGAACCATCTCTACCATCTCGCCCATTGATACCGTCAATACCGTCCGTACCGTCAATACCTTGTCTTGATACACTGTAAGTTACTGTTGAATGACCGTCAGAATAGTTGACAGTTGTTCTTGTCCAAAGATAAGAGCCTTCGATTACCTCCGGTATTGTTGTAAGCCACTTATTCGTAGCAATTTCGTTTCCGTTGTGATCCACAAGTATCTTTCCATCGCTGGTTGCCATAGAGTTAGCGTCAGGAGGAGTAGTACCGTTGTCACTCGGTATATACACAACCTCTGTAGATTCAATCGTTACGCTTGTTCCGTCTTCTCCTCGAATTTGAGACCATGCATATTTCTTATAGTCCGTACTGTCTTCTTTGATATTGTCCGTATATACACCGATATGCGTTGCGCCTTCATACTCAACTACGCTAAAGTTTACGCTACCGTCTGATGACTGTGCATATGCGAAGTGTACATAGCTATCTGTGCCATCTCGACCATTCGTTCCTGGCGTACCGTCTTTTCCGTCCTTACCATTGAATCTACTCCAAGTATAAGAACTTGCTGTTGTTGGGTCATTGAGGTTAGTATCTACGCATATACCGATATAAGCAGCCGGAACCTCTGTCAGCATCTCGTCTGTTGGATTCTCGACCGGACTATATTTGATATGTATATATGAAGATGTACCATCAACACCATCTCTACCAGGTATACCTTGAATACCCTGACCGCCATCAGCACCGGCTTTCAACTTTGCAATACGGAATTTCTTGCTGACAGATAACTTATCCATATAGATTAAATCAAATACGATCTCACCCATATTTGTAGTCAGATTCTTGATTGTATATCTATGAAGTGTCTTGTCCCATTCGCCTTCGATTCCACTTGTAGCAGTAATTGTCCATTTCAAATCGGATGATTTCGTAATGTCCGTACTGCCTGAGAATACAAGAACGTCCGTGTAGCAGTCAGCAAAATTTCCACCATTACCGTTTGAGTCTGTGGTTATTCCTATATATTCATTGGTAAGCTGAACGACAAGAGCAGCCGCTTCTTGCTTGATAGTCTTATCAATATAGGAACCAAGGTCATCGCTTGTTGTCATTTGAATGTGTCTGCCATTGATTTTGATATTTCCATCATCATCTACATACACATATTTCGTATAAGAACCGTCTTCATTCTTACGCTGAAGTGTAAATAGATCCTTGTTTGTATCAGCAGCATCTGCAGTAATTGTCATTCCGTTCTGGTCAATTTTTACAGAACCAGAAGTGTTGTAAATACCGAGTTCGTTTCCGAGAATGATATTTCCTACAATTTTGTGTGCGATGATACCATAATCTTCTTTATACGTTCCAGTTTCCGGGTCATAGTAAATGTATTTACCGAGACCAGTCTTAACTGTTTTCCATCCATCATTGGTGTAATAAAATCCATGATTGATAATCTTTGTCTGCTCTGCACTATAGTCATCTCCGAATTCATTTTTTTCTCTCATTAAGAGACCGGACTCATCAACAACCATATTCTGATTATCGGCTGCATTGACAATCTTCTTATTTGTCAGATTCAGACCGTTTTCAACCATATCCATAATCTGCTTATTGGCATTGTTTCCTTTATTAGCCTGATGCTGTACCATAGAGTATGATGTAGCCATAGATTGAGCCTGTGCCAAAATACTTTGTGTATCCGACATATAGTCCAGTCCATATGTGACATCAGAGAACTCCACATCTAACTTATCAAGATTGTCATAATCAATCTTATAAGAGGTAAGTCTCAGCTTATATACCACTCCATCAATTTCGATGTGAACCCAGTTACCGACCTCGAAATTAACCAGAAGAGGAGAGAATGTCGCATTTCCTTTAACAAGATAAAGCTGGTCATGAGTAACAATCTGAATGCCATCCAATGTTACGATTGGTATTGGTGATTCTTCTACGTCTTGTTCTTTAACCAGAAGGAAATTGTTAAGGTTGCAACTGATTGTATGCTGTAATGTTGCAGATTTTATGATTTCACGTTCTGCGTTTTTAACAAATTCTTTCGCCTGAGTGATAAGCTCAGTATCTGATAATCCGTCAGAGATGAAGTTATCATTCTGGTATGTATCGTCACGACGGAAAGAGCAGAATTCTACCCACAGAGATTCTCCAAGGTATGTTCTAAGGTCGAGCTTATTTGCAATAGCCTGTCTCTGCTTTTCGATATAATCCAGAACTCCATCTGGGTTACTTCTTGTTCCTCTTAATTTCAGAACTTCGGCTTCACGCTCGCGTAACTCATCCTGAATCCATACACTGCGGTTGTAGTACGGTAGGTACATTGAAGTGTATAATTCGTTTTCAGGATCAGCAACGCCTTGCTGAATTAGGATATCCATACATCCACGGGCGATACTTGCAAGAATGTTCAGGTTATCTACGCTGTAATAAGATAATGCCTGTTTGAATTCGGACTCACTCTTTTTGAACAGAGCAACGGTTCCGGTGGCATCAACCTCATTTTTCTTCATTGCCTTTTCAATCTGGCATTTAATGAAATCAGGAGTTGCATCTGATACATATACAGTCAGCTCTGCAGATGTTGCTGTATCTTCGTCATCAGCATATCCTGTCAGTGTAATTGTTCCTTTCCATACCTTTGCTTCATAAACATTGCATTTAGCTGTAATCCGGTAAAGAGAAGTATCAATGAATACTTTTGCATAATTCTGGACTGCGGAAGTGACAGTAGCAGAAGAAGCAATATCTCCATTCTGGATACCAAGTGGTGACAATGCGCCGGATGTGAGTTTCGTGAGTTCCTTAGCTGCCGTTGTCTTTTCTCCATGCTCAGATGCAGGAGCGAGAGTTGTTTTCAACAGGCTGTAGAAATTCAAAGCAGAGTAATATAAATCTGTCAGTGCTGAATAACCTACGATAGGATACTTAACATTCACGAGAGTGTTATCATACAGTTTGTATTTGTTGATAAGTGCATTGTATTCTGAGATAGCAGTAGATGGGATATCAATCTGCTTCTCATTTGAATATGACGCATACTCTTTATCGTAAGCATTCAGTTTATCCTGTAACTCTTTTGACATATCTGAACGAACAGAATCGCTCAGATACCAGATATACTGACTTCCGCTCGGATTGATATTGCGAATCGTTGCAGTCATCAAATCGTCCCCGGCTACAAGACGGAAACAGTTCTTTACACTGTCTTTGTTGGACGAATATGTAATATCACCAGCGAAATTTTCATGACTAAGGAATATTCCGCTATCTGTTCCATATCCATAATTGATATTCGCAGACCCACACTTCGGGCATACTTTAGTTGTGAATGATCCACGCTCACCACATTCCATACATCTATCATTTAAGTCATATACAGAAATGGTACGGTGTATTTTTCCATCATTATTTGTATATTCGCCATACACGAACAAGCATTCAACCTCATTTGCGATATCATCAAATGCATCTTTTATACTTGAACCATCCCATGAGAATGTTCTTTGCAGATTTGCGATAGAAGAATCTACATGAACAATCGTATAGTGAGATGCTTTATCTTTTAAGATTCTATCCAAAGCAGAAGCTTCCGGATTCTTTGGGTCGTAAATGATAGTAGGAGAGTAGTCATCTCTCGCAATATCATCCTCTGTGTTTATCTCAATACCATTTAATGTGAGCTGACCAAGCTCAGCCTCCTGTAAATGAACACCCTGACAATGCTTGATTGTACAGTCGTTTTCATCAACTTCTACAGAAAGCTCATACCACGGATTGAATGTAGACGTATCAAGGTGTGGTATATATACCAGTCTGAAATCTCTAATATCGTCCCATAACTGGCATTCAACACCATTGATCTCCTTATAAACATCAAAGGATATCTCAGCAGTTTCTACAAGTGCATTTGCATTCGTCAGTGATTGGACATTGTGAATAATTCCTTGTTTGGTTCCGCCACGATAAGAAAGAACGAGATCTGGTGTAATTGGCTGACCGTCAGGACTTATTTCAATAAGACCTCCGTATAAAGAAGTATTCACGCAATCACCACCTTCGCAATCGGATTATATGAAATAGAGTATGTACAAGGGAGATTGAACGTCAGCTTGTTCAATGTATTGCCATACTCATTGTTGATTCTTATAAATTTGTAATTGAAATCATCTCCAAGCTCATGTGACTTATTGCTTGATAGTATTTGAAGGAGATGAGTAAATGTCAGTGTTTCACCGGAGGAGCAACCTCTGACAACAGTCTCCCTTTTATCAAACTCATTCATAATCTTTAAGTCGCCAGCTGATTTCAAAGTTATCGTGATATCAGGATAAATATATCCCTCGTCGTCACTTGTATCGTCAATACTTACAGTTCCATCTTTGGCTACAGACCCGCTGATATTTACCTTGTCTTTATATCCGAAGGGAGCTGTAGCCGTGAATGTTAATTGAAATCCAACACAAACAGAGTCTGAATGAATCTCTTCTACATTGAATGTTCCGTTCCAGAAGATGCCTTCATAATCAATACCTCCGGCTCTGAATTCGGACGCTACTGGACTTTCCAGCCAGCGCTTTAATGCAGCAGCTTCCTTTGGTGTTATTGCATTTCCGGCGTCATTTCCGAGTCTGCATATTGACATCTCCGCTACAAGCGCACCGTCGTAGACTGAATATATAATAGGAAAGTATCTTCCACCGAACATTGATATTGATGTCAGCTCTCTTTGCGAATCCGTTGTAACATTTTCAACAGATCCAGAACCATCGAACTCACAGAGCATGTATCCGTGATTGCTCAATGACTCACCTCTAAAAGTAAAATCACATCTATCCATGCGTCCTCCTCCTTTCACTTATACTTTGAATTGCTTATTTAACTGATTGAATTTTTTCTCATAATCTTTGCGTATTTTCCGTATTGCAAATACAGCATCTTTATATTGCTTTCTATACGCAATAGCTTCTTGAATGTTTTTATTCCATTCATTACGAAGCGAATCTACACTTCCGATTATTTGCTCGTAACGGGAGACTCTATCTGAAAGCTCAGCATTCTCTGTATGCAAAGCTTTGTTTTCACTTTCAAGTTTTTTGTTTTTATCACGCAGGCTTTGAATTGTACGTTCCTGCATTCTGACTTTTCTATCTAAATTCATATCCTTTTCCTCCAATAGAAAGAGAGGCAACGATTAAATTGCCTCTCTGATTGCTACCATTGATACTTATTTTTTGATAACTTGCTGCCACCAGATAACTGGTCAACAGTCATAGAACGAATCATCTTTTCAAACTTTCCGTCCTTACGCATCTGATTCATAAAATCATTGTAGTCTTGTACATGTTCTATCGGAATTGTTACCTGATAGGTGATGTCTCCGATATTTGTTTCTCTGCCTGAAATTGGCGCACCAATTTTGGCAAGTTGCGATAACACATTCGCAGCACCTTCATCTCCTCCAAACAGTTCGCTCAAAGGATTATTTCCGTCTGCGATACTCCTCATAGCATCTTTCAAGGCAATAAAGTTTTGTGTATCTTTTGGGTTAAGAACCATTTCAGGTTCTGTAGGCGTACCATCAAGCCAAGCCATTCCGGTATAATCAGCCAGACCACCCTTCTTAAATGCACTGTAGTAATATTTAGAAAGATTGCTCCTTCCTGTACTTATCCAGTATCTATACAAATCTCCATTATTGGCGTGAGCATTGATGTAGCTCTGTACGGCAGCTGCGTTAGATGCTCCGAATTTAGCGGTAAGACGTTTCTTTCTGTCTGGGTCATTTCCCCATCCAGATTTAGAACCGTAAATCCAGATAGCAGCGGCAACGCCACGTTTTACATCCTCATTGAATTTCGGAGTATTGTTGGTTGGTTGCTTAGCAGGAGTATTTGCTTGTGTAGGTGGTTTTGCGGACGTATCCGTCTTCGTTGATGGAGTAGCAGAAGATATAGTTGAATCAGCCTTCTTATCACTTTCTTTTACCATAGCACCAATTTTGTATGCTATTTTTGTAATAACATCATTTACTGATGTCATCTGTGTTAAGAAAGATTCTCCATATTTTGTAATGATGGAGCCTGCGCCACCCTCATTTGTCCAAATAGACTTCATTGCAGCGGTTAAATCGTAACCAACTTTATCACTCTGTGTTTGCAGTGTGGTACTGATATTGGCTGAATTCTGATTGATAGTGTTAATCATATCAGCCATTAAAGCATCGATGTTATCCAGGCGTTCATTTAGGATAGCTTCATACTCATCATACAGATTGTCGAGAAGCTTTTTCTGTTCACTGATATAGTGTTCATACTGAGTTTCCCCAAGATTATCCATAGCATCAGCTAAGTCAACCTGAATTTTCTGTATGGTTGCTTTAGTTTCTTCTGAGTTGTCGCCGGAATAAGCAGCTAATTGTTTCTGAAGTTTAGAGATTTCTGATGTCTGTTCCTCAACCTTTTTCTGATAATCGTACAGATCCTTGGCTGTATCCATAGCATCTGTATATCTATCAATCAAATCCTGTAATGCATCAAGCTCTTTTTCGATACCATCAGCAACAAGGTCTTTAATAGCCTGTTTCTCATCCTCTGCGGCAAGGATAGAATCACGTTGAGCCTCAAGTAAATCCTGACGATGCTCCAGAAGTTTCGTGTTGTTCGGGTCTTCTGCAATCTCGGCATTTAACTTCTTCAATTCCTCTGCATACTTATCAGCCTGAGCCATGTACACATTATAGTTCTGACCGTGAAGACCTAGCGTTGCCATTCCGGTATCAGTAAACTGTCCGTTATCGGTAAATAAGTTAGAGTTCTCCATTAAGTCGATCAGGAAGTCCGCCTCGTCAGTGATGTTACTGATTTGCTCCTGCAAGTAATCGAATCTATCCCACTTTGTCTCACGAATTGAGTTCTGGAATTTTACAAGAGCTGTTTCAGATTCCTGGATTTTCTCCTTAACTCCGTTGATATCATTCTGCATGTCATACCATGCTTCGCTGCCTTCTTTGATTTCTCCAGAGTTGACAGCTTCCGACATAGACCGAACAAGTGAGTCAAGCTCTTTCTTCTGAATATCAATGTTTTGTTTCTCAACATTTTGCATTGCTTCGTAGAACTTAGTGCTTGCCATATATCCTCGTTCTTCAAGGTCATCTATGCCATTATCATACGTATTCGTGAGATACTCTAAGAGACTGAGCTGGTTTTCAAAATCGTTTGAGAGATTATCGAATCTGTCTTTGTATAAGTTGGCGATTTCTTCGTGCAGATCCGCAACAGCGTCCTTCGCTTCAATAGCCTTCTCGTAAAAGTCCTGATAATCCTTAATCTTATCGGCGAGGTCTTCATCAGTAACAGTCGTGATTTCAATCGAACCGTCTCTGATTTTTCTAGCCCAAGATTCGTCCAGACCGAGAGAATTGGCTTTTGCCATATATCCCTCATACGCTCTGTTCTCTACATCAATCTTATTTGCAATAGCAGACATTTCAGAAACTAATGCACTATTACGTGTGCTAAGAGTCTTGAATGCACTATCAGCAGTTGCTTTCAGTCTATCTATTGCTTCGGTCGCTCTATCGACAGCAATCGCAATAAGGTCAAATACTTCTTCAAATTCTTTTTCAGACGAAGAGGAGCTTGATTTAGATCCACTTGATTTCGATGACGAAGAACCTCTGGATGAACGAGATGAGCTTCCAGAACTTTTCTTCGATGAAGAAGATGGTTTTCTGCTTGTAGAAGATGAGCTTGGCTTATATGGTTTGTATCCGCCAGTAACCATCGCTGTACCGCTAACTAGAGCAGAAGCCCGTCCAGAAACATATCCGTTCTCAAGTAAGCTTTCGGTCTGCTTGTGATTGAATACGATTGCTCCTGCTGGTATATCTCTAAACTCCGCACCATTGTCTCCGACTGTATACCATCTGCCGGTTCGTGGGTCTACAACAATTTCGCGACCAAGTTCTCCAACAAGAGTGCTGCCGCCAGGTGCTGTTCCCCAGTCTCCGCCAGCTCTCGCAGTTCCGCCAGCATGAGCGGTACCGCTTACATTTGAACCAGTTTTTACATAGTTTACATACCGTGTAATCGTACTGAATGAGCTAGGGAGGTTTGCAGTATTAGCTATATAGTTTACAGTTCGATTGATAGAAGAGAATGATTCGGGTAATAAGTCTGTCTTCGGGTCATAGATAACATCGCACTTCTTTGACTCAGGATTATACCCGTCTATTGCCGACGCATCGACATTTGCCTTCACATTTATAGTCTCCGCAGATAGTCCAGCGATAGATGTTTTGATGGAATCAACCGATGTTGAATCAATATTCAGCTTCGCTTTGATATCTGGAGAAATGCCTTCTATTTCAGAAGCCAGAGAATTTACTTTCGATTCAGCTTCAGATGTATCAGCACCGACTTTCTGTTTAATCTCAAGGTCGTTTGTTGCGTTCTGGAATTGCTGTAAAAGAGATATTGCGTTTCCAATTTCGCCTTCTACCTGAGATGTATCAACCCTCATTACATCAGGCTGTGATAAAAGCTGCTTCTGAGTGAGGCAGTATTGAATAACAGCATTGGCATTATCAATACTTGACGCATCTACGTCAGGTCTGGCTTTTACGCCATCCATTTCTGCTATAGTTGCATCCAATGCATTTATCTGTTCTTCGGTCGTTGAAAGGTCAGAGACATCCATTTTGATTTTTAAATCGCTATTTCCGTCCATCTGTCTTAGAGATTCCGCAGCCTCATTAGCTTCTACAGCTAAATCGCCTATAGTCTTTACGGCTTCATCTCCCCAGTCGAAATTTGCACCTTTAAGCTGAAGCTCATCAAAGAATGCCTGAACAACACCTGATGATAAATTAAGACCTTCTGCAAAATCCTCCATCTTCTTGCCACCGAGGACTTTAAATCCATCGTCTTCACTGTATGACATAAGACCTGCATCAACAGATTTCTGCAAGAACTTATCTACATCAAGTCCCTCTACAACTCCGTCATCATCAAATCTCAAATATTCTTTGAAATTTGCCATATATGATTCGATTGCACTAAGGTCTTCGCTATCTACAGAATCTGGAACGATGAAATCTACAGCTGCTTCAAATTTCTTTGAGCCAAAGTTTCCATATATATCTGAATTTGCGTCGTATGTGTCTCGAATTTGCTGTATAGCACTAACCGTATCATTTGCCATGTCGCCATAGTCTGATGCGCCTTGTGCGTTCAGCCAGTTCTGATATGCTCCGACAGCTTCCTGAATAGAAGCAGATAATAAATCATACTGAGCACAGTTATCTGCAATAGCACTATTTTCGGATAATAAGGCATCAATAGAAGCTTGAATACTTTCCGCAGTTTCTCCTTCTGCGAAGCTTGCGTCTTGCAACTGCTGACGATACTGTTCAATCTGTCTTGCATTCTCAAGGTACTGAGCCTGTTCAAGCGCCTTGTTCGTGTTGTTTGTTGCAACCTGCTCTTCGGCTTTAGCCTTAGCAATCTCACGAACTTTCTCTGCATTTAACTGCATTGTACCATTGACATACTCAAGAGCACCTCTGTAATCTGCAAGTTCGTCTGAATTGAAATCTGCAAGAGATACAGACTTGCCGTTCTGCTGACTACTAAGAACACTCTGTACAGTTGTAAGACCATTAACAAGATTTTCAGCAGCAGTACGCATATCTGACATAGATGCTGTTGTTTCTTCCATTCCTTCTACAGGCTCTCCAGAAACAACACCGAGTTCAATAAGCATATTCGCGAGTGACTGCAGGCTCTCGGAAGATGTATCACTGATTACACCTGCGTCAAGCGCAGCCTGCACCAATGCATTTATCTGTTCTTCGCCTTCCTGTACACCATCTGTTTCAAATGCATATATGAAATCTTTGTCATCCAGCTTTAAGTCTTTCAGTTCCTTCGCCGCATCTGCAATTTCTTTTGCTCCGTCTGACGTATCAATACCATTGACTGCATCCTTAAAATCATTCGCACTGATAGCAGCGGTGTTTAGCTGATCGCTAATTTCAGTGAATGAGTCAGCGTATCCGCTCATATCAGATTCCAGAAGTGATTGAACGGACTTATCTACAGCGTCAAAGTTTGTCTTTGCTTCAGCTATTTTGGATGAGTCTCCGCTCGCAAGAGCATCATTATATTCTTTTACCGCCTTAGAATAATCACGCATCCATTCAGCAGCTGTCTTAGAATCTCCACTTTTGTCTTTGTACTCGGTTTTATCACCAGCAATTTCTGCAGCCTTTGCCTGTTCATATACTTCCTGATATTTATCCAGTATCTTGTTGGCACTTTTTAGACTGCTTTCAGAGTAGCTGAAAATATCGTCAAGCATATAATTGCCGCCAAGTTCATCTGATGCATTACGAACATCTGTCATGAAGTCATTCAGCGCAGCTTCAGCCTGAGATGCATCTCCGTCAAAGTACAATAGTAATTCTCCGCCTACGCCTTCGCTTGTTGTTATCAGATCTCCGTATTTTTCTTGAGAATTTTTAATTGCTTTCTTCAGAGCTTCTGATGCTTCGTCTCCCTCGATATCATAAAACTGTCCAAGGTAATAGGTTCTCTTTTTCTCCATTTCCTTGGTTGCTTTATTGATACCTTTTTGGTTCTCGTTTAGATACTTATTTGCATCTGACTGGCTTAACTGATCCATCAGACCAATCTGCTCACGCAGAGACCCATTTACAAGATCAATACCATCCGCCTGACTTCCATATGAATCTGTCAGAGATTCCTGAATTGAGAGAAGTTCGGACTTTGCTTGATATGCCTCTGATTCCGTAAGAGTTCCAGATGCTAACTGGTTTCTTAATTCTACAATTCTATTTTTATAATCTTCGATGGAGCTGTTTGACTCTTTCCATGCATTACCGGCTTCCTGAGCAGCTTGAACCTGTTTTTGCATGTAGTTATCATATATTTTCCATCCAATAAATGCGGCACCTACGAGTGCAATGATTCCGACGAGAGGTGCCAATGCACCGAATAATGCGGTTGCTCCTGCAGCGACTGCACCGAACACTCCGGCTCCACCTGCGAGTGCAGTTGACATAGCTTCAACTGCAATAGTTACTTGTGGAAACGCGGTTCCTAGTGCTTGTATGATGCTTGTAAGTGTTTTTGCTCCTTCGATACCTTTTATAGCAGACTCTTTTCAAAGGCAATATCATGTGGTATGATAAACGAAAAGGAGAGTAATTATATGTCACTTATTACGTGTCCAGAATGCGGTGCTCGCATATCCGATAAAGCATCATGCTGTGTGCAGTGTGGATACCCACTACAAGATGTGGATAAAACACCAGATTTATATTGTGTAAAGCGCATTGAAGATAAATGGGTGCTAGGCAAAGCAAGATCAATGCTTGCACAAACATACATTACAAATAAAAATTCATCCGAATATTCAGATTATTCGATAATAGCATCTGGTATTACAAAAGATAGAGCCGATATACTGCTTGACTTCATTATTAAAAACAGGGGAGAAGCAGAAGTAGTACCGGATGAAAATAGTAAATCTGTCAATCAGAAGATGATGGATTATATTGACATTAACTTCAATAAGAATGCGCCTGTAATGTGTCCACGTTGCAAATCCACGCAGATCGTAACTGGTCAAAGAGGTTTCAGTCTAATAACAGGATTTATTGGAAGCAATAAGACTGTAAACCGTTGTTCCAAATGCGGTTACACATGGCAACCAAAGTAATATCTTCTTATCGACGCAGATATTGTGCGTACCACATTTAAAGTAGGAGATAAGTTCCCACTACACGAGGACTATACATTAAAAGTCGCTACACTAGGCTGTAGCGGCTCAAAGGGTGGGTAGTCTCTGAAGATGAAGCTGTGAGTCTTCGTCCGGCTGATGTTATCCTATCCGTAGAAAATACTTCTACATGGCACTTAGGCTTACTATCACCATATACCATCCAATCATTTGTTTCTGCCTTTCGCAACATTCACGCTTATTGTTTCCAATTACGTTGTAGTATGATTGGTTTAACCAGTTTCCCAGCAATTACCCCTTCGTGTGATTTATTTTAAAACGCTCACCCATAGTCTTGGCTCATACCTCCATAACGGTACGTCCTTAACCATGCCGACCTCTGCCATAAAAACAACCCATGATTTTGGGTTAAGCCACGTTCTTGATGACCTTGGCAAGTCCCAATCCTGCGAGAATTGTTCCTAATGATCCAACGGTCTCAACGATTTTATCAATCGCCTCTACGATACCTTTAAGACCTTCGACAGCTCCTTTTGTAAAGTTTGAACTGATAAAATCAGAAGAAAGCTCCTGAAAAGCTGCTTTCAGTTCTCCTACCTTAGCCTTTGTGGTATCCATATATACATTATTTGCTTCGGTAGCAGTACCAGCAGAATCCATAGCACTTGAATATGCTCCGATAGCGTCTTTGATATTCGTGATTGTAGACATAATACCTGATGTATTACGAGTACCACCAAGAATCTCTGCGACACGAGATTGAGATACATCTTCCATGTTATCCCAAACCTCAGCCAACCGTACAAAGATGTCGTACATGTCTTTATATGTGTTTTCATCTTTCATGATGTCAACGCCAGATAAAGCTTTGATTTCTTCCCTGTACTTAGACAGACCCTGGGCTAATCCGTCTGTTTCTTCGCCCATTTCTTCAAGCTCTGTTGTAGCTCCTCGGATACGAGCACTGACTGTCTTCCACATTGTACCAGTGGTTTCTGCATTCTGGAGAGAAGCATTGGTGGCAGCAAAAAGAGCAGCACTCTTTTCAAAGTCAGTTCCAGAAGCATGGAGCGCAGCACCGCCTCGCTGGAACGCAGCCATCAATTCTTCCGCTGAAATTGCGTATTCCTGACCGACCTTAACAAGTACATCTGATACATGCTCCGCATCATTAGCATCTAACTCGTATCCCTTTATAATAGAAGTAATACCAGTTGTTGCTGTGTCTACATCAGTATTACCAACGTTCGCCATGATATTTGCATACTTAGCAAGGTTGGAAGAATCACTCATGTTGTAACCAAGACGAGCAAAAGTTTCAATAGAAGATGCTACATCAGTTACGCTCTGTCCAAGCTCTTTAGCAAGTGCAATGGATTTCGTGAGGAATGCTTCCATCTGAGAATCAGAGGCTCCCGTTACGATCTTGATCTGAGCCATAGCACTTTCAACTTCAACCGCAGCAGATACCATCTGCTTTGCAGTTCTTACAGCAGTCATGATTACCTGTGTGATAGATAACCAAGATGCGAATTTGGTTGCTAAACCACCGAATCGATCTCCAAGTGTTTGGGTATTTTCACCAGCAGCTCTGATTGCAGCAGAAGACTCAGTAACAGTTGATTTGATACTACGGAATGAGTTCTCGAACTGTTCAGCAGATATAGTTCCGTTCATCAATCCAGACTTCAATGTTTCAAGCGCAGTAATCTGACCCTTTAATGCAGAATAATTATCACTGGATTTACCGCTTCTTGCGGCAGTCCATTTCTGTGTGTTGGCAGTAACCTGTCCAAGTAATGTGTTGACTTTATTTAAGGCATCGGTGTGCTTCTTTGTACCGGCTGCAAAAGTATCCTCACTTGCTTTTGCCTGTTTTGTCGCATCGGCGGCTTTCTTTGTAGCACTGGCATTTTCATTTTTTGCCTGCGTATTAGCTTTAATAGCAGCAGTGTCTTTTACCCAGATACCAGAGTTAGTCTTGGTATAGCCACCCATTGACTTCGCCGTATTCGCAGTTGCCGCAGCCTTAGTCATTGATTCAATCTGTTTCTTCATAGAAGACAGGGATGAATCATCAAATTTAAGTTTTATTTTCGGTGGATTGGCGTTGACCTGAGAAACCAGACTGGTAATTCCTGCCTGAAATTCAGCATAACTCAACGAAGTATCCACGCCGACTGTCAGTAAAATGTCAGCCATTTGTTTGTCTCACCGCCTTTTGAATATAAAGAAAAGGACTGGCTTATACACCAATCCTTTCACTAAATGTTTACTATGTGTTTAAGAAAAAGCATCTCCAACAGAAATGTCTATGACATTATATTCAGATGCGTAGTTACCCATAAAACTACTTACGGCATCATCTACGAAATGAGCACCTGGTATTACAGTTCTACTCCATGTTTCGTGACCATGCCACATACCATGTACGGGTCTCATGGTATGATCCACACCATTATTTAAAAGTGCAGCTAAATTGTTGATTCCACCAAATCTTCCCGGAGCAAGTGATGGTCTACTTAAATCTCCGGTAAAGAATATTTCTATTGTGTATGTATTTGCTCCAACAGGAACAGCAGAAGAGTGGCTCAGTTCAGAAATAGCAGAAGCAGCATCAGAACTAATCCCAGAACTGCTGATTGAGTTCCTCAGAACCTCAATGAATTTTTCAGCAGCTTCTTCAGGTGTATGCGTTTTACCACCGGATTTCAGTGTTATACTACCAAGCATAACTTTGGTTACCATATTATTTACCTTTGCCTGCCCTGCGTTACTTCCCATATGAGCTTGTGCCTTTGACATAATAGACTCCATATTGATTGAAGCCATGATTATTTATCTCCTTTTGTCATCGGAACGACTTTATTCTTTCTGCTCTGAGATGCAAAAGCCTGTACGACCTTGCCTTCGTCGATGTCTCCATTAGAAACTGCATTGATGAGCTTCGCAACATCATCTGCAGATACTCCGGCAAACATATTTTCCATGCTGTTTGTCAAATTTTCAAATTCCTGATTGAGACGATTCATCTGAGCATATACCATCTGTACATTCATCTGAGCCATATTAGAAATCTTACTTTCGATAGCATTGATAATTTCTCCAAACTGGCGACCTTCGATATGATTAAGAACCACATCTACGATATCTGAATTATAGATAGCCGCATATCTCTCCGAGATATCTTTTGGCAGATCGAAGTTAGCATACATTTCAAGCAAGCAGCTCTTGATTGCAAAATCTTTTACTTCCGGTATAAATTCGCCTTCTTCACTGAAACATGTTTTGACGACATAATCAACAAATTCAAGCATGACATTCATAGGTAATACTCTGTTTACAACAACTTCCATACCATTCCATTCAAATGATGATGTTGGCTCTGCAATATTACTAACTGCTTCCATCAGTGTTACTGCATCGATTCTATTCGCTTTTTCCATTATTCTGTTCCTCCATTTTCTCTTTCTTTGCTTTAAGTCTTTCTCTTTTTCGGATGGCTCTTTGTTGTTTTACGTGCTCGTAAGAACACCAGCCTCCATCCATTCCGGATAGTGTCATCCATCTATAATCCACATCCGGGTACCTATACCAAAATAACTTTCGTTTAATGTTTGCAACTGAGTCAGGACATCCTTTGATATCAATAACAACCTGCGATCCGTCTCTATATTCGATGAAAAAATCAGCGACATAAGTAATAGGGTGAACTGTTTTATCATCGTGTTTAAACTTTGGTTGTAACTCATATGGTTTCTGAAGCTCGACATTGACCACATCGCCACTCTCCATTAAAGGGCAAAGCACATCACGATAATATTTCATTTCCATGATTGAGTCGAATACGATGTCATTGTAGGTACGCTGAGAAGTGTCTTTATCGACATTAAATTTTGTCCTTGCGATAATAATCACCTCATGAAAATAAGGCTACACCTTACAAAAAGATGTAGCCATGTGCTATATTTAATTGTTACTCCGTATCTTCCTCATCGAAATCGTCCTCAAACCAAGAATCTTCCCCGCCGCATTCGTCGAGGTCACTATAGTTCAAAGACGATTCAGCAGGCTCTTTGTTTGGAACTACTTGATTTGCATCTTCAGCCCGTGATGCCTCAATCTCTGCAAGGTAGATACTACCATGTTCGGGACAACACGCAACATCCTGATACCGGAAGATACCATCTACTCGTCTAAGTGTGTGGCAGTATTCATATTCTTTACCACACACTTTACAAATTCTTGTAGCTGTAGGCATTATTCCCACCTTCCTAATTCCGTCACGAGACTCTTTGTAGTTTCGTCTACAATAGTTTTACTGTCATTCGTGAACAATGCCTGCGCTCTTCATTCAGCATCAGCTGTATTTACGCCGAACACAGTGTATGTCCACAGTGAACCACCAGCACCACAAGCACCAGACAGGGACTCTGCCTCGAATGCATGAGCAGTCTGGTTCTCACCCATTTCAAGAGAGAACTCTCCAGAGAAGTCAGCTTTCGGGATGAAGAACTGAATTCTATATACGTTACCGCATTTATCCTCTCCAAGAGCATCGATGTACAGAGTACATTTCTCAGAATATACATCGCTCTCATTGTCAAGTACGTCTGCTGTAATGCGTCTCTTGTAGTAAGCAACGACCTCTGTTCCATCAGTTACATCTGTATGGAATGCGAGAGCTTTTGTTCCAGGTGTATATGTAAATTTACCTGCGCCTGCGGAAGCTGCCTGTGTCAATTCCTGACCGAGGCTTCCATCTGCGTTACGAATGAACATAGCCTCAATTTCTGCACCAGTTGTACCAACTGCTTTATATGCTGTAGCTGCTTTACCTGCAGATACAGTAATGTAATCTGTCCACATTACCTCTGTTGCTTTGCTCTCAAATTTGCCACCTGTCTGAACTTCCAGAAGACCGCCGGATACGAGTCCGTTTGTACCGCTGATTGTTACGGCTTTGTTACGTTTCAGGTTAGACAGTTTACGTCCGCCTTTACCAGTAATTTCTGTAGACTCCTGTGTATTTGCGATTGTTGCATTCTGCAGCTCATCAAGAGTGAATCTATAATTACCAGTTGTGAGACTGAAGGCTGAGATTGTCTCAAGACTTGTAATAGTAATGTCTTTGATATTCATAATATTCCTCCTATTGTTTTATTAGTGAATGAGCCAGTTCAAATCTTTCTGACTCAATTCTTTTGGATTTATTGTTCCGGTATATATACCGTACATTCTGTTGTCATAATCGGTCTTTTTAATAACCTGCCGAACACTTTCATTGAATTGATAAATAGAAAGTTCTCTTGTCCCCTCAAAATCATATTTAAACTGTTCGGTATTAACCATTGCGATTATGAGAGATTCCAGCTGTGAATCTTCTTTGCGGTCTTTATGCCGCTTGAGTTTTTCACGAGCACGCCTTAACATATACTCTTTTGCTTCATCATTAGCAGGTCGTCTGTGATTCTTTTCTAGGTGGTGTAACTTCCGTAGAACAGAAGCCATCTGGCTGTGAATTGCTCGATCAATCGTGATGTCATGTTTTTCATCACGAATAATGAATTTTCCATTCTGCGGACTGATTCCAATTTCAAAGCATGATAAATCCAAATCTCCAAACACGAGACTCAGGTCATATTTATCCATCTGCTTTAAATTTTCAAAAAGCAGTACAAATAATTGCCATGCATTGATTGTCGTAAAATCTATCCCAAGGTCATCAAGCTGCACCATGAAATCGATTGGCATAGCTGTTATAGCAGACACAATATTGTAATAAGTATCTTCGTTATCCAATACCTGTCCGACCGATGGGACTACTATACGGATGGAATCATTGATTTCGTAAGAATCACGATAGAGCAGATGTAAAGTTGACATTATCCCGTCTTACGATTTACGGGTATCGGTTTCTTCGGATTGTATTGCATGTTGAAATCCTTCGCATGGAAGGTCATGAGCTTTCCATTGAAGTCAGTCATCGGAGCAAATCTCTTTACTGCATATAATTCAAGTTCTCCAAGACCATAGTTCCGACTTCCGTTAATCGTTTTTGCAATCTCTACGCATAGCTTATCTGTTCTAACACCACCACCGTTAGGCAGACGAAGTTTGCTTCTATGAGTAAAAACCCATATATATAAGACCGGATATAGAAATGTCTTATTTGCAGTCGCCTCTTGTATATCTACATCGAAGCAAATAAATGTTTTGCCATGTTCGACCGTATCTGGGATATATTCACATGGAAACACTTGTGTATAAGCCAACTCAGCAGCATCCTCTAATTTGATATCAGTATTCAGAAGAGATACGATATCCTTATTTGTCAGAATGTCGCCCATGAGTTGATTTTTGTAGTCATAGAATTCCTCTAACTGCATTACAACCATCCCTTCTTACCAGTTCCTGATGATGTGTTGTTATCTTTATCATCTGTGCTTCCGGTATCTGAATTTTCTTTCTTAGGAAAATGCAAATAATAATTTGCAATTCCAAGCTCAAAGTTATCATTATCTGTTGACACTACTTCCTGTAAAACGAAAGAGTATACACCATGACCGTTATAGGTTTTCCCAACCTTTAGCGGCTTTGTAAGAAGATATGCATTCATATCTGATGACTCAGGGTCGTCTATAAGGAATCTGCAGTTACGTGAAAACTTCACTGTATCTGAATTGCGAGCAATCGTCATAGCGATACGTGAGTCCCCTCTTGTAACAAAGAAATCTTTATCCTCGTATTCTCCAGTCAGATATTTTGTTCCATCCTCGATGACGCACCATTGCTCATGAATGATATGATCCTCATCAATCCATTTGAGAAGGAAATTACACTGCAGGAGCTTCACTCTTGTTCGCAGTTCATTGTTTGCATCTTTCTCAGTAACAAGCCAATGGTTATCAGCCCATTCAACAAGACTTCCACACATAAAATCTTCACCTGGCAGAGAATGCATAATTTTTTCATTTAAGTTGTCAGAGTCATCTATAATTACAGAACGTTCCTCTCCGTCAATCAGAACGCCGTGATAGGAGAGTGAGTCTCCAAGTTTTTCAGAAAGCCTTCTTGAAGTGCGGAAGAGCGCAGCTTCACGTTTTGTCTTACCCTGTACATATACACGGTTTTCATATGTATCCCATATTCCCATGACTATACCTCCTCGACAGTAAAATACTCTTCGAGTTTGTTGCATACAGATATAGCGTGGAATACCTCGCGCCTCACATCACTTACTGTGCATTCCGGTGTATCAATTAAATACTCAAGAATAGCCATCAGCGTTAGGTAGGATGAATTCACCTGCAATTCAGGCAGTAAACCCTTTCCACCGATAAGTTCAACACGCAAGCTACACATATATGTTGTCAATGACTCTTCTCCATTTTCTCGCATAGGGAGAATCTTAAAAAATCGATTTACGAGATCGTGGAAATAATTCTTTACGAGATTGTTTCGGACTGTTTGTCCTGTTACTGTAACTACGCCACTCATAGGTGTAAGTCCGTCAAATCTCCAGTATTAAAGGAATACTCCCTGACCATTTGGGTGTAGTCCTTTTTGGCATCTGCATATGCGTTCCCTACACGCAAAAGCAACTCAGCAGGAGAGTAGGTTGTGAAATCTTGCGTATTTATAGCATTTTCTAATAACTCCTGCCTGTATACATATGGTTTCAACCACTGCACAATCATTCCTTCAGAAATGATATCTGAAATTTCAATCAAGTCTTCTTCCGGAATGTCTACATCGAATTCTCTTGTTTCGTCATCAGATGTGGTTGATAAATCATATTGACAAATTTTCTTAAAACCGCTGATTGCTCGTTTCATGTAACCAGTGACGATGCTGTCTCTTTGCGATTCTTCAAGAGACAATAGGTCTCTTTCGGTTACCTTCTCCAGAAATGAGCCGATGAATACGTCATAAGAAACGCTCATACGAACCCCTCCTATCTATCACGCTCAACCAGCTCAACTCCGAGAGACTCCTCCAGAGCAGTGATTGCTTTGTTGGAATCAATGGCACCATCTGCAATAAGAACTCTAGCTCTGTAAGCCACAGACTTTTTCTGACCATCTGACATATCACTGATTATTTCAGAGATTGTCTTCGCATCCTTCTGAAAGATTTCATCAAAATCTTCAATACGTACTGCGTTACGGTAAAATCTCTGGACACCGAGATAATCGACAATCCAGTCCTCATCGAACATAAACCAGTTATTTTCAAAGAACTTCTTATATGAATTTTTTGCGTTCTTCAATTCACGAAGTTCCATTTCCTGTTCGGCACCAAACTGATCCCATACGAATCTTTCTCCTGTATGTTTGCTAACATATACCAGTCGTCCCTGAAAACCATTGCGAACAGTTACATACTGTTCGGGGTCAATATCTTTTGGAACAATAGGTTTCACAGTTTTTTCAGCAGCCTTTTTAGTCCGAGTTTTTCTCTTTGGAGTTTCGGCAGCTACGGATTCTGTAACTGCATTCTGTTCCACAACCTGAGTTTCAGTTTTATCTTCCATAATTACTCCTTCCGTTCATGAACGGGAGCCATCACAGCTCCCGTTGTATTTTTACTGCGATTACGCATTCATTTCGTAACGACCAACACCAGCGTTACCACCAGCAAGAACGATACCCATTCCGTATTTCTCGCCGTACAGGTATTCCTGAGTGAAGTCTGCGTTGCTCATTGGGTCGCCCATGAGAACGATCGGGCTTCCTTCGTATACGACTTTAATCGGCTTGTCATCACCAGCGATGATAGTGATAACATCGTCATCGAATACGAACTCAGTTGAGCCTACTTTATGGCGCTGTGGAGCAGCTACTACAGGAGTTCCATAGAACTTACCATAATATCCCATATTGTAGAGATCGTCTTTAGCGCCATCATTCTGGATGGAAGCTTTCAGTTTACGCAGTGCTTTCTTTGTCCCGATGATTGTAGCCTGCTGTCCATTGGCAGCTGCCTCTACGTGAGAGATCAGGTCTAACAGTTCATCCTCGTCATATGCACCTGCAACCGGGAAATATGTAGTACCACCGAACTGGTCAGCAGTAGCGCCACTCCACAGAGTGTAGATGTCATTCAGAAGTTTCTGACGGAAGGATTCAGATACTTTGTTGATGAAGTCGTTGAAGTCAACACGACCTGCAAGTACACGATTCAGCTCCTCATAAATTCTGACTGTCTTGAGAGAAGTCGGAATAGATGCCTCAGATACACCGCCGAGTCTCTGACGTCTGATACCCTGAGTACCATCAGCCGCTTCAGAAACTACGAACAGATTTCTATCCTCAACGAGGAAGATGTTCTTATCACCTTCAGGAACATTACGAAAATCAACCAGAGCATTAAAGTATTCATCGCCCTGAAGACCCTCAACAACAGTTCTGCTCAGTGTTTCCTCCAGAAGAGAGAACAGACCTGCACACTTACCGTCTCTGATTTTCTTATAGTCCAGGACGGTGCTTCCGCCGTTAGCCTCGATCAGAGCCTGTCTGAGCAGCTCCTGAGACTGACCTACGGAATATTTTTCAACCTTGCCTTTGTAACCATCAACAGCAAGTTTTACAATATCTTTAATTTCAGCCATTATAAAAATCCTCCTTGTAAATTATTTAGTTAGCATGACTGGCGATTCTTTAGTCAATCTTGATAACGTAGTATGTGTATCTACCGGCGATTTCAACGTCGATAATCTTTCCAACAGTTGTTGCACCAGAAGTTGCAGATGCGGCAACATTCAGTTTTGTGCCAGCTGCAAGCTCTACAATATTTCCCTTTGCAGGGGATGCGAGACCTGTCAGAGCTTCTTTAGTTACGGAGAACATATTTCCGGAATGGAGTCTATATCCTCTGCAAGCCTTGCCAGCCGGGTTAATGAATTCATCCAGGTTACGGAGTCTTTCGTCATACGGTACTTCCGGTGCTGCAATCAGTACGACCTCGCGAATAGGTGTATCTTTTGCAACATCTTCTCCGAGGAATACCTCGCGTTCACCGTCCATAAGATCAGAAGCTTTCAGGACACTTCCGTTTTCAATTTCGGTAGCAGTATTTTTACCTGTACCCATGTATTTAACAGACACAAGTTCGCTACGAACATCAGTACCAGTCATGTTGTCTGTTCTAACAACGCCATATTTAGCCATAAATTTTTACCTCCTTATTCTTTAGCAGAGAAGCCGTACTCCTCAAAAAGACCGCCATAAGGCTGGTCTGCTTTGTTATTTTCTGGTGTTTCGATAGGTAGTTTAGGAGCCTTCTGACTGAAATTCATTTTAGTCTGTATTCCACGTCTACCACGAATTGCATAGCATTTCTCCTCAAGAGCATCCAGTTCAAACTTCATGCAGTCAGCATCACAATCTGTCTTTAGATTTTCAAATGCTTCTATACCTACTAGGTCTTCAAATTTAGCGAATACTTCTGCAATTTCAGATTTACGAGCTTCCTCCATAGCAGCTGTTTCTGTATCAGCTTTAAACTTACGAAGTTCCTCAAGCTCTGCCTCCATAGAAGTAATCGTTTCAGATGCGTTCTGGTATTTTGCTTCAAATTCAGCAGAAGCAGCGAACTTGTCAGTGATTACCTGTTCCATCTGCTCAAATACCTGCGCAATAGGAGAAACCTGCTCGCCCTCATCAAAATCAACGATTACATATTTCTTGCGCTTTTTGTTCTCAAAATCGATTTCAATACTGTCTCCGTTTGTCTTATAAGAGAATCCATAGAGCAGCCAATCGGTTCTGTCCCAGCAGTAAACTTCCATAGCGTCAAAGTCACAATCTACAAAGAAATAGCGACTGCATTCGCCCCATTCACACTGGATTTTCTCTGCATCGAGTGCTCGCATGATTTCATCAACGACATTACTTGTAAGGGCGAATTTATTTTTATCTATATCAACCTCTGGGTCAGACTTTTTGTCAGCCTCTGTGATTGCTTTGAATTTTTCTTCAAGCGCCTCAACAGTAAAATCATCAATGGAGAAATCAAGAGTATTAACATCAATGCCATACTTTTCAATTAAATTCTGTTTATCCAATCCTTTACTTCCTCCTTCCATTGAGTATTTGTGTGAGTGTATATTGCCAGTCTCATCAGAGACAGTGACATCTTTAAAACTATCCTTTAGCTCAAGCATCATCTTAGAAAATTCCTGTTTGAAATCCTGTTTTGAAAATGCAAGAGATGCAGATTCATAGCACGGTTCAACACCGATCAATGCAAATGCTGTAAACTCAAAATCTTTGATACAGTAAACCCCATTGATGGTTTCACCATCCTTGACGGTAATCTCCATGCTTTGAGCTGTAATTCCATCTTTTTTGATTTTCCTATAAGCCTCCTGGCGCTTCCAGATCAAAACCTCAGCGCACAGATATTCGTTTACAGTACCGTCATCTTCCTCGACAGTTTCCCAGTATACTTTTGCCGTCTGCGGAACTACACCAATCGGCTGTGTCAGATTCACAAGAATCAGACTACCGTCATCCTTACGGACAAGTTCCATATCATGACCGCCGAGAGTATCAGTCTCTCTGTCGTAATTGCATACAACCGGGCAGTTATAAATCGTTTTGATGCATCTCTCAAATACATCTTTAGAAATAGAACTGCCATTTCGGTTATCTCCTGTGTATGCGATACGGAGAATCCCGGAATCAAAAGAAGAGTTAATCTCGCATAAATCGGTTAAAGATGATGCATATGTAAGATTTAAAATCTCTGTTTTCATCTATAACCTCCGTAATACAAAGACCCGCATGATTATTCATGCGGGCTAAAAAGTCAAAATGTCTGAAAGAGCAAATGTTCCATCATTCATGGAGAAACATAATTCCTCTTTATTTTTAAAGACATATATCTTTTGGGTATTATCCGCTTTCAGCAGTGTGTATCCCTGTGACAGAAGAACGTCTCTATCCGACTCACTGAAAGCATATATGAATTTTTTCATGAATCATCACCGCCTATCCCCAATCAGAGCTTTGTTCTGAGGACTGTTCACCACTATCTGTCAAATCTGTTTCGTCTGACTGAGGTCTACCACCTTCATCTGTCGGCGCATCACTATCGATAGATGTGGTATTACCACTCATCTGTGTGGAACTCTGGATTGGTCTAAACATATCTTGCAGACCCATAACCTCTGTTTCAAGGAAACTCATAGCATCAAGCTCCGCTTGTCCGAGTCCCTGTGATGCTGCATACATTGCAATCGTAGGGAGTCCGTAGGAAGCGGCTTTGAGATACGCGTCGCCCATTTCTTTTCGGTTATATGGAGAAACATCCAGAAAAGTAACCTTAAAATTCTTTCCATAACTTTGAGCCTGTATAAATCTGTTTACAGCGTCTTCGATGCTTCGCACAATGCCGAACGTGAGACTCTGGTCAGCTTTTATAGATAATGAAAGAGCATTAGCAGATGCCTTTTCATTATTAAACAAAAGAGAAGATACGCCAGCAGATGTGAAAATATTCTGTTCAGCGTCTGCGATAGTATTAGTATCTCCGGTATTTGATTTCTCAAAGCCAATCTTTGTAATAGGCATCGGTGTAAGAATAGATCCAACCTCTTCAGGGAGAACAGAATCTAAGTTCTTCCAGAATTCTTTTGCCTTATTCAGATCAATACCCCAGTTGCCGTCTTTATCCATTGGGAGCGCCATTACAAGCATTGCATAGTTTTCCAGTGCTGTTTTTGTTAATTTCAGTTGCTTATAATCCTCAAGATCATACAGTTCTCTTAATATACCGATGAATGGTGGTAAGGAATATGACAGAATATCATTGTTGACCTTGATAGCAAATGAGGTCGGAGAATCCAGCTCAAGCCATCTTGAAGTACGCTGCTTCTGATAAACTGCATACTTCGTTTTAAACTCCTGCGGATAAAACTCCAATAAAGCACTGTGCGAATCGAAGTATGAGAAGTCGAAAGATACATTTAATACGTTTCCTTCGATTGTGGATATAGCGCAATAATCACTCGGCAACTGTTGGATAGTGATATTGTCATTTGTTACCCACATAGTTCCGTAGAATGTATCCTCTCGTAAGCAGACGGTTAGGATTTTCGGGAACTGAGTTTTAATGCTCATCGCAGACAGAGCATTTAATACCTTACGATAATTTCGGTTTATCGTTTTGGCATTGGTAGATTTAGGGTCAATCTTATACGGAGACACTACATATGCTAAATCAGACAGACTTGCAAAATACTGAATGATTCTTCTAAAATGAGAAGAAGCACCATATATATATGTAACAGCATTGCGAATCTGTTTCTCATATGTATATGGGTTAGCAAGATATCCCTGTACATCCTCTTTTGAATACAAAGAAAATGTTGGGGTAGTAGTATTGTTATTAAGATCCCTGGTAATCAACCTGTTTAAAACAGCAAACTTACTAGAGATTCCTATCATACCGGAGAAATCTTTGACACTAGAATCTCCAACTTGCTTTTGTTCCGCCATATAATCCATTCACCGCCTTTCTTTTATAATTCGGAGCTTTGATGATGAACATATCGGACGCTCCATCTCCGAAACTCTGACGTTTGTTCATCTTATTTTCAATTTGCATAGCTACATAGTAGTTGTATGAAAGACTTGAGTATCTATCCTTACGCATTCCAGTACGTTCTGTGATTTTGATTTTGCCTCCAGACTCCTCATACAGGAGTTTCGTAAGTTCATCGACAAGCAGTGTCGTATGAATATACGGAAGCTGTAACGCCATCTTGTCAGAATCAGAAAGAGAGTTGTACCCCCTGATTTCAGCAAGATATTTTTCTGCATCATACTCAGTAGAGAGAAGACGCATTCGTCCACTTCTGAATGCTTCACGGAGCATAAATGCACAGTCTGAGTTAAACTGTGCGCTTGCCTTGATAGACCAGATTGCTTTCTTTGCTCCTACGACAGTACATCTTGAAGCCATCTCAGCATTATTGCAGCAAGACAATGCAGGATACAATTCTCCTGTATCTGGATTTACCATATCTCTAGCGAGAGCATCATAAACTCCAAGACCTAATCCGTTTGTATCCAGAACTATGTAGTCACATTTGTAATCCTCATATAGTTTGCGAATATACAGAGCTTGTTCATCTGTACGCATTCCCTCACATGCATCTGCATACACAATATTACTTGAGTATCGACCAGCCTTTGAAGGTTTCATCTGGTTAATGAAGATCGCTGTAGCATCGTTGTTATTTTTTCTACTTGACATAAGAGCTATATCCGCAGACAAAACTCTTACTTCTCCATTATTCCTTTCCTGAATTCGGATATTCTGAGAATTATTTAACTTTGATGCAATCTCGTCTGGAAGCATAGGATATTTGATGGTTCTGTTTTTGGAAATAGTAGGGAAGTCGAAGAATGCACCGTCTTCCGATCCATACCACAACGCATCCATCTCCATGCTCCATTTGATTTCACTAAAGTCACTTTCTGACATATCGTCTGCTACCTGCTCTGGATCAAGCAAACCTTCCTCTATAGAAAGTTCATACGGGAATCCACACACGAATTGCCTTCGATTCTCGTCCTTCATGATTTCAAATGTGTCCATGCATTTTGTATAAGACCAATGGTCTTTAAAATAAGCAGAAGATAAGTACATGGTTAGATTCTTTTCTTTTGCATATTCGATTTTCTTTTCTGCGTCAGTAAGTTCCTCGTATCTAGGCATACGTCTTAATGTAAGGAACTTCTTCAGGACAGTATCGATAGTGTCTTTTGAAATCAGTCTGTACTCATCCAGAAGTAAAACATTACATCGGTTACCTCTGGCATTGTCTGATGCCGTTACGACCTTGATTACGCTTGTGTTAAAGAATACAATCTGAGCATTGGTTCCGTTGATTTTTGACTGCTTATCATCAATCTCCGCACGCAACTCATATGATTGTGGCTTTAGTTCGAGCATTATCTTTTCAAGCACGTTTATAGCCTGACCCCTGGTTCCGGAGGCAATACATATTTTTGTTCCCGGATACAGGATGCACCTAACTACGCAATAGATAGCACTTAGGTATGTCTTTCCCAGACCACGACATGCTATCAGAACAAATGTCGTGCTCCAAAACATCATTGTCAGCAAGATTCTTTGGAATAATTTCAACTGAATATGGAGATAGTCTTCGGCAAATTTGTCTGGATTGGCACGATAAAAGGCGCCCCATATAGCAGCGCCTTCCATAACAGATTCATATCTGTCCATTATTCATCACCATCCTGACTTTCCGAGTATGCATCAACTAACAATGTTTCATCATCCTCGTCTTCATATTCAGGTTTCTCTACACGCAGTCTGTTGATTTCTTCTTCATACATTCTGGTATATCCGTTCTTTACTCCAAGCATCTTGCATACATGTCCAAACCATGTAAATACATACTTCTTGATATGATTTACGTCCTGTAGAGATTTATCAATCTCAGGAAGAGGACGCTTGTTTTCATATCTGAATAACCATACTCCCATAGGTGTATTTGCTATAGAAGAATCCATTTCATCTGACTTCTTCTGAGCAGGCTTGAGATTCAAACTACCAATAAGAGTATTTAATGAGTTTACGCTCTTATCAATAGACTTGCCCGCAGCGGCATCTTTTGAAATGCTAACTTCAAGATTGCAGAGCTGTCTCATCAAAACATCACTACCGATATCATTTCCTCCAGAATCTGAAAACGCATCTGGAAATTTTGAAGCATAGTATTTACGACGCTGCTCCAACTGGTCGTACATTTCTGGAGAATAACCAGATCCCCAAAAATCTATAACATTCTGTGGGACTTCAATGTTTTCGTCTTTGTCGTCATTTGATTCAATATGATCTTCCTGCTCATCACTCAGTGATTCATCATCCACATGTTGAGCATCAAAAGACCACAATGTACCCTCGTCGAGTAATGTATCGTCGTAACTTTTCCCTGCGCATGATACGCTATTGATACGCACGATGTATTGTGTCATGATAGAACGCACAGAGCTTTTCTTTGCAACACTATCAAAAATATTTTCGTTCCAGTATAGATCCAGCTTTCTGCAAGTCTGTCTTACGGCAATCTTTGAATCCTTACATTGAGCAAGATACTGGCTGTATATTTTGTCCACGCACGATCTGCAGTATGGTATGTACCCTAAACCTTTGTATAGTTCACCATAACTTACTGGAAAATGACCTTTTCTTTTCGGATATCCGGTTCCGCATGTCGGACAAATTACTTTATCTGTATTCATCTCTAAAGCCATTATTCATCACCTTCCTCTGCATCAGATTCGGCTGACTCATAATTTGCGAGCCGTTCTTCAAGAGATAACTCATACATCTTCGCACACATTTTTAAATCTTTTCCAGATTCAAATTTAGGTACATACCTACCAGATACCTCAACCTCTTCGTGTGTCACTGGATGTTTATTTACTCTTGGCTTTCTGTAATTAAGTGAGAGAGTACCGAATCCTCTGATTGATACAGACTCACCTCTCTTCAAACTATCACCGATTACCGCAAGGCATGTATCCATTACAGCCTCGACATCATCGTATGTAAACAGAACACCTTTATCTGTTTTCTTGACGACGAAATCTTTTGAATTTCCTTCATCGTCTGATATATGGAAGACCTGTTTTTGAGATGATACAGGTTTCCGAATATCATTTTCTCGCATTACATTCGCAATACGACGGACTAATTCCTTTCTATTCATATCCGTAATCTCCTTTACATCTAATTTATAAGTCTTCCAGACCTTTCTTTTCTGGAACTACAATGTCTCCGTCTTTGAAATACATTCCAATCTGTTCGTCAGCGTCAATGTCTTTGTAAATTTGAACCATATCGGATGATTCCCATGCGACAATACTCTGAATAACACCATCAGGAATTCCTGCTTTCGCCAGGCTGGTTGTGAAGTAGTGTCTTAAACTATGAATGTATGCTGGCTTACCAGACAGTCTGGAGAATGTATTCGACCAGCTATTGATTGTTGATATCTGAATGTGTTCACTTGGATTCTTTGCATCAGGGAAAAGCCATTCGCTATCTCCGTATTTGTTTAGTCTGTGATTTCTCCACATATCCAAATATGGGTTGAACTTTTTGGCGAGAGTGTAGCAGTTAATCATTTTCCCTCCGCCCTTACCTTTTGTTTTGATTGGATCGCTTTTATACAAAGCGCCACCGCAAACGAGTTTATCCTCATCGAAATCAGAGATTTTAAATCTGCACAGTTCGGATTTTCGTCTTCCGCTATACATTGCAAGGGCAAGATAACAGGCTTTCTCATAGTCCTTACGATCTACAAGCTTTGCAAGTAAAGCATCCAATTCTTCATCCTCCCATACAGTCTTTTCTCTGACTGGTTTGTTTGCAGGATTCTCCACTTTGTTAATGATATTTCTGAAATTTGGAAACTCGTCATCCAAAATATTCTCAACGAAGTTACTCATCGATGAGAGAGAAGCTTTAAGTCTTCTGACACGAGCTGGACTATTTTCATTTGAATTTAATAGCCAGTTCTGATATGCTACGATATTTCGTTTTGTCCAGTTTACGAAGAACGCATTGTTGTTATGTTGTAAACACCATACAAATGCAATTTGAATATCGTTTTCATATCCTGCGATTGTCGTTTCACTTCTTTGCACCGAACGAAGATAATCTTTAAAATCTTCAAGTAGCTGAGTATTTTCTGGATTCACTTGCGCCAGAAGCTCTGGGCTTGTGATTGAATTCATTTTTGTCTTACGTCCCATTGCGCAAGCACCTCCTTTTTAATATAGTTGAGTGGGAAGTGATGGAGTCGAACCATCCGAGCCAATAGGCAACTGTTTTACAGACAGCACTGCTACCTCTACAGGATAACTTCCCAAATAAATACCGGAGCATATCTCAGCTCCGGTGTGTTAAAGCTATGTAGTTTTCAAATCAATATCGTAATGACACACGATACCTGTATTATCACATACGCAAACCATCTGTTCTGGCTTGCCGAATATTCGTTTTTGGATGCAAAAGTCATCAATGCCTAAGAAGCTTCCAGCCATAACTGTCTTGACACCTTGTACTTCATCGCACATATTGTGGTGCTTATGACCAGACAATACAGCATATATTGGTTTCTGTGCCATTGCTTGTAATGCTGCAATTTTTGTTGGACTGCCGTCAAAATCACCATGCACCCCGACATAATTTTTACCACGAATATTTGTAATAAACATTGTTGCGTCAATACGGTCATATGTATTGATAGTAATGTTCTTAAAATCTTGGAGACGAGCCTCAAGATACCATTCAATTAAATCATCCATACGCTCATCGTATGGTGAGTTCTCTTTTGAATCCAATCTACTGTGGTTGCCAGGAACACTGATATATGTAACAGTATTAAAATGAGAGCTAAGTTCTGCAAGAAGCTCAGCGATCAATTCTGATACACCCTTAACCTGATCGATTACATTTTCTTTATTTGCAATCTGAATGGTTAAATGGATTCTTCCGGATATGCTGTCTCCACAGTTATATACAATGCAGTTATCACTGTGATGTAATTCTGCAATCGCAATAATTTTATTCAGATAAATACGCATCATTTTTCTGCATACATCCGGATTATATGTATTCCATGCATTATTTACATCGATGCCATAGTGAATGTCGTTCAAACTCACGAGCAGATCATTAGATGACGGTTCTATATAAGCTGGTTTATATTCAAGCCTCGGCAAATCACCGCTTTTGATGGCATCAATCAGAATTTCATTCAGTTCTTCCTGACGAGACCGTTCTCTGACAACTTTATTGAATGCATTTCTTTGGTCAAAGAATTTCTGCCTTTCCTTTTTTAATTCGATGATTTTCTCATCTATATCAGACAGTACAGATGAATCTTCGACAGCAGCAATCTGCTGAGAGTCCAGCAACTCAAGCGTCTTTCTGCTTCCGTACATCATTCGACGAGCTACATCACTGGAATACGGTTGACCATAAAGCTTCTCGGAAAGCTCTACATAATCTGCATCAGCAAGAGTACGATCAACTAATTTACCATAAATAAGCCTCTTGTGATAATCAACAAGAGACTCCTGTGGCTGTCGTTCTATATTCATATTTTGCACCTACCCTTCGACGCACATGGAACGATCAATTCTGTATGCATTCAGAAATTCAATAATCTTTTCAGACTCTTCACAGAAGTAGTGGTGTCTTTCAGATTTTCGTTTCATTGTTCTACGGATATGCGCATCTGGGAAGCTCTTTAAAATAGCCTCCTTTTCATTCTTAGTAACTCTAACCATATTGATTCTCCTTTAACTCTTGTATTTATAAGAACTTCGCGTTCATATATTCCCTTCATACAAGCACCTCATCAAATCCCCATAATTAACTGAGTATCAATAGGTTAGAGTGTATAGCAAATTTATATCGTGCTAAAAATATAATTTACAAGTCCGATTTTTTTCTACGCATGACGTAGTTTACCCGCTGTTGAACGGCTATTTCTGTGGCACACGCTTTGCAGAATTTTTGCTTTCTTCCCTTTTCCGGGTCTGTATACTTGACAGTTATGCCACAGTTCTCGCATTCAAAGTATGGATTATGTCTATGCTTTCTATATTTATACTTCATATATTGGTATCCAAGATTCCTGAAGTCAGATACAGTAAGTGCAACATCTGACTGATCCTCACTAACGAAGCATACCCGAACATTCGTATTATCAATGCGCTTTGAGAATCTGATCAGACCGGATTCTTTCAATGTCCCATATAATAAACACTGTCGTTTAATAGATGTGTTTATATTCGCAAGAGCCATAATTTCATTATCTTTATTATTTACCCAGTAATCTGTTTCTGGAGAAACCATATACCAATACCTTGCAAGACACAGCAGCGTGAAAGCTAATCGTTCAATCTGGACTCCATTCATAGATTCAATGATATCTAATTCAGAAGTCGTAATTGGTATCTGGTCAATATCTACCGCCTCATATTTCAAAGCTGATGTGGCTGCGTATTCAAGCGCAGCATCCCATTTCGGAAGAGAAGCTACCGGGTCACACTGTAATAGGAAGATATCCAGTTTCTGACGAAGCTCTTTTTTCTTTGTATACCCATTATCTATGTAATACCGTGCAACTCTACGTAAAGTTTCTGATGGTTTCTTTCCTAATGATTTGGACTGAATCATTTTTTCAGCCCAATCATTTTCTTTTAATACAATACTCATTCGTTCACCTCTAATTTCTTTGATACAATTTTAAATTTTTCACCGCAATAATCGATATCCCCGTCAGAAGCAATAGTAGGGAAGCATATCATATTATTGTGATTTAATAAAAGATTATGTATGATTTCTGAACCGCACATGTTCCAGGCAAATCGTTTTGATGAACTTTTCTGATAGCACAAATCCAATACGATGTTGCACAATGCCGATTCATTTTGACATATGATGTCACATGATTTTCTAAATTCTGCATTCATTTCGGACAATTCGGTGAATGCGTCGTACTTATCAACCTTTTCATTCTGAGCAAAGATGGTGTAGCTTTGCATTCTCTTGTTATAGTCTTCGTATAATTTTTTAATTGCTTTAAACTGTGTTGTTGTATATTCTGCAGAATCATTTTTCATAATGGTGTAGTCGAACTTTATTTTGGAATTGTGCTTGCTGATATACCCATCGAACTCTTGCTCGAATCTGCGGCATATCTTATTCATAACGCAGTCACCAGTTCCGACCGGCATCCGGTAATCGTAGTATTTTAAAAAGTCGGATTGTCTATCAGTTCGATCACTTTCTGGAATTGCTCTCAGCTCATCCACTGTAAGCTGAAACTCTCGCAGGCAATTACGATTTGTATTTTTTATGTATTGGTTGTATTGCTTCATGAGAGCTGGGTAGATGTATCTCATGAAGTATGGCTTCTTGTCTGCAACAATGCTTCTGTAAAATTCTCTGAGTTCATCATCCTCGATTTTATTAGCTGCGTGTCTGTCGTGCCATGTACGTGGCATCGGTTTACATATAATGCCCTTAGCCTTGTCTATAGCATTCTGCTGATAAAGCTGACCGCATCGGATACGATAGGAGAGAGCTTCGTATTCCACACTTCCTTTTGGATAATGTGAACGGACTTCAAACATCGAAGTGATGTAGTTGGTTGTCTGACCGATATCATTACCGAAACTTTCTATATTAGACCGGATGAAATCATCTTCGGTTGGTATTATCTTTGCAGCCTTTCTTTGCGCACACATCAATGCCGGGAGAACTTCCAATTTCTCAACCAGAATTCTGTTATCGCTCAACATCACAAGGTCGCCGTCAAAATCCATACCATTCAGAGCTGCGGCAGCAGTATCCCACGCATTAAATATTGTGCAAGTCGTCATGTACTGATACCAGTAATCAGCCTCATGGCTATGCACCGGATGAACCAGTCTGATATTATTATGACATGTCATTGGAGCACGAAAGCAAGCAAGCTTCTCAGATCTGTAGTCTCTCCAGTATTTGTTGTATATTTCTCCAGCCTTTAAAAGACCAGTCACTTCTAAACCAAACATGCTCTGACACAGTGCATATGGGTCGCCGGATACAATAGAGTAATTACCATGAACCTTGAGAACACCAACTTTTGCCTCGTCGATGCGATTCTTGATTAACTGATATACCGCATTTTGAATAAACGGGTCGTCAATCATACGGTTATCAATCATGATTGCCTTTACGAAATCATCGTCTAATCTTTCGATATTGGATTCATTCATTCCAATTCCTTTTAAGAAAAGAACAGTTTTGCGCCAGTCTCCATGCAGAACATCTTTAATTTCGTTCATTGTCGGAGCAATCAGTTCTTCAATCTCATCATCAGACAGGTCATAACTCTGGATGAACTGATAATTCAATGAATGTTCACTCTCTAGTTCCTTTGGACATGTCTTAGCGATTCCAAATGTATACCCGTTTGAGAGTGAATTCTTTACATAATCTTCGCAACTATCATAACTGTCCCAAAGCTTTACCATTGATGTAGTTAATATCAGCTCTACATCACGAATATCGAAATCGTTTCCCCACGCATCCTTGATAATGTATTTGCCGTCAGCCACCTTATCCGCAAAATCCACATAGTCAAAAGTGAAAGCCATTCCTTTCTCAAAAGAGAATCTAGTATTCGCTCCGCTTATGGTATAGTCAAGTCCAAGCTCATTGCTCCAGCGTTCTGCGAGGGACGGTAGCATCATACCAAAACCGTCTGACGCATCGAGGTCAACTTTTTGCTTCTCTTTTAACTCCATGATTGGCTCTCCGTCGCACTCATCAGTTAAATGAACGATATCTGATAGGAAAGAGGTTTCACAATCATTCACAACAGCAATTCCTTTTGGGAATGAAACAGGAGTAGAAGCACTGCATGTCAGAGCTTGATAAGCTTCGAGTTTTGCAGTAACCAATCTCTTCTCTTGGTTGCGCCCATTTGTAATTCTGCGATGTAGTTCATCGGAGACTTCTTCGCTCACGAATACAATAGTGCTGTTTTTAATTCCACCATTAGTTCCAAGCAGTCGTCTGTATTTCACACCATTGATCTGGAATCCTTTACACGCACGGTAGTAGTCTTTTTCCTTATCGATAATTAGAGTGACGTAATCTGGTTTATACTGCAGGTGATCCAAATCCTCGTACAGTTTTTTTATTGCATGTCTGTTCTTTACATTATTTGGTGCGGAGCGAAGACTCTTGATTTCTTCCTTAATCTTTTTTGCTTCTGCGTCCGCATCTGTAATATCATTTAAGAAGTCAATCCAACGCAGTGTCTGACTATCAGCGAGAGATATCACTTCTTCATTACGTCTAGCTTCTTCGATTGGTAATGTCAGCCGCCAACGATGTTTCCGTAGGCGGCTACTATGTAGTTTGTAAATAAATTTTTGACAAGTAAGTTGCTTGCTAATTTTCAACACCTCATTTCAGTAAATTATATTATTAGCATGACATGATATTTTAATGAGCAAATTCATTGATATAGCTACGCCACGCATCTTCATACTCAGAACGACCGTCCTCAATCATTCTCTCTACCATACGATCTGTTGGGTAGTCGTCATCTACCGGATAAAAATCCTCGCAAGGTATTGTTTCTTTGCAGTTATCTCTATATACACAGTTATTACATTTACGCTTCATTGATTGTATTTCCTCCTTTTGATGCTGTTTCAATCCAGTTTTCAAGCAGTGTTCTCATTCTTCTGCTCGGTATGTATAAATATATCTCATCGCCATCACGAATTGCAGATCGCCATATCCACTGAACCATAATAGACAGTGCGTACATGTCATTATCTGCTTCGATGCCATGTTTATGATAGAATGTCTTCTCACCAACATTCATAAATAGGTTGACCAAGTAAATCATGTAATGCCGGTTCCTGTATTGGTTCGTAGCTTTCATATTGAATCGCAGAAATGATTTCGTATATCCCTTTCCACTGATCTTGCTCCGGCAGTCATTGAATGTTCCCCACATCTTTTCTGATGCTGGCATATCTCTCCAGATATTATTGATGCAGTTATTGACATTATTCCTCAACTTCGTTACTAAGTCATCGTCTTTTTCAAACCAGCTCATTGATAATGCATGGTAGCTATCCCCGATGCTATTTAGTTTTTCATTATCCAGAATGTGAATCATTTCTTTAAGATGACTTACATACTCCGGCGTATAGCCTGGATACTCACAGAAACTATATTCGCCATCATCCTTATGGATACCTATGTATTGATATGGGAGCTGATACATCTCCAAAAAATGATGCAGTGATTGCCCCTCAAATAGATAGGTCAATATAATTACATCCCTGAACGAAGTAATCAGTTCCGGCGGAAGCACCCAGTAGAATAGATGCGTACCAGACGTATCGTCCATCTGAATCAGCTGTCGTACTTTTAAGAACTGTCGCAGCTCATGATATAGCCTGCCATTATAATCTTCCTTAGCAAGAGAGTATGTATCTTCCTCTTTTGTAATTAGTCCAGAATCAATAGCGAGCTGCATATCGTCTGGGTGGAAATCATACTTCTCAAGCACATCTACGTTCTCATCGATAATCAGACGATACCCATACCTCTTGATGTCATCCAGCATATCTTCCGTATACATCTTAAATGCCTGATGTGTGGTAGTGATATTCTTACCCTGTTTGATCAGAGCAGCAGTATGTACTCCTTTTTTGAATTCGTACTGTTTCAGCTTGTCGCTTGGTTCTACGAAGTGCATGTCCTTGCATCCATTCTTGATTCGCTCAGCTTCTTCCAAGTACGGTGTTATGTATATGAACTTTTCATTTCGATGCTCATTCATATACGTGATAGCAGCACTGGACTTGCCAGTACCCATGATCGCATCACAAACTTGGATCATTTTAAACCTCCCTTTTACACCTTTTATTTGCCATTTTACAACTTAAAAGTTGTAGAATTTTTTGTAATCTGCTGACGCTCAGTAAGTTACAGGTGTGTTCATAATAACTAAAGAAAAGAAAAACACCATCTTTGCTTTTGATACAACAGCTACATGATAGAGCGTTAAATACAAAGCAGATTCATCATTGTAAATAATATAATTAGCATTATAATCCAAAAAAGAAAATCTGCAATGGAAACAAGCAGATTATTTATTTAGCATAATTATTATAACATTGTATGCAAGAAAAGTCAATATGCAAATAATATAATTAGCATGAATTTTGCAAGTAAATAATTTGCAGGATCAGGCTCGCTGGTTACCGTCTTTTCTTATTGGATAGCTATCTATTGATTTGAAAAGGAGCATAAGAAAATCCAATAACCAGCGGTGAGCCTTTGTGAAAGAATGCTGATTTTGGAGGTTTAAGCTGTATGTGGGAGATGAGGCGACTTCCTTATAGTATAATCTGACAGCAGACAAAAATACCATAACCACCGCCCCCTATGTGCTGTAGTGGGAAAAGAGAACATAGACGCAAGGACTTTGAAAAAGTTTCCTAGTGGGGAACGGTTAGAAAATGAAACGTTATAGAATTAGCTTGACATCTATAACAATTCATGTTATGTTATAGTTCCAAGATATATTTTTATATCTTACAACAACCACATAACAACCAATTCAAAGAAAAGGAGAAAAGCGACATGACAAAACAGCAGACAGCCAAAACAACCACAACAGAGACAAGAAACTTTACAGACATTTTAAGACAGTACGAAAAGGAATACAACAACGACAAGACAAGCGTTGCATTTTCTAAAGTATTGGACGAACTAGCAACAGCGGTTGCATACTCTGTTATTAAAAAGTGTCTTGACCCACAACGAAAAGGACGCAAGGACGGACAAGTTAGCAACAGCGGTTGCAATACTCAACTTGACGAAGTGAAAAGAAGTATCTACAGAGACAAGAACACATTAGCAAACATTGACTACAGTTGCACACAAGCGTTCACAACAGTGTACAACGAAGACGGAGACAGACAGACCAAAACGAAAGACAGTGATTACAGATATGCTTACAACAAACTGTCACAACAGACACTGGGAGACGGTTTAGACCTTGTACACGTTGCAATGGTTGCACTATTGGACGAGAGCGAAAAAGCAGACCGCACAAGAGAAAACTTTCTTGAAAATACATACGAAGTCAGACGATTAAAAAAGAAAGTTTGGATTAAGTCGGCGGATTCTATAAACGGGTGGGAAACGGTGGAAACTTCACCGATTAGAGAAGTTTACAAGGCAGTTAGAAGAGAAGTAGCAAACAGCCGTTCTTTAAATATTGACCCGTCAAACGGCTATTTGTACTTGGAAGACCTTGCAACAGACGAAGAGAGCAGCGAAGAAACAACCATTTACAGACGTTTGAATAAGTTTTCAGACCTTGCCGGAAACGTAACAGACTATAATGGGGCGGTCACTTTTGAAACTGTAGACAGTGCAAGCGCTGACAAGTATGAAAACATGGTTGACGCGTTGGAACTGACCGCAAGACAGGCGAAAGTATTAGAGCTGAGAATGGGCGGTTATGGTTGCGTTGCAATCGGTACATACTTAGGCGTGAAAGAAGAGAGTGTAATGAGCGTTTTAAAAACCATTCAGAAAAAAGCGATTGAAAAACTTGAATTGCCTAACTACTTAGTAAAAGCATTGACGGAAACACCAACAACAGCAAAAAAGAAACTAACAGACGAAGACAAAAAGACAATAGCGCTTTTATTTGCTGATGGTCACTCTATGAAATTCATTGCAGACCGTTTCAATGTTGGCAAAACAACAGTCGCTAGAATTGTAACAGGAAAAAAATATAAATAATAATATTGTAGGGCGGTCGGCTTGACCGCCTTTTTTTTGTTTTGGATAAAGTCCAAAAAAACGGTTAAGAGTGTGGGAACACACGACCGACAACCCAACAGGGTTTCCTAGTGGGGAACGGTTAAGAGTGTGGGAACATTTGAGCGGGATTTCTAGGTTGTTCACGCTATATAAATACACAACCTTTATAACAAGTCGCAGTACAGCGTAAAGCCGCTGAGCGTACATATTTCAGGGTATGTGCGTAATATTAGGGTATCTTGTTAATACGTTTTCAAGTGTAAATCCAACCTGCATGAATAAGTCTTTAACGAAGAGTCTCTCTATTGAGGGACTTTTCTTTATGGGCTTATGTCCATACAACTGTGAGGTCTACCTACTCACAGGTAATAAGTGCATATATCGGATCTCTTATGAGGTTTCGTGAGGGCTACCTGTGGGATAGGAAATAAGTGAACTATATCAGTTGAAGCGTTCAATATGGGAAGTCCGGCAAAAGGACGCTATACAAATAGTTTCGGCAGAGCTGACCTACTGACGGCTTTAGAATATCAGCAAAACTCTGCGGTCATCGTGGATTCCTTTGACCGATTTGAGGGAGTACATCTGCTATCAGATGCGTCGCTGGTGCATGAGAGTTAGGCTCATGGTATCGAGATAGTGAAAATCCCCAGAGTTAGGCAGAGTTAGATGTGAAACATATGCCGCATTGTCCTGAGTGCGTCAACATGAGGGATAGCTTGAAAATCTGTTGAGGATTTCCAATCGTGATGGTATCAGTACCCGAGGGTACATCGACTATGTTCCAAGGAATTAAATGTCGGACTATTGCAGGATTTTTGATACAGACAGAGTATAGCGAAATAAAACTGAATATTGAGCGGAGCCGCTGGCATTGGCGAAAAGTTCCAGACAAATGCGCATCAGCAGAAGTCCATACGATGCCGGATATGTTGGCGGTTCTGATAAACCTATATAGAGCGTCCGAGGTTGTGCGTGTTACATGGTTTCGGGCGTTCTCTTATGGGTTTATCCCATTGAAACTAAAAAGAGCATCCGGAGAGGAGAATCATTATGGCAGAAGCAAAAGTAAAAAGAACGAAAGCCGAATTGCGTGAGGCTGTTGAGGCATTATGCAAACAATACAATGAAAACATTCAGGAAGGAAATTTCCAGGAATCAACCAAGCTGAACGATGAAATCGAGCAGACAGTGAATGAATATACATCTATCGCTCGTGAAGAGTGTTTTGATGCACTCAAAGCAACTGAAAATCCTATGCTTGAGGCTGTAAAACAGCTGACATTCCCGACTATCCGCGCCAAGGATACCAAGCAGGGGGATGAGAAAATCCCTGTTAGGGTAATTGAGGATATCGAGAAACCTATCGACCTGCTGAAATTACATAAGGCTGTGGATGGCGGCATCGGAGCCGACAAAGAGTGGGCTTATAAGGTAGAGAAGCTGAACTTCCTGCTGACCGCACAGAAAGCCAAGGATTTGGGTATTGACCCGAAAGAAGTCAACGATTCGTTCGCTATGGCGGATATTTCAAAGCAGATTGATATGGGGAAAAATCCGACATCCAAGACAAATCTGCTGAAAACTGTAAACACGGTAGTCCAGGCTATGATTGGCGAGGAATATAAGGCGGTATCACACGATGTGAACTTCCTGATGTCTGTATTTTCACGGAAAAACAGAGCGGCTCTGACGGTATCCTGTGCAAATCACAAGTATCTGAGACAGTACATGGCTGAGATTTGTCATCGTATCGTGATGGGCGAAACATATAAGATTGAGTTCCGAAAGGTTCGCAAATAATCTGCGGAATTTCCCACACTGATGAGCCGGGAACGGCGAAACCGTCGGGTATCCGGCGGTCTGTGGGTATTACAAACACATAGCGAAAGCCGTATGGCAAAAGCGGAAAGTGAGGAAATCTATGACATTTGAAGAAATGCGGGTATACATGACCCGTTCAGAGGGAAATTGTTGGGTAGGAGTGAGCATGGCTGATGGAAATATGGCTATGATTTCACGATTTGGAAAGGAGCAGGAATTTATCTGCGACTATGACGGAGCATCTCTCGGTGACGAGATGGAAACTGAGGATATTGACAAGGCTTTGAGATGGTTATGGAATCGCAAGGCAAGTAAAGGCGGTATGAGTTTCTTGGTATTTCGCCACAGGGTTGAGGAAATGGTCAAGAAAGCAGGTGGTGGGATTTCTGTAAACTATCGGGCTGATAGGGAAAACGGCAGGCATTTCGCAAACTGTTCTGATGGCACGAGGATTATTGGAAGTACCAGCAGTTTAAAGGTATCTGTTAGATGGGGTTCCGGTCATGCAGCTATAGCAGAGTTATAGCATGGTGGCTGAAATCAAAAGGATTATTGGATAGGAGTTAAAGATGTATCACGCAGAATATGAGGAATATGACGATATGAGTCGTGAAGAATGGCTCGAATATCGACAGGAAAAGAAACTGGAAAAGAGAGAAGTCGAGGTTGAACGGCAAAAGAAAATGATTATGCAGAGGCTATTGGGAATTGGAATGTTACTTATGAGTATTTTGATTTTCATTGCAGCAAGTCATGCTCAGGTTCGGGGGGACTTAGACGGGACTCCGTTGTTCATCACGGTTCCACTCGGATTGATTCTTTTGTTCTCGAAAGACTGTTGCATAGTATAGGAGGCATTTATGAAAGTATTTAGAACGTCCGAGGTGTTAGCCGGAGGGCATTATGAGATTGGAGATGTCGTCAGCTTTTCATTGGAAGATGGTGAGGAAGTTGAGGCAGTAGCTGTAAAAGAGGAATTTGATGCACAAAATAATGCGTACATGGTATTCATGTTTGTGGATTGCCTCAAAAAGGAATACCCAATGAATGAACGCGATACCAATGAAGGCGGATATGAGGAATCGTATCTCAGACAGAAATTGAATACGGAAATTCTGGAAAGATTTCCGGCTGCAATGAGGCTCAGTTTGATTCCGTTCGATAATGGAGATTTACTCAGAATCCCTACGGAATATGAAATCTTTGGGGAAAATGAATACGGAGAGCAGGAGCCTGACTGGGTAGAACAGTTTGAGTATACGAAGAAACGCCGAGGAAGAATAGCATTAGCTGGATTAAATGGCGGTCTTCAGTATTACTGGTTACAGAATAAGCGTGTTGGGAGTGCGACTACCTTCGCTGATGTGATCGACGACGGTGATGCGACCAACGGCAGCGCTTCTTATTCATGTGGTGTTCGTCCGCTTTATCGTATCCGTAATTATCGGTAATCCCGCCACCATTTATGGTGGCGATAAGCTTTGGAAACGGAGGTGTTTCTATGGAATTGACGGTTAGGTTTTTAGTAAGAGAAACAGGTGTAGTAGTTGACAAACGCTTTGATAGCTATATCGCTTGCAGGAATTTCGTGAATCGTTGCAGGCATTCAAGAAAGGTTCAGTTGATATTTTACCCTACATTCAGGGATTAAGGAGATATGGGAATATGTCAGAGAAAATGAAGAGAGACAGTAAGATTTCTTTACAAGAAAAGGTGTTTATGGTTGTGGCTGCGATTGGGATTGCAGTAGTCCTTATGTACTTTGTAAATAATCCGGTGCAGACAAATGCAAAGACTTACATTGTTGATACACAGGAAATCACTGTTGATTATACAGAGGCTGAGGAATTCTTCCTCAACGATTTCGAGAAAAGATATTCGGATTATGAGCTTTATGATTCCGGAGATTTGACAGCTGATATATTAGAACATCGCAACGGGAAAAGAATCATAGAGAGATGCGTGGGAATCGTAACTGATTCCGAAACATGCGACGGAATGATTCTAAACACAGACCCAGATCATTACTACATATCATATGCGGGAATTGATGGTGTGACAGACGGAACAGTGGTCTTATCATATATGGTTTACAGTACAACAGATAATTCTGTAGACGGAATTGAAGAACGGTATGATTACGTAGTATCCAGGGAATACGAACAGGAGGTATGGATGTGATTAAGGAAGAACTTCTCGCAAAAGTTGCGAGTGACACAATGGTAAGTAGAGGGACAATCGATACGGTTGTTAATTCGTTTATCGAGAATATCGAAAAAGCATTGGTAGACGGCGATAATGTGGTCATCAGAGGTTTCGGAGAATTCCGAAATGTAGAGAGAAAGGCGAAGGTTGCACGGAATATTAAAGCAGGAACGCCAATACATATTCCGGCACATATCGAACCGGATTTCAAAGTCAGCGATGCTTTGAAGAAGAAATGTTACAGGGAGGTATAGTTTATGCAGGACATAACGATAGACTCTTCTGAGCTGTGGGATTATTGCGAAGAAAATGAGGACGAACTCCTTACAACGCAGCATATGATTGCAGAAAATCCGGATTACGGAATGGCGGTGTGGATAACATGCATAAGCGGTTCTCCGGAGATCATCGTCGAATCAGATGGTATTGAGATTTATCGAGAAGAAATTCTCAATGAAAAGGATGCTAAGAGAACAGCAGACAGGATTTATGAAGAGTATCTGAGTATAAAAGCGATCGAAACGGTAACAGAAGCTGAGGATGATGGCACGGTATATGTCGATGATGAGGACGAAGACAATCAGGTTCTCATAAATGAAAGGGAAGATGATTTAGATGCAGCCGTTATGGAATTCGTGAATATTGTTTCAGATACAGGTTGCTACAACATAAAAGATGAAGTGCTTGATGATTTGAAAGAACACTTCCTTGAGTATATGCATAAGACATGGGGAATCGGAATTTACCGTCCGATGTATCTTGAGGATGTAGATACAGGCGAGGAATATTTCACTGAATATCCGTATGAAGATATGGTTTTCGATGATGAAGATGATCCAGAAACAGAAATTGATGACAAAGACAAAAAATAACTCAAGCCGACGAACTATCGTCGGTATGCTTACTCATGCTCGGCTTCCGGGATGCCAACCCAAGCGTAAGCGGATAACGCTAACGGAGTAAATATATCAGAGAAAAAAGGAGATAAGAATTATGGCAAAAGTAAAAACAATGGGACAGGCAATCGTAGTAGTATCTGAGGTAAAACTTGATGACATCAAGAAGATTGAGAAGTATCGTCCGGAAGCACTGGTTCTTAAAGGTGGCGAAGATGGTAAAGAGGAAATCTTCAGAATTGGCACAGGAGCTGGAAAGATCAATACATACGGAGCAAGCTTCGGCGAGGCAACCCGTGATGATGAGAAGCTGGCTACCATCACAATGACAACAAACTATGACGGAGATGACATTAAAGGATTCATCGCTGATGAACTGGGCGCAGCTCTGACAAACCTTGGAAAACTGGAAAAAACTATCCCGGCTGTTATCGATTCTATTGACAAGGAAAGAACAGCTATCATGGATGGCATCACAGTTGCCTAATCCAGCAACTTTGGCTACCGCAATTAAGCGGTAGCCTTTTTAAAACTGAATATGGAACAAATACATATTATATAAGAAGAAAAGGAGATTTAACCATGATTAAAGTTACAGTAGGAAACAACGTAAAAAGAAATAGCGTAATCGTAGATGAGGCAGTAACACTGAGATCAGTTCTTGAGGAAAACGACATTGACTACACAAGAGGAACAATGCATCTGGATGGTTCTACACTGCAGCCTGGTGATATGGACAAATCATTCGAGGAGATGGGAATCAAAGACAAATGCTTCCTGCTGAATGTAGTAAAAGCTGACAATGCGTAAATAACTCAAGCCGACGAACTATCGTCGGTATGCTTACTCATGCTCGGCTTCCGGGGAGTTAATTCTCCCCGGTTTTAAAAGTAAATAACGGAGGCGTCACGATGGCAAAGAAGAAAAACAACTTTTATGCGGTGAAACAAGGAAAGAATCCAGGGATATATAAAACATGGGATGAGTGCAAGGCGCAGGTTGAAGGCTTCAGTGGCGCTTTATACAAAGGATTCTCAACCCGCAAAGAGGCTGAGATTTACTTGAGTGGAAATGTCGAACCTGTCATAGAGAGCGATAAGAGCAAGGAGGCGGACATTACCATTTATGTAGATGGAAGCTTTGATGTGGCAACAAATGTTTACGGATACGGCTGTGTTGTAATTAAAAAGGACGGTTCGATTGAACAGTATTATGGGGCAGGAAACAATCCGGAATGTGTGTTGCTGAGGAATGTTGCGGGGGAAATGCTCGCAGCTATGAGTGCTGTAAGATATGCAATCAGAAGCGGATGTAAATCTGTAAATATTTGCTATGACTATAGCGGTATTGAAATGTGGGCTATCGGAGCATGGAAAGCAAATAACGATTTGACATTAAAATACTCAACGTCAATGAAGGAATGGCAGGATGAGATCGCAATATCGTTTCAAAAAGTAGCTGCTCATACAGGTGAAAAGTACAACGAAATGGTAGACAAGCTTGCAAAGTATGCGGTTAGTAATTTCTGCAAGGAAAACAAAATAGGGAATGAGGTGCGTTAAACGCTGATACCGGGCGCAACTCCCGGTTTACCTTTATCTCATAAAGAGAAATGAGATATGAGGATGCTGTCCAAGATGTAAGAATCAGTCGGCTTGTGGATTGCCGGTACAAATATGCTGAAAATCCACGACACGGATCGTTAGCTCAGTGGGTTAGAGCAGTCGGCTCATAACCGACCGGTCATCCGTTCGAGTCGGATACGATCCATTAAACATTAGAAAAGGAGGAATCAAAATGTTTAGACCAACTATTACAACCACACCATTGGTCACACAGACAGCAAATACATACTTTGCGAATATCAGAGGAGAAAACTTCAACCATGATGTTACATTTATCTCAACATTAAGAGCATTAGTAAGTCCAAGAATTTCAGACGGGGAATCGGTGTCCTTGTATTTTAGAGATACATCATTCGATAAAGAAACTGTAGAAAGGAATCCGGATGGAGCTGTTCTTGACGCTATGTATAATTCAAGACAATATGAAGATGGGTCTATCGTCATTCATAATCTGTCTGGAAATGCACAGGGAAATCTTGCATGTCTGAGATTGATTGAAAAAGCGTTCACAACAAACAATTCTCGTTATGAACGAATTGTCAAAGTAACAGAGTTTTTCAAGAAAACTTTTTATGCTTTGTGTTATGTAAATCCTACAAATAAAAAGGTTGTCATATTTGTAGATAATCTCAATATTCGTAGAATGCACTATTTACAGTGTTCAATATTTGCATTCTTACCTTGGTATTTTAACCCGGAGGCTGGAGTAACGGAAGATGAAATGGAATTGATCCAGTCTCTGAGAGAAACAACTCCAGAGCGGTATATGAATGCAATTTCAAAGATTGCTTCTGGATATGATTTCAGAGGAATGTTTATCAGACAGCAGTTGAAAGGGTTTGAAACCGCATACGAAGAACAACAGGTTAGGATTGTACAGGAAAATATCAGCGATTACGTAGACCAGATTAGAGGATATAACAATAGTATCTCAACCGCATTGAACAGGAAGAGAGATGCTGAGATTAGACTGCTAGGTCTCAAGACAAAGATTGCTCAGATGGAAGGAGAGGATTCCGAAATCATGGAATACTTCCTGTGCAATCAGAAACTGGATCTTGAGTGTGTCAGAGGATCAGAGATGACTTTTGTTGTTAAAGATTATCTGATGTACTTTGATGAGGATATGGCAAAGACAGTTATAGATAACAGAAGAAGCTATATCTATAGATACATCGGAGATTCTATGGAAAAGGATGATGTCGAGAAGCTGATGTATGCGATCTTCATCGACCAGGTATTGAAATTAAGATTCTGCTGCGCATACCGTATCAGGCTTGGAGAAAGAGTGGAGGGCTTACGGAATTATAATTACAACGAGAGCTACGAAACATATATTCCAAACCCGCATATTGACAGATACAGCTGTCTTGGAAATTACGAAAGAACGATGAATGAGAGACTGGCTGATAATGATGCGATCGGAGCCATCGAGCAGTGTATCTCATCATGTAAGAGCTTGAATTTTGCTGACAGTACAGTTATGGAAGTATTTATGGAACGCATGTGTGGAAGAAATGGATACAGACATAACAAATGTATCGAGCTTCCAGATGGCAGCATCGTTGATATGCGAGGGGCTATCAAGTGGATGAAAGAACAGGAAGCGGCAGAGCAGGCTAAAGAATCTGAGCAGACCGAATCAACTGAGACAACTGCTAACGCAGATACTGTAACAGATGAAGAGACAGGTGCAGAAGCAGTAGATACAGAAGAAACTGAAACAGAGGATGATTTCCTTGAAGAAGACGATTTATTCTAAGGAGTGCGAAATATGAGTAAAATGATAACATTACCACAGGAAATCCTTAATCAGTACACACAGGAATTTTATGAAACTCTTCGTACTGGAAAGTTTTCTGATGGAAAAATAAATTTCACAAAGACATTAGGGACTGTTGATAGAAAAGCAACAGTCCTTTTTACTGAAATGGCATGGCAGAAAATGCAGACTCTTATTAGAGAATTTGATAAAGAAGTTGCATGGCATGGTGTTGCAGAACGATGCGAAGAAAAAGATACATATCTGATTTCGGATATATTGGTTTATCCGCAGGAAGTTACAGGTTCAACCGTAACAACAGATCAGAATGAGTATGAGATGTGGTTGATGAAGCAGGAAGATGACGTATTCAACAACATTAGAATGCAGGGACATTCGCATGTAAATATGTCAACAAGTCCATCAAGTGTGGATTTGAATCTTTATGATGGAATTCTTAGCCAGCTGGACAGCGATATGTTTTATATCTTTATGATATACAACAAGCGAGGGGAGAAAACAGTAAAATTATATGATCTGAGAGAGAACATTCTTTTTGAAACGGCAGATGTTACAGTCGCCGTCAAAGAAGTCGGAGATTTGACAGGATTCCTTGAGGAAGCAAAAGAACTGGTTGTTACAAAAACATACAATTACGGCACTGGGGCTAGAACTTATGGAAACTCTTATCCTGGATATCCAAGCTACGGCGGATATTCAGCGCAGAAAAAGGAAGAACCGAAAAAGGAGAACTCTAGCCTGGGAAAAACCAGTCCCCTTGTGCAGGGAAATAAAAGCGGCAAGAAGCGCAAGGGGAAACGTAAGAAAGGAAATAAATCTTCTTGTAAACAGATGAGCATGTCAGATTATGGATACCCTGGCTATTTAGATGACGACGATGATGTATACGGTGGATACAGTGAATTCCAGGATGAGTATTGGAGACAGAAATACGGATTTGAATAATAAGGAGATGAGATAAATGACCAGAGATGAATTCATTCAGAATGTGACAACATGGAGTGAATTGAGAAGCTTCTGCTACGACTATGAGTGTTCGGTTTGTAGCGAAGTATATTCACAGGATGAATTAGATGACTATTTTAATGAGCGGCTTGTCGATATGGCGAGAGATGCAAGTGATTGGAGTGATCTTTTAGAATCCTTGGAAGATATTCCGACAGGAGCATCTTATTATATTAGAGATGATGATGGAGATTTTTCAGAAGCAGACGAAAGTGATTTTGATGATTTAAAGGATGAGGTGCTTGAGTGGGCTGATTATGAGGAAGTATTTGACGATTGCGATGAAGATGAAGAAGACTACGATGACGAAGAAGAGCCGGAGCCATTCGTAGAAGAAGATCCAGACGATAGATATGAAGTGGGAAATGAAGAAATGTCTATCGCAGAGTTATTTACTGTACCACAAAACGGAAGCAGAGGAATTTACAACGTGTAGGAGGATATTATGGATTTAAGTAAGAGTTATGAATTTTTCCAGCCAGAAAAAGATCAGGCAAGAATCCACATTGTAGGATGTGGATCTGTCGGTTCTACAGTAGCAGAGAACCTTGCAAGATGTGGTGTAACAAAGATGACTTTATGGGATTTCGATAAAGTTGAACCACATAACATTGTAAATCAGATGTTCGACCAGAACGATGTTGGCAAACTCAAGGTCGAAGCATTAAAAGATATTCTGACAGATATCAATCCAGAAATTTCTGATCAGATTGAAATCAAACCGGAAGGATGGCAGGGAAAGCTGATGTCGGGATATATCTTCCTGTGTGTAGACAGCATTGAACTGAGAAGAGAGATTGTTGAAAAACATTTTGACAGTCCATATGTAAAAGCGGTATTTGATTTTAGAACACTGCTTGAAAGCGCACAGCATTATGCAGCTGACTGGTCTGATTCCAAAATGAAGGAAGATTTATTGAACTCGATGCAGTTCTCACATGATGAAGCTAAGGATGAGACACCAATATCCGCTTGTGGTGTTACACTTGGTGTAGCGACAACAGTAAGATTGATTTCAGCTCTCGGTGTGAACAACTACATCAATTTCGTAAAAGGCGATGGAATCAAGAAAATGATTATTATGGACGGGTTCAAATTTGACCTGTTGGCGTTTTAGCCATGAGGGATAAGCAAAGAATCGACCTATTCTGCGAAATTTTATCGACTGCGTGGAAAAGAGTACCAGACATGAGATTCGGTCAGCTAATGTATAACTTCTTTCACGACGAGTATAACTCTGATCCATTTTATATAGAAGATACAGAACTGATTCGTAGCTTCCAAGCATATGTCGATAAGATTAGCAAGAATGTGTAGTAAAAGTGAATGAACCGCCACGTTGCGTGGCGGTTTTTATAAAGAACATGCAATGATATTTATCTCTTTGAGATAGCTTTCAGCCGTTGGCGGAAGTAGCAACTTGATAGGGAATGCAACCCCGCCGGGATAGAAGGCAACGGAGGATGCGAGAGTTTTATGAAATTCCAGCAAAGGTTCCGAAGAAGATGAATCCCGGAACAGATAGGTCATAAGTACATGATAATCAATGGATTATACCAAGCAGAGACATGATCAAGATCAGGATCATGCAGCACGGATACAACTAAGACATACATTAGATTGCAGTTCTTGAAAGGAGAAAATATGTATTACATAACAGTAAAACAGCCACCATCATACCACCAGATGACTCTGGAAGAGTTCCTATTTGGATCTGGTTCTGGCGCACAGTTAATAAATGCAAATTTAACGAATACAAGGACGTATGAGGTTGAAGAAGTTAGTGATCGATTTCTTCAGCTTGTTGATATTGACAAGCTTATTGCAAAACTCGAATGGTTCAATGAAAGAACAGAATATTTAAGAGAGAAGCCACGGCATGAATGGTACTATGAGTTCCATATTCCGAAAAAGAGTGGCGGACTTAGAAAGATTGACGCTCCGGAACCGGAACTCAAAGAAGCATTACGCACTCTGAAAAATATATTTGAGGTTGATTTCAAAGCGCTTTATCACACATCAGCATTCGCATATATACAAGGTAGAAGTACGTTAGATCTTTTGAAAAGGCATCAGGCGAATGAAAGTAAGTGGTTTGAGAAGTTAGACTTATCCAATTTCTTTGGAAGCACAACAATGGAATGGGTGCTGCATATGTTTTCGATGGTGTTCCCATTCTCGGAAGTAATGAAAGATGACAAAGGAAAAGAAGCACTTGCAAAGGCTCTTGAGCTTGGATTCTTGGATGGGGGACTTCCACAGGGAACTCCGTTGTCTCCAACCATTACAAACATTATGATGATTCCGGTTGATTTTGAAGTTGCAAGAACACTCAGAGAATACAATCACCAGAGGTTTGTATATACAAGATATGCTGATGATTTCCAGATTTCATCTAAATATGGGTTTAGCTTTATGGAAATCCAGAATGTAATCGTATCAATACTGAATGATTTCGGAGCGCCGTTTACAATCAAGAAAGAGAAGACGAGATATGGATCGTCAGCGGGTCAGAACTGGAATCTCGGATTGATGCTCAACAAAGATAATGAAATCACGATAGGTCACAAAAAGAAAAGACAATTCCAGGCAATGCTTTCATCGTATGCTATGGATAGAAAGAATGGAATCGCCTGGGATAAAAGTGATATTCAAACGATGGACGGGTATAGAAACTATTACCGGATGGTTGAGGGAGAAAAGATTGACGGAATCGTTAAACATCTCAGCGAGAAATTTGGTGTGGATATCGTGAAATCAATTAAAGAAGACCTCACAGCTTAGGCTGTAGGTCTTCAAAGGTATAGAAAGGTTTTAAAAGGTAGCAAATGATGGAAGAACGAAAGAAAATCTTGTCAATGTGGATTGGTAATAGAGTTAAAGATAATGAAATCGCAAAATGCATGTTCGATATAACCGTTCCAAAACTTGAGGAGATGCTGTATGAGAATGAATATATCAAAGAAGTGTGTGCGATGCTGGATAAATACGGAATCAAGCACATGAAAGTTGATACCATTCCTGGATCGTTCAATTTAGACAGAGATTGGATAGAGACCGATTCATCAACTCCAATAGAGTGTGCAATCGAATATCCTGGAGCATACCCGATAAACTGGGATATAGAAGATGTAGTCATGTTAGAGAAAATGGATCAAAACGGAGACATTATCATTAGAGTAATGTGGATTACAGAAGATGGGAAATTCGTACAGAACCACTAAGTGACAAATAATAAGCTATGCAATGAAATTACTGTTTTACAGTGCTTTTTGCTGTCAGCGAAAGTAACAACTCGATCAGGAAAGAAACATACTGCCCTGCAGACGACGGGTGCCTCCTTCCGGATCACCATCCAGGAACTGAAGACTCAAGAAAAAGCAATATTGATAATCAGGAACTTATACCAAAATCAAACCCAGAAAGTTATCTCCAGAAAGACTTTCAGGAAGCGATATACAGGTAAACATGCACTAGATTGCATAGCAAATCATAAATGTACAATGAAATTATATCCATTGGATATGCTTCTTGCCGTCGGCAGAAGTGACAACTTGATAGGGCAGAGAACCTACCCGAGAGCGCCAGAGGAGGAGCTGAGTACAAACTCATCAGGAACCTCATAACATAACAAATACAAACTGTCAACAGGATAACTAATTGAAATTCAATGAAACATAGAATCAAGGACACTTGAAATCCAAATCATCGCAGCACCGGCATGCATAAATTAGATCCTGGATAAGCTCATCTATACATATTAGATTGTACATTTAAACAAATTTAAGGAGGAAGAATATGCATTTTAACACTAGCATCAATTTGATAAAAGTCCCAAATAGATTTAGCCATTCAAGACCAAACGAAGACAAAATGGAGGCTTGCAGAGAGTTCTACCGGACAAACCATCGTCTTGACAGGGATATTGTAGTTGATGAAAATATGGTACTTAAAGACGGATATATCGGATATCTTGTCCTTATTGAAAATAAAGCCAAGGTTGTATGCGTTAAGCAGACAAATACAAGGCAGGTCACATTGGTTTATGGAGTGCATCCTGGTGTTGACAAGGAATATCGCTGGAAGATGGTAGACGATACAGAAGGCTCAGAGAATCTTAAAATTGGGTCTCATGCAATAGTCAGAACGATTTTTGGTGACGTAGAAGTCAAAGTCACAAAGATTGAGAAGATCACGCGGTCTAAGTTGAAGACGATAGGGCATACAAAAAGAGTTGTTAAGTGCCTGCCGGAGTAAAAGCATGAGATGTATTTATTTGGATAAAAGAGACTTTCTGTCCGAAGAAGACATGCGAATACATACAGCATGTGTTTGCATGAACAAAGAATCTGATAAGTATAAAACATTTAGTATTGATAAGGCTTATATTTGTGGAAATTGTCTTCATCACACTAAAGAAAGGGAAAAGTAATGAATTTTTATATAGCAGATATGCATTTTGGTCACAAGAATATCGTCCGGTATGATAATAGACCGTTTGGCTCAGTGGAGGAAATGGATAAAGCGTTGATCCAGCTGTGGAATGAGACTGTCGGTAGTGACGATATAGTATATATCCTAGGAGATTTTAGCTGGTACAAAGAAGATAAAACAGCCTTTATTCTCGGATGTTTAAAGGGGCATAAAGTTCTGGTAAAAGGAAATCATGACCATATTTCTCCAAAAGTTGCAAGAAATTTTGACAGAATCTGCGAGTATGCAGAAATTAAAGACGGAGATGAGAAGGTTGTACTATCTCATTATCCGATACCATTTTGGAATGGACAGCACAGGAATACAATACACCTGTATGGTCATGTTCATACATCAAGTCAGTACAATTACTGTCTGAATATTGAGAAAGAATTAAGACAGCTTCAGGATATTCCAATGAGGATGTTTAATGTTGGATGTATGGTAGAGTACATGAACTACATGCCGAGAACATTAAGCGAGATACTGAGGTGGAAAGGAGATAATGATGGACAGGAGTAACTTCAATCCAAAGGTCGGAGACGTTGTTAGAATCCGGTCGTGGGAGGACATGGAAGCAGAGTTTGGTGTTGATGAGGATGGAAATATTCCGTGTAAGTACAGTTTTACTGACTTTATGCGTAATATGTGCGGTGATGAATTCATGATTACTGGCATTGAAGGACAGAGATTGCTTGGCTATACTATGGGAGCGATATCAATATCAATCGATATGGTAGAACCTGTTCCTGAAGATGAAATTGATGGAGCCGAGCTTGATGATTTCTTAAGTGGAATTAAGATCAATAGTTAGGAGAAAGGTATGAAACTTATTATAGTTTCTGGACAAGAAGGGGCGGATGTGGAATCACTGTTTGAGAAAGTCATATCTGAAAACGGATATGTATATCAATATGCTCCTAAAATGGTATTTCCAGAAAATTCGATGCTTTTACGACACCCGAGAGCTTTATATAATAATGTAAGAAAAGTTGTAAGGAAACATATAGAGAATGGTCAGGATTTGTTTGTTCTGACATTTTCTGATTATGCAATGTATGGTATCAGAGTAGAAATCAAGAAGAATGATTTTGAAGGGGCAATAGTACATCAATTAAAGAATGATGGAGAGGATATTATATCAGAAATGAATCCAGAGACGGCAAAATATGAATACGTTGATGGAATTTTTGATACTATAGACAAAGCTCTTGATGAACTACTTTGGGGATAAGGTATTACTGCACATAATGCATTAGTATACTCACAATGAAAATGGATTGTTTTTAGCGAAAGTATTTAATACGACAGCGATACATATTTGCAATCACTCCTGCTGTCAGCGAGAGTTCGACAATGGTTCTTGCATCTCAAAACTTTTACGTTTCCAAAATAAGATCATTTAACTACGTTAAAGATCAAATTTTGAAAACAGCAAAAGTTTTTACGATGGCATACGAATAACCTGCATATGCTAATCTCTTTGGTTCGACATTAGAGAACCAGAGATTACGCATACGGATTGTGAGTAAAATAAAAAAAGGAGGAATTTAATACAATGAAAGCAATTAACCGTGGCGACAACACATACGATATTTTTGATGACACAATGCAAGTGTTTGAAAAGTTACCTGCTCAGTCATATGTCGTAAGATTTTCAGAAATCAGAGGCTTCTTTTTGGAGAAATATAATGATATGGAAATCAAGGAGCCAAAAGTTTATGGTGTGCATACAGAAAAAGTAAACAAAGTAATGAATATGTTTGAAAGGCAGGATAGAAATCTCGGAGTCATCCTTAGCGGAGACAAAGGAATCGGGAAATCTCTGTTTGCAAAGATGCTGTCAAATGCTGCGATTGAAAGAGGAATTCCAATGATTGTGGTTGACAGATATATTCCTGGTATTGCTTCTTATATAGAAGACATCGAACAGGAAGTCATGGTTCTGTTTGATGAATTCGATAAAACATTCGGAGAAGTTAAGTCAAAAGCAGGAGAAGCGTCGCCGCAAACAAATCTATTATCTTTATTTGACGGGTTATCGTCAGGCAAGAAACTGTTTGTCGTGACTTGCAATGAGCTGTATAAACTGAATGAGTATCTGATTAACAGACCGGGGCGGTTCCATTATCATTTTAGATTTGAGTATCCGTCTGCAAATGAGATCCGAGAATATCTGACAGATAAATTGCAGCAAGAATACCAGAAAGAAATTGATAATGTTATTTCTTTCTCAAATAAAATCAGCTTAAACTATGACTGCTTGCGCGCTATCGCAACTGAGCTGAATACCGGATTGACATTCTGTGATGCGATTAAGGATCTGAATATCGTAAACACAGAGCAGCAGTCATATAACCTTATGCTGAGATTTAAGAATGGAGTCAGCTTCAAAGCGAAGGATATCAGTATGGATATGTTTGGTGACGATGGTGATAAAAATGTGTATATGTACGATAATAAAGGTCGAAACAATGTAGACATTACGTTCAATCCTTGCAATGCAGTCTATGATACAGGAAAGTTCGCACATGTAATACCTGCTGATGCGATTAAAGTTGAGTATTATTTTGGAGACAGTGAGGATGAAAAGGCTATGGAAACTGCATTAAAAGACGCAGGAGTGGAATGCCTTGTAATCAATAGAAAGGTATCAAGAAATATTCATTACAATGTTTAAGGTGGTAAAAGATGGGTTATAAAGATATCTACAAGTTGCAATCCATTGCCGGTGCAAATGCAAAGTGTGAGTTCATTAAAGCACATCGCGATGATACATACTTTAAAAGATTTCTATATTTTGCACTTAACCCAATGCTTACATACAATATATCGAAAAAATCAACAGATAAGCTGATGGCTGAAGAAAATTTCGACGGTCAAAAGCTTATCTTTTTTAATGACATTTTTGAATGTTGTGAGCATTTGTCGAGGCTCAGAGGTATGGATGATGCAACATTAAGACAGGTAAAGATGCTTCTAAATGTGAAGTATCCGGAAATGGATGAGAGAGAGTTGTATATACAGTTGCTTTCAAAGAAAGTTCGTCTCGGAATTGCGGCTAAGACAATCAATAAGATTATTCCGAATCTTATCCCGGAATGGGAAGTGCAGCAAGCTTATACCGTTGAGAAGTATCCGTTGAAAGAAGGAACGGAATTCTGGCTTACACAAAAGCTTAATGGAGCAAGAGCAACTCTGTATGAAGGGCAGCTGCTTGCAAGAAGTGGTATGCCATATAAAGGACTGGAACATATAACTGATGCATTGTCGTGGTTGAGAGTCGCAGGGTTTGTTGCAGACGGAGAATTGACACTGAAAGATAAAGGAGACCTGAGTGACAATGAAGCATTCAGAGTTTCTACTGGAATACTGAACTCCGATAATGTTAATAAAACGGTGATTTGCTATACGATTTTTGACATGATTCCGGTAAAAGACTTCGATGCATTAAAGCCACAAGTTACGTACAGATATCGCAGGGATATTCTCAATCAGTTTGCAGAGAGAGTTGCAGACACAGACGGTGCTGTAAATGTTCTACCAGTTCTGTATCATGGTACAGATCAGTCCAAAATCGAAGAGCTATTAGAACAGATGGTTCGAGAGGACAAGGAAGGATTGATGATTAACACAGATGTTCCATATCGAAGAACAAGGCATAAGGGAATTCTGAAAGTAAAGAGATTCTATACGATGGATTTGCCGATTATCCGTTGTGAAGAAGGGACTGGTAGATTATCCGGTACATTGGGAGCGTTTGTTCTGAAGTACAAAGAAAATGAGGTAAAAGTAGGATCTGGCTTCACGGACGAACAGAGAGAACAGTTCTGGAATAACCGTGATGATATGGAAGGATTGCTTTGTGAAGTGAAATACAAAGAAATATCTCAGGACAAAGTTACAGGGCTTGAGAGTTTACAGTTCCCGGTATTTGTCGGAATCAGAACAGATAAAACAGAAGTGAGCTACAGTTAGGAGGTAAATTGCATGTTATTGCATAAGCAAAAGTCGCTATATCATCTTAGCGATGATGAGAAGTCAGATTTAATGGATATGATTCTTGTGGCAATCAACGAAGTGACAAAGTTCAATCCGAATGAATCTGACGGTAGCCGGTATGATTATGGTGTTGATTTCTCCAATATGCCACCAATCAATCCATATGTGGTATCTAATGTGCTGCAGGATTTAGGATACGAAGAGGGAGATGTAGACACTAACGGTTGGGAGAATGATTATTGGCAGTCGTTTACTCATCCGGATGAAAAGAAATTTCCTCCAATGCAGATGAGTGGCACAAGTTGGATTCATGAATGTCACTTACATGGAGAAGAAGACGAGGATGCTTTATATCAGTACCTTGAAGACGATGAGGAATATGCAGATCGCATCAAACATGGTTTAGAGTTAATCGGAAAGGCGATGAATCGTGCAGATAAATCATAAAGGGAGAAAGGATTACGCTGATAGAGTCGTTAAAATTAAGTCTCCAAATAATGAGGAATATGTAAAAGCAGTAGAAAACATCATAAAGCAGAAGAGTAGGAGGAGGTGATGTCTATGATTGGCATTGTTATCTGTACATTTATTGTATGTGTTGCGGTGGTCATATGTGTATTAGGGCGGAAGTATTTGGATGAGCAAGACGATTTGTCATACCCAAGATTCAACGAAATTAAAAAGAGACTTGATCGAGTTGAGAAGACGATAAATGCAGACCAGCCTTATGGTGGTATTTTCAACGAATTCGGTTTCGATGCAAAGGATAATGAAAACGGAGGTAGAAGCTAATGAATCCAGTATTTTGGTTTTTGATAATTGTTGCTGCCTTTTGTTTATGGCTTGCGATTTCCTTCATCTTTATTCCTTTAGGAGGTATTCTCCTGAAAATGATGAAGAGAATTTTTAATATTATCAATTATGAGGAAAAAGAATCAGAGTCAAAGGAGAAAGAAGAATGAAGAAAAAAGGTTTAATCGGAGCTATTGTTACAGCTATCGTTATGATTACGGTGGTTGTAGGAGTAATTATGTGCGTTGAAAAGATTCCGGTGGGATATGAGGGTGTTGTGTACAACATCAACGGCGGCGTATCCGGTGAGACTCTCAGCACAGGCTGGAACATAGTATCTCCGACTAAGAAAGTAAAGAATTTCACGATCAGTAATGAGCAGATTATCCTGAGTAAAGATAGTCGTGAGGGCAGCGAAGGAGACGATTCATTCAAAGTGTCAACATCTGATGATGCTATGCTCGCAATTAGTTTCCAGATGTCTTACAGATTCAATCCGGATACACTCGTGGATACATATAAGAAGTTCAAAGGTATGGACGGAGAGGCTATTGTAAATAGCAGAGTAAAAACTGTTCTGAAGTCAAAGGTGTCTGAGATTACAACAGACTATTCAATGATGGATATCTATTCCGGCAATCGTAGTGAAATCAACAATAAGATTACAGAATATTTGAATAATGCATTTGAAAAGGAATATGGCATTCAGGTATTAGATGCAAGTATTATTGATGTTCATCCAGATGATAAGCTGAAAGAGTCGATTGACAACAGGGTAACGGCATTACAACAGAAACAGCAGGCACAGGTTGAACAGGAGACTGCAAAAGTACAGGCTGAGACAGCACTTATTAAGGCGCAGAATGAAGCCGATATCAAAGTGACTGCCGCAAAAGCAGAGGCTGAGGCGAATCAGTTAAAATCAGCAAGCCTTACACCGGAACTTATTCAGATGACAGAGGCAGAAGCTCGTCTGAAGCATGGATGGGTTACGGTACAGGGAGCAGATGCAACGGTTGTAGATGCGAACGGTAAATAATTAAAAAGAATATCGGCTACTATATATAGAAAATTTTCCTCAAGAAATCGCAAGTATTAGTAGCCGATAACTAAAGAGAGGTGGATTTATGAATGATGCAATGAAATTTATATATCGGATTACCTCTGGAGGAGCAAATCATGGCGTGATCGAATCATTTTCTGGTCGAAACAGCTACTGGTTTGCTTCTATTTTATTCAGAAGATTTATTCGGAACAACGCAGCAATCATGTATGATCCAAAAAATAATTGTTTCGGAACAAGAATTGGAGGGAAAGTATACGATGTGACTGGAGATGTCACGGAAAATCACAAATGGATTTCATGGGTAGAATACTCAAATAAGAAGTCCAAAGATCAAGTCACGAAAGAAGATATTATGTTTTAAACCGTAATGATATTACTGCTTTGCAGTGCTTCTTGCCGTCGGCGGAAGTGACAACTTGATGAGGAAAATAACCGTCACCAAGCAGCTGGAAGACGCGGCAGCACGAGATGCTGAGCACGCCGTAAACCCAGAAATAATTTCAGGATATACATAACCCACTGATAATCAATACCTCCATAAGAGGAGGAACCTGAAGATCAAAGATCTACTGGGCTTGATTACACGGGCTACCGTACTTTAGATTACAGTTTAAACAGGAAAGGAAGTGTTATGAAATGGCGGAAAAATACCTGATTGTAATGACAACTGTATTAGTTGCGACTCAGATAATTAGAGTTACGCAAAATACAATACAGCTTGTGAGGCAGAACAAGATGATTAAGAAAGAAACTGATCGACTCGGAGATGTCACAGATGAAGACATGGCTATGCACAGGGAATTTTATAAGCTTGGATGTGAATATCTGAGTAAGTTGAAAGAGGATAGATAGGATGAGCAAAGATAATACATGTATTTTCTGCAATGAAGTGATACCTGAAGGAATGATGGTCTGCCCTGTATGCGAGGAGGCTTTAAGAAATATTCCGGCTGGAAGATATACAGAGGAATCTTTCCTTAAAAGATTGAAGAAAGAAGCAAGAAAATTGTTTCGGATAGCATGAGAAATCGCCCGGTTGAGATAACATATCACGGCTGTGAGTAGCGGTCGGGTTCCAAGGTGGATATATAAACAAGTATGTTGTGGTTGGCATATATTTGTTTATATATTTGGGCGTAAAAGAAATAGAGGTTAGGTGGAAGTTGCACCATCGAAGCGAAACGATGAGCTTTTCAGCGATGCGTAAGGCGTAGCCTCAACGGACGGAGCGATTATTCCTTTTCTGGCTTCGTAAATACCTTGGTAGACTGAGACGGGAAACACTAACACCCCTGCTCCTATAAGTATACTGAAAAGACTATCGGTAATGCACTTGAGGCATTATTGTGGTTGCAATATCGTCATGCGTAAAGGCAATGAGTGAGGTCTGGAGTGGAGTTACTTATGCAACCAACTAAGAAATATATGAGAGGTGAAAACATGAGAGTTTTACTGTTATTAAGAGGAAGCGCAGGATGTGGGAAATCCACATGGATTGAGCAGAACGGATTAAAACAGTATGCATTATCAGCAGATAATATTAGAATGATGTGCTCAAGTCCGCAGATGATGCCGGACGGAACACACGCAATCAGTCAGGCAAATGACAATATTGTGTGGAAAACACTGTTCAATATCTTGGAGACAAGAATGAAGAATGGCGAGTTTACTGTGATTGATGCTACTAACTCTAAAACATCTGAAATGAATAGATATAAGAAGATGTGCGATGAGTACAGATACCGAATCTACTGCGTTGATATGACGACTGTTCCAATCGAGGTAACAAAGGAAAGAAATCGAGGACGACAGGAACTGAAAAGAGTGCCGGAAGAAGTAATCGATAAGATGTATGCAAGGTTCGAGACACAGAAAATTCCGTCAGGCATTAAGGTTATTCAGCCAGATGAGTTAAACGCTGTGTTTATGAAGAAATTCAATCTGGATCAGTACAAACGTATCCATCATATTGGAGATATTCATGGATGTAATACAGCATTGAATACATATTTTGAAGCGAATGGCGGTTTTAAAGATGATGAATTCTACATCTTCTGTGGTGATTACACAGATCGAGGAATTGAAAACGCTGATGTCTTGAAGTTCTTGCTTTCAACATATGATAAGCCGAATGTGCTGCTTCTTGAGGGTAATCATGAGCGGTGGTTATGGGACTGGGCGCATGATAAAGTGACGGCATCTAAAGAGTTTGAATTCCATACAAAAGCAGAAATCGAAGCAGCCGGTATTGATAAGAAGTCAATCAGGAAGCTTTACAGACGGATGGGTCAGTGCGCTTATTACGAATTCAGAGGTAAGACAGTCCTTGCCACACATGCTGGGTTAAGTATGATTCCAGATAATCTCACAATGGTATCTACCAGTCAGATGATTAAGGGTGTTGGAAGATACAACGATGCTGAGCAGGTAGATGCAACATTCGAGGATAAGATGGATGAAAATTGTTATCAGATTCATGGTCATAGAAATACAAAAGGACTTCCGGTAAAAGTCAACAATCATGCCTTCAATCTTGAAGGAAGAGTTGAGTTTGGTGGAAGCCTGAGAGCTGTTATCCTCGATAACGACGGTACTTTCAATACGGTAGAGGTAAAGAATACAGTATTTAGAGAACCGGAAGAGGTGTCTGCTGGTGCGGATTCCGTCGGAGAGTGGATTCTTGAGCTTAGAAGAAATAAGTACATCAAGGAAAAGCAGTATGGAGATATCTCATCATTTAACTTCACCAAAACAGCGTTTTATGACAAAATCTGGGACGAGCAGACAACAAAGGCAAGAGGATTATACATCAATATTCCGAAACAGAAGATTGTTGCCAGAGCTTATGATAAGTTCTTTAACATCAATGAAAGACCAGAGACAGAATTAGACAAGCTGCAGGATAAGTTGGCATTCCCGGTAAGGGCATACGTCAAAGAGAATGGATATCTTGGAATCGTATCCAATAATCCAGAAACAGGAAAGCTGTTTGTGACTACTAAATCAAACCCGGAAGGGTCATATGCTGAATGGTTTGCTGAAGCACTTCATACACAGCTTGGTGACGATACTCTTGATAAGATCAATGCTTATTGTAAAGAGCACGATGTATCATTTGTATTTGAAAATGTAGACATGGAAAGAGACCCTCATATCATTAAGTATCCGGGAAGCAGAGTATTTCTGCTGGATATAGTATCGAATGATATGAAATTCCAGAAGCTTAGTTTTGAGGAGATGTGTACTGTTGCCGAATCTCTCAAAATTCCTCATAAAGAATTAGGATACGAGATTGAAACATGGCAGGATTTCTTTGATTGGTACAACAGGGTAATGGATGAAGATTACAAGTACGGCGGAAGACGCATCGAAGGATTCGTTATTGAAGATTCAAACGGGTACATGGTTAAGCTGAAACTGGCGTACTACAATTTCTGGAAATTCATGAGATCAATTTCGCATGAAGCCATTAAGAAAGGATATATTGACCCGAAAAGAACAGCGGCATTGGTAACACCTCTTGCAAATCAGTTCTACGCATGGGTTAAAACACTTCATGATGTAGAGGATTTAGATAGTGTTCCGAGAAATATCTGCACATTGCGAGATATGTTTTACGAATCAGACTCCGGTAAGAAATTCAAAGACGAATAGGAGATGATGCCATGACAACTCTGATTGTTGGAATAGTGTGTTTCTGCGCTGGACTTATGTCCGGCGTGGTAACAATGTGTCTTGTGAGTATTGACAGAGTAAACAAGATGCAGAAAGGCGATACATATGAATGAAATTATGACAAGCGCAGGAAGAATGTCGAAAGCAGATGCGGCAAGAATGAGATTTGCAAAGCATTATGAGATTATGCGTAAATATCATACACAGGTTAATCGAATTAAGAACGGGAATATTGCGAAGAACAATAAAACCGGAAGAACAGGAGTGTGGCTTGATCCAAAGAGAAATATATACCAGGCATACATTACTGTTAATTATAAGAAAATGCATTTAGGATGTTTTGACAACTATGCGGAAGCGGTAGAGGCAAGAATCGAAGCGGAGCATAAGTATTATGATCCGTTGATTGCCGCTATTGAAGAAGAATTCAGTTAAGGAGGATTCATATGGATATTGAAGAAATGATGATAGATTATATTATGAATCATGCATCCAATGAAGAAATACAGGAGTTCTTCGGTTATGCAGATTATGGAATTCTTTCAGTTGATGCGTGCAGGGATAACTTATCACAGATGCCTGATGAAGAATTCGATATGTTTGTAAAGAAATTCAATATCCCACATGACGGGTAAAATTATAAAAGGAGGACGCTATGAATTTAAAAGAAGCATTTAGATACCAGAATTTTCTTGACAGAGTATTTGGTGCCGCTGCAATAAGTATTCAGGTTAGAGACCATTGCCTTACTCAGACAAGAGAGCATCTTTGTAACAAGGTAAATCCAGACGCTGATGATTTTAGAGAAGAAGTTAAGACGGAGGAAGAATTCTTCCAGAACGACGATGTGATCCGGGCTATGAGATTTCTCATTGGAGAGAAAGAGAAGCTCAGCATTGCAATCAATAAGGCTAAGAGAAGCATTGATTTGGATATTGATGCAGCGACAGCTGTTAATAAATATAGACAGAAGCTCAATGGTTCCATTGCAATGATGATGAGATTCAAGCCATGTAATCGTATCGAAACAGAGATTGGTCACAAATTTAATGTCGCAGGAGATCCAGTGGATTATAAATACGATGTGAAAGTGACAAGTGAAGAGGCGTATGACAGAGATTCTGCCAAGAAAACAATGAAGGAAATTATCTCTGAAGCTGATAAGATTTCATCAGAAATTGATGCGGCAAAAGTTAATACTGAGGTAGAGTATACACCTGTGTTCGATGTGAATGATTCATTCGAGGATGTAATGAATACATTCCTGAGTATGCAGGAAGTAACAGAGTAGGGAGCTATCGGCTCTCTGATTTGGACAGTAATTTAGGAGAGTGTAATATCAGTGTCTGACAGTACATAACTGTTGGCTTTCAGCGATGAAGGTCAAATCTTATAACAGATGATTATTTGAATCATTGATTATAAATCTAAAAGAAGAATATTAAATTTTCTAGCGAAAATTATCAAGTTCGACAAGCACTTCGCAAAGCATTCTTCATCATAACACGATAGCTCCATATCCATATAACACAAAAATTATAGCGTACATAAAATGATAATATGTCAATCACAACAAACGCTACTTCTTCCTCAAATGATATTTGGGTTTTAATGACACATATGGTAAGTGTAAAATTGGTGAAAACATACATTGACGCTGGTCATAATAGTCGTGATCGGCGACGATAAAGGTGCAACTAAGTTGCGTGACGCATTTGCGTTTTCTGATATTTATATTTGAATAAGTTGCTGTTCAAATCAGGGAGCCGATATTAAATAGGAGGTTTTGATATGCTAGAGGCATGTTTTGGAGTCGTAGTTGCGGCTGTAGTGACGGCATCTCTGGTTGCTGTTGTAATGGCAATAGCAGATCATCCAGAGTTTAAATGCCAGTATGGAAACTGCGATGATTGTCCGTTCCCTAGATGTAGAAAGGAGATGGTCAATAATGGGCGTATACATAACAGGAGATTGCCACGGAGAGTGGATAAAACTAAGGCAATTTAGCATTCTCCGTGAATTAACCGAGGACGATTTCATCATAGTTTGCGGTGACTTCGGAATCTGGAATGATACAAACGGATACGAGACACGAGGGTTAGATAGACTTGCAGAAATCAAACCTACTGTTGTATTTGTCTCCGGCAACCATGAGAATTTTGATAGGCTGTACAGCGATGAGTTTGAGACGGTTGATTTTCATGGTGGTAAAGCTCAGAGAATTCGAGACAATGTATACCATTTGTTACGAGGATATGTATTTGAATTCTGTGGAAAGAAATTTTTCGCGTTTGGAGGAGCAAGCAGTCACGATGTAGATGATGGCATTCTTGATCCAGATGATTACGCAACATGGGATGACTTTGTGAAGGTTGCAAATGAATGGGATAGACAGAGAAAGATGTTCCGTGTAAAAGGGTTATCATGGTGGGAAAGAGAACTTCCGACAGAGGAAGAAATGAATTTCGGTAAAGAAACACTGAAAGAAAACGATAATAAGGTTGATTACATTATATCACATTGCTGTCCACAACAAATCGCAGCTATGTTTTCTCATGGAATGTACAAGCACGATGTGCTGACAAATTACTTTGATGAGATCATGGAGAGCACAGAGTTTACCAGATGGTACTTTGGACATTACCACGATGACAGACTTATCATGGGTAAATTTGTAATGCTGTATGACAGTTTTGAGAGAGTGGTGTGATATGGAAGTTAAAATCAGTAGTGGAAATTCAAAGCTCGGAAAGATACCGAGTGTATCACTTCCTGCCGGGGAGACATGCAGAAGCGATTGTGGGTGCAGCAGGAAGTGTTATGCAAAGAAACTTGAAAGACTTAGAAAGACAGTGAGAGAAGCGTATCAACACAACTATGATTTATTAAAAAACAAACCAGATATATATTGGAGAGAGGTCGAGGCGTCAATTATGATGTCTCGATTTTTTAGATTTCACGTATCCGGCGATATACCGGATGAAGATTATTTAATACATATGCTTGAAATTGCACAGAGGAATCCTCATTGTGAGATTCTGTGCTTTACAAAGAAGTTTGAAATAGTAAATAAAATACTACTTTCATATCCAGTGCCGAGCAATTTGCATCTGATTTTAAGCGGATGGACTGGCTTAGAAATGCAAAATCTATTCAATCTTCCGGAGGCTCATGTGAGGTATCGTGATGGTACTACGACCGCAAGAGAGGATGCTAGAGAATGTGCTGGTAATTGTACAGAATGTGCGATTACAGACGGAGGATGTTGGTCTTTAAAGTCCGGAGAGCAGGTTGTTTTTAATGAACATTAGGAGGTGAGGTTATGTTAAATCGTGAAAAACGAAGGAAGTTTGCTAAAGAAGCTAAAGCAAAAGGTATCCCAAAAGAGTATATTGATGCCTATTTGACAATGCTTGCAAGCAAAAGCGATGGTGACTTAATCGAAGACGGTATGAAAGTCATGGTCAATGTAGAGCGTGTGAAGCATGGTAAGAATTACGAGTCCATGCACGATAGATACAAAGAATTCATCAATCAGTGCGATGGACAAGTCTTTACAGCGCATGTTGAAGACAATGGTCTGATTAGCCTGAAAGAGAGTCCGGAATGGTTGTTCTGGGAGGGAGACTTGATTAAGTGCAAAGAAGGTGATTCTGATGGATGCAGTTGATAGGCTTAAAAAAGAATTGTGTGAATTTGCGCAAAAAAAGTTAGGGGCAAAATATGTTGATTGTATGTCTCTGATGACTATCGTGGACAAGTATAATCGCTGCGCCGGATCGGTCGAAGGAAATATGATTGACTGTATTACAATCCATAATCGGCTCCTTGCAATAAGATATCCAGCTGGAGAGTATACACTGGATTATATGGATAGGCTTTTAAAAAATGTGTCTGATACTGTTAGAGATAACACAACGAGAGTAGTTTGTGTGCCAGATGATATTGCAATACAAAGCATGACACAAACAGAATTCGGAAAATTTATACATGAATTACTTAGAATATATCAGGAAAATCCGGACTATCCAGACTACATAGATGCAGCTGGATGGAGATGGATGGGTTATGATTATGCAGATCATATGTATGGTTTAAGACATATGATGGATCATTCAGCAGCAGGGTTGGAAAATCAGTTTTTGAGACAGAGATTCCAACACGAAACATAGCGAGCTTGCAGCAATGCAACTCGCTATTTATATATACAAAACAAACGAAAGGAGTAAAGAAATGAATGGATTAAGTAGTAGTGAGGTTCTGCGAAGCAGGGAAATGCATGGCAGTAATAAACTTCCAGAACCGAAGATGAAGAAGTGGTATGACTTTGCAAAAGAGGCATTGAGTGAAAAAATCACAATGATTTTGATTGCCATTGCTGTTCTGCAGTTATTCCTCGGATTCATGGGAGTGATGGAACTTTCTGATCCAATCATGATTCTTGTGGTACTTGCAATCGTGACAGTGATTGCTGTAAAGACTGGACTTGGTGTTCAGAAGTCAGCAGCAGAGTTGCGAGCAAAGACGTCGGTCAGGTACTGCGATGTAATTCGTGATGGGAAGGTTCAGACAATCAACAAGGATGAGTTGGTTGTTGGAGATTTAGTATGTATAGGTATGGGACAGGAGATTTTCGCTGATGGTTATATTGTAGATGGAAAAATCTCAGTGAATAATGCAGCAATCAATGGAGAGACAAAAGAGTGTAAGAAGACACCGATTCAAGGATACATACACGCAAAAACTACATCAACATCTGCATACACAAACCCGAATTGCTTGTTTGCAGGAACTACGGTTATGTCAGGCGAGGGCAAGATGATTGTCACAGATGTAGGCGTAAATACAGTCAACGGGGATACGATGGTTAAGATGCAGACATTGGAATCTCCGAAAACAGCTCTTGATATCGCACTCGATAATTTAAGTGACTTTATTTCAAAATGGGGAACCGTCGCAGCTGTGGTAACATTTGCAGTTTTGACAATGACAGGCATCATGAGTGTTGGGTTCAGCAACTATTTCGGAGGAAATATTTTAGATGTGATCCAGAAAATCGCACAGAATTTCTCTGTCGCATTAACAATTATTGTAGCAGCAGTTCCGGAGGGGCTTCCACTGATTGTAAAGCTCGTAACAAAGCAAAATGTTCGGACGATGGAGACGTTCAATATTCTGGCGAAGAATCCAGGCAAAATTCCAGAGCTTGCTTATGTGGATATTATTTGTACGGATAAGACTGGTACGCTTACAACCGGAGTCATGACCCCAAAGAAAATCATCGATGCATTTGTAGATGAAGTTGATGAATCGTCTGAATTATGGAAAGCTATGGTCAATAATATCTGTATCAATAATAGCGCAGTATTCGACGGCAACGGAGAAATTACTGGAGGCAATTCCATTGACCGTGCGGTATTAACTCTGACGGATTCTGAAGAGTATGGAAAAATCGTGAATGACTTACAGGTCAAAGCGAAACAGGTCTTCAATAGTTCTAATAAATATTCCGCAGTAAGTTGTTCAAACGAAGTTACCTATTATAAAGGTGCTCCAGAAAAACTCATTGAGCATTGCACGACAGCTCTTGGAGATGGGATTCAGACGTTTACAGACATTGATAAAATCAGACTTCTTGAGAACATTAAGGAAATGACAACGAAGTCAATGAGATGTATTGCTCTTACACAGTCGGCAGGAGAACTTGTTGAGAATGAACTTCCAAATAACATGACATTATTAGGAATTATCGGAGTTGTAGATCCGGTGAGAGAGGAAGTTCCAAATGCAGTGGCAATGGCTCATAAAGCAGGTATTCAGGTAATCGAGATTACCGGAGATTGTCTTGAGACAGCGAAAGCTGTTGCAGAAGAGTGCGGAATTTATATGGCTGGAGATCTGGCTATTACAAACGATGACTTTGAAGCGATGTCTGATGACGAAGTAAAAAGTATCATTCCAAAACTGAGAGTTATTTCAAGATGTTCACCTAATACAAAACTGAGACTGGTAACTCTTGCTCAGGAAATTGGAAAGTCTGTTGCGATGACCGGAGACGGTGTGAATGATTCACCGGCATTAAAAAGAGCAGATGTAGGATTCGGTATGCAGGGCGGGTCTGATGTAGCAAAAGAGGCATCTGATATTGTTTTGACTGATGATAACTTTGCAAGTGTTGTAAAAGCTGTGGAACTTGGAAGAACATTCATGCACAACATCATGATGTTTCTTGAGTTCCAGTTACCAATCAACATCGCATTGCTTATCTTGAGTGTGATTTATCCTATGGTTGCAACCGGTGCTCTGCTGGCTTCGGTACAAATTCTGATTGTGAATATCATTATGGATTCACTTAACTCGCTGTCTTTTGGAGGTGAGCCGCCGAAGGAAGAATATATGTCTGAGCGACCTATTAAAAAGGGTTCTGGATTATTTATTCGAGGAGCTAAGAAACGTATAGCAATCAGTACAGCTGCGTTTATCGCCTTATACGGAATCATCACATTCAGTCCAGTATCAAATATGTTCGCAACTGATGCGGAGGCTATGACGGCGAGATTTGCGCTCTTATGTTTCATGGCTGTATTCAACGGATTCAATATTCGCACAGAACATATGAATCTGTTTAAAGGCATCGGAAAGAATAAGCTGTTTTCATACATTGCAGTTGGAATCTGTGCGATGACAGTAATTCTGTGTGATTTCGCAGGAGCGTTGATTAAGGCAACGGCGCTTGACTTAAATCATTGGCTTGTAATTATCGCACTTGCATTTATGGTTATCCCGGTCGATCTTGTAAGAAAGGCTGTAGATAATAGAAAATAAGGAGGTTTATAACATGTCAATTAGTTTAGTGAAAGGTCAGAAGATTGATCTGACAAAAGGAAATGCTGGACTGAAGAGGGTTGTGTTTGCTCTTGGCTGGGACATAAACAGATATGATGGAGACGAAGAATTCGATCTTGATGTATCGGCGTTCTTCACCGATGATTCTGGTAAGGTAACAGGAGAGCAGGATTTCGTATTCTACGGACAGCCACAGCATCCGAGCGGAGCACTTACATACTCAGGAGATAACAGAACAGGAGAAGGAAGCGGCGATGATGAAACCATGACGGTCGAGTTAGAAAAGATTCCGGCAAATATCTCCAAAATCAGTTTTGCTGCAACAATTTATGATGCAGAAAATAGACTGCAGAACTTCGGTATGGTTGATAATTCATACATCCGTGCATACGACGCAGATACAAATGAGGAACTTTTCAGATACGATTTGAATGAGGATTTCTCACTGGAAACAGGCGTAGTCGCTGGAGAACTGTATCGAAGAAATGGAGAGTGGAAGTTCAATGCTGTTGGATCTGGATTTGCCGGAGGATTAGCAGCGGTTGGTAGAAATTTTGGACTGAATTTATAAGAAAGAAGGGTTGGCATATGTCAGTAAGTTTAGTAAAGGGACAGAAAATCAATCTGTCAAAGGAAGTAGAAGGTCTTAAAAAGGTGATTGCAGGTCTCGGATGGGATGCAGCAAAGCAGGGATTGTTCGGTCATAAGCCAAACATTGATTGTGATGCGTCAGCAATTATCTTAGGTAAAGACAATAAATACAAGGGTGTCGTATATTACGGAGATAGATCAGCTGAGGATGGATGCGTATATCATCATGGAGACAACCTTACTGGAGACGGAGATGGCGATGATGAACAGATTACAGTAAATCTTGAGAAGATGCCAGCTGATGTTGAAAAGATTGTATTCGTTGTTAATATCTATGCTTGTACATCCAGAAAGCAGGATTTCGGTCTGGTTCAGAACGCATTCATCAGACTTGTAGATGATGCAAGTGGAAAGGAAATTTGCAAATATAATCTCTCTGAAAATTACGCAGGAAAAACCGCTATGGTATTTGCAGAAGTATATAAGAAAGACGGAGAGTGGAAGTTCAATGCGATCGGGCAGGGAACAAACGACACAAGTATCAGCGAGCTGGTAAACAGATATAAATAAGGAGGATTCACATGTCAGTATCATTAAGCAAAGGACAGAGGGTAGACCTTACAAAAGGTCGCCCTTCTTTAAAGAATATCTTCGTAGGTCTTGGATGGGACATCAACCACTACGATGGAGAATCTGATTTTGACTTAGACGCTTCTGTGTTTATGACAAAGGAAAATGGTAAAGTCGGATCGGATGGAGATTTTGTATTCTACGGAAATCTGGCACACAATTCAAAGAGCGTAGTTCACATGGGGGACAATCGAACAGGTGAAGGGGAGGGAGATGATGAGGTAATCAACATCAAACTTGATAAGGTTCCTGATGATTACGAATCAATCGCTGTGACTGTAACAATTTACGATGCAGAAAGCAGACTTCAGAATTTTGGAATGGTAGAAAATGCATATGTAAGAGTTGTTGACGCGGACACAGGAGAAGAACTGATGAGATTTGACCTGAGCGAAGACTTCTCTACCGAAACAGCAATCGTTGTTGCAGAAATTTACCGACACAATGGTGAATGGAAATTTAAAGCAGTTGGTAGCGGATACAACGGAGGTCTTGCGGCTCTTTGCAGACAGTATGGAATCGACCCAGAATAGGAGGACATCATGACGAACTTTATGTTTATTGTGATTGTAGTAATTGTGCTCGCAGTGATTATACTCTTTGGAACTGTCTTTGGAAAACAGCTTCGCGTGAAAATGAAAGGCAGAACTGACGAGGTAATGCGCCAGGACGCACAGACTCCAGAAGGAGCAAGGGATTACTACAACGCAGCAATCAGAGAAAAAGAAGATTTTTATAATAGAGCTTCTGCGAGTTTTGCTGAAATTTCTGGGAAGCGAGCAGCGACCGAAAACGATTTGCATAATTCCAGGAAAGAAATTATGAAAGTCACGAATGAAATGAATAAGTGCATTGATGCTAATCGGGAAGATGAGGCTTTACAGTACGCAAGAAAGAAATCAACACTTGAAAATAAAATCAATGTGCTGAAAGATACCGTTGCGGAGATGAAGGAAGCAGAGGATCATCAAAAAGAGATTGTAAAACAGGCTGAAGAAGAGTTACAGAAGCTTAAAGACGAAAAGGAGCAGGTAATCTTCCAGATGGAAGCTGACAGCCAGATTATCGAGCTTCATCAGAGTATGGATGCACTTAACACGAACAACGAAAGCGAAAGAATGCTTGAAAGAGTTCGTGAAGGAGCTAAAAAGACAAGGGAGCGTGCAGAGGGAAGCCGGATTGCATATGATTCAAGTGCTCAGGCAGCAGATCGAAGGCTTGAAGCATCCGAAAGAGAGCGAAATGCAAGAGAGATTCTCGAAGAGGCAAAGAGGCAGCGAGGAAAGTAATTCAGGTGATAATTTGTTCAGAGTAATAATTGCAGGTAGCCGATCATTTGCGAACTATGAAATGTTAAAAGCAAATATGAATCGTCTGCTGCAGAATATCAGTGATGAAATATCCATAGTATGCGGAACCGCAAGAGGAGCAGACAGGCTGGGAGAGAAGTATGCAAAAGAAATGGGTTTCCATGTTGCATACTTCCCGGCAGACTGGGAACGGTATGGCAAGCAGCTGGATATATAAGAAATAAAGAAATGGCTCAAAACGCTGATGCTTTGGTAGCGTTTTGGGACGGAGAAAGTAGAGGAACAAAATCAATGATAGACCTGGCTAAAGAGTATGATCTCGCTGTCAGGGTTTTAAAATTCTGACGGAGGTATTATCGATATGGACGAAGATGAGTTCGACTATTGCTATGAGTGTGGAGGCTACGGAGATGATTACTCAGTAGACGAGCACGGCGAACTTGTATGTAATTGTGATACATGTCCGATGAATCCATTCAAAGGTGACTGGGATGATTAACGATAGTGAGATAGAATGATTTTAATATGAGGAGTTAAAGATGCAGAAAGACAAAATTATCTATACGGTTAAGCACAGAAAAGCATTCAGAAGAGTAGAGAAAGAACTACTTGGACATAACACCTTGAGAGGAATCCTTCATGATTTGGATAAGGTGTTTCTGTATATGATTTTTGATTATAAATCAGTGCATAACTGGCATAGGAATCATTCCAGACATCATTCTATTAAGGCAAAGACACATAGTGATTTTGTCCAGATGGTAGTGGACTGGGAATGTGCTAGGTATACAAAGCCGGACAAGCTTTTGAATGCAAGGGACACACTTGATAAGTTCTATCCTGAATTAAAAGACGAGGTTTTACCTGTCATTCAGGAACTTGGTTTATAAAATTGATGTTTGGTAGGGAGATTTCAGATTCTCCCTACTGATTTTCTACAGCTGGTAATATCTTGTTGCTGTGGCAGTTATTACAAAAGACTTGCTCGGTTATCATTTATTCAATACATGAGCACAGATATTGTATTGATAACGAGCAACACCACTAAGTCTTGGGTAGTCTTTATGTGGTTTATAAGGGGCTGTAAAGGTTTCGACAGGGGTATGAAAGTTATGAATTCGCTAGAGTGATGACTTAATCATCAACCATTAAATACAAACGCAAACAGACAGATGTTAGCAGTAGCCTAAGTTGCTACACCAAAATGTATTGAGATATTGCTGGTAGATACTGAGGTTCAAGAACAAGCATAATTTGTATACGGTTCTCTGTAAATGAATACCTGTATTGGTTGAGATAGTTAAGAACAGAGTGGTGGATAGAAATCAGTACATGATTCCAAAACAGCGTAAAGATTCATAGTGAGTAATATTTTTGGACAGGGGTTCGATTCCCCTCAGCTCCATTTACTTCAGTGATTACAGTTACATGGGAAGGAGAAATTAAATGAGACAGGGAAATATCATGGTAACATTTGAAATTCCGTGTGCGTATGATAAACCGGATTTGAATGGAACAATTTATACAAAAGACGCTTTGGAGAAAGCATATAAAGATGTGAAAAATGTACCGATAGGAATATATGATGATGCAGAAAATTTTGTTCCAATCGGAGTAGCGCAAGATGTTGAACTTGTTGAAGACAATGGGTCGCTTCGCATTAAAGGCGTCGGCATAATCTTTCATGGAGGAACGAATGAGTCAGTAGAAATGACATCCGGCATAGTAACAGGATTAAATATATCTGCAATCGGGTTTACAACAGAGTGATACTGACATAAACATAATGTGGTGGCGGAATAGGTAGACGCTAATGACAGATAGGCTCCCCTAACGGTTCGATTCCGTCGGTATCTTAGACAGCGAAATAGCTGACGATACTGGGTCTGATTTGGTAGAAGGGAGTGAGGGGCTATGTGTGGTGCGAATCCACACCCACTTTATTATAAAGAAGAGGAGATGACTATCATGTGTCAAGTAATGTTAAATTCTATTGACAAAGTTAAGGAGTTCGTAAATAAAACATCCAGAGTAAACGGCGATGTGTTCCTGCAATCTGGAAGATATATCATTGATGCTAAATCGATTATGGGGATTTTTAGCTTAGACCTGACAAAGCCGTTGGGTTTAAGCTTTGAGAAATGCTCTGATGAAGAAGTTCAGAATTATATGAGTAGCATCTATGAATTCATTATGGAGGAGTAAGATGGATTTACAAACAATTAAAAATATGGTCTCGTCGGAGGAATACAATTTCCTTAGAAATAACGATCACCTCGGAGACAGAATCATCCTTATCGGACTTGGAGGAAGTCATGCATATGGAACAAATAACGAGACATCTGACCTTGATGTAAGAGGACTGATTTAAAGGAGGTGTAAGCTTTGGGTGAAATTGTAAATATTGCAGATGCTAAAAATAAGGTAATTGATTTACAGGCACTACAGAGAAGTAAGGTTAAGTCTGCGGCTGGTTTAATTGCTCCTGCGAAAGAGGAAACCCATTGCGAATTAGCACCGGAACATGCTGCAGAGCCAATTAAAAGTCTGGATGATATCTATGCAATTTCTGAATTTCTCATTTCTAATAAAAGATACAGAGATAATATGCTATTCATAGTCGGCATCAACTTTGGACTTCGAGTCAGCGATTTAAGGATGCTGAGATTCTCAAATCTTATCAATGATAATTTCACATTTCGTGATAACTTCCCAGTATTTGAAAAGAAAACAAGGAATACAAGGAAAAGAAAAAAGAATAGATATATCACAATCAATACCGCCGTTATAGAGGCGGTAACTTTATATCTTGAGAATACGCCAGGTGTTACATTGAGTGATTATCTATTTCGTAGCGAATCCAATAGGGGAAAATCCACGAACCAGCCATTATCAAAACAGTCCATAGACCGGATTTTAAAAGGAATTGCGGTCGATTTACACTTGAACATAAGAATTGCTACACATAGTTTGCGGAAAACATTCTGCTATCACCAGATGGTAATGTCGAACAATGATAGCAGAAAGCTTTTGCTTCTGCAGAAGATGCTGAATCATTCTTCACCCGCACAGACGCTGGATTACATCGGAATCACTTCCGAGGAAATCGAGGCTGCGTATAAGGAATTGAATCTTGGAGGTAGAACAAGGAACTATTTGATGGATAGCAACATAGTAGAAGTCGAGAATTCAGCAGGGTAGGTGCGGCTATGGACAATTTATATACAGAGTATTACAAACAATATCCAGATAAATTTTTTGAGGAATTCTTTGGAATAAAATTAAGTCTGTGGCAAAAATTCATCATAAGGAGGTGGTTGAAATGTCACTAGATAAAGCAATCAAGCATGGAAAAGAAAAGAGAAAGCAATACACAGGAGCAAGAGCTGTAGATCCGTCTTGCAGAAATCATGGCAGTTGCGATTGGTGCAAAGAGAACAGATTACACGCTTCTAAAGTGCAGCAGGAAATTGCTGATGCAAAACTTGATGAATATGAGAAAGGAGACAGTGGATGAAAAAGTGGTTTTATGCCTTTATGCTGTCACTGATGGTTATATTTGGCATGATGGGATGCACGCCTACGGGCAGCGATATCGAGAATAATGGTGAGGAATCAGAGCCTACACCAGTACATATTACAATTCCAAAGCGGCGTCGAAATTTCACAGAAGATATAGATACCATATCTATTGTTGATGAATCCGGAGAGCTGTTATATGAGTGTAATACAGATAATGAAGTCTCAATTAAGTTAGACGATGGAGTTCTGATTGTAACAGTCCCGAAGATACATGATAGTTGCTTTGATGAAAATGGAGAATTAAGAGAAGGAGAATAAGATAAATGAATAGAATTTTGATCGTTGTAGATGTTCAGAACGATTTTATTGATGGTTCTTTAGGAAGCAATGAGGCGAAAGCGATTCTTCCAAAAGTAAAGGAAAAGATCGAGAGATATATCCGGCAGGGTGATGCGGTTGTGTTTACAAGAGATACTCACTTAGATGAGACATATTTTTCATCTGCAGAAGGGAAGAAGTTACCAATTAAACATTGCGTTAAGGGAACAGATGGGTGGCAGATTGGTCTGGAAACAATTCCTGGCACATATGAGGTTGTAGATAAAGATACTTTTGGATATTTTTCTTGGCAGCATATCTTAGATAAGTATGTATATGTTGAAGGTGATGGCACGAGAGTCATTGAGTTATGTGGGTTAGATACAGATATTTGTGTGATTACAAATGCATTGATTATTAAAACTCTGTATCCATATCCAGATGTGGAGGTTACGGTAGACGCTAGCTGCTGCGCAGGATCAAATCCGGAGAAACATGCAGCCGCATTAGAAGTAATGAAAAGCTGTCAGATAAATGTGATAGGAGAGTAAAGAATGATTATTTTAGATGGGACAGAAGTAAAGGTAGAGCATTTCCCAGATGGAACACAGAGAATTGTTCTTGAAAATCTCCCGAAGATGGAATGGAGAAATACACATGAGATTACTTGGAAATTCGAGACAGAAGAAGAACTTTCTACGTTAATCTATGTGACAAGACATCTGAGAAACATGCCATGTATACAGGAAATTTATCTTAATCTGTTATATCTGCCGAACGCCAGAATGGATCGTATACATAATCAAAGAGAGGTGTTCACACTTCGTGGATTTGCGGATGCAATTAACTGGTTACGGTTCGATGTTGTCAGAGTTCTTGATGTTCATAGTAATGTAGGAGCTGCACTACTGAACAATGTGCTGGTGTATACGCCTGAAAGATATATTAAGGAGGTTCCGAAACAGATTGGAGAAGATCCAATTATCTTATATTTCCCGGATGAGGGTGCGGCTAAAAGGTATTCAGGATTATTACAGGGAATGCCATATTGCTACGGAGAAAAGAAACGTGACTGGGATACTGGAAAAATTCTCGGATTGAATGTTAGAACAAATGGAATGGGTCTTGGTGGTCAGACAGTTCTGATGATCGATGACATCATTGCTTATGGAGGCTCTTTATATTACAGCGCGAAAGAGCTGAAGCGTATCGGAGCTAAAACAATTTATGCATATGCTACGCATACAGAAAATTCAATTCTCGACAGAGAGAAAGGGACGTTAATAAAATCTCTCGAAGATAATACAGTTAAGAGATTATACACAACAGGAAGTTTATTTGCTGGAGAGCATGAGAAGATAACGGTTTTGGAGGTATAGAAATGAATGATGTAATGGCTTTATTATTATCTGATACATACAAACAGTGTCACGACAGAATGTATCCAAAAGGATTGAAGAAGCTCGTGTCATATTGGGTTCCTAGAAGATCTATGTTGAAGCATCAGGATAAAATGGTATTCTTTGGTCTTCAGGCATTTATCAAAGAGTATCTTATCGGATATTTCAATGATAATTTCTTTGGTAAGACGGAAGAAGATGTGGTAAGTCAGTATAAAGAAACAATGAATATTCAAATCGGCGATGGTAATTATGATATTGATAAAATTGTGCAACTGCACAGATTGGGATATTTACCATTAGAAATCAGAGCGCTTCCAGAAGGAACGATGGTTACAATGGGAATTCCATGTATTGAAATCACAAATACACATGAGAACTTTGCATGGCTTGTTCAGTGGATTGAATGTATTTTACAGGTAGAACTTTGGAAACCATGCTGTCATGCAACGATTGGTAATATGTATCGAAATATTGCTGACCACTGGTATGGTAAGACAACAGACGGAATTAGTGGTAAACTTGCTTGCGCTGACTTTGGAATGCGAGGAATGTCCTGTATGGATGAGGCAGTAAGATGTTCGGCATCATGGCTATTATCATTCGATAAGACTTCTACGATTCCGGCAATTTCTTATATTGACAAATACTACAATGCAAATTGCAGAGAAGAAGGCATTGGCATTGGAGCTGTATCGACAGAGCATAGCGTTATGGGTGCAAACTTCTCTGTAGACGGAGATGAAATTACCTTTGTCAAAAGATTACTCACTGAATTATATCCAAATACATCATTTAGTATGGTATCCGACACCTACGATTACTGGAATATGATAAATAATATCCTTCCACAATGCAAGGAAGAAATTATGAATCATCATGGTAAGCTGCTAGTAAGACCAGATAGCGGAGATATTGTGGATATTTCGGTGAAAACTGTTGAAAAGTTATGGGAGATTTTTGGAGGAACCAAAAACAGTAAGGGGTATAAAGTGCTCGATCCACACATCGGTATTATCTATGGAGATGGATGCACATTATCAAATGTAGATACTATCTGGAGAGAGTTAGAAAAACGAGGGTTTGCAGCGAACAATATCGCATATGGTGTTGGTGCTTTCTGCTTTACTGCGATTGCAGAGGACGGGAAACTTATTGTAGTTACAAGAGATACATTCGGAATCGCGATGAAGGCAACATATGGCATCATCAATGGTGAAAAAGTGATGATTTATAAAGATCCAAAAACAGATACAAGTCACTTGAAGAAATCACACAAGGGATGCTGCAGAGTTTACGAGGAAGATGGACAGCTTAAATGTCAAGATCAGTTGATGGAAATGAGCGATGATAGTTTACTTACAACGGTATTCAAAGACGGAGCATTTGTCAGAGAAGGCTCATTCCTGGATATTAGAGAAAGGATGTATGGAGGAAAATAATATGGATTTTTATCTTCAGTCAAATAATTCATACAATAGATTAGAAGAAGAATTTAAAAAATACGGCAAGCTTATCTTCTGCGTGGATTTTGATGATACAATTTATGACTTTCATAAAAAGGGAAGAACGTATGAAAATGTTATCAGTCTTTTGCATAGATGGGAGAAGTATTCAGAGGTGATTATATTTACCGGTAATGGCGAAGACAAATACGAAATGATTGAACAATATCTCAAAGACAATAACATTAAATACAAAGGGGTTAATTGTGATTCTTCTGTCGCTTTTTCTGGTAGAAAAATATATGCAAATGCTTATATTGATGACAGAGGCGGATTGATCCAAATATACAATGAATTACTTACACTAATAGAAAAGATTGAGAATGGAGATGTTAAACATGAGTGAGTTTGATGCTAAAGAAGTAAAGAATGAAGTGGTTCAGTGGATCAGAAATTGGTTTAACGAAAACGGTAATGATTGCTGTGCTGTGGTTGGAATTTCTGGTGGGAAAGATTCAAGTGTAGTAGCTGCATTATGCGTAGAGGCTCTTGGTAAGGACAGAGTGTTCGGTGTGCTTATGCCAAATGGTGAGCAGGTTGACATTGACGCATCATACAAACTGGTTAATCATCTTGGAATTGAGTATTGTACAATCAATATTCATAGCGCAATTAGAGCATTAAAGCATGAAATTAAACCGCAGCTCGGAGACCACTGGTCTGTACAGACATCTGTAAATCTTCCGGCAAGAATTAGAATGGCAACACTCTATGCGGTTTCTCAGACGGTCGGAGGCAGAGTCGCAAATACATGTAATCTCTCAGAAGACTGGGTAGGATATGCAACCAGATATGGTGATGGAGCAGGTGATTTCAGTCCTCTGTCAAAATTGACAGTCACAGAAGTTAAGGCAATCGGTAGAGAGCTTAATCTTCCAACAGAACTTGTGGACAAAGTTCCTACAGATGGGCTGTGCGGTCATACAGATGAGGACAATCTTGGCTTTACATATGATGTTCTGGATAGATATATCAGAACTGGAGAGATTGATGACGAGCGTACAAAGGAAAGAATCGATTCTATGCATGAAAAGAACCTATTCAAACTCCAGTTAATGTCATCGTTTGAATATGCGGTCAATCCACAGACGGAAGTGCTGAATAACAAGCAGACAGGATATGATGTTGTATCTAAATATATCAAAAAATATTGGGAGTGTCATTGCACGGAAGATGTAATTGTGTCAATAGAAATTTCACGAGATGGAAAGAACTATGAACGTATAAACGAAGTCGCAAGCCCATACAATATGTACGATGTAGAATTTCTGAACGATTGGTGGGAAGGTGAAAGATATGTTCGAGTTAATGGAATACAGGGAATCTCAGGTATAAAATGTGAAAACATTTAAAAATTCAAAAGGAGGAACATTATGGATACATCAGCACTTGCAAAACGCATGAAGAAATATGAAGCAGTGTCAAAAAATGTGTTAATGAGAAGAACACCCGTAATCATCAGAGTTGATGGTCGGGCGTTTCACACATTTACAAAAGGTTTTCAAAAGCCATTTGACGAAGTTTTAATGTCTGCTATGCAGGATACAATGAAATATCTGTGTGAGAATATCCAAGGCTGTGTGCTTGGATATACACAATCAGATGAAATCACATTGGTTTTAACTGATTATAAGAGGCTTGAATCCGATGCATGGTTCGATTACAAAGTACAGAAAATGTGCAGTATTGTAGCTAGTATGGCAACACTTGAATTTAATCGCAAGATGAAGAGGTACGCTGTTAAGTATGCAAATAGTGGTTCAGGAGACGAAATCACGAAGCAGTTTGGAATTTATGCAAAATCGATTAACAAAGGTGCTATGTTTGATGCCAGAGTTTTTTAATATTCCAAAGGAAGAAGTAACGAACAATATCTACTGGAGACAGCTCGATGCGAGTAGAAATTCTATACAGATGCTTGGACAGGCTTACTTTAGTCACAAAGAATTACAGCACAAAACATGTAATCAGATTCAGGATATGTTGATGACGCAAAAGGAAATCAACTGGAACGATTTACCTTCCCATCAAAAGAGAGGAAGTTGCTGTGTTAAGAATCGTCGTATCGTGAGTGTTTCTGCAGACAGGACAGAAACATGCGAATTAAGAGATTCTAGTGAATCGGAGAATGCGTGGGTTATCGACAAAGAGATCCCAATATTCAAGGGAGAAGGAAGACTGTATATCGATGAGCTTATTTTATTGGAGGTATAGCAATGAAATGGTCAGAAGCAAAAGATAAGGCAAAAGAAAAAGTGTGGGCTTTCTTAGAGTTGCGACCAACAGGTAGAGTTTTAACGAAAGAACAGTATGATTACGCAATGTATTATGCTAAGCATACAGGAATTGATTGCAGCTATATAAGATCGTTTGAAGAAGAAAAAGGAAAATATCTGCGTCTCGGGAATTGGTTTGGCGGCGCATCATATTATTTCTTCTTTGGAGATCAACCAGAAGGAATTATTGAAACAGCCGTTACGAACGATTGGAACGTTATTGAAACATTCAAAGAATATTATGAGGATTTTTCTTATGGTAAATTAGGGAAAATTGAGTTTGATGAGTAGGTGATACATATGAAGTGCAAGAAATGTGAAGGAAAAGGAATGATTAGTCTTGGTGCCGGAATCAGAGGTATAACAAAATGTCCTGCATGTAATGGTACGGGAGAAGTTCCAGACAATGATACCACAAAGATAGCCATCATATTCGATAGATGGTTCATCGCACCGGATGAATTAAACAAATTCTGTAAAAGTATTGGATATGAAAATCCAGACTATCCAAACGACTTTGATTTGATGTTTGATCCACGAGTTGTTCAGTTTTGCCAGCAGAACTTGGCGAAACTATGGGGAGAACATGTATACAGAGGACGAGAAAGTTGCGATTTTAGATGTGGTTTTGGAGGCGCAGGCTATATTAGAACGATAGATACGTCTAAAACATGGAGATTGTCTTACAATCATGTGGATGCTCCTGTAATTGATTACGTGCAGGTTAGCACAAATAAATATGGATACCTTTCCGTATTATAAGGAGGAATTTATGATTTATTTAGATAACTCAGCAACGACTCCGATTCACCCGGATGTGCTTAATGCTATGATGCCATACTTAAAGGGTGGATATGGGAATGCCGGGGCTGTTTATAGGATTGGACGGGAATCTGCGAAAGCGATACAGAAAGCGAGAGAGCAGGTTGCTCAGTTATTTAATGCATCTCCGGAGCAGATTGTGTTTACGTCTGGAGGAAGTGAAGGAAACAATATGGTGTTTTCATATGGCATGAAATGTATGCTTGAAAAGGCAGGCAAAAAACATGTGGTAATTTCTCAGATTGAACACGATTCTGTGTACGAGTCTGCAACACATATGTTCGCATCGACAGGAAAAGCGAATATAAAAGACGACTTTTATACACACTTTATACATACAAAGCAGGACGGAACTATAGATGTTAAGCACTTAGAAGAACTACTTAACACAGATGAAAGCATTGGTCTCGTATCTGTGATGTATGTAAATAATGAAACAGGGGCTGTAAATCCAATCAACCATATCGGGGAAATGTGTAAAGAGCGTGGAATCTTATTTCATACCGATTGCGTACAAGCTGCCGGGTGTCATGCGATTGATACGAATTTAATAGGATGTGACTATGCTACAATTTCGGGTCATAAAATATATGCTCCAAAAGGAATCGGTGCGATATATGTCAGGGATAAGTCAATGGCGAGGTCACTGATATATGGTGGGTCAAACCAAGAGTTCGGTCTCCGTGGAGGTACTGAAAATGTCGCAAGTATCGTTGGCTTAGGAAAAGCTTGTGACATAATATGTTCAGACTTCGGTGCTCAAAGGGTCACGGTTTCTTTACTCAAGAGATTGTTTTATGAAAATGTAATATCCGGTCTTAAAGAGTATGGCATTGATGAAAGAGTACATGTGAATGGGGCTTCTGTAGGAGATGTTGGGAAGACATTGAATCTAAGAATAGAGGATATTGACAGTGAGACTCTGCTGCTTATGCTTGACGCAAAGGGCGTATGTATTTCGGCTGGCTCCGCCTGTCACAGTCATAAATCCGATCCAAGTCGGGTGTTGACATCTATGGGGCTTTCCGATGATGAGGCTAGGGATTCTGTGAGAATCTCATTTTCGTCAATGAATACTCCGGTTGAAGTTGAGGAAGCTGCTGAGATATTTTCAGCGTGTGTAAAGACATTGGCTGGATTGCAGCGCTAATGTTTTAATGATAAAATAGGAGGTGTGCTACATGGATACAATAGGACTTCAGGTTGATATGAGTTTTTTAAATCAGTCTGATAGACAATGGATTATGGATACAGCGGATGAACTGTGTCGTAATGATTCATGTGTAGACAAAGAACGTATTAGTCAGATGCTTTATAGCTATCTGGCTTTACGCAATATAACACAAGGAAGAAACGTAAAGGTAAAATATGAGCTGTTTAAACCATCAAAGAATATGGGATATATCAGTGTAGTTGGAAAGAAAATCGACTACTATGATAGTGAGCTTTTCAGAACTGTTGCAATGCTGGCAACAAATTTTGAGGCATATCCAAAAACAAATGGTACAGTTCAGCTCAACTTCACGTTTCACAAATTAAGAAAGAAGCGAGGAGATGATTGCAATGGGAAGAGTAATTAAATGTTTTGATGTGGTAAATATGGTTGTGGAAGAAGGAAGCAATCAGTTCAAACCATTATGGAAAGTCGATCAGGAAAAACTTGATATTTTGCATGAGTATTGTGATGCAATCGACGGGATTTTAAAAGAGTTTGATGGTGATTCTATTGATGTTGATATCGATGATATTAAGATGACAATCTGCATTACTGTTGAGTGCGAAGATTTGACCATCGAATCCAAAGAACATCAATTCCATCAGCTCGTGGAGAGAGCCATAGAGTTTGGATTTGAAAAGTCAAAAGAAAGAGAAGCGATGTGCGTGAAATTCGTGTTCCCAAGTGTATGGGATAAAGCGATGTAGGCGGAGGTATCTGCGTGAATAATAAAAGGCGAGAACTGTTAAAAAATGCAACAGGTCTGCTGGATCAGGCATCCGGGATGGTGCAGATGGCATTAGATTCAGAGCAGGATTGCTTGGATAATATGCCGGAAAATCTTCTTGATAGTGAGAGATGTCAGAAAATGGAAGATGCAATAGAGAGATTAGAGGAGGCTGTCGAACAAATAGATAACGCAAAAGATTGTATAGTCGAAGCCTCCGCATAGGAGGTATTATGTGGGGTATTGTGATCGTTTTAGTCGGTGGAATTTACTGGGGATATAAATATATTGATGAGAAGACAAACGTAGAGATTGCTCAGAAGAAAGAAAATGATGCGGAAGAAATCAATAAGAAGATAAATGCAACACATGAGGAAGAACTGTTTGTTAAATCATTGTTAAAAAACGAGGATACGAGATGGCAGACGTTGGACTCGATTTCTACGGAATTGGAAGATGTATATGGCGTTTGTTGGAAAAAGCTCTTCCAGGATGATGCAAAGTTTGAGTGGGAAATTTCTACGATATATGCATCATGGGGAAAAGCATATCATCTTCTTTTATCAAAAAAAGGCAAAATTCCAAGAATGTTTTCCAAGGCATATCCTCTTGCTGGAAGCGTAGAAAAAACTGATCAAACCATCCGAACATGCAAACACATAGAAAAGAATATCCAAACGTATTATCCGGAGATACGAATGATGTTTGTTCCTGGTCACAGTATTGCGAGTTCGCAGGAGAACGAGTATTACGATGATTTATGTCGTGGACAACTATATTGGGAGCACAATATCCCACCAAGAAATAAGAAATGGAATCCCAATATTAGACAACTCTGGTAATTTCTTCCAGCTGCCAAATATGCATTGACAGTCAATAAGATACATGATAAAATTACAATAAACCGAACGAATGTTCGTGTGACGACCGAACATTTCTCAATAAAAAAGTAGCTGTGAAACAACCACGAAACACAGCTACTTAACATCAGACCGCGCAAACAACCACTTTCACACGGCTTCTGAATCGGTAGTGGAGCGACATGAATCAGCCACTACGATCATGAATACATGCCCACTATAGAACACATATTCTGATTGTAGTATGCCACACCACTGCTAAAAAGTCAATGGAGGAATACTGCAAATGAATGGGAAAATCGGGAATAATCATAAAAAAGTTTCGATTGTTGAATTAAAAGATTACCTTTCAAAAGAAAGGTATAATAAGTATATTTTTTCAAGTAATTATCAGAGCAATATTAACAATTACACACTCAGATGTAGTATGATATTCGAGCAGCTTGATGTATTATTTAATCCGAATAAAATTTTCATACACAGTAGGTGCGATTCGCCAGATAAAGGGCAATATATAGTCATCGAAAAAGTGAAATATGCGTACATAGAAGAACTTGAGTATGGAATTTTAATGGAAATTGTATGCGGTAATATATCAAATGACATTGATAATCATACATATACAGTTGTTGCTGAGATTTTTAACAAGTAAATTATTTTTTTAGCTTGACATATTGGGGAGAGTATGCTATTCTTTAACTGTAAAACAACAGAAACAAATTACAGTGAAAGGAGTGGCAGCCTTTGAAGAACAGTAACAACATCAGAAATCCAAAGATAGGAGACATATACCTCGTATATTTCAATGGAAATGGAAACGAACAAAAGGGTTATAGACCTGGCTTAGTATTCCAAAATAATGTGGGAAATCAGCATAGTCCTAACTTAATTGTATTACCACTGACAAGTGCATTGAAGAAAACAACACAACCAACGCATGTATTCATACCAAAGGAGGTCGGACTCCGTAAGGACAGTATGGTATTATGTGAAAATCCAGAATGTATGTCAAAGTACAAATTGGGAGAATATATTACAACATTACCGGAAGAATATATGGCACAGGTTGCAGTTGGAAATATATTATCTTCATCAGCAATATCATTCATAGATCCCGACTTACTGATGAGTGTTTGGCAGAAAGCGTTAGCATTAAATGCAATAGCTAATTAGGAGGAGCAGATGTATAATGAAGAAGTGAAACATCGATTTATGAGAGAAACGGTTGCTTCGACACCGTACAAATTGAAATTATGTGAGTCAATATTCAATAGCACAGAGCAATTTGAAGAAGGATGGGGAGCAGATTTATGCACGAGATCTGCAGAAGAGCTTCAACCGATGGTAAATCAGCTTGCAGGATTTAGAGCAAGAAGCAAGTGGTCAAAACTCATTCTATTAAAAGAGTATGTAAAATGGTGCATAGAGATGGGGATTGACGGAGCAAGTCCAGGAATGCTAGAGATTAAGACTGTTGGGCTTGATAAAGTAAAACAGCAAACGATAGCAAATCCGAAGCATCTGCAGAATTATTTGAATGCAATATGCGAACCGGCGGAGAGACAGGCGACTGATAATATATATAGATGTTATTATTGGTTGGCATACGCTGGAATGGATGAGGAGGACATCTTAAATGTAAAATGCTCAGATGTTGATTTTAAAACTCTCACGGTAAAATACGATAAGAAATATACGGTTGTTCCTATCTATCCAGAAGGGTTGGAGGCTTTTCATAATTGTGTTGAATTAGATAGCTTTGCATTCCTACATCCAAATTATTCACATGAGATACGAAAGGAAAGAGCAGCCGGTGATACATTGATTCGAGGAATAAGATCCGCCTTAACAATAAAGGCATTGAGAGTTGAGCTATCGAGAAGATCGAAGAATAAAAGCGACAACACGCCGATGAAATTGAGTTACTTTAGAGTATGGATTTCTGGAGTTTTCTACAGAATGTACGAGCAAGAAACCATTGGAGTACCTCCAGATTTTAATGCAATCGTATCTCAGCAGATGGAGGGGAAGACATACAAGCTGGATAGCGGAAGAAACACAATAGAAGCGAAACATAGACAGCTTGTAAGAGATTATGAAGAAGACTATGAAAGATGGAAACTTGCATGGTTTTTATAAGTTCATATTAGGCTAATAGCCATATTGATCGCCTGCTACAGAGTGGGCTTTCAATTACATATATCATGCTAATAAAATAATTTACAGTATGGGGGTATCGCCAAGCGGTAAGGCATAGCACTTTGACTGCTAAATTCGTTGGTTCAAATCCAACTACCCCTGCTAGGGTGTAACAGCCCACAATAAAACTGAAAGGAGATAACAAATGATTACAGAAGCAAAGAGAATTGCAAACCATGACAGAGTAGTGGAACTTCTCAACTCGGTAAGCAGAGATGGTATTGATGAATTGCTTAAGTGGCTTGAAGAATCTGATTTTTTCAATGCTCCAGCATCACATGCGTACCACGGTTCATACATCGGAGGTTTATGTGAGCATTCGTTGAATGTTTACGATGAAGCTCAGAGACTTTTGAAGGCTTATCCGGAAGTAAGTGTGCCAGAGGAATCTGTGATTATTGCAGCACTGCTTCATGATTTATGCAAAGTAAATTTTTATGCTACTGAAAAGCGAAATCGAAAGAATAGCGAAACAAATCAGTGGGAAAGCTACGATGCATTTACAATCAAAGAAAAATTCTGCTATGGCGGTCACGGAAGTAAATCAGTGTTCCTCGCTCAGAACTTCATTAAGCTGACACCGACGGAGGCAGTGGCTATTAACTGCCATATGAGCGTATGGGACGGCAATAAAGATGTTGGACGGGCATATGAAAAATGTTGGTTTGCATGGCTTTTACATGTCGCAGACGAAAGTGCTACATATATCAGGGAGGGAGAATAAGGATGCGAAGACGCAATGTAGGAAAGGAGACAGTAGAGATCGATGTACTCCAGAAAAAGAATGAGGAACTCAAACAGTTTGTTGAAAGATACGATAGTGCTGTAGCTGTTGTAACAGGCACAATCAATAATCTCAAAGAAATCAATGAGAATATCAGTGAGAAAATCAAGGAAATTGAGGAGTATCAGACAGAACTGGCAAGAACCAGAAATGGTCTTGATGATACAAGATTAAAGAATGAACAGATCATTAAAAATTTCAGTGCGCTTATTGAGGTATAACAAGGAGGAACTATGGCAGAAACATTAAATCTGATTCAGAAACTTGCAAAAATTCGTGCAATTTCTGATGTAGTAGCAAAGGAAAAACGTGGATACAATTACAGCTATGCGGATATCACAACAATTTTGGCTAAGATTACAGCAGGTATGAAGAAGTATGGCGTATCGCTGATTCCACAGATTGTTCCAGGAACCGCAAATGTAGAACAGTCCGTATCTTCAACAACGAAATTTACAAAAACAGGAGAGGCATATGAAGCAAAGACAACGGAGATGCTTGTAACTGCCGACATGATTTTCAAATGGGTAAACGACGAAGACCCAGAGGACTATATCGAGGTTCCGTGGTTTGTCACAGGATCGCAGGGTGACCCGTCACAAGCACTTGGATCAGGTCTTACATATTGCACAAGATACTTCCTTTGCAATTATTTCCAGATCGCACAGGCTGATTCGGATGTAGATGCATACAGAAGCAAGCAGAAAGAAGCGGAGTCTTCAGAAGATAGAGCGATTGCAGAGGAGATTATTTCTCAGTTCGATGCTCAAGTAAGAACATTCCTTGCGGATAATCCTGGAAAATCAGATGAAGTAAAAACATTTGTTAAGAGATATGTTAAGAGTGGAAACTATCTCGCAATTAAAGAGCCTGCATTAGCAGCAGACTTGCTCGCAAAATTCAATGAGAAATTCATTACAAAATAATACATATAAGAAAGGCGGAACCACACATGGGATTTAGAACAGGAAGCTATGCAACAATTTGGACAGTAGAAAGTGCATCAGACACTCGAACAAAAGCAAGAATTTCTATCAGCAGAAAGAATAAGCAGACAGGAGAATACGACACAGATTTTTCCGGGTTTGTAGATTTCATTGGAACTGCTGCAGCTAGAAAAGCTCTGTCTCTGAAAGAAAAAGACAGAATTAAGCTCGGAGATGTTGATGTCACAAACAACTACAGCAAAGAGACAGGGAAGACATATACCAATTTCAAGATTTTCAGCTTTGAGACACAGGCAGAAATCAATAGCGGTGGAAGTGGAAATTCCGGGTATAGCACAGAACCACAGAAATCTGTAGATAGTGGCGAGATTGATGACTCACAGCTTCCATTTTAGAGGTGAAAGATGGGAGAAATAAGTTATCGACCTTTAATTGAGGCGATGACCTGGAGCTATAGCAGACTTGAAATATTTGACGACTGTCCTTACAGGTGGTTCCTGACATATATACATACTCCAAAATTAAAAAAAGAAGATAAATTCTACGCAGCTTATGGACTGTTCATGCATGACTTGCTTGAGAAATATTATAGAGGTGAAAATTCTAAAGAAGAAATACTGATAATGTTTCTCACGCAATTCAAAGAGCGTACTAAGGGGACTGGCAGACCAAAGTCAGCAACGGTTCAGAAGTATTTTCAGTCAGGTATAGAGTTTATCAAATCTTTAGAACCTATGAGATTCAAAATGATTTCGGTTGAGGAGAAGATAGATTTTAAGATCGGCGGACTTAACTTTACCGGAAGAATTGATTACTTGGGAGAGGAAGATGGAGATCTGGTTATCGTAGACAACAAATCAAGAGACTTAAAGCAGAGGAGTAAGAGAGAAAAACCTACATTAAAAGATAAGGAACTTGATTCGATGCTACGACAGCTGTACATATATGCAGAAGCAGTACGTCAGAAGTATGGTAGATTGCCGAAATTATTATGTTTTAACTGTTTTAGGACAGGAGTGTTTATCGAAGAACCGTTTAACGAAGACGCATATCACGAAGCCTTATCATGGGCGCAGAGTAAAGTCGAAGAAATATCAGGCGCAGATGAATTCTATCCTAATCGGGAATTTTTCTCATGCTACTATCTTTGCGGATTGAGCAATCATTGCTGCTACGATAGAGAAGCACGAGCCGAGAGGAGGACTAGATCATGACTAGCGTAGACGATATCAATAGTCTTGAGAGTGAAGCCGGTATTATTGCATCATTGATACATAAACCGGATTTCATATTCTATTCCGAATATTTATTACCCAATCATTTTACAAATAAAGAAAACAGATGTGTGTACACAGCTATAGGAGACCTTGTTAGTAGAGGTATTACGACAGTTGACCCATACAATATCATCGAAAGCCTTAATGCATCAGAAGCGACGAGGAAGTACGCAGATGAATTATCTGTAGAAAAGTTGAATGAGCTGATGGAGATGAGCGATGTTCTTGCGAGACACACACCGGAAGAATATAAGATGCTTGTGGACAATGTTATGGACGCAGCATTCAGAAGAGACACATTCCAAAGATTAAAAGAGTGTCAGGCGTTGTGCTACAACAGGGCTGAAACCAACGTGGAAGAAAAGATATATTCCATTATTGATGATGTGATGACAGAATTTTCAACAGCAAATGATGTACCAATGTTCAAAGACGTTGTTGATGACTGCTGGGATGAGATTCAATCACGGCAGGGAGATGGGTATGCCGGAATTCAGTTTAAGTTTCCAGCACTGAATGAATACGCAACGATTGAGCCAGGAGAATTATTCATTTTTGCAGCAGAAGCAAAGCAAGGAAAGTCAATGATGCTTTTGAATTGCGCTGTTGACCTTATGAAGAAAAATCTTGCTGTTCTATATCTGGACAGTGAGTTAAACACGAGAATGTTCACAGCCAGAATATTAGCTCACATAGCAAAAGTCGAATACAAAAGACTTACGTCCGGAAATTACAACGAAGAAGAAGCAGCAAGAATTGACGAGGCTAGAAAATGGTTGAAAACAAGAAAATTCACACATTTATACATACCAATGTTCGATCAGCAGACAATCTTCACTGCTGTGAAGAGAGTTCAACATACGATGGGACTTGATGTTTTGATTGTGGATTATTTTAAAGGTTCAGGGGACGGTGATGCTTTTGACAGCTATCAGGAACTTGGACGTTTCGTGGATATGGTCAAAAACAAAATTTGTGGAGATATGGGTATCTGTGGAATAGGAGCCGCGCAAGCGACTACGACAGGTAAAGTTGCAGATTCAGCTAAGATTGGACGAAATGCAAGTACGATTGCAATTATACAGGATAAGACAGCGGAAGAAGTTGAAGCTGATGGTGCAGAATGTGGCAATAAAAAGCTAAGGGTTATCCTTAATCGAAACGGTATGCAACATGCATCCGGTGAATACATAGATTTACAGTTCAATGGAAACTTAATTTCATATGAACAGGCTAAACAGCATATACCAAGCACCCCTTATTAAAGCATCAAGCTAATAAAATAATTTACATGAAAGGAGACGGCGGTGTGGACTTAGAAGAACTCATTGATTCAATCGATATCGTTGAATACATATCACAATTTGTAGAACTCGAAGAAAAGAATGGAGAATACTGGGGTCTTAGCCCATTTTCCGAAGAGAAAACACCGTCGTTTTCAGTCCGCAGAGAGAGCAATAGTTTCTATTGCTTCTCAAGTGGAATTGGAGGAAACGTATTCACATTCACGAAGTTCTATTATCAATGCGATTCGAGTAAAGCTGTAGATATTTTAAAGAAATATGCAGGGTGTGATGGAGCAGAATTTGTCCCTAGAAGAAGAATGGCTGCAACGATGGCTTGCAGAAAGTATATGAAGAAACAGACGCGACGTAAGGAGTCGAAAATTAAGAAATTTCCAGATGATTGCATGGTCAAGTATGAAAAAAGAGAAGATAAGCTGCAAGTATGGGAAGCAGAGGGGATTTCAAGAGAATCTCTTGATAAGTTCCAGGTGTATTACGACAGTTTCTCAAATAGACTTGTGTATCCAATACACGACATTGATGGAAATATTGTGAATATTGGTGGAAGAATCTTAGATCCAGAATGGAAAGAGAAAGGAATGCGAAAGTATACATATCTTTCCGGATGGGGAGAGATGAGTGTGATTTATGGATTATACGAAAACATGAAATACATCTTAGAAAAGAAGGAAATCATTTTATTTGAGGGATGTAAGTCAGTTCTCATTGCAGATTCATGGGGAATACATAACACCGGGGCATTACTGACAAGCCATTTGAATCCGGCGCAGATGAAACTACTCGCAAAGCTAGGAGTGCGTGTCGTATTCGCATTAGATAAGGAAGTAAATATCAAGAAAGATCATAACATCAACAAATTAAAACAGTATGTGAATGTTGAGTATGTGTGGGACAAAGACAATTTATTAGAAGAGAAAGATTCTCCAGTAGATAAGGGGGTGAATATATATGATTCGGTATACGAACATAGGTTACGCTTCAAGTAGCACGAATGATGGTGGATTTTACAGACGTCCTGGATATATCGGTGCAACGCACGCGAGAAAGGGAGATAGAAATGCAAGATGCACTGTATATGACGATATTGAACTCATAGATATATCAAAACTTTTGGCATTATTTCAAATACCAATGAAGTTTGACAGTGGAAATCCAAGACCATTAGAGAGCATTGTACTTGATGTCATTAAAAAGTACACAAGTACGCATGATCCATATACAAGCGGAATGTTAATTGATTTAGCAGAACGGATAAATCAGATTGTAGTAAAGAGTTTAGAGAGCGGAATGAATCATTCTGAGATTACGGCTGATGTTTTAATTGAGCCGGAAGTAGATGATACGAAGTTAGATGCATTCCTCCAAGGATTCGCAGTAAAGGAGGGATAAAGGATTTGGACACAAGAGAAGATTATTATGAAATGTACCACTGTCATACAGAGCTGAGTCTCTTGGATAGTTGTACAAAATATCAAGAGTATGTTGATCTGGCTGTAAAGAATGGTCAGAAAGCATTATCTATTTCAGAACATGGTAAGCCGATGAACTGGACTGAGAAGTGGGCTGCATGTAAGAAAGCAGGGCTGAGATACATACATTCAGTAGAAATATACTTAACAGAGCAGTTAGAACCAAAGGTGAGAGATAACTATCATACCGTTCTGATGGCAAGAAATATGGCTGGTGTATTAGAACTGAATGAGTTGATTACAAAATCATGTGATAAGGAGCATTCGTACTACACTAATAGAATTTCATTCGATGAGTTTCTGAATATATCGGACAACATCATTTCAACAAGCGCTTGCTTGGCATCTCCATTAAATAAGTTACCACAAGATCACCCAAGATATATGGAACTTGCCAGAAAATATGACTTCTTTGAAGTACAAGCACATAACCATCCGGATCAGATAGCATTCAATAAGAGGCTTCTATCACTGTCAAGACTGACCGGTACGCCGCTGATCGCAGGAACAGATACGCATAGCTCTACAAAGTATAAAGCTGAATGTAGAGCAGCACTGATGGCTGCCAAAGGCAAATCGTATGGGGATGAGGATGCGTTTGATTTAACATACAAGACATATGATGAGCTTGTAGAGATGTTCAGAGTACAGGGTGCATTACCGGAAGATGAGTATATGCAGGCGATAAGAAATACTCATCAGTTATATGATTTAACAGAAGATATTGAGCTTGATACGTCAATCAAGTATCCAATTCTGTATGGGTCACGAGAAGCTGACTCTCAGAAGTTTACAGAGACGGTTTATAAAAAGCTTGAAGAGAAACTCGAATCAGGCGTAATACCTAGAAGTCAAGAGGCTGCATTTAGGGAAGCAATCGAAGAGGAACTTCGAGTATTTAGAAAGCTTAAAATGGATGGATTCATGCTGTCAATGTCAGAACTGATTTCATGGTGCAAAGAGCATGGAATGGCAATCGGTACAGCGAGAGGTTCAGTTGGCGGGTCGAGAGTAGCATATGTAACAGACGTAATTGATCTGAACCCGGAAACATGGCATACAGTATTCTCCAGATTCTGTAATGAAGATAGAGAAGAAATCGGTGATATTGATATTGACTGTGTTGAGTCTGACAGACCAGCCATTTTCCAATATATCATTCAGAGGTTCGGAGCAGATAAGACAGCGAGAGTTGCCTCATTCGGAACGTTACAGGATAAAGGTGTTATCGATGAGGTGGGAAGATTCTTAGCACAGAAATGGAATAAGTCACATCCGAATGGTGGCAGTAATCCGTGGTCTCTGCCAGCAATAGCCAAAATCAAAGAAGAGTATGCATCTAATCCAGAAAAAGCTAAAGCGAAACATAAGGAACTGTTCTACTATTTTGACGGATTGCTTGATACGAAGATATCACAGTCAGTACATCCGGCAGGAATGGTAATTAGCCCGATCACATTGGATGATAATTTTGGAATATTCGAGAAAGACGGAGAGATGTGTCTGATGCTGGATATGGAGAATATCCATGATTATACAGGTCTTGCGAAATACGACTTTCTTATTTTAAAAACTGTACAGGTAATCAGAGACACATGTAGATACCTTAATAGACCATATCCAAAGACACATGAAATTGACTGGGACGATCAAGAGGTATGGGCTGATATGATTAAGAATCCGTCAGGAATATTCCAGTTTGAGGGGGCATTCGCATTTGAGAGCTTAAAGAAATTCACTCCAAAAAGTATCTTTGATATGTCGATTGTAACGGCATGTATCAGACCATCTGGTGCATCATATAGAGATGCACTACTTGCGAGGAACCCTCATAGCAACCCATCAGAAATCATTGATGAGCTACTGAAAGATAATCTTGGATATCTGATTTACCAAGAGGATACAATCAAATTCCTGCAGCAGATTTGCGGTCTATCAGGAAGTGAGGCTGATAATATCAGGCGAGCAATCGGTAGAAAGCAGAAAGACAGACTGGGTGCGGCAATGCCATCTATATTAGAGGGGTACTGTGAGAAGTCTCCACAGCCAAGAGCAGTTGCTGAATCGGAAGCGAAAGAGTTTCTACAGATTATTGAGGACAGTGCTTCTTATCAGTTCGGGTACAACCATTCAATAGCATACTGCTTACTTGGATACCTGTGTGCTTACTATAGATATTACCATCCGCTTGAGTTCATCACATCATTCCTGAATAATGCAGCGAATGAGGATGATATCCGTAACGGTACAGCTTATGCACATAAGATTGGCATACAGGTTACGATGCCAAAATGGGGATTATCCAAGAGTGAGTATTTCTTTGATAGTGAAAAGAAAGTTATTGCAAAAGGATTAAGCTCTATTAAATATATGAGTTCCGGTCTGGCAGAAGAAATGTTTGAGATGGCTCATAGAAAGAAATACAGAAGCTTCATGGATTTACTTTGTGATCTGAATACAAACTCATCCTTGAAGACGAATCAGCTTGACATACTCATCAAAATTGATTTCTTCTCTGAATTTGGCAATCAGAGAGAACTGCTGAAAATAACAGAGCTGTTTTATGACATGTTCAAGAAAGGACAAGCCAAGCAGATTAAAAAGGAAAGAGTAGACGGAACGCCACTCGAAAGCATTGTTAAGAAGTATGCGGTAGGTGTTACAAAGAGCGGAGGAATTGCAAAAAGCTATACACTGCTTGATGTGATGTCTATTATGCATGAGGCGGAAGATGCAGTCAAAGAGTTACATATGGATGACCTTAGTATTGTAGTCAAGGTCAGAAACTTTGCAGAAGTCATGGGATATGTTGGATACGTATCAGGTAGAGAAGAAGACAGGAAAAAGCTGTATGTCTCTGATGTATACGAGCTTGTACGACGGAAAGACAATAAACAGTTCGGATATTCAATCATTACAAAGTCTATCGGAAGCGGAGTTGAGAGCAGATTTACAGTTGTAAATAGTGTATACAATGTAGACCCAATACAGAAAGGCGACATCATCTACTGCAAAGGATGGGAAAGAAATGGTCAATATTTCAGACTGACAAGGTTTGAAAAGATACTTTATTAGGAGGCACGCATGGAGATATTAACAGATGCTACACTCAGTAAATTACTTGCGGAGTGTGCTAAATACGAAAATTATATTGGTGCAATCTTATTCGAGAGTCGTGACAGAGAAGCTGAATTCCTCAACGAAATTAAATCGTTAGGAAATGACTGGACAATAAATGTAAGGCTCGGACGGATAAAGTGCAAAAATAACAACAGCCACATTTACACATTTACCATCAATAGGAACTTTGAGGAAAAGATACGAGGAATGGAATTTAACAGTATGCTACTCGATGGAGCTTGTGGAGCGGATGATGTGGTCGTATACATATATGGTCAGTCGTTAGTTAAATACATGAGCACACAAAATGTGGAAGAAATGACCACGAAGACATCTGATACAGCACTGACGAATTTCCTTGATGAGTTCACAATTAAAGAATAGAGGTGGTACAGATGTTGTTATGGATGTTAATGGTTGTCGGAGAATTGACCGGATCGCATTATTTCAGTGCGAATGGTTGGTTTGTCTTCACTATTATATGCTGGCTCTGGCATGTTTGCATGTCTAATTAGGATATAAAACTATTATTTTATATACGGATTGGAGGTGATATAGATGGCTAAAAAAGTATATTGCAACAAGTGTGGAAAAGAAATGGACTTCTGGGACAGACAAGAAGAATTTTCAATCCATACAAAATGTGGGTATGGAACAGAATATGATGGGTCAACATTAGAATTAGACCTGTGCTGTGATTGCATGGAAGAACTTGTAAATAGTTGTAAGATTTCTCCGGTAATCGATAATACATAATAAATCCAAAAGAAAGGAAGTGATAGGTATGGCAGTAATTGAGGTATGTGACATCTGTGATAAGAAAGTCGATATGTCTGATGGAATTACTATTAAATGCTCGGACAATAAGGGATTCAGTTTTATTTGTGGCGACGCTGTAAGACATGAGAGAAACTATGACGTAAGAGTTTGTGATAAGTGTGTGGAAAAGATTAAGGCGTATTGTAGAAGACATAAAGGAGTTATGCATTGAAGAATACATTAAGAAAAAGAATAATTCGTGTTGTTTCTGCGTCAGCAGTCATAGCCATAACCTTGATGTTCGGAATTTCAGTATCAAGTTCAGAAGAAGAGGTTGTAAAAGCAGATACTCCAAACGCATCTGTACAACCCCTGGTGATTGAGACAGTAGAAAAGAGTGTGGAGCCACAAGATACAGTAACAGAAACAGTAGAAGTAGATGAGCCAGAAGAAGTGACTGTTGAAACAGAGGAAGAACCATATATTACGATATATTATACAGAGCAAGATGTAATTGATATAGCCAAGGTATTATATAACGAATGTAGAGGCGTCGGAAGTAAGACAGAGCAGGCATGTGTGGCGTGGACAATCTTGAACAGAGCTGACAATCATGGCTTGAGTATTTCAGAAGTAATCAGAGCGAAAAATCAATTCGCATTCAATGAGAATACGACAGTAGATGACAGCTTACTTAATTTAGCGTCTGACGTTTTATGGAGATGGAATAGTGAGAAGAATGGGGAGACAGAAGTCGGCAGAGTTCTTCCAAAGGAATATACATATTTTGCAGGACGATGTGGTCATAATTACTTCCGAAATGGATTTGATGGCGAATACAGCATATGGGATTACTCATTAGAAAGCCCATACGAAAATTAAATACGCATTATCATACTAATAAAATAATTTACAAGGAGTAGGAAATGAAAGTAGAGATTTTAAAGCACCCAACAGAAGAAGACTGGAATTTATGCCAGACATGTACATTAGTCACTGTATGGAAGAAACCCGTTAAGGCTCCTACGGATGCCTGGAAGACAAGGCTTCTTAAAGCAAATCATTCTCCAATTAGAACATTGCAGTTCTGCTTTAGACTGACAGATATTCCGTACTGGGTATCCGTACATCTTGTGCGACATGTTCATGCAACACCGTTTGTATCTACTCAGAGAGATGACAGACAGAAGAAATATGAAAGAGGAGCTGCCAGACAGGATGCTCTGGTAACAATGTGCTGGTATATGAATGCAGAAGAACTGATTACGATTGCGCATAAACGTCTGTGTATGCAGGCTTCAAAAGAAACGAGAGAAATTGTTCAAATGATTTGCGATGAAGTTATCAAAGTTAATCCAGAATTCAAAGAGCTTCTCGTTCCGAATTGCCAATACCGTGGCGGTATTTGTGAGGAATTCAACTGTTGTGGATTGAATCAGAAATACTTGCTTTCTAACGAATAGCGAGGTGAGTTCAATGGAAAGCAGAATCCATAACAAGCGCAAGATGAAACAGCTTATAGATTTCAAAGGATGCGCTGTAGATGGCGGTATGTATCCAACAGATATAGATGGTGTGATTGAGTATAAAGACTCAAAATACATAATTTTCGAGGTGAAGTACGGAGATTCAGAAATTCCAATCGGTCAGAGATTGGCACTTCAAAGAATGGTAGACGACTTCACGAAATCCGGTAAACAGGCAATCGTGCTTATATGTTCTCATACGGTCAAGAATCCAAACAAGCCAGTTGTTATGGCGTGGTGTAATGTCAGAGAGATTTACTATGGCGATGAGAAACGATGGCGAACTCCAGATAGAGAGATAAAAGTCAGGGAAGCGATTGATTGTTTTCAAAAATATTCAAATATTGTTTTACACAAAGAAGAGGAGGAGTCTAAATGGAAAGAATGAAAGTTATCGCTATTTCTGGACATGCAAGGCATGGTAAAGATACGGTAGCTCAAATGCTGCAGAAGCAGCTCCAGAAAGATGGGTATACAGTTTTGATAACCCACTACGCAGATTTGTTGAAATACATATGTAAAACATTCTTCGGATGGGATGGAAGAAAAGATGAGAAAGGACGCTCTTTGCTTCAGTATGTTGGTACAGACGTTGTAAGAGCCAAGAACCCGGACTACTGGGTGGATTTCGTATCAGATATTCTCAATTTATTTGATGGACGATGGGATTATGTAATTATTCCAGACACAAGGTTCCCGAACGAGTTCAACAGGTTAAAAGAGAGAGGATTCAACGCAGTTCATTTGAGAGTTGTCAGACCTGACTTTGCTAGTCAGCTTACAGAAGAACAGCAAACACATCTGTCAGAGACTGCTCTTAATGATATAGCTCCAGATTACTGTATTTATAATACTGGGGATTTAAAGGAACTAAACAATCGAGTTACTGACTGGTTAAAGGAGAAAGAATATGCAGAGTAAAGAAAAAGGTTATTATGACATTGACATCGATATTGATGAGGCACTTGTAAAGATGGGAATGGTGGATGATATCTTCTACCTCAGAGACCTCAAACAGAGAAAGCTGTTCTTAACAGCAAATATAGATCAGTTCTCTATTGGAGATATTACAAAACATATCATGCAGTACAACGCAGAGGATAAAGGTATTCCTACTGATGAACGCAAACCAATTCTTCTGTATGTAGCATCCAATGGGGGGGATGTCGATGCAGGCTTCGAGCTGATCGATACGATCCTTGCAAGCAAAACACCTGTTTACACAATCAATCTTGGTTATCAGTACAGCATGGGCTTCCTTATCGGACTTGCTGGTCATAAGAGATATGCAGCACAGAATGCAAAATTCCTTATGCATGATGGTTCAAATCTTATTTGGAACTCTGGTGCTAAAGCTCAGGATCAGATGGAGTTCCAGAAACGTGTGGAACAGAGAATCAAGCAGTATGTAATTGCTCATAGCAATGTAACAAGCGAAGAATACGATAGCAAATTACGTGTTGAATGGTACCTGTTCGCGGATGAAGCAAAGGAGAAAGGATTCTGTGACCACATTTTAGGTGTGGATTGCGAATTAGACGAGATTGTGTAGGAGGCAAACATATGGATAATGAATATCTCGGATTCAAGGAACTCGTAGTTACAGGAGAAGAGGTCAACGACCTCTTCAACCCTGAATCAGCAAACACTTTTGGATGCTTAAAGAATGAATATCTTATTGCATCCGATGAGAATGGAAATAACATCGGAATGTTCAAGTGTAATGGACATGGAATAGAGAAAATTCCATATAAGGCAATCGATACTAGATTTGCTGGAAAGGTTAAAGCGAGAAATCCTCAGCAGGAGCTTGCCATCGATATGCTCTACGATGATGATACAACTGTAAAAATCATTGCAGGAAAATTTGGAACAGGTAAAGACTTTCTGATGTGTTCTGCGGCAATCGATTTACTGGAACATGATAAATTTGAGAAGATTGTGTACGTCAGAAACAACATCGAGGTGAAAAACTCAAAACCTATCGGTCATCTTCCAGGTTCTTATAATGAGAAGTTGCTTCCATTTGCTATGCCGTTAGCTGACCATCTTGGCGGAGTTGACGGTCTTGAATTGATGATAGGTCATGGAAAGATTGAGATTGTGCATCTTGGATTTATCAGAGGTCGTGATATCAAGAATTCCATCATCATTTGTTCGGAGGCAGAGAACATGACTAAAGAACATATACAGCTGCTTCTCGGTCGTGTCGGAGAGGGTTCCTCATTATGGATCAATGGAGACTTTAAACAGTGTGATGCGGAAGTATTCAGACAGAATAGCGGTCTGATGGTTGCTGTAGACAAGCTGAAAGGTCATCCAAGATTCGGATACGTGAAACTTCTCAAAACAGAGCGTAGCGAAACAGCAGCTATGGCGGATTTGCTTGATTAGGAGGTAACTAGATGATCGTAATGAAAAGAGATGGTCGTGAAGACCAGTATACAAAAACAAAAATACATACAGCTATTAGCAAGGCTATTGCAGAAGTAACAAACGGTGCAGGGGATAATTCCCTTGCTACCGTTATCACAAATCGTCTCGACTCAAGATATCGTAAAAGAAAACGTGCAATTTCGGTAGAAGAGATACAGGATGATATCGAAACAGAGCTTATGAAAGAACAGGCTTTCGATATTGCTAAAGCATATGTTAGATACAGATATCAGCATGAGATTAACAGAAATGGAAGCAGTATTGAAAGAAAGATACTTACAATCGTAGATGGAGTAAATGAGGAAGTGATTCAGGAAAATTCCAATAAGAATCCTACTATCTTATCTACGCAGAGGGACTATATGGCAGGAGAAGTCAGCAGGGAAATCACAAATAATACATTACTCCCAAAAGATATTTTGAATGCACACGAAAAAGGACTGATTCATTTTCATGATTCCGATTACTTTGTTCAGAGAATGCCAAACTGCTGTTTGGTAAACATCGAAGATATGCTACAAAACGGAACGGTAATATCGGATACGCTGATTGAAAAACCACACAGCTTTTCTACAGCTTGTAATGTAACAACACAAGCTGTTGCGCAGATTGCATCCAATCAGTATGGTGGTCAGAGTATTTCTCTTACACATCTTGCACCATTCGTTGATGTAAGTAGACAGAAAATACGGAAAGATGTTGAAGAAGAGATTGCCGCTTGTAACGGTGACATCAATAGCATTGATAGCATCGTTGAAAAGAGACTGAGAGACGAGATTAAGCGTGGCGTACAGACAATCCAGTATCAGGTACTCACTCTGATGACCACAAATGGTCAGACACCATTTATTACTGTATTCATGTATCTCGGCGAAGCTAAAGACGAACGCACCAAAGAAGACCTCGCAATGATTATTGAAGAGGTTGTTCGTCAGAGAATTCAGGGTGTAAAAAATGAAAATGGAGCATGGATTACTCCGGCATTTCCGAAGCTGATTTACGTTCTTGAGGAAGATAATATTCATGAGGATAGTAAATACTGGTATCTGACAAAGCTTTGTGCTGAATGCTCTGTAAAGAGATTAGTTCCTGATTATATCTCAGAGAAAATGATGCTTCAGAATAAGGTTGATGTAAACGGAGATGGACATTGTTATCCCTGCATGGGATGCAGAAGTTTCCTTACACCGTATCTTGATGAGGGCGGAAATCCAAAATACTACGGCAGATTTAATCAGGGTGTTGTTACAATCAATCTTCCTGACGTAGGGTTGTCGGCTGTGAAGCAGATGGAAGGAATCACATACATCGATGACGAGCAGTATCAGAAACGCAAAGAAGAAATCTTCTGGACAATCTTTGAGGAAAGACTTGAGCTTTGCCATAGAGCACTTCGCTTACGACATGAGAGATTGCTTGGAACACTTTCTGATGCATCTCCAATCCATTGGCAGAATGGTGGTCTTGCAAGATTAAAGAAAGGAGAAACCATTGACAAGCTTCTGTACGGCGGATACTCCACACTGTCACTTGGATACGCAGGTTTATATGAATGTGTCAAAGCAATGACAGGAAAGAGCCATACAGACGATGAGGCGAAGCCTTTCGCATTAGCAATCATGCAGAAGATGAATGATAAGTGTGCTGAGTGGAAAGCAGCTGAGAATATTGACTATTCACTGTATGGTACGCCAATCGAATCGACTACATATAAGTTTGCAAAATGCCTGCAATCACGATTTGGTGTGATCGAAGGAATTACTGATAAGAACTATATCACAAACAGCTATCATGTTCATGTCACAGAGAAAATCAATGCTTTTGATAAACTGAGATTTGAGTCAGAGTTCCAGCAATTAAGTCCGGGCGGTGCTATCTCATACATTGAAACAGCAAATCTTAGCGACAATGTGGAAGCAGCCTTATCTGTTATCAAGTATATCTACTACCACATTATGTATGCAGAGCTTAATACAAAATCTGACTTCTGCCAGGAATGTGGATATGATGGTGAAATCCAGATTGTAGAGAATGAGGATGGCAAGCTGATTTGGAAATGCCCGAACTGCGGAAATACAAACAGAACAAAGATGAATATCGCAAGACGTACTTGCGGATACATTGGAGTAAACGATTTCAATCAGGGGCGTACACAGGAAATTAAAGAAAGATATGTTCATTTAGGCGGTGAATAATAATGTATTACGGGAAGATAAGAAATTGTGATATTGCAAATGGTAAAGGTGTCCGTGTTAGCTTGTTTGTATCTGGGTGCAGAAACCATTGCAAGAACTGCTTTCAGCCGGAGACATGGGATTTCAAATATGGACAACCGTATACGGATGAGACGGAAGAATACATTATCCAGTTATTATCTGAACCGTATATTCAAGGTCTTACAATACTCGGAGGGGAGCCGTTAGAACCGGAAAATCAACGCGGTTTAATACGACTCCTCCAAAGGGTCAAATCTGAATATCCAGAAAAAGATGTGTGGTGTTATACCGGATATACGCTTGAGCAGGCTATGACGGATGGGGCAAATTGCAGATGTGATGTGACGGATTCGTTACTATCTTTGATAGATGTGCTTGTCGATGGAAGATTTGTTGAAGACCTAAAGGATATTACATTAGAGTTCAGAGGGTCTTCAAATCAAAGAATAATTAGCATGAAAGAGTGGAGGGAAAGCCTTGAAAAGAAATAAAGAAATGAAGCTGTCAATAGCGTTGCATAGTGCAAAATACATTCTGACGGCAATATTTATTGCACTCAATCTCTTAGGAGTTGTGCATTGGTATTGGGTATGGATCGTGTCTCCATTGTTGATATCACTTGCAATCAAAGTCATTCTTTTGCTTATACTCAGCTTCTTTGTATGTGCGCTGCCTAGATGGACTGAAAGGTGGGATAAAGAATGAGACGATTGTTTATTATGAGAAAAGACCTAAATATGTCAACTGGAAAACTGATGGCTCAGGTAATGCATTGTGCCGAGGCATATTGGACTTCAAAGATTCGTAGAGGTGATTTATATCACACAAAAGACGGTCAATATATGGCTCAGATGACAATGCCAGAAAGCGTATACAGAGATTATGTATGCGGATCATTTACTAAGACCGTCTGTGAAGCAAGGAATAAGAATCAGCTGCTCAAAGCAAAAGACATCGCAGACGAACTCGGTCTAGTCGAGGATATCGACTACGGATGCATATACGACAAATGCCTGACGGAGTTAGAACCGGAAGAGGATGACGGAACAACTCTGACTGGTATGTGGTTTTGTCCGTTAGATGATGAAATAGCGCACAAGATAAGTAAAAAATATCAATTATATAAATAGAAAGGAACATTACAATGGTAGAAATGAATATTAAAAAGCTTAAAGCGGATGCAACTATTCCAACGAAAGGTTCTGCTTGCGCAGCCGGACTTGATCTGTATGCTTATGTTGAAAGAGGAGCCGTGGATATTCCGGCAGGAGCTACAGTAAAAATCGGAACTGGTATTGCAACAGAGATTCCGGACGGATGCTTCGGCGCTGTGTTCGCAAGAAGTGGTCTTGCAACAAAGAGAGGTCTGAGACCTTCAAATTGCGTAGGAGTTGTGGACTCAGATTACAGAGGAGAGGTCATTGTAGCACTGCATAATGACTCTGATAAATGTGAGACCATTCATCATGGAGATAGAATTGCTCAGCTTGTTATTATGCCGTATATTAGTGTTGACCTGCATGAAGTTGATAAGCTGTCAGATACGGACAGAGGTGCGGGCGGATTTGGTAGTACAGGAGTTTCGCTGTAGAATATTATGAGGTGGGCGCAAGCCTGCCTCTCTTTATAAGGAGATATACATAATGGAGAAAATATTGATGAGCCTCAAAGAGGTGTGCGAATACACCGGATGGGGAGAAACGAAGGTAAGAGAAATACTAAAAAGACCTAACAGCACATTTACTGTTATACTAGGCAACCGGTTATATGTTAATAAGAAGTTATTCGATGAATACTTAAATCGATGCGCAAAATACCATATACCCATTTGAAACTTAGCAGTTGTATTTTTGCGTAAAATATTGTAATGTATATGTGTAAGTTGATGCTGTAGTCAATATAGAAAGGAATATTGATTATGGGAAAAGACTTAAATGGTAAAGAACTTGGTAGAGGATTTAGTCAGAGAAAGGACGGTAGATACGAAGCCAGAGCCGTAATATGCGGCACAAAAATAGACATATATGACATGAATCTAGCAAAGCTGAAAAAGGATTTTGAAGCTGAAAAGGCTAGAGTGTTACGAGACGAAAAGAATGTCAGACCTAATGTTACGTTTGGAGAATGGTACTTGGAGTGGTTCCAGAAGTGTAAATCTCCTCAGCTTAAATCTGATGTAAGCAGGAAGACGTATGACAGAAAAGTCAGAAATACCTATTGCAAGATACTTGGAGATAAGCGCATGGAGAACATATCGCAGATGAATATGCAAGCTGCTACAACAGAGCTGATCGAAAAAGGATATACTGATCGTTCAGTAAGAGAAGCTCTTGGAATTGTTAATGAGTGCATGGAAATTGCGATTGTGAACCATATCATCAATGTAAACCCATGTGTGGGAATCAAAATCCAGAATGCAAACGAGCGCAGAGAACGTAGGGTTATGAAGCAATGGGAACAAGACCTGTTTTTAAAAGAGGTTGAAGGCAGATATTACTATGAGGCATACAAGATTCTGTTATTAACCGGAATGCGAATCGGAGAATTCTCCGGTCTGCAGTGGAGGGACATTGACTTCGAGAACAAGGTAATCAATATCAACAGATCCATGCAGACAGCATATATAGATGGAAGAAAAGTAGAAGAACTTACGACTCCAAAAACATCTAATTCATACAGAGCAATTCCGTTCTTTGGAGAGACAGAGGAATGTCTGAAGAGATGGAAGAAGAAACAGGATGAATACAAAAAGAGACTCGGCGATAGATGGAGAGCAAGACCTGAGCTTGGAGACCTGGTATTCACAAGCACCGTTGGTTCCCCTGTAACAAGATATGTTATCGTGCATGACATCAATAAGGTTGTACAGGATATCAATTTAAAAGAGATTAGTAAAGCATTCCGAGAACATAGAGAACCAGTTGTATTTGAGCACTTGCATCCACATGCTTTTCGTCACACATTTGCAACACGTTGTTTTGAAAAAGGGCTTGACCCGTTATTCGTTCAGAGTATAATGGGACATGCAAGCTATTCAACTACAGTGTCATACACACATATATTAGACGATTTACGTCAAAGAGAGGTAGAAAAGGTTGGGAACTTCCTTGAATAGCCAGTTGCGTAAAATGCAAATTGCGTTGAAATTGACGCATCTTCATTTGAGCAAGGCAAAAAATAGTTGCGTAAAAGTTGCGTAAGTTCTTAAATCATAATGCTGTAACATACTGATAAATAAGGACTTATAAAAATACTTCGCAATTCAGGCTGGAATGTAATCCAAAAGTTGCAAAACAGATGAACGCATAATCTTACAGTTCGCATAAGAATTTGAACCGTATTATTATCATGTAAATCAACGAAAAACCTTGAATTTCCTATGAAAATGGGATGATTCAAGGTTTTTTTGCGTTGCCAAGCATGCGACAAAAAGGTCCGGTGGACCTTTTTTAGTGTTGGGGAATAAATTTTGACTTATCGTAAATTATCGCTATTTATGCATGGAATTGGGTAAAAGTTGGGGAGTGAGTTGGGGAATTTCAACTCCCCAACTGGCGTGTGAAACTTCGCCTCATTCTTCTGAAATAAGTAGGCGAAGATTGCCTGTTTTATTTTGTTGGGGAGTAGTGTAACTCCCCAATATTTTCCCAACTTTTGATGTATGATAGCGTAAGATTCCCCAACCTTTCGTAAGTTGTCGTGGAAGTATTTTCCGATTGATGAAAAGAGAAATTGAGATTATAATAGAGAAAAGTTAGATGGTGAGGCATATTATAGAATACCTGTCTCTTAATCTGATTTCAAGTTATTTTCAGTGCTGAAACGTTCATTTGATCCATATTTCCATATAATTTGGATATAAAACACGGTTTGGACGGAATAATGCGAATCGGATTTGTGACCTAAATTCGTGTAAGGGTATATATGCAAGATAATGATTAGATTTGTGAGGGATACTTAAAAATAATATGTATTCTGTTGATATAATTGATGTTATGATGTATTCATTTTGTTTATGATTTATGATATGCTAAGAATAGCATAATGGAACAGTAAAAGTATGTACATATAAAGGTGAGAAGATGATTAAGGAAGTACTTCAGACAGAACAGATTAATACAGATGCAGATTCAAGTATCAAAGGCATTGGTTTGCAAAAGATACGTGCTGCTGAGAGATTGTTAGGGGCCCTTTTAGAGAATAAGAGGGCTGTGTTTTGTACTATTGAACATATTGATGATGTCTTAGAGGTTGATGTAGAGCATGAAACCACTAATTATACGGCAGAACAAAATAAATCGTATTCAACAGATTTTTCAATGAACAGTCATGAAGTAAAGAATTCTTTAAGAATCTTCTTTGATACTTGGTATGGTACAGTTGAAGTGTCTGAGAGTATCAAATTTGTTTTTTATACAAATACAAATATAAAAAAAGAAAAGAAAGTTGGCGAATTAAAAAAAATAAAAGAGACGTTGCCAGAAGAACCGTTAATTCAGTTGTTGTGTGAAAAGAAATATGATGAAGCGTTTCCTTTTGTTCTGCCTGTTTTTAGGGCATATTATTTAGAACAACATAAAAAGCATATCAACAAAGAAGAAGATATAGAACTTTTTGAAAAAATATTAGATTCTATGGATAAAGAAAAATGGAAAAAATTTTTTGATTTGATAGAATGGAATTTTGGAAAGGCTGATGAGATTGAAATTAGGAAAAATGTCGAAAGATTAGTGGGAGAGATATGTCTTAAATATAATGTGAATGAAAAATATATACCTGCAATCGTCGCACAAATGCTAGATATGATAGAATCCAGAAAGTTTGAAGATGATTTTTTATGTCGTATTGTACATGTCGCGGAGATCAAATCTTTATTTTTAGAATTTGCACAAGAGGCTAAAATACAAGAGAAATTAGATCCAATGTACGAAAAATGGGATGATATACAATGTGATGATGTAAGAAATATAAATGAAAAGTTTTTGTGCGTATGTCCAGATTTTGAAAAAGATTCTTTGGAAGAACTGGAAGAGGAATATATTGATGGTGCATATGAGCAAAGCCATCATCAAAATCATAGACAGGTAAAGGCTTATAATTACAGAGTATATAAAGCGTGCCAGAAGAAAATAAAGAAATTCTTGAAGGAGCGAAACAGTGCTTTTACACAAGATGAAATAGAAGTGTTTATTGAAGAGCTAACACATGGAGCATATGGGTTTATCCAAGATAAAGCTAAAACATACGATGTAGCTTTTGAAGATCAAGATATGATAAGAAAAACAATAATTATATTGTTTCAAGAGTGCTATTTGGCATTAGATGAAGGGGGAAACGTAAATGGATAGTAAAAAAAGAATGATGTTCATTCTTGAAGAAGATTATTACTTTATTACAATAAAACTCCTTTCAATTTTAAAGGCTCTGGATTGTGACAAAAAACCATTTGAAGACTATAGAAAATTAGGAATAGTATTAGAAGCTATAAAAAGTGAAGAGAATATCATATTTCTACAGAAATTAATACATCATAGTCAACTAAATATTTTTGATAGTGATAAAGCGATTAAGTTTTTTTGCGATTCAAGATTAAATGTTTCTGTAATAAAGAGAGTTCTCTTTTTTTTAGAAAAACAAAATATGGTTGAGCTGACCAGAAGTATTAAAAATAGTAATATTAATGTCACTTTAAAAGAGAGCGAAGCATTTAACAATCTGATAGAAATGAAAATATTGGATGAGGATTTAAATAGATGTTTTACTGTAAGAAAACTAATTCCCAGAATAAGAAGTTTGAAATTGGAAACATTGCAAAAAAAGGTGTTCGGATATGATGAGGTGTCAAAATGGGAAGATTAGCTATTAGAAGAGTTGTGTATAGTGGAGATAAATATAGTTTCGAATCTCCTTATTTGAATGATGGAATCGTAATAATGGAAGGCGTAAATGGGCATGGAAAAAGCACGTTCATGAATTTGATTTATTATGGATTGGGAGGAAGAGTACAAGCATTTAATAAAAATGATGATAATGATTCAAAAAAACATAATGAGATATTTTATGATACAAATAATTACGTAGAATTACTAATTGAAATTGATGATGAAAAATATGAGCTAACACGCTATATAGGAGACAACTTAATATTTGTAGTTGGAGAAGATGAGGAAGTCAGGGAGACTTGTGTATTAAGAAATCAAAGTGATGAACATACTATGGTTTTTTCTGATTGGATATTAGGAAAATTAAATATAAACGTTTTTGATATTGTACAAGGGACAAGAAGCTTTAAACTTAATTTTACTGATTTATTGAGATTGGTTTATCATGATCAAGAAACGGAGGTTGATAAAGTTTATAAAGAAGCGGATAATTCTAATTTTTTGTCAGATTCACTTGAGATTAGGAAAGCAATATTCGAGATTTTGCTTGGGAAGACGTACAATGATTATTATTCAACATTGGGACAGTATAAATTAACAATGAAAGAGCTTGAGAAAGCACAAGCAGTTATGGATAGTTATGATGAATTCCTTGGAGAAGTTTTAGACTATGATTTGGCGAATGTTGTTCATATTAATTCAATGATATCAGAAAATCAGGAAATGATAGAGAAAGTTCAAATCGAACGAGAAATTGCTTCAAGAGAACAAGGTAATTCAGATGAAATTTGGCAACTAATAGGTCAACAAAAAAAAGAGTTAATATTAAACCAACATAAGTTGGAAGAGTGGGAATCTGCAAAAAATTTAACAACACAATCTATTGATAAAATTTTGTATTTGATTGATGAATCAGAAAAAGAACTGAGTGAAATTGAAAAAATTAGGCTTGTTAATAAAAAGTTGAAATTGTTTACTCCGAATACGTGCCCTTACTGTTTAAGAGAAGTAGAACGTGAAAAAGGGAAATGTATATGTGGAAACGACATTGAAGAAGAACAGTATGAAAAATTTTTCTATACGGATGAAGAATACTTAGACATTTTGAAAGTAAAGAAAAAGTCTATTCAGTCACTTGAACAGTTGTTAGAAAGAAAAAGTCAACGATTGAAAATAATAATTGGTCATATTGAAAAAGCAGAACAATCTATTGAAAAAATAAGGCTTTATATTGATGAATTGACGAAGGATATTGCAACAAATTATAATTCAGCATATATTCGTCAACTTGACGAGCGAGAACGAGAATTAAATGGAATAATATTGGAGTTAAAACAGGCAAAAGATTTGGCCAAAAAAAGAGAAACACTTGCTTCTCAAGTGATTCAGCTAAGAAATAAGGTAGAAGGCTTAAAAATAAGGGTAGATTCTTTCCTTAATGCTGCAAGAGAAGATATGTTGAATAAGAAGAAGGATTTTGACGAAGTTTATTTTAGTCTAATGAAACGTGCTGATGAACACTGTTATTCTGCGTATATAGGAGAGGATTATATGCCTCATATAAATTTGGGAGCATATCGTGAAAGAAGTGCAGCTGTTCCTAAAAGGTTAATGTACTTTTTGACAATGTTGATTGAAAGTTTAAAAAATGAAGCTAATTTCCCCCAATTTTTAATGATTGATACACCCAATAAGGAGGGAATTGACAAAGAAAATTTAATTAAAAATATTGGTTTATTGGCAGAGGCTGATAAATATACGGAAGAAATGAAAACCCAATATCAAATAATATTAACAACTGGAATAGACACATATCCGGAAGAGTTCAAAAAAAATGTTTTTTACAAGTTGGAAGGCGAAAATTATTTATTACAGGAGAATTGCGAGAAATAGGAAACCTAAGCAAACTGTTTGCTTTACGCAGACAGCTTAAGTTTTGTTTGACAAAGTTTATACTTGCAATAATTATTTTCAATATGTAGGAAGAAATCAATCCATACATAGGGAGTTTATCACTACCAATTGATTGTGTGTATACTCCCTATTTTTTAGTAAGCGCTTAAATGGTTCGTTCCATATGCATAGAGTAAATACATAACTGATTGGTTCAATCAGGAATCAATCGGCTTTTTTCATGCTCATTTTTATACATAGCCAGTCCCGTAAAAAGGATTGGCTATTAAATTTTTCGAGGAAGGAGGAAATCATATGACCAAGTGCAAAGTAATTGCCCTTGCAAATCAGAAAGGAGGAACAGCAAAGACCACAACGACATTAAATCTGGGAATTGGTCTTGCACATCAGGGGCGAAAAGTATTATTGGTCGATGCTGATCCACAGGGAGACTTAACAACCGCTTTAGGGTGGACTGATGCAGATAATCTTCCGATTACGTTGGATACGCAAATGAAGAAAATATTACAAGACGAACCGTTTGTGTATAATGAAGGCATTTTGCACCATGAAGAAGGAGTAGACATTATTCCGACCAACATCGAGTTATCAGGCATGGAAATGTCATTAGTAAATGCCATGAGCAGAGAGCAGACACTAAAGCTGTATCTGTCAGATTTGAAAAAAGATTATGATTATATTCTGATTGACTGTATGCCTAGCCTTGGTATGTTGACCATCAATGCGTTAGCTGCCGCAGACAGTGTAATTGTTCCAGTTCAGGCTCATTATCTTCCGTTAAAGGGCATGACGCAGTTGATGAAAACAATCGGTAAGGTACAAAGACAGCTAAATCCTAATCTGAAGATTGATGGAGTATTGCTAACACTTGCAGATATGAGGACAAAACTTGCAAGGACAACAGAGGATAGCCTTCGAGAAAATTACGGAAAACATATCCGAATTTTTAAAACGGTTATTCCAGTGGCTATCACAGCGGCAGAAAGCAGTGCAGCAGGACAGAGCATTTATGAGTACGACAAGAATGGAACTGTTGCAAAGGCGTATGTAGAATTTACGAGGGAGGTGATTCAGTGTGGCGAAAAGCAAAGAAATAAACATGAATCTTCCCTCAGCCGATGACCTTTTTACCACGCAGGAAGAAAGAAATCAAAAGAATCAAGAGTATGTAAAAGATATTTCCATTTATGAAATTACAGATTTTCCGAATCATCCGTTTAAAGTAAAAATGGATGATAAGATGGTGGAAACAATCGAAAGTGTTCGAGAACATGGTGTATTAGTTCCTGCTCTTGTCAGAGAGAAGCCAACAGGTGGGTATGAAATGATTTCCGGACACCGCAGAAAAATGGCATGTGAGATGGCGGGAAGAGAGAATATCCCTTGTATTGTAAGGAATCTTACAGATGATGAAGCGGTCATTGTTATGGTTGACAGTAATCTTCAAAGGGAAGAAATTTTACCGTCAGAGAAAGCATTTGCTTATAAAATGAGACTGGAAGCAATGAAACGACAGGCAGGTAGACCTAGTAAAGAAAATGTGTCGCCAGTGGCGACGCATTTACGGGGGAAACGTTCTGATGAATTATTAGGAGAACAAGTAGGTGAAAGTAAAGATACAATCCGCCGATATATCCGCCTTACGGAACTTATCCCGGAAATCCTTGAAATGGTCGATGACAAAAAAATTTCTATGCGTCCGGCGGTAGAACTGTCTTATTTGCCGAAAGAGGAACAGGAGGTATTGTACGACACCATGGAGTCGGAGGCTTGTACCCCAGGTCATGCACAGGCAATTAAAATTCGCAAATTTTCAGCAGAGGGCAGGTTGAATGAAGATGTTTTGCTGTCGATTATGT
>OGHK01000020.1_pt1 | contig 142489 bp, 115 predicted proteins | sample 1571411 | NCBI WGS metagenome assembly OGHK01 (sample SAMEA2582043, study PRJEB24529) | metagenome | biome: Human gut stool | place: China | collected 2011 | reverse complement strand
GGACATGGATATGTCCGAAATGCGGAGCAGAACATGACAGGGATATCAATGCCGCAAAAAATATACTGACAGAAGGATTAAGACAAATAGCATAAAGAAATATATAGGGCAGGGACTGCCCAAATTAACGCCTGTGGAGATAGTAGGTTACGAGGTCGATGAAGCAGGAAGCCCATTGGCTTAAGACAATGGGTAGTTCACATTAAAGCTTACTACTATAGAGCAGTTGAGACAGATTTATTTTGGATATATTATTATATGTTGTATAAATGCAATGGAAATGAATGTTGATATTCATAAAGCAGAAATGATATTAGAAACATATAAATCAAAAGAATTTTTTATAAAAAGTGTTGATGAGTTAAAAGCATTTTTGACAAATATATCAGTCGATTATTGCAATGAAATTGACAAGGTGGAGAAATTTAAAATAGAATCCCAAATAGTAAAAAAATGTGTACAGTATATAAACAATAATATACAATCATGTATATCGTTATCTGAACTTTCAGAATATTGTAATGTGAGCATGCGGACAATAAACAGACATTTTAATGAATGTTATGGTATGTCTGTTGCAAAGTATATTATGCAGAAGAAATTAAAAGAAACAGCCTTTTTATTTGTAAATACTGATATGTCTTTCTCACAGATAAGTAATCATTTTTCGTTCTCATCACAGAGTCATTTTAATAATGCATTTAAAAAGCAGTATTTATGCACACCACAAATGTATAGGAATATAAACAGGAATAAGAAAAATAATATTATTAAAAAATATGAATTTTAAAGATATAATGCAAAATGCTCCTGTTCATAGCTATATAGACAGGAGCATGTGGAGTTAGTTATCATATCACTTTTTCCTTATATGAACTTCCGGTATAGCCAGATTATCATAGTTTATGGAAGAGTCGTCACTTTCATTTTCGGTCGTTTCGTCGTGGGTCTTGTGTGTGTGGACTTCCGGAATTGCTACATTGTCAAAAGTTAAATTGTAATCATGTTTTTCCTCAACATGTTTTTGATCATTTTTCTTTTTCCAGTGAAACATAAAAATCCCTCCATTTAAAGTATATTAATGAAAAATGTGATAACAAGACTGTTGATAAAATCTGCAAATAAACTTCCGATAAGTGGTATGATAAGGTATGCCTTTACGGATGGAACATATCGGTCACAGATTGCCTGCATGTTTGCCATTGCATTTGGAGTTGCACCCATACCGAAACCACATGTTCCGGCAGAAAGTACGGCTGCATCATAATCTCTTCCCATAACATTAAATATGACAAAATATGTGAATATACATATAAGTGCAGTTTGTGCGGCAAGCAGGATTATAAGCGGAAGTGCTAAAGTTGCAAGTTCCCACAGCTTTAAAGTAATCATTGCCATTCCGAGAAAGAGTGAAAGACTGATTCCGCCGAGGTCGTTTATCTCACCCATATGGATAGTTCCATTGCCTGAATACTCAGTAATATTACGCATAAGTGCAGCGGCGAGCATTGCACCTATATAGATAGGAAAAGTAAGTCCTGTCATTGTGAGAAAATACGAAAAGATGGTGCCGAGTCCTATTGCAAGTATAAGCTGGAATACTGCGGTTGCGTACATATTTGTATGACGCTGGTGTTTTTCCTCGTCCTCAACCAAAAGGCTGTCATCCTCAGACGGAACATTGTACATAAGATTTCTTTTCTCGATAAGGCGCTTTCCTATAGGACCGCCAACAAGACTTCCTGTTATAAGTCCGAAAGTGGCAGCGGCAGTACAGATAGTTGTTGCACCCTTAATATTAAAATCCTCGAGTACCGGACCGAATGCACCGGCAGTACCGTGACCGCCGACCATAGGTATTGAACCTGTACACATTCCGATGAGAGGATTTAAGTCAAGTACCTTTGAAAGTCCGATGGCAAGCAGGTTCTGCGAAAAAATCAGTGTGATAACAAGTGCGAGGAATACCAACAAGGATTTTCCACCGCTTTTTAAAACCTTTAAGTTTGCCTGAAAGCCAACAGATGTAAAGAAAAATACCATGCATACCTCACGCAGAGTATCATCAAAGGAAAATTCAATAATTCCGGTAGTATAACATACACATGTAAAAATAGCAAAGAGTAATCCGCCTATAACAGGTGCTGGGATACAGAATTTTTCCAGAATATTTATTTTTTTCCTCAGATAACTTCCTAATAAGAGTACCAAAACTGCAGCAGCAAGCGTTTGGTACATGTCTAATTGAATTTTCATAAAGTTAATTCCTCATTTCCAAGCGATTTGTTGTGGCTGTAATTCCTTTTTCTTTATAATAAGCGGCTGCGCCCGAATGGAATGGAATATCAATACCCTGAATCGCTGTATTTTCATCGGTTATCAGTTCAAGAGAAGTTGCATACTGTAAATCTTTGTTATGTTTAAAAAGAGTTTTAGTAAATTGATTGACAGCATTTTCAGAAAGGCTGTCAGATGCAAGCAATACTGATTTTACACCTATTGTAGTTACATTTTCCGACTGGCCTGCATAAGTGTTTGCAGGTATTTCATACTTACTGTAACAAGGATATGCTGTAAGCAGTTTTTTAATACATTTATCATCAATACTTAAAATTCTGATACTGCATTCTTTAGTAAGTTCAGATATTACTGTTGTCTGAAGTCCGGCTGTGCAGAAAAATGCATCAATCTTACCCTCGACAAGTTGTTTTGCCGCATCGGTGTAATCAAGATTTACCATATTGACAAGTTTAGAATTTAAACCGCTGAATTCTAAAATCTGATTTGCGTTAATTTCCGTACCGGATTCCTTTGCACCGATACTTACTTTTCGACCTTGAAGGTCATCAATGCTTTTTATACCTGAGTTTGCTTTAACGACTATCTGGCATGCTTCGGTATAAAGTGCAGCAACAGCTTTATAGCCATTACAGATATTGTCTTTAAAATAACCCGTGCCATCGTAAGCATCCTTGATAAGGTCTGCCTGTGCGATACCAAGGTCTATATATTTGTCAGACAGAAGTCTAAGGTTAGCCGCAGAACCGGCTGTATTTTTGACTTCAAATTTGTAATCGGAGGTGTCTTTTGATATTGCACCGGAGAAACTGCTTGCAAAAGCATAGTACATACCGCCTATGTCAGCGGCTCCAAAACGTATATTGTTTGATTGTCTGCCGCAAGATGATAAAAATATTAGCGAAAAACAGAGCAGAAGACATAATATTTTCTTCATATATAAGGTTTCCTTTCTTAATTGGGTTTTGAACACAATATATTAGCGTGGTAATAAAAAATTACCACTGATTATTTTACAATAAATTTGGATAAAATACAAATTAGGTATAAACAAAAATAAGGCAGCAAAGTAAGAATAAAGTATTAAGTATGCAGGTGGAAAAAGTGTATTATATAGTAAAAGAGGACGGTATATTTAAAATTGCTCTTGATACATTTTGGGAGAATGATGAGTGTATTGGTGTATTTAAAATGTCAGAGTGGGATAACGAAAAAATATTGTGGGGGAAGTGCGGAATCTGGCATTCGCCTGATGAAATTCATTTTTGCAAGATGGAAAGTCATAGGGATTTTTTGTACGGGACATTTCAAGTGCCATCAAAAGAATATGGAAAAAAAGATACACTTTTTGCTATATATATATTGAAAAATAGGGTAATCATTTTAAGCGATGATGATAACGTTGATAAAAATATAGTGAGAATATCAGGAAAAGCGGTCACAAAAGATTATTCAATCGAAAGATTTATATATGATTTTTTTGTCTCATTTATAGAAGAAGATTTACTTTTTCTGCAGAAGATAGAGCACAAGATAACAGAGATTGAAGAGGATATCATGAAAGAGCAGTCTGATAAATTCAATATAGGTCTTTTGAGATTAAAAAAGATAATAGCGAGATTTTATCATTATTATACACAGCTTGCGGAAACAGGGGATGAACTTGCCGGAAATGAAGAGGAATTTTTTTCGGATGATATTGTGGAACTTTTTAAAATGTATTCTGAAAAGATGACAAGACTTGCACAGGAAACACAGATACTAAGAGAATATGCGATGCAGGTTCAGGATGTGTACCAGTCTGAGATAGAGATACACCAGAATGATGTAATGAAGATGCTCACGATAGTAACAACAATTTTTCTGCCATTGACACTGATAGCAGGGTGGTATGGAATGAATTTTTCATATATGCCGGAGCTTAAAATGAAATATGCCTATCCGTTTGTTATAGGAATCAGTGTGCTGATAGTTGTTGTGAGTCTGATTGTATTTAAAAGAAAAAAATATTGGTAGTGTGTCATAAATAAAATGGAATTTAATTGATACAAGTTCACAAAAAGTTCACAAAAATTATTAGCACTCACTATTGACGAGTGCTAATAGAAGTGGTATAACATAATCAGCAACAGAGAAACAAACAATATTAAAAAATAAATAAGATTTTATTTACTGTTGCATCACAGATGCGGACAGTAATAGATTTTTGGAAGGAGCGATTGATTATGTTAATGCCTGGTATTTTTGCAAATGATTTAATGGATGGATTTTTTGATGCACCTGAAAGAAATTATAAAAAGAGTTATTATAATAGCGGATTGATGAAAACAGATATAAAGGAAAACAAAGATGGTTTTGAAGTTATCATGGATTTGCCGGGATTTAAGAAAGAGGATATAAAGGCTGAATTAAAAGACGGATATCTTACAGTTACGGCAGAAACGTCTAAAGATGATAAAACATCTAAGGATGATACAAGCAGATATATATGCAGAGAGAGATTTTATTCTACATGCAGCAGAAACTTTTATGTAGGTAAAGAACTGACACAGGAAGATATAAAAGCAAAATTTGAGAATGGAGTTCTTACATTGAATGTGCCTAAGAAAGAAGCATTACCACAGAGAGAAGAGGAAAGATATATTTCAATCCTGTAACAGACAGTGGATAAATACATTTAAAACTGCCAAAAACGGTTTTTAGTATTATATTTTAATTTGTACTATCATATATCAGATAAAGGTGACGGAAGGAGCGGTGAAAAATCGCTCCTTTTTCAAAATGCAGCGTAAAGCGGCACAGGAAAGGGGGAGTTTGTTATGGCTGTGAAACAGGATTACTACAAGGTGCTTGGAATTGATAGGAACGCTGATGATAAGACAATAAAAAAAGCATATCGTAAGATGGCAAAGAAGTATCATCCCGACATGAATCCCGGTGACGCAGTAGCTGAGCAAAAGTTTAAGGAAATTACAGAAGCTTATAATGTACTTAGTGACTCAGAAAAGAAGAAACTTTATGATCAGTTTGGTCATGCCGCATTTGAAGAAGGATTTTCGCCGGGAGACGGGGAGTCCTATGATGGACCTTATAGAACACACAGAGAGTATCATTTCACCGGAGATGCATCGGATATTTTTGGAGATATATTTGGAGATCTGTTTAATGACGGCCACTTTAGTGGTCATGGAAGTTTTGGAGGTTTTGGTGACCACGATGGTTTTGGACAAAGTGGCGGAGCTGGCGGTCGCAGCAGCTTTGATGAGGACGGACATTTTGGAGGACATGGTGGATTTTCGGGAACACATTTTTACAGCACAGGAGGTCGGGAGCCGGAGTTTGGTTATGATATGAGAGGCGATGATACAGAGGCTGACATAGAAGTAACATTTGATGAGGCTGTGTTTGGATGTGACAAGGTGATTACTTTGCGTAATGGCAGGACAGGAAAAGAGCAGTCATTAAAAGTTCATATACCGGCAGGAATTGACGACGGAAACAGTATCAGGCTCAAAGGAAAGGGTCATCCGGGTATGGGAAAAGCAGAGGCCGGAGATTTATTTCTCAGGGTTAAAGTAGGTGAGAAACCTGGCTATGAGAGAAAAGGACAGGATATATATACAAAGGTAAATGTACCATATACGACTGCGGTTCTCGGAGGAGATGTGCGTGTCCATACACTTTATGGAGATGTTGAGTGCAGGATAAAAGAGGGAACACAGTCAGGTACAAAAATACGCCTTAAGGGAAAAGGTGTTGTGTCTAAAAAGGACGGAAAGACTTACGGTGACCAGTATGTTACGATAGGAATTGAAGTTCCGAGACATATAGGCAGAAATGCAAGGGAAAAGCTGATGGAGTATCGCAGCTTATGTAAAAACTCAGCCTGAATATAGTAAAAATGCACAAAATACCCAGGTAATTCAGTTGGATTATCGGGGTATTTTTGTGCAAAGATGACAAAAAGCACAAAAGATTAAAAAAAATATTGCATTTTTTATCTAAATGTTATATATTTTAGTTACAACGAAATGGAAACATTTCCAGAAACATTTCCAAAATCGTTTCCACAAAAATACATATTATTTTAAAGTTATTTAAAGTATTCAAAATGGAAACAACAACTATTCTAATTTAGGAGGATAACTATGAGAAAGAAAGGACTTATAGCACTTGGACTCGCAGCAGTTATGACAGCATCAGCACTTACAGGTTGCGGCGGCGCAAGTGATAAAAAGGAAAGCGACAGTAAGAAAGAAGCTAAAGGAACAGTTTATTATTTGAACTTCAAACCTGAAGCTGATGCACAGTGGCAGGAACTTGCAGATATCTACACAGAGAAAACAGGTGTTAAGGTAAATGTAGTAACAGCCGCAGCAAATCAGTATGAGACAACACTTAAGAGTGAGATGGGTAAGAGCGAAGCTCCGACATTGTTCCAGGTAAACGGACCGGTTGGACTCGCATCTTGGAAAGATTATTGCTATGATCTTAAAGATTCTGAAATTGCAAAGCAGATTACAAGCGACGATTTCTTATTAAAAGATGGTGATGCTGTTGACGGTATCGGTTATGCTATTGAATCATATGGTATAATTTACAACAAGAATCTTTTGAAAAAAGCCGGATACACACAGGATGATATAAAGAATTTTGATGACCTTAAGAAGGTAGCTGAAGACATCACAAAGAGAAGCAAAGACCTTGGATTCTCAGCATTCACATCAGCAGGTATGGATGGAAGTTCAGACTGGAGATTTAAGACACATCTTGCAAACCTTCCTATTTATTATGAATATCAGCAGGATAACATCGAAAATACAGATGCAATTAAGGGAACATACCTTGACAACTATCGCAACATTTGGGATTTATATGTAAACAATTCTACAACAAGTCCAAAACAGCTTAGCACAAAGACAGGTGATGATGCAGTTGCAGAATTTGTTACTGAAAAAGCTGTATTTTATCAGAACGGTACATGGGCTTACTCAGATATAGCAGACATCGGAGATGAAAATCTTGGAATGCTTCCTATCTACATCGGTGTAGACGGAGAAGAAGATCAGGGACTTTGTACAGGTACAGAGAATTACTGGTGTGTAAACAAGAAAGCATCTAAAGAAGATATTCAGGCAACACTTGATTTCATGAACTGGTGTGTAACTGACGAGACAGCAGTTAAATGTATGTGTGGAGCAGCAGGGGCTATGCCTTCAGGACAGGACGGAATGGGATTTGTTATTCCATTTAAGAAAAACCTTGAATCTGACAATCCTCTTGTAAACATTGCAAATGACTATGTAAATCAGGGTAAGAAACCTGTAACATGGAATTTCACAACTATGCCATCTGAGAAATGGAAAAATGACCTTGGTTCAGCTCTTACAACATATGCTTCTAAGCAGACAGATGCAAATTGGGATCTTGTAAAGAAAGCATTCGTTGACGGATGGGCAAAAGAGGCCGCAGCAGCTAAGAAATAATTTTAAATTACAGACTATTAAGCATTAGTTATATCACAAATTATTTACTAATGTGGACAGACTAATATATGGGGGAGACGGTCAAACGTGTCCCCTGTATTAAACAATAGCTGCTTTATACTTTATACACAGTAATGTATTAGGCAGTGAAAAAGGGAACAGCTACGTTTTTTGCGTTATGCACAGTGGATATGTGCAGAAATGAGGATTATTATGGAAAAAGCAATAAAAAAATACTGGCCGGTATTTTTGCTTCCGACTATGGCGGCATTCACAATTGGATTTATCGTGCCATTTATCGAAGGAATTTATTTATCATTTTGTAAATTTACCACTATCAAGGATGCATCTTTTGTGGGATTTAGCAACTATGCAGAAGCATTTAAGGATTCAACATTCCCTCATGCATTTGGATTTACTGCCATATTCGCGGTAGTAACGCTGATACTTGTTAATCTTTTGGCATTTGCACTTGCACTTGCGCTTACACAGAAAATTAAAGGAACAAATATTTTCAGAACAATATTCTTTATGCCAAACCTTATAGGTGGTATTGTTCTTGGATATATCTGGCAGCTTATATTTGATGGTATATTCAGTAAATTTGACATGGCATTAAAATTAAATGCAAAATTAGGTTTTTGGGGACTCGTAATCTTAATCTGCTGGCAGCAGATAGGTTATATGATGATTGTTTACATAGCAGGTTTACAGGCAATACCTGATTCATTAAAAGAAGCTGCTATGATTGATGGAGCAAATGCATGGAAGAGACTTTTCCATGTTACTATTCCTAATATGATGCCATCAATAACAATATGTACATTCTTAACAATAACAAACTCATTCAAGCTCTTTGACCAGAACCTTTCACTTACAGGTGGTGAACCGCTTCACAAGACTGAGATGCTTGCATTGAATATTTATGATACGTTCTATGGAAGAGTAGGTTATGAAGGTGTAGGTCAGGCTAAGGCGGTTATTTTCTTCCTTGCAGTAATAGTTATAAGTATGTTACAGCTTAGACTTACAAGAAGTAAGGAGGTGCAGCAGTAATGAAAAGGGTAAAAGGAATTTTAGCAACATTATTATTTACGATTATATCAATAATATTTGTATCACCGATTATTGTTGTATTGATGAACTCTTTTAAGAAAAAGACATATATAAGTCTTGAACCATTTAAATTTCCGTCATCAAAGACATTTGTCGGAATGGAAAACTTTAAAGAGGCTATAACAAAATATGAATTTATTAAGGCTGTAGGCTGGACCGTATTTATTACGGTAGGCGGTGTATTACTTATTCTTGTATGCTGTTCAATGTGTGCATGGTTTATCACAAGAGTACAGACAAAGATTACAAAAGCAATTTATCTTCTTTGCGTATTCTCAATGGTAATTCCATTCCAGATGGTAATGTTTACATTATCAGGAACAGCAGATTCGCTTGGACTTAATACACCATGGGGTCTTTTGATAATATATCTTGGATTTGGTGCAGGTCTGGCGGTATTTATGTTCTGCGGCTTTGTAAAATCAATTCCAATCGAAGTTGAGGAGGCAGCCATGATTGACGGCTGCAGTCCAATAAGAACATTTTTTAACGTTGTAATACCAATGATGAAACCAACGCTTATATCAGTAGGAATCCTTGAGGCAATGTGGATTTGGAACGACTTCCTTCTTCCATATCTTACACTTGATATTAAGAAATATAAGACTATATCGATTATTATCCAGTATATGAAGGGCAGCTACGGAAGAGTTGATATGGGAGCTATTATGGCTTGTCTTATTATGGCAGTTATTCCTGTAGTAGTATTCTACTTATGTTGTCAGAAATATATCATTAAAGGTGTTGCAGCTGGTGCAGTTAAGGGTTAAAATACATTTTATTCGGAGTGTTCTGCATGGGATGTGCCGAAACAGAAGAAAAGCGAGGAAAATGTATGACCATAAAAGATATCGCCAGATTATCGGGATATGGTATAGGAACCGTATCCCGTGTATTGAATAATCATTCCGATGTTAGTGATAAGGCAAGAAAAAAGATAATGGAAGTTATAGAAGAAAGCAACTTTCAGCCAAATACAAATGCAAGACACTTGAAAAGGCAGTCGGTATCATCTCTTTCTATTATAGTTAAGGGAAATCAGAATATGCTTTTTGCTGATATTCTTGAAAAAATGCAAATGTTATTCTCTAGAAACGGTGAAAATGCAGAAGTTTCTTATATAGATGAGGATGCAAATGAAGTAGAGTGTGCACTTTCATTGTGCAGGGACAGAAATCCCAAAGGGATAATATTTTTGGGAGGAAATCTTGATTATTTTGATGCTTTTGACAGCATAGAAGTTCCTTGTGTATTGTTGACTAACAGTGCGGGCAGTTTGAACATAAGCAATCTTTCATCATTTTATACGGATGATGAGGAAGCTTCATATCAGGTCGGAAGTTATCTTATAAAACAGGGACATAAAAAAATCGGAGTTATAGGTGGAACATTGTCCGCAACTCAGATAAGTTCGAGCAGATATGAAGGATGTCTTAGAAGTTTTAAAGAAAATGGAATTGATTTTGAAGAAAAAAAAGCGTATATACCGTGTCGTTATTCTATGGAAGACGGGTATCAGGCAGCAAAGAAACTTTTGAAGCAGGTATCAGGTGTCACGGCTATAATTGCACTCAGTGATACGATTGCAGTCGGTGCAATGCGTGCAATATGTGATGCAGGGAAAAGAGTACCTGACGATATTTCAGTTGTTGGATTTGACGGAATAAGTCTTTCTAATTATTGTATTCCAAGACTTACAACTATAAGACAGGATACAGACAGAATGGCGAGAGAGGGAGTAGAACTTATGCTTAGGCAGATACATTATCCCGGAGAGGGAAGAGATGTATCAGTGCCATTCCAGCTTCTTGAGAGAGAAAGCGTTAGAAAAATTTAATTATGAATATGAAATGTAAAAGGAGGAAAAAACTTTGAGAAGAGCAGGAATTTTAATGCCTATTACTTCATTACCATCACCATATGGTATAGGAACAATGGGAGAGGCAGCAAGAGAATTTGTCCGCTTTTTACATAAGGCAGGGCAGTCATATTGGCAGATATTGCCTATATGTCCTACAAGTTATGGAGATTCACCATATCAATCATTTTCTTCATATGCCGGAAATCCATATATGATAGATTTGGATGATTTGTGTGAAGCAGGTCTGCTTGAAAAAAGTGATTATGAAAATATAGATTGGGGAGACAATCAGGAAAAAGCAGATTATGGTCTGCTTTATAAAAAGAGATTTAGTGTATTAAAAAAAGCAACTAAAGCAGCTGAGGAAAAATATGAGACACTAATTTCTGAGTTCAGGACTGAAAATGAAAAGTGGCTTTCTGATTATGCGCTTTTTATGGCAATAAAAGACGAACAGAATGGAGTTTCATGGCTTGAATGGCCTGAAATTCTTAGAAAAAGAGATAACAAGGCACTTTCGGTAGAGAGAGAAAAGTTAAAAGATGAAATAAAATTCTGGGAATGTGTTCAATTTTTGTTTTTCAGTCAGTGGAAGAAAATAAAAGCATATGCAAATGAGAATGGAATAAAAATAATAGGAGATATCCCTATTTATGTATCATCAGACAGTGCGGATGTCTGGGCAAATCCTGACCAGTTCCAGCTTGATAATAATCTTATTCCGATAAGTGTTGCAGGGTGTCCACCTGATGGATTTTCTGCAGACGGACAGCTTTGGGGAAATCCATTATTTAACTGGGAACTTATGAAAGAGCAGAACTACAGCTGGTGGGTTGACAGAATAGCATATCAGACAAAAATATATGATGTTCTTCGTATTGACCATTTCAGAGGATTTGATGCGTACTATTCTATACCGTACGGTGAAAAAACAGCGAGAAATGGAGAGTGGAAAGAAGGACCTGGAATTGATCTGTTTAATGTAATAAACGAAAAATTGGGAGAGCTTCCTATTATAGCAGAAGATTTAGGATTTTTGACGGATTCAGTCAGACAGCTTCTTAAAGATACAGGTTTTCCGGGAATGAAAGTTCTCGAGTTTGCATTTGACAGCAGAGATACAGAATCAGGATATCTTCCGCATCTCTATAACAAAAATTGTGTCGTTTATGCGGGAACTCATGATAATGATACAATTCTTGGATGGTTTGACGTAATATCAAAAGAAGATGCAGAATATGCGAAGAAATATATGAGACTTTCAGAAGCAGAAGGTTATCACTGGGGTATGATGCGTACAGCGTGGGCTTGCATTGCAGATACGGCAATCATGCAGATGCAGGATATATTGGGACTTGGAAAATCTGCAAGAATGAATACTCCTTCAACGCTCAGTGATAAAAATTGGAGCTGGAGATGTCTGCCGGGAGCGTACAATGACACATTGGCAGAGGTTCTTCATGCTGAAATGAAGTTGTATGGAAGAATTTAGAAAATTGCCTGTTGGTATGTGGGTAGTATGGTTGTTGGATTTTGTAATTAAAGGTATGAATTTTATAAATAAAAAACTGTGGATTTATGATGAATCCACAGTTTTTTTGTTGTGTAATGGAACTCGGCTTGATTAAATTAACGAGGCATAATATAATTGTACATAATGTGAAAATGATATGATTTAGCATGTGTGGGTAAAGATTTCAGGAAGGAGTGTGGGGGATTGGGAAGATTTTTAAATCCGGATAATGCTGCGTTTAAAAGAACATTAAATTCTAAAATATATGTTGATAAGACAGAATTTCTTGATTTTACTAATCAGATGATAAATACTAACTCAGCCTTTATATGCAACAGTCGTCCAAGGCGTTTTGGAAAATCGGTTACGGCAGATATGCTTACGGCGTATTACAGCAGGGGATGTGATTCAAAGAAATTATTTTCAGACTTAAAAATAGGAAGTTTGGAGAATTTTGAAGAAAACTTAAATAAGTATAATGTAATTCATTTTGATGTACAGTGGTGTTTATAACCTGCTGGAAATCCGAAAAAACTGGTCGATTATATTACTAGAAATACATTGAATGAACTTAGGGAAGAATTTCATGAAATTATTTCTGAAGAAATAGAGTCTCTTCCTGATGCGTTATCAAAAATAAATGCAAAAACAGGAAAACAGTTTATAATAATTATTGATGAATGGGATGTTTTGATAAGAGATGAAGCGGCACAGCTTGATGTGCAGGAGGAATATATAAATTTTTTAAGAGGTCTTTTTAAGGTGTCTGAACCTATGAAGTATATAGGGCTTGCGTATATTACAGGAATTTTGCCTATAAAAAAGTTAAAGACACAGTCTGCACTTAATAATTTTGATGAATACACTATGCTGGATGCAGGTGAGATTGAAAAGTATATTGGATTTACACAGGATGAGGTAAAAAAATTGTGTGTTAAATATGAGACAGACTTTGAAAAAGTAAGGCATTGGTATGATGGCTATCTTTTGGGAGAATATCATATTTATAATCCCAAAGCAGTTGTAAGTGTTGTAACGAAAAGAACTTTTCAGAGTTATTGGTCGCAGACGGGTTCATATGAAGTTATAGTACCGCTTATAAGCAAAAATTTTGATGGACTAAAAACAGCAATAATTGAGATGATTTCAGGAGATATGGTTAAGATTGACACGGGAACATTTCAAAATGATGCAGTAAATTTTTCAAATAGAGATGATGTGATAACATTTCTTATACATTTGGGTTATTTAGCGTATGATGAAAAAAAACAATGCGCATATATTCCAAATGAAGAAGTCAGACAGGAACTTTTAAAAGCCACAAGACAGAAAAAGTGGAAAGAGTTTATTGAATTTGAGTGGCAGTCAGACAGCCTTTTAGACGCAACCCTTGATATGGATGAGGAGACAGTTTCGGCAGTTATTGAAAAAATTCATATGCAATATACATCGGCAATCAGGTATAATGATGAGAATTCACTTAGCAGTGTGTTGACTATTGCTTATCTTAGTTCGATGAAATATTATTTTACGCCAATTCGTGAATTCCCGGCAGGCAGGGGATTTGCAGATTTTGTGTATCTGCCTAAACCGGAGTATATCAATATTTATCCGGCATTGTTGATTGAACTTAAATGGAATAAAAATGTGAAGACTGCATTAGAACAGATTAAGAAAAATTTGTATCCTGAATCTCTTTTATCATATACGGGGGATGTATTTATCGTAGGGATAACATATGACAAAAAGGATAAAACACATAAATGTAAAATTGAAAAGTATGAAAAATAACAATTGCTCAAGCTGAAAGTGAGGGGTATTTCTTTTAATAAATGAAAGTTCAAAAGAATAAGAATTTATACCCCTCTCGTCATAGACGGAGTTATTCCATACTTTTTTTTGTATTGTCTGTTAAAGTGTGAAAGATTGTTAAAACCGCAGTCTCCTGCTATTTCAAGAATGCTTTCCTCTGTTGTAAGAATTCTGGTTCGTGCTTTTATCAGGCGGAAATCATTCAGATATTTAATAAAACTTGTTCCCATATGATTTTTAAAAAACTTCATAAAATGTGATGGGCTGTAGTGGCAGATTTCTGCTATTTTTTCTATTGAAATTTCTTCAGTATAATGCTGTTCCATATATGTGAGTATTTCTTTGATTTTATCTACTGATTTTTCGGATTTTTTATTTTCCTCTGTTTTAGGCGGATGCCTTATCATAATATGTATCAGTTCGAGCAGGCATGACTTGATGGCAAGCTGGTAGCCAAACTCTTTTTTGTCGCAAAGAACATCCATTGTATTTATTATTTTTACAAAATGGGAATAGAAAGAATAGCCCATATGTACATGTGTGACAATAGGAAAATCACCATTAAAAAAAGGAGTAAGATATTTAGACATAGTAATATCATTTGTAGCAAAGCTGAGAAGTTCCTTTTTAAAAATAATATTTTCATATTCTAATCTGTCACCGATGGCACAATCAATAGAATGAAGATTTTCAGGGAGAACCACCAGAATATCACCTGCGGAAAGCTGATGTGGAGTAAGGTTAAGTGTAACCTTTGCTGAGCCGTGTTTAATAACAATAAGCTCCATATCATTATGCCAGTGCAGAGGAACACTTGGAAAATCTGTCGGAATGGAACAAGGATAGGTATTAAATAAAAATTCCTCACTGGAGTGAGATTTGGTTTCGTGGTATTTATTTTTTTCAATCTGATTCATTCGTATAAAACCTCCCTAAAAAATATCTCTAAATGATAGTATTGTATCATATCGTGCTAGGAAAAGACAAGAACTGTGCTCATCAAAATGATATATTATAGTCACAAAGTTAAGAACGGTTACCGCACATAAAACTGTGAGAGGTAATTGAAACTAAATATTCACATCAGGTTGTGAATAAGGATATGGATAAGAGATAGAGAAAAAATGTTGCAGTATAAACAATGGATGGAGAACAAAGAAAGGATAGCGTTATGGATATCAAAAACATTTTAGAACAAAAACTTGGTAAAAGCATAGCTGACAGCAGCAAGCAGGAAATTTATGTTGCACTTTTAAACATTGCAAAAGAAATGTCAGAAGAAAAAGTACAGGAAGATACGGGAAAGAAAGTTTATTACATTTCGGCAGAATTTTTAATAGGCAAACTTCTTTCAAACAACCTTATAAATCTTGGAATTTATGCCGATGTAAAGAAAGTTCTTGCTGACAACGGTGTGAGCCTTGCAGAGATTGAAGAGATTGAGGCAGAGCCTTCACTTGGAAATGGTGGTCTTGGTCGTCTTGCAGCATGTTTCCTTGATTCGATTGCAAGTCTTGGTCTTAACGGTTCCGGTATCGGTCTTAATTATCATCTTGGATTGTTTAAGCAGGTATTTGAGAACAACAGACAGAAAGAAACAGCAAATCCTTGGATTGAGGAGAATACATTCCTTAGAAAAACAGATGTAAGTTATCCTGTTCAGTTTAAAGATTTTACTGTTCAGTCAAGAATGTACGAGATAGATGTAACAGGATATGATAACAGAACAAACAAACTTGAATTATTTGATCTTGATACAGTAGATGATAGTATTGTAGGAGATGGAATTGATTTTGATAAAAAGAATATTGCAAAAAATCTTACATTATTCCTTTATCCGGACGATAGTGATGATGATGGAAGAAAATTAAGAATTTATCAGCAGTATTTTATGGTAAGCAATGGTGCAAGACTTATAATAGATGAATGTAAGAAAAAGGGAAGTAATCTTCATGACTTATACAATTATGCAGTAATACAGATAAATGATACACACCCTACAATGGTAATTCCGGAGCTTATCCGTCTTTTGACAGAAGAAGGAATTGATATGGATGAGGCAATAGAGATTGTTTCAAAAACATGTGCATATACAAATCATACAATTCTCGCAGAAGCACTTGAAAAATGGCCGATTTCATTCCTTAAAGAAGTCGTACCGCAGCTTGTACCTATTATTGAAGTTCTTGACGATAAAGTACGCCGCCGTTTTGATGACGAGAGCGTAGTCATTATTGATAAGAATGATACTGTTCATATGGCTCATATAGATATTCATTATGGATTCAGTGTAAATGGTGTTGCAGCACTTCATACTGAAATTCTTGAGAAATCGGAGCTTAACAACTTCTATAAAATTTATCCTGAGAAGTTTAATAATAAAACAAACGGTATTACATTCAGAAGATGGCTTCTTCATTGCAATCCGGAACTTACGGACCAGATTACTGAGTGGATTGGTGATGGTTACAAGAAAGATGCAGAAGAACTTAAAAAGCTTGAAAAATATCTTTCAGATAAGGGAGCACTTGACACACTTCTTAAGATTAAAACGGACAATAAAGCAGAATTTGTTGATTATATAAAGAGAACTCAGAATATTACACTTAATCCTGACTCAATATTTGACATTCAGGTTAAGCGTCTTCATGAGTACAAACGCCAGCAGTTAAACGCATTGTTTGTAATTCATAAATATCTTGAGATTAAGAAGGGTAACATCCCAGAGACTCCTATCACTGTTATATTTGGTGCAAAGGCAGCTCCGGCTTATGTTATTGCAAAAGATATTATTCATCTTATTTTATGCTTGCAGGAGATTATCAATAATGACCCTGAAGTAAATAAATATCTCAATGTTGTTATGGTAGAAAATTATAATGTAACAATGGCAGAGAGACTTATTCCGGCATGTGATATTTCAGAGCAGATTTCTCTTGCATCAAAAGAAGCAAGCGGAACAGGAAACATGAAATTTATGCTTAACGGAGCAATTACACTTGGTACGGAAGATGGAGCTAATGTAGAAATTCATCAGTTTGTAGGTGATGATAATATATATATTTTCGGAGCAGAAAGTGACGAAGTAATAGAACATTACGCAAAAGCTGATTATGTATCAAGAGATTATTATGAGAAGAATGCGGCACTTAAAGAGGCTGTTGACTTTATTACAGGAGAGCAGATGCTCAAAGTTGGAGACGAGACACAGCTTAACCGCCTTAAAAATGAACTTTTAAATAAAGACTGGTTTATGACATTCCTTGACTTTGACAGTTATGTTGAAACAAAGGAAAAGGCATATGCAGACTTTAAGGACAGAGAAGCATGGGCAAAGAAAATGCTCGTAAATATAAGTCAGGCAGGTTTCTTCTCATCAGACAGAACTATTGCTCAGTATAATGAGGATATTTGGAAACTGTAAAAAATTAACAGAGCAGAAATGTGTATATCAGGCATGGAAAAACATATTTTTAACATGTTAATTAAATAAAATAATAAAGGGAACAAAATTAAATAGATGCACTGTAGGGTGTAAAAAAATAAGATATGCTTGAAATTTTCTTTAAATCAATGAGTTGATTTAGACAGAAGTTTCAGGCATATTTTATCTTTATGTTATAGGAAACTTTTTGTACTAACAAAATATGTTTACTGCATGGCGTCTGTTAAAAATATACAAAATTAAAAATTATATCTGTGAAAAATTACAATAGAAATTGACTGGGTAAACTGATATTATGTCAACAATAAAGCAGATTGAGAACGAAAAATAGACGGGATTTGAGAAAAAGGCTGGAAATTGGGAGTTGAGGGATATATGAAAAAAAGGGCATTAATAAATTTAATAGGGGTATTTATAGTTGTTGCATTAGTTATTACAGCATGGGTTTTGTTTCCTAATAAAGTAAGAATAGGTTATTACAAGCAGCTTGATGCTAACGGACAATTTTATAAAATAGATAATAATAATGAAAAAAGAGTATATATCTATGATAAAAATAAAAAAGAACATATGCCGTTTTTAAATGTATATTGTGATGACGTTATGATATACAATTGGACATGTAGTGGTTTGACGCTTCCTGTTGATTATTTTAGACCTGCCGGAATGTATACTAAGAAACTCGTGTATTTTGGAAACAGTTTTTTGTTTCCGACATATTCTGATAAAGGAGATGTAAATACAATATATTGCAAGTTTAGCGATAAATATATAACGCTTACAGACCTTAGAGGACAGAAGATTACATATAAATGGATTGGATTATTGTGCAATTCTTATGATTATAAGAAATCGGAATATACAACAAAGTATGGGCAGGATATATTAAATAACAGTGAAGAATTGTCATTAAAGGAGATAAAAGCAAATAGAAATAAGAGAATTATTTTTTACGGAATAGATGTTTTTGTGTTAGCCGGTTTAATTTTTTATAATATATATTTTGGTAAAAATAATAAACAAAAATAAGGAATGAATTATTTTTGTTGTGGTTACCTTGACGAAGAAATAAAAAAATAACCTGTCATTTTGAGTAGAAATCGACAGGTTATTTTAATGCGTTTATATATTAATATTTATTTTGTAGCAGCTGTCTTAGTTTTAGACCATGCTCCGTACATTTTAACATTTTTGCCATTAACCTTAACGGTTTTGTAAGTGCGTATTCTTATATAATACTTTTTGTTAGACTTTAATTCTGAAATGGTTGCCGATGAGGATTTAAAATTTGCAACTGTTTTCTTTTTATCATCTGCAAAAGTTTTTTTGACAGAATAAGAAATCTGATAGCCGCTTGTATTTTTTGATTGCTTCTTAAAGTTTATTGTAAGGCTTTTTTTACCTGAGTTAATTTTATTTATTGAAGTTTTTTTCAAAGCAGGTATTGTAGTCTTTTTAATAACCTTTTTGCAGGTTTGGCAAATATAAGTTATACTACCGCTCTTTTTGTATGTAGCCTTTTTTAAAACCTGAGTAATTTTATGTTTATGAGCCGGCGTTGCGGTAGGTTTGTTTGTTGGAATTGTAGTAGGTTCAGTCGGCTGTGTTGTCGGTATAGTAGCAGGCTCAGTCGGTTGTGTGGTCGGTGTAGTAGCAGGTTCAGTTGGAGCTGTAGTAGGTTTTTGGGTATTCGGTTGTACTGTAGCAATTGGAACTATAGTAGGGACGGCAGTATCTGCAGGCTTTACTGTTGCCGTAGGTTCATTAGTCGGAAACGATGTAGGTTTTACATCAGGGCTTGCATATGGTGCCGTAGTTGGTTTTGAAGTGGTCGGTGTGCTGCCGCTCGAACTTGAACCGGAACCTGAGCCTCCTGACGGTTTATTAGTTTGAACCGGTACAGTCGGGGATGTGGATGGTACCGTGGATGGTACCGTGGTCGGTGCCGTAGTAGGCTTTGTAGTAGGCTCCGTAGTTGGCTCTGTAGTAGGTTCTGCGGTCGGCTCTGTAGTAGGTTCTGCGGTCGGCTCTGTAGTAGGTTCCGTAGTTGGTTCCGTAGTCGGAGCCGTGGTTGGTTCCGTAGTCGGTTCCGTAGTAGGTTCTGTAGTAGGTTCTGTGGTTGCAGTACCGTCTGTTATGTTAATTTCTATTGTTGCTTTGATAATGTTTTTTAATGCCTTGACATCGCTTATGGTATTAGGCTCTTTATCGTCAATAGATTCTGAAAAGAAAATAAATGTATATTTTCCGTTTTCAATATTTATAGCATCTTTGCGGAGAAGATAATATTTTTCGGAGTTTTCATCGGTATAATATAAATAGAAAGGGTTTATATATGGGGCAGACGAATCAAAGTCCGTGTTATCTGTATCCCAGTAATCAGTGCGGATAACTGCCATATAATCACAAAAACCGTATTGTGCGGCAATATCTTTATCCCAAGGAGTTCCTGTACTCTTTTTCCAAGTGATATTCATAGAAGGAGAGTTTTCTTCTATATCATTGCTATCTGTAGGCAGCTTATCTATAAGAATATCAGACGGATAATCTGTCACATCAATTGAAGCAATGTCATCTTTGGCTGCTGCAGCATCGTATTTGCATGTCCATGTATTATTGTTTTGTACAAGACTGTATCCGGCGTTTAAATATTTATCTGCAAAGTTAAACCCAGCATTTGAATAATCACTTTTTGCAGTTATATAAGTAATATTTTCAGAAGGGGTATCAGCACATGACGGAGAAGAACTTGTAATATAAAGCTGCGATGCTCCGCTTGCTGTTTTGTTTATATTTATATGTCCGTCGAGGGAGACAATTATATTTGCTTTCTGTGTGCTGTTTCCACCTGTGAAATTTCCGCTTATAGTGGCATCAGGCATAGCTGTGAGGTCAAGAAAACCACCATTATCAACAGATATATTATTCAAGTTTGATGTGTCGGAAGGTGCAAAAGTTCCGCTGTTTGTTACATGTATGTTTCCTATTCCGTTGACAGGCATTTTTGTTGTGGTATTACAGCCGTCAATAGTGAGTGTTGTATTATCGTTACCGATAATAGAAGATGCTGCAAAGTCTTGTTTTGTAGTTCCTGTCAGTAATATAGAAGCACTTGAAGAAGCCTCGGTTGATATTGTTCCGCGAAGCTGAGTGTATTCATTTAAAATAAGTGAGGCTTTGCCTGTATATGCAGTATACTTATTTTTATTATCATCATGTCCCATAATAATATCTTTAATAATAGTTTTGCTTGTGGCATTTATTACGGTAAATGACGCATTGGTTCCTATATCGGTGTTTGTATAAAATCCTCCGGCGTATACTGTCGGGAGAAGTTCGTTTTCTGAACTTCCAAATCCGCCAAGTGTTTCACCGGCACCCTCTAAATGTGTATCTACTTTATCTAAAGTAAGGCTGTGACCGGCAAGAAAAATTTCACGCTGTGAAACGCTGCCCATTGCATCGCTTGATTCAAAATGTAACTGTAAATTTTTAAAAGTAACATTATTTCCTTTTAGCTGAATAGGACCACGGCAGACAATGCCGACTGTAGAGCCGTCTTTGCCCTCAATAGTAGTATTGGCAGGAATGTCTATTGGGATAGTTTGTCCGTTTGTGTCGGAAGATGCTGCTGTTTGGAATGATTTAGCTACAATAATATGCTTATATTTTCCTAAAGCTTTGAAAAAATCGTCAAAAGTGCTTACTGTAGTTGAAGTTTCAGCCTGAGCAGATATATTTTGTGCTTCTGACTGATAGGTTGCTGCCTGGGTACATGTTTCAGATAACATAATACAAGAAGTGAGAAGACAGCAAATAAAATGTGATAGGCGTTTTTTCATTAGTAAATCCTTTCTGTAAATGGTGAATAATTTATAGTTCATAATAAAATATAGTGTCACTAATTATAACAAGAATAAGCAGATAAAGCTATTTGAAAATTTGTGTTTTTATTACAAAAAGATGTTATATTTGTCATTTTTATACTTGCTTAAATTAAAATTAAATTGTCAGGAATTTTTATTTTTTTTTGGGGGAATACTTATTCATGTATAGATGTGACAAGTATGGAAAGAGAATACGACTTTATGCAAAAAAGAGTAGAAATGGGGACTGCTGATATGAATAAGAAAATTATAAAAACAGCTTCGGTTATTGCAGTTGGAGCAGGTGCGGCGGCTTTATATAAGGCAAAAGCTGCAAAAGACAATAATTCTGGTAATGAGACACAGGGATATGGTAATTCAAAGAGAAGAAATAATAAGTGTCAATGTAATGGGAAAAGCCACAATGAGCATTCTGATTATAAAAATACGGAACTTGGGAAGCATGAAAAAAACAGTAAGGGAATTTATTATGCAAGCGGTAATTATGAGGCATTTGCAAAACCTAAAAAGCCTGACGGAATTGAGAAAAAATCCGCATACATTGTCGGAAGCGGACTCGGTGCACTTGCGGCAGCATGCTTTCTTGTAAGAGATGCAAAAATGCCCGGAAAAAATATCCATATTCTTGAAGCACTCGATATTGCAGGGGGTGCATGCGACGGAATAAATGATGTCTCGAGAGGGTATATAATGCGTGGCGGACGAGAGATGGAGGAACATTTTGAGTGTCTGTGGGATTTATTCAGAAGCATACCTTCTTTAGAAAAGAAGGATGAATCAGTTTTGGACGAGTTTTATTATCTTAATAAGGAAGATCCGAATTATTCACTTTGCAGAGCAACCGTAAACAGAGGTAAGGATGCAGAACTTGGTGGTAAATTCGGTCTTAGCCGTAAAGGGTGTATGGAGATTATGAAATTGTTCTTTACCGCTGATGAAGAGTTATACGATAAAAAAATCGAGGATTTTTTTGATGATGAAGTTTTTGAGTCTAATTTCTGGCTTTACTGGAGAACAATGTTTGCTTTCCAGAACTGGCATAGTGCGTTGGAAATGAAGCTTTATTTCAAGCGTTTTATTCATCACATAGCGGGACTTCCTGATTTTTCGGCATTGAAATTTACAAGATACAATCAGTATGAATCGCTTATCATGCCTATGCTCAAATATCTTGAAAATGCCGGGGTTTCTTTTGAATTTAATACTGAAGTTACAAATGTGATATTTGACATAGAAGGAAATAAAAAGACAGCAAAGGCTATTGAGTGTGTTGTGTCAGGAAAAAAAGAGAAAATTGCACTTATGGAGGATGATTTCGTTTTTATTACAAACGGAAGCTGTACAGAGAGTACAATTTACGGTGACCATTACCATGCACCTGTCGGCAATGCAGAGATTAGGGAGAGCGGATGCTGGAGTCTCTGGAAAAATATTGCAAAACAGGACAGAGCGTTTGGAAATCCCGAGAAATTTTGTTCGGATATTGAAAAGTCAAAGTGGGAATCAGCGACACTTACGACATCCGATGATAAGATTATCTCGTATATTGAAAAAATATGTAAAAGAGACCCTCGTTCAGGAAAAGTTGTTACAGGCGGTATTGTAAGCTGTATGGATTCATCATGGCTGCTTAGCTGGACTATAAACAGACAGGGGCAGTTTAAAAAACAGAAAAAAGATGAGGTATGTGTATGGATTTACGGATTGTTTACAGATGCAGCAGGTGATTATATAAAGAAGCCGATGAAGGAATGCAGCGGATGGGAGATTGCGGCAGAATGGCTTTATCATATTGGAGTTGCGGTAAATGAAATTGATGAATTTGCGAAAGAGCATACGAATTGTATACCGACTATGCTGCCTTATATAACGGCGTTTTTTATGCCAAGAAGAAAAGGTGACAGACCGGATGTTATTCCTGATGGAAGTGTCAATGCAGCTTTTCTGGGACAATTTGCAGAAACACCGAGAGATACTATATTTACAACGGAATATTCAGTTAGAACGGCAATGGAGGCTGTCTATGGATTATTTAAAGTCGACAGGGCAGTACCGGAAGTATGGGGAAGCACATATGATGTAAGAGATTTGATTGAGAGTTCGGTAAGGCTTATGGATGGAAAATCGCCGCTTGATATGAATCTTCCAAAGCCTGTCAATATGGTAAAAAATGTGATTTTAAAGAAGATTGAAGGAACAGATATTGAAAAAATTTTGAGGGAACATGGTGTTTTGAACTGTTGATAAAAAGGACAGTGATAAAAAAGCAGAATTAGAATGCCGGGCTGACAGGTTTAACGTGTATATTCCCTCGGTGTACAGCCGACCATAGCCTTAAAAAGCCTGTTAAAGTTTGAAAGATTTTGAAAACCGCACTCAAAAGCGGCATCTGCTATTTTACTGCCGTCAAGAAGCATTTCGCATACTTTTTGTATGCGGAGTTTATTTATATATTCAATAGCACCGACACCTACCGTGTCATGAAATTTACGCATAAACCAGCTTTTGCTCAGATGTGTTTTAGCCGCAAGAAATTCTATTGTAAGAGGTTCGTTGTAATGCTCATTTATATAGTAGAGAATTTGACGGATTTCATTGCTGCCGGTCTGATTTTTAATAAATTTTATTGAATTGCCTAAAAGTGCATACCATAAAAAACGTGAAAGTTCACCTTTCATGAGAAGGTCTGACTGCGGAGAATTTTGTATTGCACAGTCTACAACATTTGCGGCACAGCAGTGCATCTCTTCATAATAGTTATTTTTATCCGTAATGTGTAAAAGTTCGGCGGAGAGACTGCACATCGGGGAAAGTATCTGCGAAAAACAGCGGTCGTTTGTGTTTCCGAGCATATCAGTGTTAAAAACTACTGTATCATAAATGATTTTGGCATCGGTTTCAATAGCGTGCAGCATGTGTGGGAAAAACAGAATAATGTCTCCTGCACATGCTTTTATTTTTTGTTTATCTGTAATAAAAAATCCCTCACCGTCGGTAATGAAATTGAGTTCCCACTCAGAATGGCTGTGCATGGGGACAAACGGAAAGAGTTCGGGGATAGAACTTTTATAATAGCTGAATGGTATGAGAGCATTGCTGTGATGTCTGTTTTCTTTGAGTATATTTTTTTTAGCCATGTTAGTCCTCGTTTAAATACAATCTATCAAAGTACAATAGTATAGTATTAGTTTTCAAAACTTTTTTGCTAGAATTTACGTTACATCAAATATTATTATATTGTTAATTTAACAGGAAGTCAAAAATAATATCAGGAGGATTAAAAATGAACAATACGGCAAAAGGACCAAAGTGGCTTGACAATGCAGTTTTTTATGAAATCTATCCGCAGTCATTTAATGATACAAATGCAGATGGTATAGGTGACATAAATGGTATTACGGAGAAACTCGACTACATAAAAGAACTTGGATGTAATGCTATCTGGATAAATCCATGTTTCAAGTCGCCTTTCGGTGATGCGGGTTATGATGTTGAAGATTATTACACGGTTGCACCTAGATATGGTACAAATGAGGATCTTGCAAATCTTTTCAGAGAGGCACACAAGAGAGAGATGCATATTCTTCTTGACCTTGTTCCAGGACATACTTCTGTACAGCATGAGTGGTTTAAGCAGTCGATGAAAGCTGAGAAGAACGAATTTACGGACAGATATGTCTGGACAGACAATATATGGGAATCACCGGAGGGAATGGGATGCATAAGAGGAATTTCGGATAGAGACGGTTCATGTGCAGTCAACTTTTTCTCACACCAGCCGGCGTTGAATTATGGATATTATAAACCTGAGCGTCCTTGGCAGCAGGCAATGGATGATGAGGGACCGAAAGCAACACTTGAAGCGATGAAAGATGTTATGCGTTTCTGGCTTCAGATGGGTGCAGACGGTTTCAGAGTAGACATGGCAGGTTCGCTTGTAAAAAATGATGAAGACGGAAAGGGAACTATAAAACTCTGGCAGAATGTCAGAGAGTTTCTTGACAGGGAATTTCCGGATGCTGCGATGGTTTCAGAGTGGGGAGAGCCTGACAAATCGCTTCAGGGTGGTTTTCATATGGATTTCTTACTTCATTTCGGTCCATCCCATTACAATGATTTGTTCCGTTGTGAAGAACCGTTCTTTTCTTCAAGAGGAAAGGGCGATGTGTCAGCTTTTGTAGAAAAATATCTTGATAATTATGAGAAGTCAGAAAAGAAAGGTCTTATGTGTATTCCTTCAGGAAATCACGATATGGGACGACTTTCGCAGGAAATTAAGGGTGATGAGCTTAAGATAGCTTTTGCATTCCTCTTATCAATGCCGGGTGCACCGTTCATATATTACGGTGATGAGATTGGAATGAAATATGTTGAGGGATTGACATCTGTAGAGGGAGGATATGAAAGAACAGGTTCAAGAACACCTATGCAGTGGGATGACAGTGTAAATGCGGGATTCAGCAGTGCAAAGAAAGAGATGCTTTATGTTGCACAGGACAGTGATGAAAATCGTCCGACTGTTAAAAATCAGGCAGCAGATGAAAATTCACTCTACAATGAGATAAAGAAGCTTATAAAAATCAGAAAAGAGCATGCGGCTCTTTTAAGCAAAGGTGAAATAGAATTTGTAGCTGCAAAGAAAGATACTTATCCGCTTGCGTATGTAAGAAGCAGTGAGGATGAAAAAATACTTGTAGTTATAAATCCTTCAGCAGAAGATGTTACATTTGATTTTGACGGAAAGTTCGGAGAAGAAATCTATCGTTTTGGTGGAAACGCAGAGAGTGACGGAAAAGTTGTTAAAGTTTCGGGACAGACAGCAGTATTTGTAAAGCTTGTATAATCAAAATATCTTTTGAACATATAATTATAAAATATCATATACGATAAAAAACGGTGATTTTATAAAGTTTTTTAGAGTGAAAGCGGATATTGATGCAGAAATGTATTTCAATCCGCTTTTTTTATATAATGGTTACCTTTTTTTGCAGTTTCCGGTGAATAAAAGTTGCATAAAAAAGCTTAAAGTAATATAATGAATATATTAAAAATGCACAAACAGAATGTGCGTAAAAAACTGCCCGAAAAGAATGGAGGTTAGGTATGAAACATATAAAAGTAAAATTTAAGATGTTATTTATTATGGCAGGAGTTCTTATAATGTTATTGTTTGGAACGATTTTTTCGGAAAAATGCATGAAGAACATCAGCAATGAGTCAGTTACTGATATGGAAAGCAGTATTCGTGAATCTTATGATGAAAATATAAAATCAGAAGTTTCAGCAGCAGTATCCGTGGCAAAACATTATTATGACCAGTATCAGAGTGGTATACTTACGGAGGAATTAGCAAAGAAGAATGCAGCTGACCAGATTCGTGATATGAGATATGGTGACAGTGGATATTTTTGGATTGACCAGTCAGACGGAACCAACGTCGTGCTTCTTGGAAGTGATACCGAGGGAACCAATCGTATGGACACTGAAGATTCAAAAGGTTTTAAGATGGTCAGACAGATGATTGAGGATTCAGTGAAAAATACAGAGGCATATACAACTTATTATTTTCCTAAAGAGAATGAGACAAAAGCCTCTCCAAAACGTTCTTATACATATTATTATAAAGAATTTGACTGGGTTATAGGAACAGGAAATTATACTGACGATATAGACAAGACAGTAGCTTCAAAGCAAAGTCAACTTACAAAATATTCAAACAAAATGACAAGTATTTTTGCTGCTGTAAATATAACTATCGGTGCTTTTTTTATAGCTGTAATAATTATTATAATCACAAATATTGTTAAGCCGCTTGAGGCTGTCGGAGCTGAGATGCGTATACTTGAAAAGGGTGATTTCACAAGTAAGCTTGATGACAGATATTTAAAGAGAAAGGATGATTTTGGCATTCTTGCAAATATACTTGAAAATATGCGTTCAAATCTTAAGGAACTTATCAGTGGCGTAAAGAGCGGTGCAGGGCAGATAGAAAATCTTGTAACCGACATTAACAGTAATATGGATTTACTCAATGGAGAGATAGAAGATGTATCTGCGACTACGGAAGAAGTTGCCGCATCAATGGAAGAGACGGCAGCTACTACAGAGAGCATAAATACAATGTCACATGAGATAGAAGATGCTGCAAAGAATATAGCATTGAGGGCACAGGATGGAGCCAATAGGGTTGAGCAGATTTATAAACGTGCAAGAGAAGGCAAGGATAATGCAAGTGCTATAAGGGCAAAAGCAGGAGATACAAAGAGAGCGATGAAAGCAGAACTGGAAAAAGCAATGGAAGACGCAAAGGTTGTAGACCAGATAAATGTTCTTGCTGATTCTATTATGGGCATAACAGACCAGACAAATCTTCTTGCACTCAATGCTTCTATTGAAGCAGCAAGAGCAGGTGAGGCTGGAAAGGGATTTGCGGTAGTTGCAGATGAAATAAGAAATCTTGCAGAGCAGTCAAAAGAAAATGTTGAGAATATACAGGGTGTGACTGATGCTGTTAAAAAGGCAGTTGAGAATCTTAAGACAGATGCAGAGCATATGCTTGAATTTGTTGAAACGGATGTTACTGACAGTTATCATAAGTTTGATGAACTTGCAGGATATTATAATGAAGATGCATCAAATGTAAATGAACTTATATCAGATTTCAGTGCTACGTCAGAAGAATTACTTGCGTCAATATCTTCAATATTAGAGTCAATAAACGGTATAAGCGTTGCTGCTGATGAGAGCGCAAATGGAACTACAAATATTGCAGACAGAACAGTTTCAGTTGCAGATAAATCATCGATTGTAAACAATCATTTAAAGGAAGCAGAAGAGGCAGCAGGCAGATTAAATGATGAAGTTTCTAAGTTTGTAGTATAGAATGGGCATGGTCATTTTTGTGAAAATACAGTAAATATAAAAAAGCCAATATTAGAATAATTTTCGATATTGGCTTTTTTATGGCTGATTGTTACCATCAGGTAGGCGAAAATCACAAAAACACTTGCAAGTTTTGGATTATTCCCTCATAATAGTGTTTATGATTTGACACAGAATACTGAAAATCGGAGGATAAACATGTCAGAAGTAAACACTAAAATTGGAAATTACACAATAACAGATGTCGATATAGACACATTTATTTCAGGAATGCCACAGGAACAGCAGATGTACAGAAGTATGCCTGAGTTCCGTAAACAGTGCGAAGAAAGATTAGAGGAAATTTGTCTTTTTGCAATGTATGGTGAGGAAGAAAAGAAAGATGAGACAGAAATGTTCAAGACATCAATGCTTATGGCAAAGAGAGATATTTTAAGCCAGATAGCTATGGCAGAACTTTTACAGGATGTCTCAGTATCAGATGCAGAGGCAAAGGAATACTTTTTAGGACATTCAAAAGAATTTGCATCAAAAGCATCGGCAACAGCAAAGCATGTACTTGTAGACAATGAGGACAAAGCAAATCAGATAAAAGAAGAAATCGAATCAGGTGCAAAGAGTTTTGAAGATGCAGCAAAAGAGTATTCAACATGCCCATCGGCACAGAAAGGCGGAAGTCTTGGGACATTTGGCAGAGGTCAGATGGTTAAGGAATTTGAAAATGCTGTGTTTGATGGAGAACTCAACAAAGTAATCGGGCCTGTAAAAACACAGTTTGGATATCACCTTATCTGGGTAGATGACAAAAATGAGGGTGAAGTACCTGAGTATGATAAGATAGCAAGTCAGGTAAAGAGCTATCTTGTAAACAAGAAACAGCAGGAGATTTACCAGAATAAATTAAAAGAACTTAGAGATAAGTATTGCAAATAGTAGAAGAAGTAAGATAAAATTACTATAAATCAAAAATAACTTTACAACACAAACAAAAATGCAAATTTCGTGTATTCTTATATTTATATAGGAGTATAAAACATGGAATTTGCATTTTTTGTTTTAGTTGGGGTTGATTTTTATAAGATTTAATTGCATCAAAAAGGGTATATATGACGTTATAAGTATTAGAAACAAAAAACGGATATTTTTGATAAGGCTGTAAATGTACGGTTATGAAAAAAATGCAGGGTTAGAAGGGGGTGGAAAAATGTTACATGGGATGAAAGCGAAAAAGTGGGAGGAACGTCAAAGGGAGAAACTGGAGAAGATATATTCATTGTACAAAAATAAAATGTTCGGCAGAGCAATGCAGATATTAAACCAAAGAGAAGATGCAGAGGATGCGGTACAAAATTGTATTATAGCAATTTCAAGACACACGGAGTGCATTGACCTTTATGATGAAGCGAGAACCTTATCCTTTGTGTATACGGTCATAAGCCACTGTGCTATTGACATATACAGAAAGAATAAAAAAAGCAGGCAGTCAAATTTAAATATTGACGATGTAGCAGAGCAGGAGGGAAACATTGACATTGAAAATGAGGTGCTTGTTTCAATGGAATTAAAAAGAGTGGTAGCGGCGATTGAAAAACTTGATTTTGGCTATCGTGAAGTATTGTCATTGTTTTATTTAAATGAAATGAGTCCGAGAGAAATTTCTGATTTGCTTGAAATTCCGTATAATACGGTCAGGTCAAAGATAAGCAGAGGACGAAAGAAACTGTTGGACAGCCTTGACGGAAAGGAGTGATTACTATGGGTGTACATGGAATAAATAAAAAGAAATTCGACGGCGGCGATGAGTTAATAAGAAAGGCATTTAAAATTTACAGTGATAAAGATTTGGAAAGTTCAATGGAAGATTTCGGTTTTGAATATAGAGATGACAAGGTGTTTGAAGATAAGATATATAAAGTCATAAAAAAACTTCCGATAAAAAATCCACGTTCAAAAGCGCATATTATATGTATTGCTGTTATATGTATGGTTCTGGTTTTTGGATGTATTACCGGATACAGATATATGAGAAGCAGAAAGCAGGCGGGGCAGACAAGTGTATTGGAGAGTGTGTGTAAGGAGGCAAAAACACGTTATGATATAAATCAAAGCAATAATAATCTGAATGCCATAATAGGCGGAGAAACAAGTCTGTCTGATGAAAAAACGCAGCTTAAAGATTATTATAACAGCCGGAATACAGCGGTTTATGTAAATACAAAGAATTATGATAAAAGCGGTTATTTGTACAGCATGTACTTATTAAATGACGAGGAGGTAAAAAAACTTACGGATAAAGAAGTAGAACTAAAAAAGGCAGACGATACTGAAAAGCTGACACCATTTTTAGAAAATGCTCCGGATGACAGTAAGTATTCTGCTGGAAACATATATTTTATAGGTGGGCGTAAAAGTAGAAAGTTTATTGTATATAAAAACAAATCGGATGACATGTATATAGGAAAGTGTGTGGGATTTGAAAGTTTAAAAGATCATGATATAATAACAGATAAAAAAGTTAATGAAAAGAAATTGATTTCTGCGGGTGAATTTTTGGAAAACATAATGGACATAAAAAATGCAGATGACATACGGGAAATAATGCTTGAAAGAGTCAGAGCAAAATCAAAAGCTAATCCTGATAAAAGAATTGCAGTATGGACATCAGACGAATCAAAGAGTGAACTTTACGAATTTCTCACAAAAGAAAGCAGCATTGAAATGGAGAGTGTGGGAGATACATCCGGTCAGTTGTGGTTTGGTGCTGCCGAGCCTCAAAAATGTTATTATCTTGCAGTTGAGAATAATGCAGGTGAGTTTTGTGTGTTCGGTATAGTTTTTGAAGAAAAAGATACAATGGTCTATGTTGAGCCACAGTATAAACCGGGAACGGCATTAAAATTATCTTCCGAAAATACCGCAAAACTTAGAAAAATAATCAAAGAGAATGATAAGCAGCAGTGAAAAAGTTTTGCAGAAAAAGATTAGGCATTGACATAATAAGAGGAGTAAGCAGATATGAACAGTGAATATACACATATAAAACATGAGTTTGAGCCGGTTTTTGATAAGAATTCAAAGATATTGATTCTTGGTACGCTTCCTTCTGTTAAATCGAGAGAAAACAATTTTTATTATGGTCATCCGCAGAACAGGTTTTGGAAACTGATTGCAAGGCTGTGTGATGAGGAAAGCCTGCCAAAGACCATAAATCAGAAAAAAGATATGCTGCTCAGAAATAATATAGCCGTATGGGATGTAATCGCTGAATGTGACATTATCGGTTCAAGTGACAGTTCGATAAAGAATGTGAAAACTGCCGATTTGTCTGTGATATTAAATAATACAGCGGTTGACAGAATATATGCAAATGGTGGCAAAGCTTATGAACTGTATATGAAGTACCAATATGAAAAGACTGGCATGGAGATAATTAAACTTCCGTCTACAAGTCCGGCAAATGCAGCTTACAATTTGGAAAAACTGTCAGAATGTTGGAAAATCATAAAAAATTGACAAAAATATGCTATTGTAAATAGCTGTATGATATTATATAATTATAATCTGACTGTATTGTATATATGATGCTGGGAGGTCATATATATAATGTTTTTTGTTGCACTGTTTTTACCTTGCAATGGTGTGATTTTTACAGTCAGAAGCAGTTTAATTTTATTATACAAAAGGAAAAGGAGACTTTTTTATGAGCAAAGAAAAAAATGACTTTAAGCCGTTTATCCCAACGGACAAGGTCATGCCTGAGTTTACACCGACAGCCCTTATTCTCGGTATAATCCTGGCAGTAGTATTTGGAGCTGCAAATGCTTACCTCGGACTTAGAGTAGGTATGACGGTATCGGCATCTATACCGGCAGCAGTTATTTCAATGGGTGTCATTCGTTTTATTTTAAAGAAAGATTCGATTCTTGAAAATAATATGGTTCAGACTATTGGTTCAGCAGGTGAATCATTAGCCGCAGGTGCCATTTTTACACTTCCTGCACTTTATATGTGGGCAAGAGAAGATTCATCTATCCAGATGCCTTCATTTTTCACAATTGCTGCACTTGCCGTTGCAGGTGGTGTGATAGGAACATTATTTATGATTCCGCTTCGTACAGCACTTATTGTTGAAGAACATGGAAATCTTCCATTCCCTGAGGGCACAGCATGTGCTGAGGTTCTTCTTGCAGGCGAAGAGGGTGGAAGCAAATCAAAACTTGTATTTTCAGGTCTTGGAATTTCTGCATTGTACAAGTTTGTAACAGACGGACTTATTTTATTCCCATCGGAGATAAGCTGGGATATATCAGTTTATAAGGGTTCAGCATTTGGTCTTGATGTTTTACCTGCCCTTATCGGTGTAGGTTATATCTGTGGTTCAAGAGTTGCGTCATACATGTTTGGCGGTGCGATTGTAGGCTGGTTCGTTATTATGCCTCTAATGCACACAATAGGTGCATTAGGCGGAGACAGTGCTATTTTATTCCCGGCTACAAAAGCAATAGCAGATATGGCTCCTGCAGAACTTTGGAGCAGTTATGTAAGATATATCGGTGCAGGTGCGGTTGCCTGCGGTGGTATCCTTAGCCTTATTAAGTCACTTCCTCTTATTATAAGAACATTTAAGAAGGCACTTGGCGGTATCGGGCATAAAGGCGGAGATCTTCGTACAGAGAAAGACCTTCCTATCAAATGGGCTATAGTAGTTGTTGTTTTGGTTGCACTTGCACTTGTTGCGATTCCATCAGTGCCAATCAGCATTGTTGCAGCTATTATCATAATTATATTTGGTTTCTTCTTTGCAACAGTATCATCACGCATGGTTGGTCTTGTTGGTTCATCAAACAACCCTGTATCAGGAATGGCTATTGCAACGCTTCTTATTGCAACAATCATTCTTAAGGCAACAGGAAAAACAGGTATCCAGGGTATGACAATGGCTATTTGCATCGGTACGGTAATTTGTATCATTGCAGCAATGGCGGGAGATACTTCACAGGATTTAAAGACAGGTTATATCGTAGGTGCAACACCTTACCGTCAGCAGATAGGCGAACTTATCGGTGCTATTTGTGCAGGTCTTGCAATTTCAGGAGTTCTTATGCTTCTTGATTCTGCATGGACATTCGGTACAGACAAACTTCCTGCTCCACAGGCAACACTTATGAAGATGGTTACTGAGGGAGTTATGGAAGGAAATCTTCCTTGGAATCTTGTATTTATCGGTGTATTCCTTGCACTTATGATAGAAGTTATCGGAATTCCGGTACTTCCATTTGCAATCGGTTTATATCTTCCGATTTATCTTTCAACACCTATTATGGTTGGAGGACTTATCAAGCTTATCGTTACAAAACGTAAGAATAAGACTGAGGAAGAAATTAAAGAGGATGACAGCAAAGGTATTCTTTATTCATCAGGTCTTATTGCTGGTGAGGGTCTTGTAGGTATATTACTTGCAATTCTTACTGTAGTAGGTGTAGCAGACAAGATTAATCTTGGAAACTACGGAATCAATCTTGGACAGGGCGGAAGCGTAGTATTCTTTGTACTTCTTTGTGCATCACTCTTATACGCTGCAACAAAGAAAATTAAGAAGGCTTAAAAAGAAAGGCGGAAGTTAATGCGAAAGCCAAAAGCTAAAGTTGTTTCAGGAAATTATATGGATAAAATACCGCATATAGCAGAAAATCATGAGTGGAGAGAACTTGATGACGGAATCGTTGAAGTCGATATGCCGCATAAAGGTTTTTATGCGAAGATAGCGCAGAAATTCTTTCATAAGCCGGCAGTCAGTCATATTAAACTTGATAAATATGGTTCGGTTGTGTGGAAAAACATAGACGGAGAAAGAACGATATATGATATAGTAGGGAAAATGAATGAAACGTTTCCGGAGGAAGAAAGTGATATGCTTAAAAGAGTTATAACATTTTTTTCAACACTTGAAATGAATAAATTTGTGGTATTAAAATAATTACAGAGGACATCGCACAAGACAGTGCGGTGTCTTTTACTTTTATACACATACTTTACACGCCGGAATATCAATGTTAGAATGTAACTGATTAAATATGGATATGATAAAATGTTTCTTTTCAAATAAGTATGAGGGCAGGTAAATGTTTTCGGAAGAACAGAATAGAAAATAATAAACGGAGGTAAGTTATAATGCAGAGAATAAAAAGTTTTGAAATTAACCATAATGTATTAGTGCCTGGATTTTACATTTCAAGAGAGGACGGAGATGTAGTGACATACGATCTTCGTACAAGAAAACCAAATGCAGGAGATTATATGAGCAATGCTGTTATGCATTCTGTTGAGCATATGTTTGCTACATTTGCACGCAATTCTGAGGTATCGGATAAGATTGTTTATTTCGGGCCTATGGGCTGCCAGACAGGATTTTATCTCCTTGTCCGTGATATGGAGCCAAAGGAAGTTTTTGAACTTACAAAAAAAATTCTTAAGCAGACAATAGAACATGACGGAGATGTTTTCGGAAAATCAGCAATAGAGTGCGGTCATTATGAAAATCTTGATATAGACCTTGCAAAAGAGGAGTGCAGAACTTATCTTGAGGTGCTTGAAAATCAGACAAATATGGAGTTTACTTATCCGACAGAGTAAGTCATAGCTTTGTGTTAAATTCAAAAATTCGGTAAAAGACAAAACAGTAGAATGGTTAAAAATATTATAGTGAAACAACAGTAGAATGGAGAAAATTATGATAATTGGTGTTATAGGAGCAATGCAGATTGAGATTGATAATCTTAAAAAGACATTGAAAAATCCTTCATATGAATCGATAAGCGGTGTTGAATTTGTAAAAGGAAACATCGGTGACACAGAAGTAGTCGCTGCCGTAAGCGGCGTTGGAAAAGTATTTGCGGCTATATGTACGGAAGCTATGATACTTACATATCATGTTGATATGGTTATAAATATCGGTGTTGCAGGAACATTGTGCAAAGAACTTGGAGTAATGGGTATCGCCGTTGCAGATATGGTTGTACAGCATGATATGAACACTTCGGCACTCGGTGACCCGATAGGTCTTTTGTCAGGAATAAATGAGATTTATCTTCCTTGCGACAAGAAAATGATGGATACACTTAAAAAGTGTCTCGATGAAAAGCAGAGAAAGTATAAAGTGGGAACTATTGCTACAGGTGACATGTTTATGCATGACAAACATCAGAAAGATAAGCTTCATGAGCGTTTCAATGCTATAGCGGCAGAGATGGAGGGCGGAAGCATAGGTCATGTATGTTATGTAAATAAAGTTCCATTTGCCATACTTAGAACAATTTCTGACGGTGAGGGCGGTGCAATGGATTATGCAACATTTGCGGAGAAAGCAGCCCAGATAGGTATTGAGATTGTAGTTGAATTTATTCAAAAAATCGCATAAATTATGGGGGAATAATGATAAAGATAGATTTGATTACGGGGTTTCTTGGTTCAGGCAAGACAACTTTTATCAGAAAATATGTGAAACATCTAACAGATAAAGGTCTTAAAATAGGAATCCTTGAAAATGATTACGGTGCCGTCAATGTTGATGCAATGCTTCTGCAGGATATACTTGGTGACAAATGTGAGCTTGAGATGGTTGCGGGTGGATGTGACGCCGACTGTCATAAAAGGCGTTTTAAGACAAAACTCATTGCAATGGGAATGCAGGGATTTGACAGGGTTTTGGTAGAGCCATCGGGTGTTTTTGACATGGATGAGTTTTTCGACACACTTCATGAGGACCCGCTGGAAAGGTGGTATCAGATTGGAAATGTCATAACCATAGTTGATGCACATCTTGAACTTGATATGTCGGAACATTCAAGATATATTCTTGCGTCAGAGGCAGCGAATGCGGGAAAAATTCTTTTTAGCAAGACAGAAGGTGTCTCTGAAAGCAGGATAGAGGAAGTCACAGCATATATAAATAAAAGTCTTGAGGAATTTCATTGCTCAAGAAAGATTGACAATATAGTTATGGCAAAGTCTTGGGATGAGTTTGACGAGGATGACTATAAGAAGATTGAAAATTGCGAATACACAGGTGCAGGGATAGAGAAAAGGTATCATGCGGATGATGTGGAATTTTCATCGCTTTACTATATGAATAAAAAGATGACTGTTGATAAACTCAAAGATTGTGTAAATAAAACATTTTCTGATAAAAATTGTGGAAATGTTTTTAGAATTAAGGGATTTATGTCTGATGGCAGCGGATGGCTGGAGCTTAATGCAACTAAAAAAGAAACGGTGATTAAGCCTATAAAAGAAGGTCAGGAGATTTTTATAGTTATAGGTGAGGATTTGAATGAAGAGGCTGTAAACAAATATTGGGATTGATTAAATTTTGATTATATAATTTGTAATGCCTGATTGAATATAGCGTATAGAGAACGGACAGCTTATACTTATTCATGAAAATTAAAATTAGTATAAGCTGTCCGTTTTAGATTTTGCATTATGCCTGATATATCTGTTTGATTTTTTTGACTTTTTTTCCTGATAGAGTAATTCTTGCCGCCATGCCCCAGTAATATTTTATTTTTCCATCTTTTGTAAGTTTAGGTTCGTAATATTTTATGGATTTTATGAATTTTGCTTTGCTTACACTATGTGTTTTTGATATATCGGTTGGTTTTAAAAGGTTGTAGGAAACTTTTGAAGCGAGTTTTATTGTATGTTTTTTTGGTCTGCCTACAATGTTTTCATCTTCCATTCCAAGTTCATAAGTCCATACAGCGTCGGCATAAGTGAGTGTGCTGCCCTTTATTGAAAGACAAATAATGTCTTTTGTTTTTTCTTCGGCTTTTGCGTATTGTGTGTTTGTGTGTGGTATGATTATTGAAATTAAAAGTGCTGTGATTAAAAGTCTTTTTAAAAACATTTTCATTTTCTTCTCCATTCGTATATTTATATTATGATGTTGTGGTCAAAATGTATTTTGCCCCATGTATTATATTATTTTCAAGTGTTTTTAAATTCTTCATTATCGAGGAAGTTCATCGGCACTGTGTTTTTTCTTTGTGGAAAAACTAAGTTCAGGATTTTTAACGCTTACTCTTGTTCCAGCAGGAACAGATTCTGTGATAAATGCATTTCCGCCAATAACTGAACCCTTTCCGATAACTGTTTCACCGCCAAGTATTGATGCACTTGAGTAGATGGTTACATCGTCTTCAATGGTTGGATGTCGTTTGATGTTGCGAAGAAGCTGACCGCTTCTTGTTGAGAGTGCGCCAAGTGTTACACCCTGATATATCTTAACATTGTTTCCGATTTCTGTTGTCTCTCCGATAACAACGCCCGTACCGTGGTCGATAAAGAAATATTCTCCGATTGTAGCACCCGGATTTATATCGATACCCGTGTGGTCGTGCGCATACTCAGACATTATTCTTGGTATGAACGGAACATTCATTTTATAAAGCTCATGTGCAAATCTGTAAACAAAAATTGCAAAAAGTCCCGGATAGCAAAAGATTATCTCTTCTTTTGTTTTTGCGGCAGGGTCACCGTCAAAAGCAGCATTTACATCTTTTAATAAAAGATTTTGAATGTGGCTGAATGATGCAAAAAAGTTTGAACATATTTCAGTTGTATGTTTTTCAATTTCAGCTTCATCTGCATTATCTTTTGCCTGCTGTAAAAATGCCGCTTTAATTTGGCAGTAAAGGTCATTATAGATTTTTGTGATATTGTGACCTACAAAAAATTCAGGTACAGTTTTGTTCAGATTTTCATTGTCGAAATATCCCGGAAACATAAGCTGCCTGAGCCCCATTATGATATGTGTTATAGTGTCACGGTTTGGCATACAGTGTCCTAATTTTAAATAAAATAATTCCTCGCTGTGATAGTTGTCGGTAATCTCGTTTACGATATTGTCAAGAACTTCTTTTTCTAACATAATACACAACCTTTCTGATATATTTGGTATATTTCAATTTTATGTATTGATTTCAATTATAAAACAATAAATGTATCCATAATATAATAAAGGTAATTAGAGATATTTTCAAGTATGCCTTTTATAATCAGCAAACTTTAAGATGATGGGGTCAAAAGCAGTTATAAAGATTTAATTTTTATTAAAAGTTTATTAAAAAATGTCAGACAAATTTGACAGTTGTTATACAACAGAGGTATAATTTATTAATGACAAAAAAAGAGAAAGGGATGAGTGATATATGCAGGATGGAATATTTCAGGGAAGTCATGAACAGATGATGGAAGAATACACAAAGCGTTACAAAAAAGTATGTGTGGAGAACAATTCCATAGATGGAAAACTATTTGATGAATTTGGCGTTAAAAGGGGACTTAGAGATAAAAACGGAAAGGGAGTATTGTCAGGAATCACAAATATCTCTCTTATAAAAGCTACTGAGATGGACGGAGACAGAGTTATACCTTGTGAGGGTCAGCTTTTTTACAGAGGATACAATATATATGATTTGACAAAAGGTTTCAGAAAAGATAACAGATTTGGTTTTGAGGAGACAGCATATCTGCTTTTGTTTGGAGAGCTTCCTACAGACAAACAGCTTAAGGAGTTTCAGACTGTTCTTGCAAAGAACAGAAGACTCCCTACAAACTTTGTAAGGGATGTTATTATGAAAGCTCCTTCAAAGGATATTATGAATTCTCTTACAAAGAGTGTTCTTACACTTGCATCTTATGATGATAAGGTTACGGATAATTCACTTGAAAATGTACTTAGCCAGAGCATTATGCTTATAAGTGTATTTCCGATGCTTGCCGTTTACGGTTATCACGCTTACAACCATTATGAATGTGATGAGAGTTTTTATATTCACAGACCGTCAGACGAGCTTTCAGTGGCAGAAAATATTTTGCGTATGCTCAGACCGAATAAAGAATACACTGATGTTGAGGCAAAAGTTCTTGACCTTGCGCTTGTACTTCATATGGAGCATGGTGGTGGAAACAACTCGACATTTACAACGAGAGTAGTTACATCTGCAGGTTCAGACACATATTCTGTAATAGCTGCAGCACTTTCGTCACTTAAAGGGCCAAAACATGGTGGAGCAAATATTAAAGTTGTCGAGATGATGCAGGATCTCAAGGCACATGTAAAAGACACTACGGACGAGGATGAAGTAAGAGCATATCTTAAAAAACTTGTGCGTAAGGAAGCCTTTGATAAGAGAGGTCTTATTTATGGTATGGGTCATGCAGTTTATTCAATATCAGACCCTAGAGCAGTTGCATTTAAACAGTTTGTTGAATTGCTCGCAAATGAAAAACACCAGAAGAAAGAATTTGAATTATATTCAATGATAGAGAGAATTGCACCTGAAGTTATAGGAGAGGAATGTGCTATTTACAAGGGCGTAAGTGCAAACGTGGATTTTTACAGCGGATTTGTTTACACTATGCTTGGAATACCGCATGAATTGTTTACTCCTATATTTGCAATGGCACGTATAGTTGGATGGAGTGCACACAGAATGGAAGAACTTATAAATGTCGATAAGATTATCAGACCGGCATACCAGAGTATCATGGTTCCGAAAGTATATGAGTCACTTAAAGACCGTTCAATTCCTAAAATTGATACAAAAGAGAGAGAAAAACTTCAGCTTACAATGAGAGATGAAAGCTGTTAAGTTTTATACATATATTAAAAAAGATATACCGGCTCCAAAAAGTTAGAACTTAAAATCTAACAATTTGAGGTCGGTATTTTTATGATATAATGAGCACAATGTATACAAATATTAAGAAAAAAGTAAAGATTTAAGGACTGCGCATATGTTATTATTACAGTTGTAGAGTAAATGAATTACATATGAACTGTCCGGGAAGGAGGCTGATATGTCAGACGGAAATATTTTAGTAGTTGATGATGACCATGAGATAGCGGATTTGGTGGAAATCCATTTAAGGGGCGAGGGTTATCATGTTTTTAAAGCGTATAATGGGAGAGAAGCTTTGGAATTGTTTGACAGGGAAGAAGTAGACCTTGCAATTCTTGACATTATGATGCCGGGAATAGATGGAAATGAGGTATGTGCAAAGATACGGGAGACAAGCACGATTCCCATAATTATGTTAAGTGCCAAAGACAGCGAGAACGATAAGGTTTCAGGTCTTGTGAACGGAGCAGATGACTATGTGACGAAACCTTTTAATACAAGCGAACTGATAGCACGAGTTAAATCACAATTGAGAAGATACCAAAGCTTTGGGGGAGTAGAAGCAAAAACATCAGATGTTGTAAACATAGAAAATTTATGGATGGACAAGAAGTCACATGAGGTAAAGGCATATGATAAGCCGGTCAAACTTACACCTATAGAATTTGATATTCTCTTTCTTATGGCTTCGCATCCAAACAAGGTTTTTTCTACAGATGAGATTTTTGAGCGTGTCTGGAAAGAAAAAAGTTTTGAGATGAGCAACACTGTGATGGTTCACATAAGAAGACTCAGGGAGAAGATTGAGTCAGGAACGGGAAAAACGCAGATTATTAAAACGGTTTGGGGAGTTGGATATAAAATTGAAGCGTAGTTTATTCAAGAGCCTTAGGGCAGAACTGATATTTTATGTTGCATTAAGTATGTTTTTATCAGTCATCACAGAGCTTGTGTGTGGCTTTGGGCTTTATCTTTTGAGTACGGCACTCGGCATTTCGTACGGTGGGTATGGTCGTGGCGGCAGAATGATTGAAAAGTTTCAAAAAACGACAGGCGAAAGAGGAAGGATATTCAATTATCAGGCGATTAAAAGGTGGGACAAAAATACATTAATATTTTTGGTGCTTGTAATATTATTTTTTCTGTTTTTGTTTTTTGTCATGTATTTCATGCTCATAACAAGAAAGCTTACAGCCGATATAGGCTATATATCGGGAAGTATAGCACACATGGCTTTCGGTGATGGCGGTGGCAGGATTGAAGTGAGAAGAAAAGATGAAATCGGGGAGATTGCGATACAGATAAACAGGATGTCAGAAAAACTGGATGCGCTTATGAAATCAGAGAGAGAAGCACTTCAGGCAAATAAAGATATGATAACATGTGTCGCACATGACCTCAGAACACCACTCACATCTGTAATAGGATATCTTCAGCTTGCGACTGATATGGAAAAATACAATCAGGAGGAGAGGCATAAATATGCAGAGATTGCCATGCGTAAGGCAAACAGGCTTCAGGGACTTATAGAAGAACTATTCAGCTATACTAAACTTATGAGTGGCGAGATTACGCTTCACAGAAGCGAGATAGATATAGTTAAGCTTGTAGAGCAGATGGTTGAGGAATTTTATCCGCAGTTTCATGACAATGGGCTTGAATATAATTTATCGCAGAATGTTTCCGGGTGTATTATATATGCTGACGGAGAACTTATGGCGAGGGCAGTTCAAAACCTTATAAGCAATGCGATAAAATACGGCAGGGATGGAAAGAGAGTTTTTGTAGAAGTAGAAAAGTTTGAAAAGGAAATTCAAATAAGGGTAACAAATTTTGGTCTTATAATTCCACAAGAGAGTTTAACGCGTATATTCGACAGATTTTACAGGGTAGAGGATTCACGTTCAGTTCAGACAGGAGGTACAGGGCTTGGTCTCAATATTGCCAGACAGATAGTGCTTCTGCATGATGGAGCGATAAAAGTAGAAAGTGATACAGACGGAACATGTTTTACGATAGCACTTCCGTTAAATATGCAGAAAAAAGAATTATTAAATAGTGATGAGCAGGTAAAAGATGAAATCAAGATATAAATTACGGATGATCAGACTGCTCATCTTATTTGCATTGTTAATTATTGCTGACAGGCATTATCAGTGTAATGTAGAAGCGGCAAATATAACAGAATTAAAAAACGGTGCAATGAGGATGAGCGCAAAAGAAATCACAGCACAGGTTTCTTTTGGTTACAGAGGTTATACTAAATACGGAAAAGATATGAAAGTATCAGCGGTGATAAACAATGAGGGCAAGCCGTTTTCCGGCAAATTCAGACTGACATATCAATCGGGAGAAAACAGTGACATGAAAATGATTCAGAAATCATTTGTTGTCGGTATGCAGGAAAGTAAAAGAGTTCAGTTTACAATTCCGCTGCTCTCTGAAAGTCAGGAATATATAGTGTCTATATGTGATAATAGTGGAAATGTATATATGAGAGCACACACGAAAGTCGATGCGGATACAGACATTACAGGAATTTATATGGGGATTTTGTCGGATACACCGACAAAACTCGGTTATGTATCTGACAGCCTGAGAAGAAAAGACGACATTGACAATGATAACAATGGTGTTACCGGCAGGGTGTTTGATATGAGTGCCTGTGATTTCGAGACAATTTCCATGCTGGACAGTGTAGACATTATTTTGCTTGACAACTATGATACCGGTAAATTCAGCAGAAACAACATAAGGGTATTAAAAAGGTGGATTGCTACAGGAGGTACGCTTGTTGTAGGAACAGGGAGTAATTACCAAAAGGAATTTGAAAAGCTGCACAGCACGCTTATACGGGGATATATAGGAAAGACAGAGAGAATTTCAACAAGTTTTGGCTGGAATGAGAAAGAGGAGACTAACACAGAAAGCACGAATGAGAATGACAGTATGGAAATAGATATTGTAAATCTCAGACTTAATGAAGATTCGGTTTTAATAGACGATGGCAGAAAACTTATGATTTCAAAAGAACTTGGCAATGGAAGTATTATTGTTGCTGAGTTTTCTTTTAACATTCCTAAAAAATTCTGGAAAAGCTATGGGAAGGCATTAATTTATACCATAGAGAGTAATCTGAGTGAAGGCACGAAGAAAAAGTTATTGATGCAGAGTGAAAATGTTTCATACGGCAATATGGGATATTCATATATGGATGAGGCATTAAAAATAAATGAGAATGATGTATTACCGAACATGAAGTTATATGGCTGTATATTGGGAATATATGTGATAATTGCAGGACCAGGCATGTATCTTTTTTTTAGGAGAAGAAAAAAAAGAGGGTATTTATGGATAGCGGTGCCTATTTTATCAGTTGCTTTTTCGGCGATAATATACATAGTAGGAACAAGCACGAGAATACAAAGGCCATATATAAATTATATTTCGCAAATCGTACTTGGTAATGATAAAAATGCGAAAGCAAAAGATATGAGTACATTATTCAGTGTTACCAGTATTTCAAATAATCCGTTTTCCATAAGCTTGAGAGGAGAATGTAATATCACTCCTAAAAATACGGATGCATATTATATTGACAGCAAAATAAAAGGCGACAATGTTTCTGATTATGAATATGGGGTTGAGTATAATGAAAATAATACAAGACTTCTCATGAACAGATTATCTTCATTTCAGGGAGCTGAATTTCTTATGAAGCAAAGAGTCAGGGATGCGGGAACCGTATCAATAAATGTATCAGAAAATGATATGCGGCTTATCGGAACAGTGACAAATACATTGGGATATACGCTCAACAACTGTATGATATATTATCAGGGAAATCTTCTTTATATAGGTGATATAGAGAAAGGGGAGACAATAGATGTAAACAAGTATGCCAAGTCGGGTACATACAATAGTTCGGATTATGGTAATTCGGTAAATTCGATGATTGAATCGGCAATGGGTGGAAATATGTACTCAAACAGTATGGCGGCAAGTCTCAGAAGAAAAGTTGGAGTTGTAGAAGAATATCTTGAGGATAACTCAAATGCAAAAGCATGGTTTTATGGATTTGTGAGTGATGATACAAAAACAGGTTTTAGAGATAAATTTAACTATGATTTGTATGGAGTTACAGGTGTGTGCAGAAATTTTGATATGAGTGAGCAGATTGACGGATACGATGTCATAGAGTCGCTCGAAACATATGCCGCAAATTATAAAAGTGAATATACAAACGGATATGACGTATATTCAGGTACACCGGAAAGATTTTCAGTAACTTACAAATTTCCGAAATCGTTCGTACTTAAAGAGCTTTTGTATTCAAAACAGACAAGTGGTGGCTGTGAATTTTTCGAGAAAGGTAATAAATATTCTGATTATGGTTTTTTTGGAACAGTCAGTGTCAGAAATAAGCAGACGAATAAGCTGGAAAAATTGTTTAGTTCAGGTAAGGAAATAAAAATAAGAAACATGAATGATTATCTTGAACCTGATGGTTCACTTATACTTTATTATTCAATTGAACACAAGAGTAATAAGGAGGTTGGCAATATATGTCTTCCGGAAGTAAAACTTGTTGGAGAGTACGAAAAAGAAACGGAGAAATATTATTTTTCGAACGACAGTACTGAGACGGGAGGGCAGAATGTATGGTAGAAGTTAAAAATCTTTATAAAAAATATGGAGATTTTGTGGCACTTGATGATTTAAACTTTGATGTAGCTGATGGAGAAGTATTTGGTTTTGTAGGGCCAAATGGTGCAGGGAAGACAACAACCATGAGAATTATGGCTGGTCTTAATCAGCCTGATAGAGGGAGTATAACAATTGCAGGAACAGATGCGGTAAAAAACAGTAAAAAAATAAAGAGAATTATAGGTTATATGCCCGATTTTTTTGGTGTGTACGATAATCTCAAAGTTATAGAATATATGGAATTTTATGCTTCAATATATGGTATAACGGGTTCGGAATCAGAAAAATTATGTCAAAATCTTTTGGAACTTGTGGATTTGGCAGATAAATCTGAATTTTTTGTTGATGAATTGTCGAGAGGAATGAAACAGAGGCTGTGTCTTGCGAGATGTCTGGTGCATGACCCGAAACTTCTTATATTGGATGAGCCGGCTTCGGGACTTGACCCGAGGGCAAGACTTGAAATACAGGATATTTTAAAGAGACTAAAAGATAAAAAAAAGACCCTAATTATAAGTTCTCATATATTGCATGACCTTACGGAATTATGTACATCTGTAGGCGTGATAGACCAGGGGAAAATGCTTGTAAAGGGAAAAGTTGATGAAATCATGCTTCATCTGAATGCATCTAATCCGATTCATATTCATGTAACAGAAGGAAAACAGACAGCGGTAAATTTGCTAAAAGCTGATAAAAAGGTGAGTAATATTTCGATATCGGATAACGATATTACAATAGGCTTTTTGGGGACAATTGATGATGAAGCGGAATTATTGAAACAGCTTGTTACAAACAATGTAGGTGTTGCATCATTTATAAGACAGTCGGGTAATCTGGAAGAAATATTTATGAAAGTTACCGAAAAAAGGGAGGTTCTTTTTAATGAAAATAAGGATAAATCCGGTTTATGGTAAAGAGATAAAGCTCAAGGTGCGCTCGGTTAAATTTGCAATAATAATATTTCTTTTTAATCTCATGCTTGGAATTATCGCAATAACAGGATTTGAGGTAATGTTTAATATGCATCTGAATCCGTATGTCGATTATTCGGGAGCCGCAAAGGTATTTTATATACTTATAAGCATGGAGATAATAGCAGTAATGTTTTTGGTGCCGGCATTTACGGCGGGAAGTATAGCTGGCGAACGGGAGAAGCAGACGCTTGATATACTGCTTACGACAGTGCTGACACCTGAAAAAATAGTTATGGGAAAACTGCTTTCATCGGTCAGCATGGTGCTGTTGTTGGTGGTATCAAGCCTGCCTGTTATATCTATTGTATTTACGATAGGAGGAGTTGGGATGGAGGATCTTGTACAGTTTATGCTTGCAATACTCGTCATATCATTCTTTATCGGAAGTATGGGAATGCTTGCATCTACTGTCTTGAAGAAAACCGTTCCGGCAATGGTCTGCTCAATGGTTGAAGTTATGCTTGTATGTGTAGGGACGGTTATAATAATCGGAGTTACATATATCATAGCAAAATTATATTATTATAATTATATGGGAGCTGTCGGAAACATGCCTGATGTCAGTGGGGCATGTCTGGTACTGCTTGTAAATCCTGTATTTACGGTAATACAGATGACAATGGAACAATGCGAATCAGTATCGGCAATTTCAAAACTGGCAGAAATTCTCAATGGCTCGGTTCCGGTTTTTATCGAGGATAACTGGTTTAAAATCAGCATGGTATCACAGGTGGTAATCACCATAATCCTGTTGAAAATGTCAGCATTTTTCCTGAAACCGATAAAAAATATTCACATACAATGAATGCAGTGATATACTTGTTGTTGGAAAATAATAACATGGATTGTGAGGGAGATTAAGATGAGCAAAGATAAAATTGAACATAAAGAGCATTTTCATGGGAGCGATTTGGAGAAGATAGAAAAAATATACGGCATAAAAAAAGAAGACATAACAAGTTTTTCTGCCAATGTCAATCCTTTGGGAATTTCTTACAAATTAAAAAAAGAGCTGGCATCACACATAGATGCGATTACATCTTATCCTGATAGAGAATATACGTCACTTAGAAAATGTATAGCGGATTATGTTGGAACGGATTATAAAAATATCCTTGTGGGTAATGGTTCAACTGAACTTATTTCGCTTGTTATTCAGATTAAGAAACCTGCGAAAGCACTTATTGTAGGGCCGACATATTCGGAATATGAGCATGAAGTTGCACTTGGCGGCGGACGCTCACAGTATTTCAGGCTTAAAGAAACAGATGATTTCAAACTTGATATAGAAGGACTGCAGAAAGCATTGACAGACGATATAGATTTGCTCGTGGTATGCAACCCGAACAATCCTACATCGTCTCAAATCGATAGAAAATCCATGAGAATAATTCTTGACACATGTAAAGAAAAAGGAATATTTGTTATGGTTGATGAGACTTATGTGGAATTTTCGGAGAATACCTCTGAAATAACATCTATTCCGCTTACGGGTTATTACAATAACATTATCATTCTGCGTGGAATATCAAAATTTTTTGCAGCGCCGGGGCTTAGACTTGGTTATGCAATATGCGGAAATCATGAACTTTTAAAAGAGATAGACAGTAGAAAAAATCCGTGGACTATAAACTCGCTTGCAGCAATAGCAGGTGAGATAATGTTTAAAGATACTGAGTATATAAATGAGACATGGGAACTTATATCATCCGAGAGGAAGAGAATATGTGAAATATTAGAAAAATGTCCTAACTTAAAATTCTATAAGCCGCATGCTAATTTTATCCTTGTGAAAATACTAAAAGAGGATGTGACATCGGAAGAACTTTTTGATACGGCCATAAGACAGGGACTTATGATAAGAGATTGTTCAACATTTCCGTTCCTTGATAACAAATATATCCGATTTTGTTTTATGAATCCTGAGGACAATGATAAACTGGTTAAAATTTTACTTGATAAATTGTCATAAACTTAAAATAAACAGCAGAGATTGAAAATTTATATCAATCTCTGCTGTTTGTATGTGTGTTCGTATGTGCTTATTTTATTTTTTATATCGAATAAATATTGTTCTTAATTTAAAATATTCAATCCGGTTTTTTACAGAAGAATGTACCGACAGTTTTGCCGTCAAACAAATCATACAAAGTTTTAGGATGCTGACCGTTCATTAGAACCACATCTATATCCGAGTCGTATGCAATCTCAACGGCATTTAATTTTGTAATCATGCCACCTGTTCCGAGTTTTGTTCCGGCACCGCCTGCGAGTGCTCTTATATCATCTGTTATTTTATGTACGACAGGGATAAGTCTGGCATCATTATATGTATGAGGGTCTTTGTCGTAAAGTCCGTCTATATCTGACATGATGATAAGTAAATCAGCTTTTGCAATTGCAGCTACGGTAGCAGCAAGTGAATCATTTTCGCCAACTTCAAGTTCAAGCTCATCTATGGCAACAGTATCGTTTTCATTGATTATAGGAATGACACCGTGAGCAATAAGTCTCTCCATAGCATTTTCAACATTTTTCCGCCTGTCCTCAAGAAGGATATATTTTGTAAGAAGCATCTGTGCGACGGTTATACTGTATTCAGCGAAAAGATTATCATAAAGGTACATGAGTTCACACTGACCGACAGCGGCACAAGCCTGTTTGCCGGGAGTATCCTTTGGGCGTTCCCTGAGACCGAGTTTACCCATTCCAAGACCGATAGCACCACTGGAAACAAGAATAACCTCATGACCGGAATTTTGAAGGTCAGCGAGAGTTTTAACAAGCTGTTCCACTCTCCTGATATTGAGCATACCGGTGCGGTGCGTAAGAGTTGATGTACCGACTTTTACAACTATACGTTTTCTGTCAGATATATTTTTCATAATAATAAAATCCTTTCACTGTTAAAATCTTCATATGCAACCCCTTTATTATATCTGCTTTACTGGGATACATCAAGAGTAAGAATAGATTTCGAGATTACGCGAAAATACAAGTAATCACGTCTCTTTACACAAAGAGCCGATAAGTGATATAATATACCCACTAATGCCATCATTAAGAGTGGTAATCATTTTCCGGAGGGTTGTATGAACAAAAAGATAAATCTTTATGCAAATGGCAAATTTGAATATGAGCAGTCCGTTATACAATGTGACAGCTCAGAAATCTCGCTTGAAACAGAGGCAGGGGAAAATATTTCAGGAAATATCAGAGTGTGGACGGATAAAGACTCTGTTATAAGAGGTATGGCAGTAACAGACTGTCATTATATGATGATTGAGAATGACAGCTTTGAGGGAAAAGAGTGCGAGATAAAATATACATTTGTTGGAGAAAAATGTATTCCGGGAGAAGTGATAAAAGGCAATTTTGATATTATATCAGACTGTGGAAGCCTTAAAATACCGTTTAGTATTTCAATAGGTGTTCCTGCATGCAATGCCTCCATTGGAAAGATAAAAGATATGTTTCATTTTGCAAACCTTGCGCGTGAAGATGAATCGGAGGCAGTGGCATTATTTAAAAATAAAAAATTTGAAGAAGTGTTTTTATATAAAGAACCTGGGAATATAGCATTGTACAGAGGGCTTCTTTCGGGTACGAGCAAGGGCATAGCAATGGAAGAATTTCTCATTGCAATTCACAAAAAACTTCCTATTCAATTTACACTTGATAAGACAAATTTTATTTATGATGACTGTGTTGAATCATTTGAGGAAGAGGTCACTATCACCAAGGATAATTGGGGATTTTGCGAACTGCATGTTGTCTCCGATGCAAAGTTTCTGCAGCCAGAGCACAAAATAATATGGACAGATAAATTTTCGGGAAATTCATATAAAATAAAGTTTCTTGTTGATGTTGACAAGATGGCTGCCGGTATCAATTACGGAAGAGTGATGATTCAGACTGTAAGGCAGACACTTGTTATAGAGGTTATGGCACAGAAAAGAGGTACTGACCATGATATTGTTGTCAAATCTCTTGCGAGACAGACGGCGTATTATGATTTAATGAAGATGTATCTTGAATTTTCCATGGGAAGAATAGAAAAGAAAGATTACATTCTGAGTGCCGAGAAAAATCTGGCACATATAGATGGAAATGCCAAAAAACTTTATGATATACATCTGGGTATATTATCAGGTGACAACAGCAGAGTTAAAAGCGGATTGTCATATTTTGATGAGATAGAGAACAGATTATATGAGACAGAAAAGATAAATTACTGTGCATATCAGTATCTTAAAGCTTTATGGGCAGAAGAAAATGATATAAAAGACGAGTGCATAGAAAAAGTCAGGGCATGTTATGAAAGTGAGGATAACAGCTGGCAGATATTATGGTTCTTGCTTTATCTTGACCCGGTCTATGAATCAGACAGAAGAAAACTTGAGGATGTACTTGACTGTGTGGAGGGTGGATGCAGCAGTCCGGTTATCTATTTTGAAATGTGCAGTGCGTTAAATACATCAGCAGGTGCACTCAGAGAAATTACTCCTGCTATTATAAGATGTCTTCACTGGGGCTGTGAAAATGAATTCTTGTCAAAGGAACTTGCACTCAGATATGTTTACCTTGCAGGGCGTTCAAAAGAGTTTAATAAAGTCGTACTGAGAGATATGATAAGTACATATGCGAGATTTTCTGATGACGAAGTGCTTGCAGGAATATGCAGAATGTATATGAGAGGGCAGAAAATAAATCATGAAGCAAATAAATGGTATGGTCTTGCCATAGAGCACAACCTTAAAATAACTGAACTATTTGAGTATTATATGGATTCGTTAAAACAGGACAGCAGTATAAAACTTACAAAATCAGTGCTGCTTTATTTTATGTATGACAATCATTTGTCGGTATCAAAAAAGGCGATGTTGTATGCATATATCATAAAAAATCGTGAGAATGACCCTGATACTTATGCTTCATACCAGAATATTATCGAAGATTTTGCATTTGCACAGATTGAGGCAGGAAGAATAAGTGAAAATCTTGCCGTGTGCTATGAGCAGTTTTTAAATGAGGACAATCTTACAGACGATGTGGCTCAGAAACTTCCTGACATTATGTTTGCTCATGAGATACAATGCTCGAATCCTGATATAGTCGGTGTGTATGTAAGACATAGGGAATTGAAGGATGAACAGTTTGTGCCGGTAGTGAACGGAAAGGCGGTTGTGCAGGTGTTTACTGAAAATGCACAGGTATTTCTTGCAGATGCACTTGATAACAGATATGCAATGTCTATTGATTACACATTGAACAAACTTCTACACCTCGATTATCTTGCTGACAAGTGCTTTGAGATGAACAGGACAAATGCATGTCTGTTGCTTTTCATGTACGACAAAATAGAACATTTCAGACAGATAAATGCGGACACTGTCGATGTGCTTAGAAGAGTTTATGAACTTGATATCGTAAGTGCATATCAGAAAAGAAAAATCTTTTCGGCTATGCTCAGATATTATTTTGACAACTTTGAGGGTGATTTGCTTGATGAGGCATTAAAGACTATTGATTGGAATGAAGTGAGTCCGGGAGACAGGAAACAGTATATAGAGTATTGTACTGTAAGACACTGTTACGATAAGGCAATGGAAGGAATAATGCTGTTTGGCTATCAGAATATAGAACCGAAGAGACTGCTGCAAATATCATCCGGTTATTTTGAAAATCAGAAAACAGAGGATGGTTCGCTTATAAAACTTGCATACCACATATTTGCAAATGGTAAATTCGATGAAAATATGCTTAAATATATGTGCATGTTTTATAATGGAAACCTTGACAGCATGATAGATTTGTGGAAGGCTGCTGACGGTTTCGGAATTGATGTTAAGGAACTGGAGGAAAGAATAATAGCCCAGCTTGTGTTTACGGAGGAATTCAGTCCGGAGAGCTATAGTGTCTTTTACAGTTTTTATGAGCATGATTCAAACAGAAAACTTACGGTAGCATTTATGAAGATGCTTGCTTATAAGTATCTTATAAAAAAATATCCGCTTCCTGAAAAGATTTTTGAATATTTTTACAGGGAAGTAAGGAAACAGGACAATCTTCCTTGTCTCATTGCTGTACTTAAATATTTCAGCACGCAGAAAGAACTCAGTCAGGAAAAACTGAATTTTGCGGATTACAATTTAAACAAGCTTTATAACAGCGGGAAAATATTTCCATTCTTCAAGGATTATTATGGAAAGTTCCCTCTTCCGGTGCACATACTTGACGAACATTATGTTGAGTATACGGCAAACCCTGAATATGATGTAAAGATACATTATTATATAGCATCCTCAAAAGAAGAAAAAGAAATAAACGAGGATGAGTATATTATAGAGACTATGCCGAATGTATTTGATGGAATACGAGTGAAAGAATTTGTAATGTTTCAGGATGAAGTGCTCAAATATTATATAACGGAATTGAGAGAAGAGGGTGAAGTGGTTACCTGCAAAAACAGCGTTCATTTTGATGAGACAATGGATAATGAGAGAGCGGGCAGCAGATTTCATAATATAAACATGATGCTTATAGCACAAGAGATGAACGATGATAAAACTCTTGTAGACATGATGGCAGATTATGAAGCAGAGATAGAAAATGTCAGAAAAATGTTTAAACTTTTATAGATAATTGATGAAAGGGGCAGCTTATATGGAGACGGGGAGACAGCTTTTGGTTGGAGTTGATTTGGGCAGGGATTTTGCTCAGATTTCGTATTATGACAAAAAAATATATGAGCCTGTACCGGTGGGGATTCCTGAAGGAGAAGACAGAATTTATGAGATACCCTTTGCATTGCTTGTGAATCCAAACACAAATGAATGGCTGTGGAAGACAAAAAAGAATATTGAACTTGGAGGATATACACTCATAGACAATATTTTTGATAAAATTTCAGGTGAGGAAAAGTTTCAGGCAGGAAGTTATATCTTTAGAACAAAAGATGTAGTAAAAAAGTTTATGATTAAACTGTTGAGTTTACTAAAAGAATATTTTCCAAATGAGACGATATTAAAACTTGTGATAACCGTACCTAAGCGGGAACCGGCTGTTGTTGATATGCTGAAAAGTGTCGGTGTTTCGCTTGGAATAGAAAATGACAGAATGGTGGTTTTTGGAAGAAAACAGAGCTATATGTACTATGCTGTCAGCCAGTCAAAAGAACTGTGGGCAAATAATGTAGGACTTTTTGAATATGATGAAGATGGTCTCAGATATACAAATCTCACTGTAGATAAGAGAACACTTCCATATATAGTGGGAACGGATACGCAGGATTTATCGCACATAATGCCATATGAGGCACTGGAAGAAAATCAAGATATAGAGTATATGTTTTTAAATACAGCAAACACGATTCTTCACAAAAAAATGGTTACAACAATATATGTTACAGGAAAAGGATTTGAGAAAGCATGGGCTACCGAAGCGTTGAGAAAATTATGCAACGGAAGGCGTGTGTTCAGAGGACAGAATCTTTTCACAAAGGGAGCGTGTTATGCCGCAAGAGCATTGACAGAGGAAGAGAAGTTAAAAGAATTTATTTTTCTTGATGATGATATGCTTACAAGTGACATATCAATTACAACATATCATGATGCAAAAATACATGATGTTGTGCTTGCCAGAGCAGGTACGCTGTGGAGTGACATTGATGCTTCAATAGATATTATACCTGACAATGAAGATGAAATTCAGATAACAGACAGGAATATTTTAAGCAGGGAGACAAGAGCACACATACTTTCGTTGAGTGGATTTGCCGCCCGTGAAAATAAAATGACACGATTTACTGTCAGAATAAGATTTGCGGACAGAAATACATGTATTGTAACATTAAAAGATAACGGATTTGGTGAGTTTTCTCCATCCACAAACAGGATATGGGAGCGTTATATAAAACTTGATGCACAGGACAATGCAAAACAGGGTTAAATATGGAGGAAAAATATGGGTAAGCTAATCGAGTGCTTTGGAAAGATAGCAGAGAAACCATATCATTTCAGATTGACAGATACGAATGTATATTCAATAGAAGAAGTATGCTATTATGTTTACAACAATATATACATAATACAGGAAGAAATATTTGATAGTGCATTTACGGTATGGCTTAGAGATGAATTAAATATGGATATTGTTGCAGACAAGATAGACAGTATGCGGAATGACAAAAATAATCTTAAAGATATAGTCGTTACAATATGCTGCAGTTGTGATTATTATGACGAAGAGCAGATAAATGAACTTATCGGGATAATGGATGCGATAGCTGACCTTTCAAAATGGGAGAAAGCTAAGATTAAAGCAGACAATTACTGCAGATTCGGTTCTTATGAAAAAGCAATTGAAGAATATACGCAGATACTTGGCACAGATGACATGTTAAATGCCACAGAGGAAGATTACGGGGCGGTATATCACAATATGGGTACGGCATTTTGCGGTATGGGTTCATTTATAAAAGCGTCGGACAGCTTTGAGCACGCATATGAAAAAAACAGAAAAGAAGAATCGCTTCGCTCATATTTTTATGCACTCAAACTTACGGGAGATAAAAAACTCTTCGATAAAGGGGTAAAAAAGTTTGATATTGATATTAAGATTTTAAACAATATAATGGAAGATTTCGCAAAGACTGATGAAGAGACAAGAAATTCAAAAGAAATACGCCGTATTATGAAACTTGAAGGAATTATGAAAGCGGGTTATGTGGAAGAGTATTATGAAAAGGTAGGAAATTATATAAATCAGTGGAAAGAAGATTATAGGAATGAAATTGTTACCGGTATACGGTATAAATGATTTTCAGTTAAATAACGCAGTGACAATGATACATTAAACTAATGTACATTAGGTTGAAAAGGGGGATATATGTTTTTCTTAGGAAAAAGAAAGAAAGATAAACAGAGAGAAAATGTATCAGAGAGTATACAGGAAAACACGCAGACAGTTGTTGAACCGGAAAAGAGCAATCATAAAGCGGATTTAAAAAAAGAGATTCTTGAACCGGAGGTTACAAAACAGGATGTGCCTGTAACTGTTGATAAAAATGATACGGTAAGGTTTGTAAGAGAAAACTGCGAGGCAATAGCCGAAAATGAAAGGCAGATAGCGGAAGCAAAGAAAGAGTATGAGAAAGTAACGTCATATCTCATGGATATTCAACGCATAGACATGGCTTCTGATGCTGAGAGAAAAGAAATAGATGATGTCTGCAAAAGCATTCTGACACTGACAAGTGAGAGAAACAAGTACAAAAACAGAAATCTTACTATAAGTGATGCACAGATGAGAAAATTTGAGCCGTTTGAGGATGAACTTGTAGATGAGATAAAAAAGATGTACAATGCAGAGTCTTATCAGACAGCTATAGAAAGTGATATATCGAACCTGAAAAAAGAAAAGGAAAATTTGTATTCGCAGAAAAAAGAAGTTGTTAATAAGCAGAATGCAATAAAAGGAATGACAAAGATACTTGCACTACTCATCATTTCACTTATAGTCCTTCTTATAGTAATCTTTTATGCGTTAAAAGCTGATATGACGCTTCCGTATTTAGGAGTTGTATTTCTTGCGGCTGTTTCAGCGGCGGCACTTATATTTGAGTCACAAAAAAACAGGCGTGATGTCATATTGATAGAAAAAAAGATAAACAGGGCAGTCACGCTCTTAAATAAAGTAAAAATCAAATATATCAACAATATAAATGTTCTTGATTACAATTGTAACAAATTCGGAGTAAAAAATGCCAAGGATTTTGAGCAGAAGTGGAACGAGTATTGCAAGATGCGTGAATATGAAAAAAAATTCCGTGAAAATACTGAAATGCTCAATGCGAACAATGAAAATCTGGTTATTATGTTAAAAGACGTAGGAGTGGTTGATACAGACATCTGGCTTAGCAGATGTGTTGCGATAGTTGACCCTAAAGAAATGGTTGAAATACGTCATGAACTTAATCAAAGGCGTCAGATGCTCAGAGAACGCATAGAAAATAATGAACAGTTAAAGGAAAACATAATAAAACAGTTAGATTACGTTATAAACGAATCTCCGCAGATAAGAGATGAACTTATACAAATCGTAAAGGATTTTAGTAATAATAAATGACACATAAAAATCAAAAAGAATTGTGCCAAAAACACTTGACACAGTTCTTTTTATATGATAAAGTAATATCTGTTGTGTAGACAATGACGAAGTAGAGTTATCCACTCTCACCTTAGCACAAGCGAGTGACTCGGGTTCTGAATGAGTACTGAATATAATTTATATTTATTATATATTATTGATGAATGTGGATAGACTTTGCTATTCACTTTTTTTTTACTATTTTAGACATTGTATATAGCTTATAATTATTTGGAGGTGCACTACAATTAGCGATTTAATGATTAATGAAAGAATCAGAGACAGAGAAGTAAGATTGGTAAGCGAAAGCGGAGAACAGCTTGGTATTATGTCATCGAGGGAGGCATTAAAGCTTGCAAGAGAAGCAGATTTAGATCTTGTAAAGATTGCGCCAAATGCTAAGCCACCGGTTTGCAAGATAATCGATTACGGTAAGTACAGATATGAACTTGCGCGTAAAGAAAAAGAAGCAAAGAAAAAACAGAAGACTATGGAAGTCAAGGAAGTGAGACTTTCTCCAAATATTGATACAAATGATTTGAATACTAAAGCAAATCAGGCAAGAAAATTTATTACAAAGGGAGATAAAGTTAAGGTTACACTTCGTTTCCGTGGAAGAGAAATGGCACATGTAAATTATAGCAAACAGATACTTGACAGTTTTTATGAAAAACTTGAAGATATCGCAGTGATTGATAAGAATGCTAAAATGGAAGGACGTTCTATGGTTATGTTCTTGTCACAGAAGCGTTAATAAAGCTTGTCTAAAAGACATTCTTTAAATGGAATTAATAAAGTTCCGATAGATAAACATATGTTAAGGAGGAAATTATCATGCCAAAAATGAAAACCAAAAGAGCTGCAGCTAAGCGTTTTAAGACAACAGGAACAGGTAAGCTCATGAAAATGAAGGCTTATAAGAGTCATATCTTAAATAAGAAATCTACAAAGAGAAAGAGAAATCTTAGAAAAGCAGTAGAGGTTGACGCTACAAATGCAAAGATGATGAAACGTATTTTACCATATTCAAAATAATTTAGGAGGATAGACGAATGGCACGTATTAAAGGCGGTTTAAATGCAAAAAAGAAACACAATAGAGTATTAAAGCTTGCAAAGAGTTATAGAGGAGCAAGATCTAAGCAGTATAGAGTTGCAAAGCAGTCTGTAATGAGAGCTCTTACATCTTCCTTCGCTGGAAGAAAGGAAAGAAAGAGACAGTTCAGAAGACTTTGGATTGCTCGTATAAATGCAGCAGCAAGAATGAACGGACTTTCATACAGCAAATTTATGTATGGTCTTAAACTTGCAAACATCGATCTTAACAGAAAGATGCTTTCAGAGATGGCAATCAGCGATCCTGAAGGATTTGCAGCACTCGTAGAAGTTGCAAAATCTAAGCTTGCTTAATTAAAATATAGCATTTAATATACAGGAAGTTGTTACATTGTAATCAGTGAGCAGCTTCCTTTTTTCAAAAATAAACGGATTTAATAGTGAATTTTGAAAAATAAGAAATGGAGATTAGATTATTATGGGAAAATTTCAGATTGAAAAATGCGAAGATATTGAAGGATTATATTTGATTCAGCCAACAGTGTTTGGTGACTCAAGGGGTTACTTCATGGAAACATATAACTATGAGGAATTTAAGGAAGCAGGACTTGATATGGTATTTGTACAGGACAACCAGTCAAGTTCTACAAAAGGTGTTTTGCGAGGATTGCATTATCAGAAAAATCATACACAGGGAAAGCTTGTCAGAGTTCTTTCAGGTGAAGTTTATGATGTAGCCGTAGATATCAGAAAAGGCTCAAAGACATACGGAAAGTGGTTTGGAGTTACACTTAGTGCTGAAAAGAAAAACATGTTTTATATTCCTGAAGGATTCGCGCATGGTTTTTATGTGCTTTCTGATACGGCAGAATTTGCTTATAAATGCACTGATTTTTATGACCCTTCATCAGAGGCAGGAATAAAGTGGGATGATCCTACTATCGGAGTTAAATGGCCTATTCCTGAGGGTACAACACCAAATATTTCAGAAAAGGATGGAAAACATCCGGCATTTACAGATGAAATTTCATTGGATTATTAATATAAAAACAGAAACGTAATTGTTCTACGAAAAAAAGCGGTACACTATTGTGTATCGCTTTTTTTGCAGGAGCATTCACTTAAATCAAAATATCAATTTTAAGTGTCTTTTTATTGAGCAGTTTTGTTTCTTACTATAACTTTACACTTGGCAGTCTTGCCATTTGATATTTTGGCAGTAATAGTTACAGTACCGATACTCTTTGCATAAATTCTGCCGTTCGTATCAATTTCAACGATTTCGGTATCTGATGACTCAAATGTTGCTTTTTCTTTTGATATGCTTGGTCTTGTCGTAAGTTTAAGTTTTTTCTTTGTTCCGGGTTGTACTCTGTACTTTTTTTTGGTAAATTTAATGCTTACGGCTTTTGGAGAGACCGTAACGTCACAATGAAGATATACATTATTCGGAACAAATAAAAAGCCCGGCTTTGATACTTTTACTCTTATTTCAGCAGTACCGGGACGTACACCACGGTATTCGCAAGACGAAGAAGTGCTTTTAGTAATTTTTAAAATACTTTCATCTGAACTTTCAAAATAAGCAGTCCACTTTTTAGCCATATTATTTACTGATAAAGTATTTACCGTATCAGTCAGAATAGTATCTTTTCTATGGCTGAGTGTAATGGAGTCTGTAGCACCTTTTGAAGCTGCATGTGAAATGCTGCCTAAAGCTGATGTTGCAATCGTAGAGGAAATAAAAAAGACAGTCAGTAACCGGGCGGCTTTTTTCCTGTAACACCATTTTTGATTCTTTTTAAACATATATGCTCCCCTTCCTATTTGTCCCATAAATATCCAATACACTAATATACCTCAAAAGATATGTTATCATCGGTAAATGGCAATTTGTTGTCATTTACATTAAAATTACAATCTTTATTCTGACACATTTTTGTGGTATTATAAAAATAAGTAAATTTGTGATATTAAACTTATAAGTAATTTGTACAGAATGGAGGATGTTTGAAATGAGTTATATTTTGATAGCAGATGACAATAAGGATATAACGGACATTTTATCCGTGTATGTTAAGAAAGAAGGATATGAGCCGCTTATAGCTACAGATGGCGTTATGGCTGAAGATATGTACTTTAAAAATGAGCCTGTAGCAATATTGCTTGATGTTATGATGCCGTTTAAGGACGGATATGAAGTCTGCAAAAGTATAAGACAAAAATCAAGTGTACCTATTATTCTTATCACAGCGAGGGGGGAGGACTATGATAAGATTATGGGACTTGACATAGGTGCTGATGATTATATTGTAAAGCCGTTCAGTCCGAGTGAGGTAATGGCAAGGCTGCGTGCCGTTTTAAGACGTATAAACAGGGATGAAATTTCTAAAGATTCTGCCTCTGTATTAAAGGTCAACAACATGGAAGTAAATCTTGAGGAATATTCATTTATGATAGACGGCAGGAAAATTCCACTCACGAAAAAAGAGATAGAGACTATGTGGACACTCGCCGGCAATCCAAACAAGGTATTTACGAGGGACAATCTTTTGGACAGCCTTTGGGGATATGATTATTATGGCGATAGCAGAACAGTTGATTCACATATAAAAAGACTGCGTGCAAAGATTGATTCGGTTGAGCATCCTGCGTGGAGCATAAAGACAATTTGGGGAGTTGGATATAAATTTGCAATCAATGAAGAAGATATTTAAAAAAATAATCGGAAAGATAAAGGAAAATGACATTTCTTTAAGAATTTATTTGTCTTTTGCGTTTATTCTTGTGTTTACAAGCATACTTACGGGTGCGATTTTTATCAAAATATATGAGAAAAATTATATACGTTCTTATACATCACTGTTGACGAAACAGGGAAAAACAATAGCAAGAAGAGTTGCAAAGTTTCAAGATGGAAAAAGAGAAAATCAGTTTCAGAAATACAGTGTTTATATTGATGAACTTGAAAGAGCAGAGAAAACGGATATCTGGATAGTAAGTAATAAAAATGCTAAAGAACCGCTTAGTGATGATTATACAAATTCTGAAATATCGAGAGATGTGATTACAAATAAGATGAATGATGTGCTTGACTGTGCTTATGATGGGAAGATTGCGTCAAATACGGCATATGATAAAGTGTATGGGATGGTTATTTTGTATGTAGCTGTTCCGATAAAGAATATCCAGTCAAAAGAAGTATCCGGTGCCGTTATGATGGTTTCCATGGTAGACAGACAGACTATGGGAATAAATGAGGGAAAATCCATTATAAGTATGAGTGTGCTTTTATCTGCATTTATTTCACTTATCGTAGTAATAATTTTGTCGAGATATCTGACAAAACCTCTTGATAAGATTGGTAAAGATATAGGAAATATTGCACTTGGAGACTATTCTGGAATAGATGTAAAACATCCGGAGAGCCAGATAGGCAGACTTGAAACAAATCTTGACAATTTGACAAAGAAGCTGGAAAGTGCGAGAGTAGAGAGAAAAAATCAGGAACAGTTAAGGATGGATTTCTTTGCAAATGTATCACACGAATTGAGGACACCGATAACGGTAATGCGTGGTTATGCAGAGACATTAAATGACGGCATTGTCTCGGAAGAAAATGTGGTAAAAGATATTTACCAGAAAATGCTTATTGAATGCCGTGGCATGGAAAGGCTTGTAGGAGATTTATTTATATTGTCAAAAATGCAGAACCCTGATTTTTGTATAGAAAAAGAACCGGTAAGCATAAGGCAGATATTTGGAGATGTGATACGCAGTGCCAAAGAAATAGGAAAAGTGAAAAATATCAAAATCACTTTAAATCTTACGACTGATGAGGAAGATCCGTGTATGATACTTGGAGATTACGAGAGGCTTAGACAGATGTTTATGATAATCATAGATAATGCTGTCAAATTTTCAAGTCAGGATGGAGAAATCATAGTCTGCATAGGAAAAGATGACAGGATAAATGTGTCTATAGAGGATTTTGGTGTCGGAATTTCTAAAGAGGCATTACCGTATATATTTGAAAAATTTTATAAATCAAAGCTTAAACAAAATCAAAAAGGTACGGGGCTTGGTCTCATGATAGCCAAACAGATAGCAATGAGGCATGGCAGTGACATCAAAGTGCAGAGTGAACCGGGAAAAGGTACAAAATTCTCTTTCTCATTTGATGAGTGTACCGCCATGGATGATTATGAATAGAGAAAATAAAAATTACGGTTGTATTTTTAAGGGAAAGTGTATATACTATTATTAACAAAAGCATACATGCCTGGGGTGTTCGATACTCCTGATATTTTGAACCTACACTTTTGAATTGGGATTCCTATATTTATGTGAGGATGCCAAGCCGCCACCTATAGCAGCGGAAGGCAGAATTACATGTGCGGTTGCCCACCTAGCGCTTGCTAGGACTCAAAATTCGGGACACGGCACTTTGGGTATGCTTTTTTTAAGTATGGGAAACTTGTATTTCCTAAAAAATACTGTACAGCAGTTAAAATGAAATGGAGGAAACAAAAGTGGCACAGAAAGGTGATTTATTATCATTTCGTCCAGATATAAAAGTTTTGGACGCAACAATTCGTGACGGAGGTCTTGTCAACGATTTCTATTTTACAGATGAGTTTATCAGAAATTTATATCTTGCAAATGTAAAGGCAGGAGTAGATTATATGGAATTTGGTTATCGTGCCGATAAGGAAATGTTCGATGTAAACAAGTTTGGAAAATGGAAATTTGCTGAAGATGAGACAATCAGGGAAATCGTTGGTGATAATAATACAGACCTTAAGATTTCCATTATGGCAGATGTCGGAAGATGCAACTATAAACAGGATATACATGACAGAGCAGACAGCCCAGTAGACCTTGTCAGAGTTGCAACATATGTAAACACTATGCCGGCAGCACTCGATATGATAGAGGATGCTCATAAAAAGGGATATGAAACTACATGTAATATCATGGCTATTTCAAACGCAAAAGAGTCCGATATAAATACAGCACTTGAAATGCTTGGAAACAGTCCTGTAGACGGAATTTACATAGTAGACAGTTTCGGTTCTCTTTTCCCTGAGCAGATTAGAAAAATATCAGAGCAGTATATGGAAATCGCTGACAAATATGGCAAATACATCGGTATGCATGCACATAACAATCAGCAGCTTGCTTTTGCAAATACTATAGAGTCATGCACCCAGGGTGTATCTTATCTTGATGCTACAATGGGTGGAATGGGAAGAGGTGCGGGAAACTGCCAGATGGAACTTTTACTCGGATTTCTTAAAAATCCACAGTATAATCTTTTCCCAATTATTAAATTTATTGAAGAAAACATTGAACCGCTTAGAGCAGCGGGAGTTGAATGGGGATTTGCTATTCCATATCTTCTTACAGGTCATTTAAACCAGCATCCTCGTACAGCTATAGCAGCCATGAAAGCCGGAAGAAAAGATTACACAGAGTTTTATCGTGAGATTATTGATAGAGATGATTGATAAGCAATCATAAAATATTCATATGATGATATTACAGGGGAGTGTCAGTATTCTTTAAAATAAGAAAACTGATACTTCCTTTTTGTTTGAGATTATAATAAAAATGTTGTATTATAAAATTTGATGATGCAGAGGTCAAAATACTTTTTGACACCAATATCATTTGATAAAACAGGCGCTAAATAATGATTATATTAAGGGAGATTTAAAAGTGAGTGTTAAGACAGACAGTGAAAGTCCGATAGGAGTATTTGATTCAGGGGTTGGCGGTATAAGTGTACTTAGAGAACTGGTTAAAATTATGCCAAATGAAGATTATCTTTATTTTGGGGATTCAATAAATGCACCTTATGGTACAAAGGAAATAAGCAGGATAAGGGAACTTACCATAAAGAATGTTGAAAAGCTTATGGAGATGGGGACAAAATCCATTGTTGTTGCATGTAACACGGCAACGAGTGCAGCAGTCAGAGTGCTTAGGAAGATGTACCCGGATATGCCTCTTGTCGGGATAGAACCGGCGATAAAACCGGCGGTAGAATACAAGGAAAATTCAAGAGTGGTAGTTATGGCAACACCTATGACATTGAAACAGGAAAAGTTTCAAAAACTGATGGAAAAATATGACGGGCAGGCAGAAATAGTTCCGTTACCTTGTCCGGGACTTATGGAATTTGTAGAGCGTGGAGACTTGGAGGGGGATGATCTTTACAAGTATTTAAACATACTTTTCGGTTCAGTAAATCAGAGAAAAATAGATTCAGTAGTTCTGGGGTGTACACATTATCCGTTTGCGATAAATGCGATAAAAAATGTTGTTGGCGATGATGTAAAAATATTTGATGGGGGAGAAGGAACAGCCAGAGAGATGAGAAGAAGGCTTGCTGAAGTAGGTCTTATAAATAACAGTGGTAAAAAGGGAAAAGTGAAATTCATAAACAGCAAAGATACTGAAGAAGAGAAAAAATTATGTGAATTTTTATTAAATCTTAAAATGCAGTAATAAAGCTGATAGGAATACAGCAGGTGTGAACTGTAACGCAAAAAAGTTCAGAGAGGAAAAGAAAAAAGGGAATATGAGTAAGAGTAAAGAAGAGGTTGAGGAATGTTTTTTTAAGTGTTCAATGGAAACAAAACAGTCATTTACGGCAGCATTGCAGATAATATACGATGAAGTATTTGAGATAAATCCTTATGAAGATTACATATACATATTAAACAGCCAGTATGACAAAAAAGTATGTGGACTTACAATATGTTACTCATCATTTTTTTGGGAGTATGTAGATGCGAGAGTATATCCGCATGATTGTGATGATTTTATATCTTGTTTTGAACCGAAAGCATTAAGAAGATTTATAGAATCGGGAGAGGAAAAATTTGAAAAAAAGTTTATCAGGCTTCGTACAATATCAAAAAATAAAGCGTGGTATATAGTTACACTTATAAGAAATCCGGTTGATTCCAGAAGACTTATTTTTCTTATGAAAAATGAGGATGAAGCATGTGTAAATGAAATGCAGAAAAAAGCTATTATGGAAGATTATGATTATGTAATCGGAATAAATGCATCCAATAGAAAAATAAGTGTATATAACTATAGTTATAATATGAATCGTGTTCATAAACCTATATTTTTTAATATATTTTATGATGATTTTCTGAGATATAGAATAAAAAAGTACGTTAAACCTGAGAGTGTTGACAAAACATATAAAAATATGGATTTGGAAAATATCTTGATTCAGTTAGAGAAAAAAGAAGCATATAATTGTTATACTTCTCTAATTATACGCGGCAGGTTATATCATAAAAAATACAGGTTTGTATATCTGGATGATAAAAAAGAAACTATTCTTATGTCTCAGATGGATGTTACTGACCAGATAGAAAAAGAAGAAAAAAAGAATGATATGATAAAATTTGCATATCAGGAGGCAAAAAGAGCAAGTGAATCCAAAAGTTATTTTTTGTCACGGATGAGCCATGATATGAGAACACCGTTAAATGCAATAATAGGTATGGATATGATAGCTGCTTCGCATATAAACGAGAAAAAAGTTGTAATGGACAGCTTAAACAGCATTTTGTATTCAAGTAAGAATTTATTGGAATTGGTAAATGATGTACTGGACATAAATAACTTTGAACATGGAGCATTGGTGTTTAAAGAGAGTGCTTTTTCCTGGAGGAGTGAACTTGATAAGATAATACATGTGATAAAGCCATTAGCTGCAAAGAAAAAACATACTTTGAATACAGATTTTTCGGGAATAAATTGTGATGTTGTGATAGGTGATGCGAAACGTATAACACAGATGTGTCTGAATCTGTTGAGCAATGCCGTAAAATATACGGAAGATGGTGGAAATATCTTTTTCTCTATAGCAGAAAGAGGTGCGCACAGAGAAAAAGAAGAGGCAGATACAGTTTATATGGAATATGAGATGGTTGTCGAGGACAACGGAATAGGAATATCAGAAGAATTTATTCCTCATTTATTTGAACCTTTTGAGAGAGATAAAAAAGTACATAGCGGAACAATACCGGGGACAGGACTTGGAATGCCGATTGCGAGAAATCTTGCAAGACTTATGGGCGGAGAAGTTTATGTTAAAAGTGTTGAGAATGAGGGAACCAGATTTGATGTTACATTCAGACTTAAATTGCCTGATACAAATGAAGATATAAAACCGGATGAAAATGAAATTTCAGATGGAATTGTTAAATTTTAGGGAGGTTGTGACTGCATGGGATATTTTCCTTTTTTTGTTGATTTGTCAGGAAGAAAATGCCTGATAGTGGGAGGAGGAACGATTGCTTTAAGGAAAGCACAGTCAGTGCTTGAATACGGAGCCGTTGTTAAGGTGGTGGCACCCTGTATATGTGATGGTTTTGAAAAGCTGAAAGAGAGATATAAAGAAGCTGTTGAACTTTTTGAGAGAGAGTTTGAAAAAAAGGATATTGAAGATCAATTTTTTGTTGTAGCCGCTACAGATGATGAGCAGATAAATAAAAAAGTGTCTGAGATATGTTTCAGAAAAAATACTCTTGTAAATACTGTTGACAGAAAAGAATATTGTAATTTTTATTTTCCTTCAATAATAAAGGATGGAGATATAGTGGTTGGGGTAAGCAGTGGGGGAAACAGTCCGGTGCTTGCAAGAGAACTTAGAAAAAAAATAGAAGGTGTGATACCGAAAAATCTCGACAACATAAACAGATGGCTTGGCGAAATCAGACCGTACATAAAAGAAAAAATATCAGATGAGATAGAAAGAAAAAAGTATTTTGAAAAAATTTATGTGGAATGCGAAAGAAAAGGAGATGTGCTGTATCAGGATGAATTGGAAGAAATCCTGAAGCAGGAAGTATAATAAGCTTTTTAAAGCATACTTGACCGATAGGTTATATCAGAGTTATTATAAATAAAATTATAATAACTCTGATATATACAGAAATGAGGTCAGTATGATTAGGATAGGAACAAGAAAAAGTAAACTTGCTTTAATTCAGACGGAGCTTGTCAAGGCTCAGATTTTAAAATATTTCCCAAATGAAGAGATAGAGATTGTGCATGTGGTTACACATGGCGATAAAGTTTTAGACAAGCCGCTTGGCGAGATTGGCGGTAAGGGCGTTTTCACGAAAGAGATTGAGGAAAAGCTGCTCGATAAAACGATTGATATTGCTGTTCATAGTGCTAAGGATGTTCCAATGGAACTTGCAGGCGGTCTTTGTCTTGGTGCAGTTCTGCTTAGGGATGATAACAGGGATGTTATTCTTAAAAGAAAAGAAACGAAAAAAACTGGTGTAGGAAGTGTTATCGGAACAAGCAGCCTTAGAAGGGAACTTCAGATAAAGCAGCTCTATCCGGGTGTTGTGATAAAATCTTTGAGAGGTAATGTAGGAACGCGAATTGATAAATTAAAGTCAGGAGAGTATGATGCGATTATCCTTGCAGCAGCAGGTTTAAAAAGACTTGGTCTTGATAATGATGATGCGCTTGATTATATTTATACTGACAATGAAAAATTTGTTTCTGCGGCAGGGCAGGGGATTCTTGCAATTGAATGCAGAAACGGAGACTTGAAAGAAGTAATGGAGGCTCTTGACGATAAAGCGGCAAGAGTGTGTCTTGAAGCTGAGCGTGAATTTTTAAGAAGCCTTGACGGAAGCTGCAATGCCCCTTGTGGAGCGCATTGTATTATAAGTAGAGAAAACTTTGAGTTTAGGGGAATGTATGCCGCAGATGGGGAAAATCCAAAGTATGCAAAAATAAAAGAGAGGAGAGAAGCAGCTGGCGTAAACATCAATGATGATGATTTAAAACAGGCTATTAGTCTGGCGGGAAAACTTGTCAACATTTTAAAATCAGATGATGATAGCTCAGATAAAAATAATGATTCAGAAAAAAAGCCTGACGAGGTCGGAAAGGGGAAAGTTTCGCTTGTAGGTGCAGGTCCCGGAAAAAGAGATTATCTGAGTGTCGAGGCTCTAAGATGTATTAAAAATGCGGATGTAATAATTTATGATGCACTTATTTCGCCATCAATATTAAATGAGGCGAAGATGGATGCAGAACTTATTTATGTAGGAAAAAGAGCTGACACAATTTATAAAAAGCAGCCTGAGATAAATAAACTTTTAGTGGGATGTGCATCACAGGGAAAGTATGTTGTTCGTCTTAAAGGTGGTGACCCGTTTATATTTGGCAGAGGTGGGGAGGAAGCACTGGCACTTGCAAAAGCAGGTATAAACTATGAAATAGTATCCGGAATTTCATCATCATATAGTGTGCCGGCGAGTGCAGGCATTCCGGTTACACATAGGGGAGCCGCATCGTCAGTTCATATAATTACAGGTCATGAACATCCGGGGAAGCCTTCAGAAGCACTTGATTTTTCAGTGATTGCAAAAGAGGAAGGAACATTAGTATTTATGATGGGGCTTAGAAGTCTTGGAAATATATGTGACAAACTCATAAAAAACGGCAAGGATGCGGAAACACCTGTGGCAGTTGTCTCAAAAGGAATGACTGCAAAGCAGAAAACCGTTTTTGGAAATCTGTTGACTATTGAAGCTGAAGTGGAAAAAAATAAAATAGAAGCACCTGCAATAATAGTAGTCGGTGATGTCGTAGAGGTTGGACTTCATATAAACAAATGGCAGATTAAAAATGATAAAAAGCTGCTTGGCGGAAAACGCATACTCGTAACAGGTTCAAGAAATATGGCTTCCTGTCTTGAAGAAGAATTCGATAAGTATGGTGGCGAGACAATTGCGATAAGTCTTGTTGAGACAATACCTGACTACAGCAATTGTGATGATAAACTCAATGACATAGAAAAGTATTCATGGCTTATATTTACGAGCGCAAATGGTGTTAATATATTTTTTGAAAGACTTAGGGATTTAAAAACAGATGTTAGAAAATTGGCGAACATCAAGTTTGCCGTAGTCGGTACATCGACCAGAAAAGCACTTGAAAAATATGGTTTATATGCTGATTTTGTTCCTTCAAAATTTACATCTAAAACATTAGCCGATGAATTAGCGCAGATATTGACAGATAAAGATAGAGTGCTTATTGTAAGAGGAAAGCAGGGCAAAAATTTTATTGAGGATAAGTTTACTTCAATGGCGGTTGATTTTGATAAAATCTGTATATATGAGACAATACAGGATGAAAGACGTGCTGATGAAGTTAGAAGAATATGCAGGGATGTTGATTATATTGTTGTCACAAGCGGTTCAGGAGCGAGAGCCTTAAAAGATATGGCAGGCTGTGAACACGAAAATATTGTTGTGATAGGTCCGGTGACAAAAAAGGATTGCGAAGAATTGGGACTTTCAGTAAAACTTGTTGCCAAAGAGTTTGATGCAAAGGGAATTTTAGATGTTATAGCAGGTGATGTTTTTGAATGTGAGAAAAATGGAGATAGTACAATTACAAAATCAGACAAGTGATAAAGTCCGGTTGATTAAAAGCTGTTTACAGTGGGTATAAAATTTTTAGACGTAAAATTATAGATATGGAGGTACATTTTTATATGGATATAAGGTCGAATATACAGAAATCTAAGGTTTTGTTTGAAAAGTCGTTAGAGAAAATTCCGGGAGGAGTAAACAGCCCGGTAAGAGCGTTTGGAAGTGTTGGAGGTTCACCGCTTTTCATAAAAAATGCGAAAGCATCCCATATTTATGATGTTGATGGCAATGAATTTATTGATTATGTATGTTCGTGGGGACCTGGAATACTTGGGCATGCACATCCGCAGGTTATAGAGGCAGTGCAGAGAGCATGTACAGATGGTCTTACGTTTGGTGCACCTACTGAAAAAGAACTTGAACTGGCAGAACTTATAACGGATGCAATGCCGTCAATAGAGAAAGTGAGATTAGTAAATTCAGGTACGGAAGCTACAATGAGTGCAATTCGTACTGCAAGGGGTTATACAGGCAGAGATATGATAATAAAATTCAGGGGAAATTATCATGGCCATTCTGATGGACTTCTTGTAAAAGCAGGTTCAGCGGCGCTTACAACTGCCGTTCCGGATAGTGCGGGTGTGCCTGCCTCATATACACAAAATACACTTGTTGCAGAGTACAATAATAAAGAGTCAGTCAGGGAACTTATGGAGCAGTATGGTAGCAATGTTGCTGCAATTATAGTTGAGCCTGTAGCTGCAAATATGGGTGTTGTTCCACCGAAAGAAGGCTTTTTGGAATTCCTTCGTGAGATTACCTTAAAATATGAGACAGTTCTTATATTTGATGAGGTTATCACGGGATTTAGGCTGGGTTTTGGCGGAGCACAGGAATATTTTGGTGTAAAACCTGATATGACTACACTTGGAAAGATAGTCGGAGGTGGTATGCCGATAGCAGCATATGGCGGAAGAAAAGAGATAATGGATAGGGTTTCTCCTACAGGACCTGTTTATCAGGCAGGTACATTATCAGGAAATCCTATTGCAACAACAGCCGGAATTGAGACACTTAAAATATTAAAAGCACATCCTGAATATTATAAAAAGATAGACGAGAGTGCAAAAAAAATTGCGGATGCATACAGAAAAATGGCAGAAGAAAAAAGTATTCCTCTGCATGTAAATCAGATAGGTTCGCTCTTATCGGCATTCCAGACAGGTGAGACTGTGGATGATTATGACAGTGCGCTTACATCCGATACAAAAGCATATACAGAGTATTTCTGGAAGATGCTTGACAATGGAATTTATGTTGCACCGGCACAGTTTGAAGCAATGTTTGTGTCTGTTGCACATACAGAGGAAGATATTAAAAGAACTTGTGAGGTTATCGGGTTATGAGTATACAATTGCTCTGTGTAAGCCACAAAACGGCGGATACAAAGATAAGAGGATTGTTTGCATTTGATGATGATGCCAAATTAAGAATAATGGACAGGCTTATCAAATCGGCGGACATAAATGAGGTGGTACTGCTTGCGACATGTAACAGAACCGAGCTTTATTGTGAAGTAGCAGAAAAGACGGAAAAAAACGTGCTTTATATGCAGCAGGTGCTTTTAGAAGAAGCCGGTGTATCTGACAATTCAGAAATTCAGGATGTAATTTTGAGATATGAAGAAAAAAAAGCTGTACATCACCTTTTTATGGTAGCGGCAGGTCTTGATTCTGTTGTGCTTGGTGAAGACCAGATTTTAGGTCAGGTAAAAAATGCTTATCTTGAAAGTGATAAAAAGGGTTATATAGGTCAGGTGTTTCATTCGCTTTTCCAGGCGGCGATGGCGGCGGCAAAGAGAGTTAAGACAGATACACCTATGTCAAAAACTTCCGTGTCAACGGCAAGTCTTGCATTAAAACAGGCATGTAAGGAATTTGGTTCATTATCAGGGAAAAATATTATGATAATAGGTGCATCAGGAAAAATCGGGAATATTGTTATGAGAGATGCACTTGACATAGAAGGTGTAAATGTTTATGTTACGACAAGAAATCATATTCCTGAGAAGAATGCCAGATGCAGGATAATAGACTATGCGGACAGATATGAACATATGCCTAAAATGGACGTAATTATAAGTGCGACATCAAGCCCGCATTATACAATTACAAAAAAATATTATGAAGAAAAAAAGGATAAAGAAAGAGTTGTATTTATCGACCTTGCAGTACCGTTTGACATATCGCCGGATATAGAGAAAATACCCGGTGTCGTAAGATATTCGATGGAAGATATGGATAGGCTTGCAGCAAAGAATAATGAATTAAAGAGAAGTTATCTGTGCGATGCAAAAGAGATTATTAAGACATATGAACAGGATTATCTTAAGAATGAAATATTCAGGACAAACCGCAGTCAGATAGATGGTTTTATAACATATATCAAAAAGAATGCTGAGAAAAAATCATTGGATGCGGTAATCTATAAAATGATATTTGATATAAAAGAAAAAAGTAATGCACAGGAATTTGAGAGTTTTGTTGATATAATTGCAAATATTGATGCGAATTGTTGATATAAAAATCAGAAATTATTGATAAATAAATTATTTACAAAGAACGTAAGCAGAAAAGAGGATAATATGATTCAGAGAGCACGAAGATTGAGACAGAATGAGATATTAAGAAAGATGGTAAGAGAGACAAGAATGGACAAATCGTCACTTGTTTATCCTATGTTTGTCAGAGAGGGAAAAAATATTGTTGAGGAAATTCCGTCAATGGAGGGACAATTCCGTTATAGTGTTGACAGGATGTCTGAAAAACTTGAAAGCTTGAAAAAAGCAGGAGTGAACAGTGTTATTTTGTTTGGTATTCCTGATGTGAAGGATGAACTTGGAACAGGTGCTTATGATGATGAGGGAATTGTGCAAAAGGCACTTAGAGCTGCAAAGAAAGATTTTTCTGACATGTATTTCATAACTGATGTGTGCATGTGTGAGTATACATCACACGGACATTGTGGTGTACTTTGCGGTCATGATGTGGACAACGATTCCACACTTGAACTTCTTACAAAGACAGCAGTTTCCCATGTGAAAGCAGGCGCAGATATGGTAGCACCATCTGACATGATGGATGGAAGAGTGCTTGCAATCAGAAATGCACTTGATGAAAATGGATTTAAGAATACACCGATAATGTCATATGCCGTAAAATATGCGTCCTCTTTTTATTCTCCGTTTAGAGATGCCGCAGGTTCAGCACCGTCATTTGGTGACAGAAAATCTTACCAGATGGATTACCATAATAGAAAAGAGGGCATTAAGGAGGCTTTGCAGGATGTAGAAGAAGGTGCAGATATTATAATGGTAAAGCCGGCGATGAGTTATCTTGACATTGTAAGAGAAGTTGCGGATATAGTAGATGTTCCTGTAGCTACATACAGCGTAAGCGGAGAGTATGCGATGGTAAAAGCGGCAGCAAAAGCAGGATGCATTGATGAGGAAAAGATTGTGTGTGAGATGGCAGCAGCAACATACAGAGCGGGCTCAAGCATATATCTTACATATTTTGCAGAGCAGATTGCAGAATATATGGATAAGGGTTTGATTGGGTAGACATAAACAGAAGAGGGAAATACATGACAACAAGAGAAGAAGCATTAAATTTTGGACTTTCGTTTCCGGACACATACAAGAGTGCACCGTTTCATGATGAAAACTGGCAGCTTGTGCGTGTGAAAGGAAGTAAAAAAGCTTTTCTGTGGACATATGAAAGAAACGGCTATATAAATTTAAACGTGAAAGTAAACAGTGAGTGGCGTGATTTTTGGAGAGATGCATTTGAGTCTGTCATACCCGGCTGGCATCAGAACAAAGAAAACTGGAATACCATAATCCTTGACGGTTCAATTCCGGATGAAGATGTTAAAAGGATGATAACGGAGAGCTATGAGATTGTAACTGATAGTCCGACAAAAAGGATTTATGAAGCGGTCAAAAAAATTCCAAAAGGAAAGGTTGCGACATACGGACAGGTTGCAAAGATGGCAGGAAATCCTAAAATGTCGAGAGCGGTCGGCAATGCTCTTCACAAAAATCCGAATCCGGAGGAGATACCATGTTTTCGTGTGGTCAATTCTAAAGGGGAACTTTCGGGAGCCTTTGCATTTGGCGGTGAAAATGAACAGCAGAGGAGACTTGAGGCTGACGGAATAGAGGTTAAAAACGGAAAAGTAGATTTGAGCAAATATGGGATTGACACAAAAATAATATAAAACTGACACAAAATTTTCGTTCTAGTGACAAAATTTTTTTTTAATTTAGTTATAACAAGAGAAAAAGGAGTCATTAGAATGAAAATTAAGAGTCAGATAAGTGATGCTATAAAAAAGAAATTATTTAACACATTTATTATAAACGAAGATGTATTTTCTCTCATGGCTGAAAAAGAACAGCTTTCAGATAAACAGGAAAAATACAGATACGAAACAAATATTGAAAATGTTCAGCAGTCTTTGGCGGTGCAGACTTATAAAAAAGAATTGGTCATAGAGCATATGCTTGATAACGGGACTTATGATTTCAGAAATTCTCTTTTAATATTAAATCCATATAAAATATCATTATTAACAGCACTTTTAATTTTCAATACGGATGTTGAGTGCATGGTTAAATACGAAATTAAAGGTATTCGTGGTTCTAAAAATTATATCATATGTGACAATATCTGTACGACGAGACATCGTGTTCCGATAATGGGGCTCTATGAAAATGCATATAATATCGTTCAAATATATCTTTTAGACTCACATGGGCAGATAATCGACATGAATAAGATTATGATACATACACCTAAGTTAAAAGGAAAACTTGAAACAGAAGTAAAAGTGATGGGACAGGCAGAAAATAAAGTCAATAAATTTATGCTTGTAACAGGCGGTTATGGCGGTTCAACATATGCTTTTGATGAAAACGGAAATGTACGTTTTATACTTGGAAGACCATCTCATCCTTATGGAATACATGACCTTGGCAACGGGAAATTTTTGTATGCAGAAAAAAGCATGCGTCGTCCAAATTTCGGAAATGCACATTCAGTCGTTATGCATGAAATGGATTATATGGGCAGAGTATATAAAACATTTCTGCATCCAAACGGATACCACCATTGGGCTGTCAGGGAAGAAAACAGCGGAAATTATCTTGTAGCATCAAGTTCTGTTCAGGATTTATCATGTGAAAATATGATAATTGAAATAGACCCGGAAACCGGAAATGTTTTAAGAAGTATAAATGTAAATGATTTGTTTGATAAGACATACGTTACAAGAAGTGACTGGGCTCATATAAATGCATTTGCGTATATACCTGAAGAGGACTGTGTTATAGTTTCGATGAGAAATATTCACACTATTGCAAAGATAAGCTTAAAGGATAACGAACTTATATGGATTATTGCAAACCCGGAATTTTATAAAAAAACAGAGCAAAAAGATAAAGTTTTAAAACCGGCCGGACATATAGACTGGTTTTTCCAGCAACATGCAGTATCAATACTGGAATATGACAGCGCAGCCCACATTTACAAAATTATATTATTTGACAATCACACGGCGAACAGAAGACCCGTAAAATATTTTGATAAAGTAGAAAAGTCAAATGTGCTGATATTAAATATAGATGAAAAAAGCGGAAAGGTTTCACAGGAGAAAAGGATACCGACTTCTTTAAGTATTACCCGTTCAAATGCATTTATGACCGACAAAGGTGATTATATATTTGCAATGTGTGGAAATTTAAAAGAGCAGATTGACGGATATAGGGCTAAAATATACAAATATGATTATAAATCAGGAGAATGTGTAAACGAGATATTGTGTAAAAAAGATTTTTTTAGCGGAATGGAAATGGAATTTGACATTAGAGGATTATCAGAACCTATTCTTGGGGATAAACCTATAGTAGTTGGAAAATTAAAAAATCTCAACCGAAGTAAAAGGATTTTTGGACAATTTGATAATGCCATTGATATAAGTTTATATAAAGAAAAGAATGAAGAGGATTGTTTTGAGAACGGTCTGCCGTTTATACCGCGTATAACCGGAGATATACTTCAGATTTACAGCAGGGATCATTTAATAAAAAAAGTATACTTATATAATGAAAAAGAATTTTATGAACAGGATTATTCTGACACAGAACAAAAAAGCGAAATATTCGTAAAACATAAGTATTACATAAATGTGCCATTAGATGAAATAGAAAACGGAAATTATAAAATTGCTTTTAAAATTGGGGAGTATAATTATACAACAGATTATTGGTTAAAAAAGACAATATTTATTTGACATAAAAATAGAAATTGTGTATTGTAGTTAGTGTATGGTATATTGAGGTGCCTTAGAGATACAGTACACCGGAAAAAGGTGTTTAATCAATGAGATTGCAGTGTGCTAAGGTTTTTATAATACCATATGGATAATATATAATACAGGAATGGGAATTAAAAGGAGGATATGAAGTGAAAAAATCAATTAAATTTCTTATGACAACGGTAGCACTTACCGCAGGGGTGCTTGCTTTTTCAAAGGCAGAAAGTAAAGCTGCTGTTGTAGATGTTCAACAGACAGATGCCGAGGACACAAAGATTACTCTTCAGTGGTCAGCAGCTCTTGGAGCACAGTCATATGCGATACAGCTTAGTGAGGATGGAAATTCAAACTGGGTTACTATGGAAACAACATCAAGCACAAATGAAAGTATAAGAAATCTAGCATCAGGTCACACTTATTATGTGAGAGTTGGCGGTTTTAATACTTATTCATGGGACATTGATAAAGAAAATACTCCGGAAGCAGTTACAGGATGGTCTGATCCGGTCGAGATGGTTACTGCACCAAGTGTAAATAATATGACGCTTACTCAGATTGGTGCAAGTACAACTTCAATTACAATGAAGTGTTCAGAAGTTCCGGGAGCAAACTTATATCAGCTTAGCAACGATGCCTATAACGATTTTTCTGTAATAGGTGAGAGCAATACTACAATCATCACAACATCTAAAGATAAAGCTCTCACACCGGGAACGTCATATTCAATATACTGCTATCCTTGTCGTGTAGCAAAATCTACAGGATTTATAGCAAGAGACGGTCATACAAGCCAGTATGGCAAAAAGACATTGACAAAGAAAGTTGCAACAAATAATTTTGGTTTTACAAGCATTTGGTACAATATCAATTCATATAGTGTGGGTGTTTTAGCAAGTGATGCATTAGGTGATTTCGATGGTGTACAGGTACAGCTTCAGACACCGGCAGGTAAGGTTAAAAAGACATTGACAAGCAGCGGAACTTCAACAAGTGTAAATAATACTAACGGAACTTTCTATCGTTATCGTATTCGTACATATGTAGACTGCGGAACAGAGGGAAAAGCTTATAGTGCATGGTCAGGATATCGTTACTTTGGTGCAATTAAGACTAATGGTCTTAGTGTTACATCATCAAAAAAGAAGATTAAAATTAACTGGTCAAAGGTTGCAAATGCAAACGATTATACAGTTTACATTTCCACAAATGAAAATGCAGGTTTCAAGAAGGTTAAAACAGTAAGCAATAAGTCAAGAAGTCTTACAATCACAAAATGCGGAAAAAATAAACTTAAAGCAAATAAGCGTTATTATTTAAGAATATGCACAAATGCAAAAGTTGGCAAAAAGAAATATAAGAGTGAGTTGTTTAATACGACAAGTGTATATGTTTCAAAATACTAATATGATAGCGGAAAGCTGAAATAAGAATATTTAAATTGCGTTAAAAAAATTTAGAACAGATTGTTATGGTTTGTCTTATAAAGATGGATTGTGGCAATCTGTTTTTTTAAAAAAAATATAATTCCTATTGACATGATAGGAAAAGTAGGGTATAGTTATAACCATGAACTACTAAAACATATAGAAAAAGTAGGAGATACGAAAAATAAAGGGGGTTGCCCAATGGATTTTAGAGAACTGACAACCGATGTGTTAATTGTCGGTGGCGGTACAGCAGGCTGTTATGCTGCAATTACACTTGGACAGGAAAAGGATGTCAAGGTCCTTATTGTTGAAAAGGCCAATATTAAACGAAGCGGCTGTCTTGCAGCAGGCGTAAATGCCATAAACGCTTATATAACTGAAGGGCATGTTCCACAGGATTATGTGGACTATGCCAAGAAAGATGCAGATGGTATAGTAAGAGAAGACTTACTTCTTTCCATGTCAGAAAGACTAAATGAAGTTACGGCACATATGGAACGTCTCGGTCTTGTTATTTTAAAAGACAAAGATGGCAAATATGTTGCAAGGGGAAACCGAAATATAAAAATAAATGGTGAAAACATTAAACCTATTCTTGCCGATGCGGTAAAAAGCCTTGAGAACACAACAGTTATAAATCATGTTAATATTACGGATTATATAGTTGAAAATGGTGTCATCAAAGGTGCATACGGATTCGATGTAAATGATAAAACGGCATATAAGATAAATGCAAAAGCAGTTATCTGTGCGACAGGTGGTGCGGCAGGTCTTTACAGACCGAACAATCCGGGATTTTCAAGACACAAAATGTGGTATCCTCCGTTTAATACGGGAGCAGGATATGCTATGGGAATCAAAGCAGGTGCAGAGATGACAACATTTGAGATGAGATTTATAGCACTCAGATGTAAAGATACGATAGCTCCTACGGGAACTATCGCACAGGGAGTTCATGCAAAGCAGTTAAATTCTGACGGTGAGATATATGAAGATAAATATGGTCTTACAACATCACAGCGTCTTTACGGTACGGTAACAGAGAACAAAGAAGGCAGGGGTCCATGTTACTTAAAGACGGATGAAATATCAGATGAACAGCAAAGTGATTTGTATAAAGCGTATCTTAATATGGCACCAAGCCAGACACTTAAATGGATTGAATCGGGCAGAGGACCTAAAAATGAAAATGTTGAGATAGAAGGTACTGAGCCATATATAGTAGGAGGACATACAGCGAGCGGTTATTGGATAGACAATGACAGAAAGACAACGATTACAGGGCTTTATGCAGCTGGTGATGTTGCAGGCGGATGTCCGCAGAAATATGTGACAGGAGCTTTGGTTGAGGGTGAGATAGCAGCACAGTCGGCTGTTGAATATATTAGGGTGATTAAAAATTCAGAAAATAAAAAAGCTGATTACGACAATGTTTCCAAAAACAGTGATAATGCGGTCAATGGATTATCATCAGCAGATAAAAAAGCCGAGTATGAAAGCTATTTTTCAAATCAAAAAGGATTTATCGATACAGAACAGCTTGAAGAAACGATGCAGAAGATTATGGATCAGTATGCAGGCGGTATCAGTACAAATTATGAGTACAACGAAAGCAGACTTGAGATAGCAAAGAGAAAGATTGATGATATAGAAAAACTTTCAGAAAATCTTCATGCAGATGATATGGATGATCTGCTTAGAATTTATGAGTTGAAAGAAAGATTAGTCGTATGTAAAGTCCTGATTGAGCATTTAAAAGCAAGAAAAGAGACAAGATGGCACAGTTTTGCCGAAAATTTAGATTATCCTAATAAGAGCGACGATTATCTCAAATATGTAAATTCAAGATATGAGGATGGAAAAATAAAAATTATTTATAGAGATTTGGTGACAGGAGGTAAGGTTTATGAGCATTCGGATAAATGATGAAAAATGTGTCGGATGCGGACTTTGTATAGAAGCCTGTCCGGGAAATCTGATTAAAAAAAATGAAAAAGGGAAAGCTTTTATTAAACACGAAAGAGATTGCTGGGGGTGTACATCCTGCATAAAAGAGTGTAAAATAAAAGCGATTGACTTTTTCCTTGGTGCCGACGTAGGAGGCGCAGGGAGTGTTCTGTCAGTATCTTCTAAAGGTGATATAAATACATGGACTATTACGAAGGCTGATGGAAGCGTAGAGGAGATAATCATAAACAAGAAAGACGCTAATAAATATTGATAAAAGAAACAGGAGGTTCGTTATGGGAAATTTATCTCATCTTGATGAATTAGAGGCAGAGGCAATCTACATAATAAGAGAAGTTGCGGCAGAGTTTGAAAAGCCAGTAATGCTTTACTCAATCGGTAAAGACAGTTCAGTAATGCTTCATCTTGCAATGAAAGCATTTTATCCGGAGAAGCCGCCATTTCCGTTTCTTCATGTAGATACAACATGGAAGTTTAAGGAAATGATAGAGTTTCGTGACAAAATGGCAAAGAAACTCGGAATTGACCTTATAGTATATACAAATGAAGATGGAGTTAAGAAAGGAATCAATCCTTTTGACCACGGTTCAGCCTATACTGATATTATGAAAACACAGGCTCTCAAACAGGCACTTGATAAATATCAGTTTACGGCAGCATTTGGCGGCGGCAGACGAGATGAAGAAAAATCACGTGCAAAAGAGAGAATTTTTTCATTCAGAAATGAAGCTCATGCGTGGGATCCTAAGAACCAGCGTCCTGAGATGTGGAAACTTTTCAACAGTAAAATATTTAAAGGTGAGGAAGTAAGAGCATTTCCGCTTTCAAACTGGACAGAAAAAGATATATGGCAGTATATAAAGAGAGAAAATATAGAAATTCCTTCACTTTATTTTGCAAAAGAGCGTCCTGTAATTGAGAGAGACGGAAACATTATCATGGTAGATGATGACAGACTTAAACTCAGACCGGGTGAGAAAATCGAGTACAAAAAAGTTCGTTTCCGTACACTTGGATGCTATCCTCTTACAGGTGGTGTTGAGTCAGATGCAGAGACACTTGATGAAATCATTGAGGAAACACTTAGTGCGGTAGAGTCAGAGAGAACAAGCCGTGTAATTGACCATGAGGCAGCAGGCAGCATGGAAAGAAGAAAGAAGGAGGGTTATTTCTAGGATGAAAGGATTATTAAAATTTATTACATGCGGAAGCGTGGATGATGGAAAATCTACACTTATTGGACATATATTATATGATTCAAAATTACTTTATGCCGACCAGGAAAAATCACTTGAGCTTGATTCAAAGGTTGGAAGCAGAGAAGGAAAAATTGACTACTCACTTCTTCTTGACGGACTTATGGCAGAGAGAGAGCAGGGTATCACAATAGACGTTGCATATCGTTATTTTACAACTGACAACCGCAGCTTCATCGTTGCAGATACACCGGGACATGAAGAATATACAAGAAACATGGCAGTAGGTGCATCATTTGCAGACTTATCGGTTATACTTATTGATGCAAAGCAGGGTGTGTTGGTACAGACAAGAAGACATGCACGAATCTGTGAACTTATGGGAATCAAATACTTTGTATTTGCCGTAAACAAAATGGATCTTGTAGATTACAGTGAGGACAGATTTAAAGAAATAGAAGCACAGATTGCTGAACTTGCAAAAGAACTTAATCTTGCAAACTATGTAATTGTACCTGTTTCAGCAACAGAAGGTGACAATATCACAACAAAATCAGAAAACACACCATGGTATACAGGTGTACCTCTTCTTGAGTATCTTGAGAATGTTGACGTAGAAGAAAAGACAACAGAAAAGGGCTTCTATATGCCAGTACAGCGAGTAAGCCGTCCAAATCATACATTTAGAGGATTTCAGGGACAGGTTGAAGCTGGAACTATCAGCGTAGGTGATGAGATAACAACTCTTCCAAGCAATGAAAAGGCACATGTAAAGAGCCTTCTTGTAGGAGACAAAAAAGCAGACACAATTGAAAAGGGTCAGCCTGTTACAATCCAGCTTGACAGAGAAGTTGATGTATCAAGAGGATGCGTACTTGAAAAAGATACAGATATAAAAGTATCATCATCAATTACTGCAACACTTCTTTGGATGGATGATGATATTCTTGAGAATGGAAAGAACTACTTTGTAAAACTTGGAACAAAACTTATTCCGGGTATCGTAACTGAAATTGTTCACACAGTAGATGTAAATACAGGTGAGGAAAAGAAAGCTGATAAACTTTCAAAGAATGAAATTGCACTTTGCACAATCTCACTTGCAGATAAGATAGTAGTAGATGAATTTAAAAATCATAAAACACTCGGAGAGCTTATTCTCATTGACCGTGTAACAAACATGACATCAGCATGTGGTGTTGTTGAAAAGGTAAATGAAGGCGGCGAGGGACTTTTTGCAGGAAAAGTTGACAGAAATGTGAGAGCAGCATTAAACGGTCAGAAGGCAGTTGCAGTAGCATTCCCGGTTGAAAGACAGGGCGTATCAAGAAGTCTTCTTGAGAAAGTTGAAAAAGAGCTTTCAATTCAGGGTAAGCATACATACCTTTATGCTCCCGGTTCAGAGGAAAATATTTCAGATGTTATCAAACATCTTCACCATGCAGGTGTAATCACGTTACTCCTTGTAGAAGAAAAATATGCATCTACAGTAAGAATAGCAAGCGAAGAATATTACCATGTGCTTCCTGAGGACTTAAAAGTTGAGACGGACGAGGTAGTTAAGTATATTGATGAGCTTTCAGCATATGATGTAAGAGTAGCAGGAAACGGTGAATTTATTTGAAGTGAAGACAGATAGTAAGATTGAGGTAAGAAGCTTGAGCTGAAATCAGACACATCTGTCAGAAAAATTATAAAAGCAGTAAAAATATGGAGGGTTTGTTAGATATGAAATTATCCAAGAGAGGCAGATATGCGTTAAGAGCATTGGTTTATCTTTCGCTTAACAGCGACAGGGAAAAAATGACATTGAGCAAGATTGCAAAAGAAAATGATATATCTACCAAATACCTTGAGCAGATTTTTTCAAATCTAAAACGCTCCGGTATTGTAAAAAGTGTGGCAGGTATAAATGGAGGTTATCTTCTTGCGAGACCATCCAAAGACATAAGTGTGGAAGATGTCTTAAATGCAGTTGAAGGTGACTACAAAATCGAAGATGAGGAAATTTCCGAAAACTGTATGGTAAAAGGTATTTCCAAAGCTCTTCAGAGACTTGTCATTGACCGTATAAATGCTGAGACAGGAAAGGTTATCAAAAACGTAACTTTGAGAAAACTGGCTGATGAGTATTCAAATACGGACAGAGATGCTGATGAGATGTATTATATCTAGATTTTCTGGATTTAAGATTTATCTTTAAGTATCTGAGTTGATTAAAATTGGATAGGGATAAAATATATAAAAAAAGATGGATTATCGGTAATGTGATAATCCATCTTTTTTATATATAAGTATTTTTCCAATATATTTATGCAGGCTAAAGATGAAAACATTATAAAATGGTGTAAAAGTGGGGAATAATAAATGTATCTGACATTTATATTTATAATATTTGTGGCATTTATAGTGAAATACGATGTTGACAAATAGTTAGTGAGAAAAACTAATTTTGAAAATTTGCATATTTATATGGAGGAATATTATGGAAAAGAGAATAACAGATACGATGCTGGAAGAATATAAAAAATACTTATATGAACAGGAAAAGAGTGAAGCAACCATACAGAAATATATGTGTGATCTTAAAAAGTTGGTTCAATTTGTTGGAAATAAAGAGCTTACAAAGCTATTAGCTATACAATATAAAGATTATTTAAAAGAAAATTATAACTACAAAACAAGCAGTATAAATTCGTATTTGGTTGCAGCTAATCGCTTTTTTGAATTTATGGGATGGTATGAATTTAGAGTAAAGACATTTAAGCTTCAAAAAGAGACTTTTATGCCACAAAGCAACGAATTGTCAAAACAAGAGTACAAGCAATTGGTGAAAACAGCCTTTGATAATGGGAAAACTCGTATAGGGATGATAATGCAGACAATATGTGCTACCGGAATTCGAGTAAGTGAATTATCTGCAATCACTGTTTCTTCTGTAAAAAAAGGAATTGCTAATATATATAATAAAGGAAAAGAAAGAATAATATTAATACCTAGAAATTTGCAAGTTAAGCTATTAAGTTATATAAGAAAGCAACGGATTAAGCATGGCATTGTATTTAAAACATCTAGGGGAAGAGCAGTTGACAGAACATGGATTTGGCGAGAAATGAAAAAATTGTGTGCTATTGCTGACGTATCAAGGGAAAAAGTATTTCCGCACAATTTAAGACATTTATTTGCCAGGACATTTTATTCTATTTATAAAGACATTTCTAAATTAGCTGACATACTTGGGCATAGCAGTGTAGAAACAACTAGGATATATTTAAAAGAATCATATATGGAACATAAGAAGAAAATTGAAAAAATGAATTTGATAGTATGAGATTGAAATCAACATAATTATTATTATGTTGTACTGAATTATACATAGTTCTTGGCTTATCTAGTAGTTTCATAAAATAAAATATGAAAATTACCATTAAAAATAATAAACTATCTTTAAATTAAAGTTGTATTTACAACAAATTATATAACTTTTTAGTACTATATGCAATATATTTTGTCGTATTTTGCTGATTTTTGTATTTTGCACGCAATGAGGGCGGTAACATCAAAAATATTTTAGTACAACATAATAATAATTATGTTGATTATGAAAAATGAAGAGCAACTTAGCAATAATAAATGTATCTAACCTGTTAATTTTTGATTTACCTACATTATTTTTACGCATAGAAGAGGTTTAAATTAAAATGAGACATATATTAAGCATGCGAAATATATTTGATCACGATATTAAAAGAAAGGAAATAAATGATAATTAAATTTTTTATTATCATACAAGTATAGAAATGGATTATAAAATATGTAGAAATTGTAATGCAAGAAGTGACTATAATGAAAAATTTTGTGTAAGATGTGGAGCGGATATCACAAAATCAGCAAATTACGATATAGTATCTACCAATGGTGGTGATGCAATATATAGAATATGGTCGGTGTCAATATCTAAATTTTTGGCAATGCTTTTAACAGGAATCTTTTTAGTATGTGTAGGCATGCTAGCATCTATACAATATGAAGATATGTTAAAAGAAACGACATTTGGAAGTAAGGTGGTACAAATATTTGGTTCTGATAAGGGTAGTGTTGGAACATCGATAGCTAATAACCAAGTAAATTCCAAACAAAAAAAAGGAAGTAATAAAGGTAAAAAGAAAACAAAAAAGGCTGCGAATAAATCTAAAAGAAACAAAAAAGGGTTTGTATTACCAAAAAGTAATAAAAAGGTTTATTCAGAGAAAAAACTTAAAAAATTATCCTCTAGAAAATTGGCTATAGCAAGAAATGAGATTTTTGCTCGTCATGGTTATATATTTAACAATGTCTCATGGAAAAAGTACTTCAAAAAGAAAAAATGGTATAGTGAAAAATATGACTCGAACTATTTTAATAATCATTCAGGTGAAATCCTTAATAAATATGAAAAGAAAAATTTGAAAAAAATACAAAAAATAGAAAAAGAAAGGTAGGTATGCATAATGGATGAAGCAGGATGCCTTGGAGGATTAATTGGTATTGGGATTGTAATATATTTAATATACTTATTTGTTGTATATGTTGTGATTCCGATTTTAGCAATAGCACTGTCTGTTATTGTAATAGTTTTAGCAATAGCATTGGTTGTGGGGGCTATTTATGGCTTGATAATTAGTGCATATAATTATATTGAGGCGATAAATCAAGTGTTTGGGGAGAGAGCTAATTATGAACGAATGCAGAGTGAGGATTAATGACATATCAGTAAATTACAGAAAAGAGTCTGTATTATCAAATGTTTCGTTTCATTTAGACGATGGTAAAGTATATGGATTGTTTTCTAAAAATGGGATTGGAAAAACAACCTTATTAAAGGTTTTGGCAGGGGTATTTGAAGTGGATAAAGGTGAGGTGGTCTATAAAGAGAATACACATATCGGCTATTCTATTGAAGACAGTTTGATAGTAAATGGACTCAATGTGAATGAAAACTTAGCTTATTACGCAAAGTTGAATGGAATAAATAGCAATGCAAAAAAAATTGATGATATTTTTGAATTAACAGGTATTAGTGAGTTTAGAAATAAATGTGCAAAACGAATATCGAAAGGAATGCGACAGCGTGTTAGTCTAGCAATAGCAATGATAGCTGATCCTAATTTATTAATATTAGATGAGGCAATTAGTGGTATAGATGTAATTTCAAGAAGAAAAATAAGTACATATTTTCGAGACTTGGCAAAAAAGGATACATGTGTAGTTTTTGCAGATCATGATGTGGCAAATATTTTAAATGCATGTGATGAGATTATCTTTTTGAAAAATAATAGTAATGTAGAAGTGATTGCAATTCAAAAATTATTAGGAGGGAATACAGATGTATCAATTGAAGAAGCAGAAAAGATTTTAGTTGATATTCTGGAAGATAGGAAATGATAAAACAATTAATATGTGGTGAGTTGTTTCGATTTATTCACGAAAAACGTTTTAAACAAAATATTTTATTACTATTTTTATCAGCACTTTGCTGTTTTTGCTTTTTGTTTTTTTATGAAGAAGTGAAAGAAGAAATTGTAGGTGCTAGCTTGATGAATATAAATGGGGTTACTTCTGATATCAAATCTTATAATTTGGGATTAATAAAAATATGGAATAGTAATGTAAATGCATTATTATCGACAGAGAGTGTTTTTGATTCAATAATGCCGTCAGGATGCATTGCAATGTTAGTAGGAATGTTTTCTGCTAGTTATTCAAATTTATACAGAAATCATACAAGTGTATATTTGGTAACACGCCAAATGTCAATAAAACATATAGTGAGTACTTTTATAGTATCGGAAGTGGTAATGACAAATGTTTGGGTTTTTATTTATGAAGTGAGTGTTTTTATACTATGTGTATTTGGATGTATATTTTCATCCATGAGTTTTTCATTCCCTAGAGAATTTGTTTTATGGATATTTAATATTCATATTAATTGTACAGCATTTTCTTTATTTATTTCAGCAATTTTTGTAATAGTAAGGAAATTGATTGGGGTTATAATAATGTGCATTTCGTTAGTTTTTGCAGGGGCAAAATGTTTAGAATTGATAATCTTGTTTTTTGGATTACCTAACGATGTACGAAAGGTTTGGGTGTTAAACAATTTAATAAATACGTCTATTCGTTCTGTTGATATGAATAGTATTGTTGAAATGTTTATGATCGCATTTATTACAAGTGTAGTTGCAATAGGTATAATACTTTTAGAATTTACAATAAATAAAAGGGAAAGGTACAGATAATTAAGATGAGTGAAAAATTAGTAGAACCAGCAAAAATGAATTACTTTTTTGGTGCTAGTTGGGAAGATTTGGGCAAAACTATTAAAAAAGCATTTCGCTTAAATGCAAATTCAATAAGTAATGCATATAAAAACATCTCAGATGCGTGGATATATGGAGGTTTTTTTAAAAAGATTGCTTCATTAATGAAAAACTTAATAACAATAATTATTATTGCAATTTTAGGAACGGCGTATGCCCTTATTTTTAGTGCAATTCATAGTGTTATTGTTACGGTTATAATGTTAATTTTCTATGTTATTTTTGGGATTGTTTGGTTAATTGATAGATTATATTTATTAGTTAATAAATCAAGAACAGATTGTCCTATATGCAAAAGAAGTTATTTAATACCAGCATATAGATGTACTTGTGGCGAAATTCACTATCAGTTAGTGCCTAATAAGTATGGTGTATGGAAACATAAGTGTAAATGTAAAAATAAGTTGCCTTCGACTTTTTTATCTGGAAGGTCAAAATTAGAAGCTACATGTCCTGTTTGTTCTGCTAAAATTGCGGCAGGGGAGGTTAAACCTGTTGTATTTCAGTTGATTGGTGGTTCAATGTCTGGAAAAACAGTATATCTCACCGCATTATTTCATCAGATATTTGATAAGATAAATGAAAAAAGTGCAGTAAAATATGAAATACCAAATGAATTTCAACCGTATTTTGATGATTTGAAAAGATGGTATGCGGGAGAAGAGTGTCCTACTACTGTTCAGATGAGTTCTCAGATGTATCCACTTGTTTTAGATGTGCGAAAAGGAATGAAGCGCCAGTTTTCAATATATGATATTGCTGGCGAAATGTTTGGAAGTGATATGATATATTCACAAGATATGGAAAGGCAATTTCAATATTGTGATGGTTTGTTTTTTGTAGTGGATCCATATGGTGGAAGTAAGTCAATAGATGGGAATATGGATGCTAGTGATTTTAGTCAGGTTTCTGCTAATAATGTGGCTACAAATTTTGTGAATTATTTCATTAGTACAAAACATACTAACGCAACAAAAAGAAGTGATAAAAAAGTTTCAGTTTTAATTGTAAAAGCTGACATTAAGGAGATTAAAAAAAATATAGGTCCAGCAAAAATATATTCAATTTATAATTCCAATCAAGAAAAATATTCGTCAGAACAAGAGTGTAGAAATAAGATTTGTAAACAATATTTAATTGATATGGGGCTAGGAAGTACTGTTAATGAATTAGAAATTCATTTTAAAAACGTAAACTATTATCCGGTTAGTTCGATAGGGCACAAAAAAGATGGTAGTGAATATACACCATGGGGGGTTATTGAACCTCTACAATGGATGTTGTCAAGTGTTGATAGTGAATTGGCCAAGAAAATGGGAATAGAAAAATGATTTATCGATATTAAGAAATTTAGGAGGTATTTATATGGCGTTTAAGGCAAAAAAACATCATGATGATGAGAATGATGTTTCAAAGGAGATGTATGACGAGCAGTCAGTAGGCGAAAAGTCTTCTTGTGTTGAAAAGGAAGTGATAACGGATTTAGTTTTGCCAGATATACTAGAAAAAAATGATGAAATTGAGCAGGAACTTGATGCGGAAAGTGAAAGAGCAAATCAACAGTTAGAAAGCTTAGATGAATCGGTGGTAAATTTTGTTAAAGAAAAGGAATTTACTGTTTTTGAAGATATTAAGGAGTTAATTAATGATAAAAATAACGATTTAAGTTTAAAAATTGATGAATTAGATACAAAAATAGGTATATTGTTAGAAAATAGAAAACAAGGCGAAATTGAACTAGATGCAAATATTGAGAAAGTGATTACAGAGCTTATCGACAAGGTTGAAATTGTTACAAAGAATCAAGATAGAAATGATAAGCAGATAACCAAAACATTGAGAGAAAATGCAAATTTTCAGATACAAGTACGTCAGGGAATGCAAAAAGAGTTAGATGATTATAAGAAAGTTGAAAAAAAAGAAGTATTTGTACCTGTTCTTAGAGATTTAGCAATGACATATGTGGGGTATAAAGCTAGTATTTCCTCGAAAATAGATGAAATGCTTAATGGAGAACAGGATGAAATGGAAGAACTTTTAAAAAAGATTGGTCAACTTCAACAACTTGTGGATACAATGTTTGATGAATTGCAGGAAATACTAGAGGATAATGGGGCGGAAATTGTAAACAGTACTCCGGGCGAAGTTAGAAAAGCAAGACAATGCAAAATAATGAGAAAAATTCCAACAGGTAATCCGAGTTTGCATGATACGATTGCTAGATCAACTAGGGATGGAGTGATTTTAGGCAGACAGGTGTTGTGTAATGAATATGTAGATATATACATATATGATAAAACCGTTAAGGAAAGTGACGTTGAGAATTTTGAAATAAATGACAGTATTAATACCAAGATAGAGGAGGTAAATGAAAAGATTGTAGAAGAAGAGGTAAACGGTACAGCCGAATAAGATTTTATGATAGAAGGAGAAATTGAATGGTTTATGGAATTGATTTAGGAACAACTTATTCGTGTATCGCAAAGTTAGATGCAAATGGGAAGACAAAAATTATTAGGAATCTAGATGATGCATCAGATACATTGGCATCAGTGGTTTATTTTGAATCGGATTCAAATTTGATCGTTGGAGATACGGCAAAGGAGTATGTTGAAACGGATGCTGAAAGAGTAGTTCAGTTTGCAAAAAGATATATTGGTAAAACAGGAGATGATTATAAAGAGTGGAATGTATTTGGCAAAACATATACACCAATAGATATTAGTGCGTTGATTATTAAAGCCATTAAGCAAATGGCTAATGACCAGGGTGAAAATGTTGAGGATGTTGTAATTGCATGTCCGGCGTATTTTGGAATGCAGGAAAAGGAGGCTACAATAAAAGCAGGTAAATTAGCCGGTCTTAATGTGTTGAGGTTAATAAATGAGCCAACAGCTGCAGCCGTAAGTTATTGTACAAAACAATTTCAGGAAAATGAAACTATTTTGGTTTATGATCTTGGAGGACAAACATTTGATGTCACCATTGTAAAGATGGAGGTGATTGCGAAAGAAGATGGTTTAGAGATACCGAAGATGACAGTGGTAGACTGTGATGGTGATAATCATTTCGGTGGCACTGACTGGGATCAGGCATTGTATAGATACATATTGGAAGCAGTATTAGATGATAACGGTCTGGAAGAATCGGATTTGGAACCTGAACAGAGACAGGATATTAGAGCTAAAGTTGAGGTAAATAAGAAAAAATTATCCTATAAAGAATCTGTTAATATTAATATTAACATTAATGGTGCACTAACAAGTGTGACTATAACAAGAGAAGATTTTGAGAGTATTACGGACAGTTTGGTTCAAAAGACAATAGATGATGTTGATACTATACTTGAAAAAAATGCAGGTGTATGTATAGATACTGTTTTGTTGGTTGGTGGTTCTACATTTATGCCAATGATACAGGAAGCAGTAGAGAGTAAGTTCCCGGGAATAGTACAGAAGCATGATCCAAATCTTGAAGTTGCTATGGGCGTAGCTTTGTATGGGGCATTAGTACAGAAGGGAGATAATAGTATTTCAAACTACAAGCAAAAATTAAAGAAGGAAACAAAAGATTTGCTTTTTGAGTTTGAAACATCTAATTTACAACTTAAGTTAAAGATAAGAAATAGGGAGTATTATAATATGCATAGAATTAGATGTAAATGATGATAGTGTTGAGCATATCAGCATGAAGCTAAAAGATGATTTTTCTAAAATGGTTATTGAGTAATTAAATATACAAAGAAAATTATTTAACGAGGAGGATAAAAATGGCAATTTATGGAATTGATTTAGGAACAACTTATTCATGTATCGCAAAGTTAGATGCAAATGGGAATCCAGAAATTATTAAGAATTTAAATGACGCATCAGAAACCTTGGCATCTGCGGTTTATTTTGAAACAGCTTCAAATTTGATTGTTGGAGATGTAGCAAAGGAGTATGTTGAAACGGATGCTGAAAGAGTAGTTCAGTTTGCAAAAAGATATATTGGCAAAACAGACGACGATTATAGAGAGTGGAATATTTTTGATAAAACATATACACCAATAGACATTAGTGCATTGATTCTAAAAACTATTAAACAAATGGCTGATGACCAGGGTGAAAATGTTGAGGATGTTGTAATTACATGTCCGGCATATTTTGGAATACCTGAAAGAGATGCAACAAGAAAAGCTGGTGAATTAGCCGGTCTTAATGTGTTGAAGTTAATAAATGAGCCAACAGCTGCAGCTATAAATTATTGTGCAAAGCAATTTCAGGAAAATAAAACTATTTTGGTTTACGATCTTGGAGGAGGAACCTTTGATGTTACCATTGTAAAGATGGAGATGATTGTAAATGAAGATGGATCAGAGACGCCTAAGATGACAGTAGTGGATTCTGATGGTGACGATCATTTGGGTGGTGCTGATTGGGATCAGGCGTTATACAAATATATATTGGAAGCAGTATTAGAGGATAATGGTTTGGAAGAATCTGATTTGGAACCTGAACAGAAACAGGATATTAGAGGCAAAGTTGAGGTAAATAAGAAAAAATTATCCAATAAAGAATCTGTTAAGATTAATATTAACATTAATGGTGCACTAACAAGTGTGACTATAACAAGAGAAGATTTTGAGAGGATTACGGCCAGTTTGGTTCAAAAAACAATAGATTATGTAGATACTATACTTCAAAAAAATGCAGGTGTATGTATAGATACTGTTCTATTGGTTGGTGGTTCTACATTTATGCCAATGATACAGGAAGCAGTAGAAAATAAGTTCCCGGGAATAGTACAGAAGCATGATCCTAATCTTGCAGTTGCTATGGGTGCAGCTTTGTTTGCAGCAGGGTATGGTGTGGAAAATGAAGCTGTTGTACATCGAGGGGATGGTGAAATTCCTATAATTAAGCCAGATATTCCAGATGTTGACGATATTTTATCAAGAACATTTGGTCCAGGTGTTTTGAATTGTGATGGAGAATATGTAGTTGATAATTTGTTGTTCAAGGGGCAAACATATTCAGCTCAAAAACCTGCTCAGGTTACCAAAACATATTATACACCTGTAGATAATATGGAAAAAATAGTATTGCGAGTTTTTGAAAGTGTAAGTGAAGAACAGTATACTATACCTTGTGTTGATAGGGATGGAAATCCACAGGAAACAGACGGAAGATTGCAGGTGCGTATGTTGGGCGAAGAAGGTATGGTGTTGAATCTTCCGCCAAACACACCAAAGGATTCACCTATCGAAGTTCATTTTGAAATGGATGCGTCAGGTTTGTATGTAAAAGCTAGTAATTCGGCAACCGGAGAATCAGTCGATGCAAAGATAACAATGAATAATGAAGTTGATATGGAAAACAGTGTGGTAAATGATTTTACTCTATCTATTGGATAAACAATGGAGGTTATAATGGGAAAAAAAGTAGGAATTGATTTAGGAACAACATTTTCTGCTGTGGCTGTTATGGATGAAAAAACAGGAAAGCCAATTATAGTCCCAAATGCGGAGGGAGAAACAATAACTCCTTCCGTTATTCAATTTACTGAATTGGGAGAAATAATTGTAGGTCAAGAGGCAAAAGAAGCATATGAAGCAGGAGAAGATGGATGTGTTTCTGTGTTTAAAAGGAATATGGGAATAGAAGGAGTATATTGTTCGTTTTATGGAAAAGATTATACAGCAGAAGATTTATCGGCAATTATGTTGAAACATTTGAAGCAGGAAGCAGAAGAGGTTCTCGGAGAAAAGATTGAGGAGGCTGTCGTAACTGTTCCTGCTTATTTTTACCATAAAGAAAGAAAGGCAACATTAAATGCAGCTAAAAAGGCGGGATTAAATGTCAGACAATTAATCAATGAGCCAACTTCTGCGGCGTTGAATTACGGTATGAATCATTGGAGAGAAAATTCCAGAATTTTAGTATACGATTTAGGTGGTGGGACATTTGATGTAACGGTCGTTCAATTAAAAAATGATTATCAGATGGATTCTTTACAAACACTTGGAGATCACAGGCTTGGCGGGAAAGATTGGGATGCAAGAATTGTAGGATTGATTGAGGAAAATATAGAAGAAGAGACTGGTTATGCTGCGTCTGAAAACATAGAATTGCATAGAACTGTTCAACAAATTGCGGAGGGCGTTAAGAAGCAATTAAGCAAGGCTAATACTGCAATGTATAGCTGTTATATACAAGATTATGGACTATTCAAGGGTTATGTAACACTAACGGAATTTAATTCAATAACAAGAGATCTCAGAGAAAAGACTGGTACGATTTGTAATACTATGCTTCAAAATTTAGGCGTGAATTGGAGCGAAATTACAGATATACTTTTGGTGGGTGGGTCTACTAGAATGCGACAGATTCCATCATATTTAAAGGAAATAAGTGGACACACTCCTTTGTCACAGGTGAATCCGGACGAAGCAGTTGCACTTGGAGCAGCGATACAAGTTAATTTACCAAAACCGGAGTATAAAGTTCTATCGATGGACAATCAATCTGACGGGAAAAAAGAACAAGAGTTTAATTACAAAAATGTTATTTCAAATAAAAAAAATGTATTTTTGAAAGGCGAAGTTGGTAAAGAGCAAACTTTATGTGATGTTTTGTCTATTCGCAATTCGGATGTTGTTGCACATGCAATGGGAATAATTGCAATTAATCAGGAAGGGACAGAATATATTAATAAAACTATTATTCCTGCAAATCAGCAGATTCCTGTAAAATGTGCAAAATCATTTTATTATTATACATCAAAACATGCAGAAAATGAGTTAGAGGTTTATGTACTTCAAGGTGATAAAAAACCGTTAGAGTCAGAAATAATAGGCAAATATGTGATTTCTGGAATTACTCATTCAGAGAGTGAGAATCCGACTACTATAAGAATTCAGTATAGTTATGACATGAATGGTATGATTCAAGTTCAGGCTAGACAGAGTGATAATGATATTGATTTGCCTATTAGAAGTGAAGTTGTTCCAGAAGACATGAGTATGTATGGAAGACCAGTAGAAAAGATAGCAGTAGATCCTATTTGCGTTGTAATGGCAGTTGATGTATCAGGAAGCATGTCTGGAAAACCAATGGAAGATGCATTGGATGCAATGTGTAACTTTGTAGATAAGATATCGTCATATAATGGGGAAGTTGAGATTGCATTGATTGCAGTTTCTGACTATTGTGAAACGGTGCAAGAATTAACAACCAATTTAATATTGTGCAAAAATTCAATACGTTCTATAGAATGTTGTATGACAGGAGTATGCAATAAAGCACATCCTTTTGATGAGATTAAAAGAATATTGTTATCTAAGCATGGAAAAAAATTAGCATTAGTATTAGCAGATGGAATGTGGGATGATCAATTAAAAGCTGTACAGGCTGCAAGAGAGTGTCATCGAGTTGGAATTGATGTGGTTGGAATAGGGTTTGGTAGTGCGGATAAGCGGTTTTTACAGGACATAAGTTCAGGCGAAATAGAGTCAATGCTTGTTGCACAGAGTGAATTATCATCAAGTTTTGGAAAGATAGCTCAAGAAATTGGTGAAAATAATGGAAATGGTAATAAGAATGATATGTTTAATGAACAGAATTCTGTTACATGGTTAGCAATTGGAGAATGAGTATAATTAAATAAAAGGCAAGAGTAGTATTGATTTTTTAGGGAGAGTATATTATGGAACGAAAGAATTATTTTGAGATGCTTGGTCTTCCTTTTGATCCTCCAGAAGGAAAAGAAAGGGTAATAGCAAAAGCAATTGAAGCTTGGGAAACGTCATTAAAGAATGCGTTAGCTAATGAATCAGGTACGAAAAGAGCCAATATGGAAGCTGAGTTGTTATTAAAGAAAGATATGGAAAATTGTATGAAGAATACAAAGTCCAGAAACGAGGAAGCTAAAAAACTTAAAGTGGAAAAAATTGCCCAACTTGAAAAATTGATAGAAATATTCAAGTATGAACAAACGGGAACACCGGAAGTTACATCTGCACAAGTTAAAAATTTGGGATTTAGATTAAAACTAAGCGAAAATACGGTACGAAAAGTTTACCAGGATAATGGATTTATAATACAAAAACCAAATAATACTATTAAACTTAAAGATTATTTTTTAGACAAAACAATTATAAATGATATTGACGAAAAAATATTAAGATTAAAATCAATGAAATCAGACAGTGTGCCTTGGGCTGATAAAGTGGAAGATTTATATGATTTTGCATGTTATTGTAGTGGTGGTACAGCAAGTGAGTGTGTGGATTTTCATAAGAAAAAAACAGATGATTTAAATAGTTTATTACAAACAATTGCACCTAATTATGCAACGGATAATAGTAAGCTTGGTCATCTTATGTCAGATTTAATTACTGCAGGCACTAGTTCGGTTTTTCGTGACGAAGAGTCTAGAAATAAATATGAGCGTACGATAAAAAGAAAGAAATTAGAGGATTTTTTTTTGTTATTAAAGGTTGCACCTAATAGTTTTAAAAAAGATCCTATTTTTGCTGATAGTTGCATCAGGAATATTGAAAAAGAGTTTCCTGATTATGATTTGGCACTAGCATTATATAACAATGAAGCTAATATAAAAAATGATCCGTATGAACCATTAGAGACCTTTGTGCACGTTACATGTGGAGTATGTGGTATTGGTAATAAATTCAGGAGTCATGAGGAAGCTCAAAAAGGAAAATGTAATACATGCGGGTCAAGCTTATATATGACATGTCCAAGTTGCGAAAAATTGGTTCCAGTTTCATCGAACAGATGCTCCTGTGGCTTTTTGCTAACCGAGATGCGTTTTTTTGAACAATATATTAAAGAAACTGAATTTGCATTAGATGAAATGGATATATTGGAAGCAAAAAAGAAACTCCTTAAAGCAGAGAATGCAAATCCAAAGAATGTGAAATTGACACCACTAAGACAACGTGTTGAACAAATGTCTGCTTTATATGAGAAGTATATAAAGAAATTGGAGGATTTAATAGCTTCTAAGAGGTATTTTGAAGCAAATAATTATATGGCAACAATTATCAAAGAAGTGCCTAAATTAAATATTGAACCTCAGAAGAAACGAGTTGGCTCGATTTTAGAAATGGTAATAAAAAAAATGCCTAAAAAAGATGATCCATTAGCTGCGGATAAATGTATAGATATTATTCGCGAAGTGAAGGATTATGAACCAGCATTAGAAATGTTACGCTCATTGAAACCGAAGAAACCGAGAAGTGTTAAGGTTGTAATAAGTGGTACATCAAAATTAAAAAGCGTCATTACATGGGCAGCTACAGGAGAGAAGGGAATAAAGTATACTGTTGTCAGAAAACTTCATGAAGCATCTAAAAATCGTGCTGATGGAAAGGTGATAGCGGACAATATTGAAGTACTAGAGGTAGCAGATCAAGATGTCGAACCGGGATTGACATATTTTTATACTGTTTATGCATGTAGAGAAGGAATTTTTTCAGATGGAGAGAGTGAGAAAGCCGCATATTATGCTGAAATTGATGAAAATACAGTGCGTGCAGAAGCAGAAAATAAAATATGTAGATTAAATTGGGTTCTTCCTAAAAATGCAGCAGGAGTAAAAATATTAAGAAAAGAAGGTGCGATGCCAGGATGTGTGCCAGATTTGAAAACAAGTGTTGTTGCAGAGAATGTATCATCAAGTTATACTGATACGTCAGTGAATAATGGAGTTACATATTATTACAGATTAATTTGCTTATACCCAGTGGGTACAGGCTTTGAGACAAGTAATTCTGGTGTAACTGTATCACTTACACCAGAAAAGCCGCCAATGTCAGTAGGTGATGTAGTTATAAAAGTTGAGGGAACTTCTGTAAATGTTCAATGGAAGCCTGATTTGGAAAATAATAATACTATTAGTATTCGTCAAGTGACTAAAACTGTGGATAAGAGCATGATTGGTGTTGTACAATCTGGTTCTGATTTAAATTCACTTTTAGGAAATGGAAAAAGTTTTTGTGTATCAACTACAAAGGAAGGAAAGTGTAATTTTGAAATCCCTATGAATTCAAGTTACCAAATTGCGGTGGTGGTTTCGGCAGGAAGTTTATCAGTTATAGCTGGTATTAATAACATTTCAAGTATCGAAAAATGTGAAATTGATAAGAAACAAAGTCGAATTGAAACGGGAAAATTAATATTAGTGTTAGGAAATTTACCTAAGAATTTATATAGAATTCATTATATTGCTGTGCCTAAAATAACGAATAAAGCTCCTTGGGCTACTAAAGAAGATGCACTAAATAAGGCACTTGAAGTAATAAGTGTTGCTGATTATGAAAATGATGGAATGATTGTAATTAATAAAATTCCTAATGATGATGTATATGTGTCCGTAATAGGAGAATATTATGTACCAGGAGGACAAGTACTTTACTCGGAACCATCAAAGATGAAAATGGCAAATAAAACAAAATCAAAAATTTTGTATTCAATTAATTGGATAAAAGCTGGTTTATTTGGAGGAAAGTGTAAAAGTTGTAAATTGATTATTACAACAGATACTGGTAGTATACCGGAAATGTTTTTGGTATATAAGACAGATGCCCATATTCCGATGAGATTGGACGATCCTAAAATTGGTATACTGTATACTGTCGAGCAGAAAGAAGATAATTCTGTTAATAAAAAAATAGAATTTTTGATTGACGAAAATCAGTTTGCAAAACTTCCAGCAAATGCAGAGTTGCGATTAATGTTATCGTCGGATGATGATGCAATGAGTTTTGAAATCCAGACGAGTGACATAAGTTCATTAAAAAAACCAAACTGAACAATGAAGGATGGAAGGAGATCATAAAAATGGCAAAAGATATATTGTGTCCATATTGTATGGAAAAACTTGGAGTAAATAGTGTCGACTTTTTGTGTTCTTCATGTCGGCATATAGTAAAACCGTCAAAAGCAGATTTGCTTTTGAAAAGAATTCCTAGATGTCACAATGAAGGGTGTAAGGGAGGTATTGCCAACTATAAGCAATGTTCGAACTGTAAAACGGAATTACCACCTGATATTTTAGAATATAAAAAATATTTAAGGTTTTGTTTATTAGGACTTACTGGTTCGGGTAAAACTAATTTTTTAACAGTGTTGTTGCACGAAATTAGAAATTCAGCAAATACGCCTTGGATTTTTTCGGCGATGAACGATATGACACAGGAAATATATGATTCTAATGTGGCATTGGTTATAGATGGACATGAACCAGCAGAAGCAACAATCCCAGGGACACCACCTATTCCTCAGCAATGGAGAATAACAGATAGATCAAGAATTAGAGGAAATGATATACCAGCATATAGTTTGACTATTTTTGATGGTGCAGGAGAAGATATTGAACGAATAGATCCAACTATAAGTAGGTATATTTCAGGGGCAAAAACATTAATCATTTTAATAGATCCATTGTCGATTCCGGAAGTTAGAAAATCTGTTTCCGAGGAAATAATATCTAATTCAACAACAACTATTCACGAAAACGGGGATTCGGCCAAAATGGTAGATGGATTGGCAAAATATATACGTTCCTGTGGTCTTTCTACTGGTAAATTAATATCTAAAGAAGTTGCAATTGTATTTACAAAAATTGATGCAGTTCGAGAGAGTTTTGGTTCATCAACGGTTATGCAGTCAAGTCCGCATTTAGAAAGTGGAGGTTTTGTGAAAGCAGATGGAGATGCTGTTCATGCTGAGATAAAGGATTGGCTTACTACTCATAATGCAAGTTCTTTTTTAAATGCTTTGGATGCAAACTTTGATGTCAACAAGTTACATATGTTTGGAGTTTCAAGCTTTGGTCAACCACCAAAGAATAATGGGAACTTGGGAAAAGTTATGCCTCATAGAGTATTGGATCCAATTATTTGGATGTTGTCAAAGGAAGGCATAGCAAAAACGATTTAGTTGCAATGGGAATTTTATTTTTAGAGATAATATTTAATGCCATGCAATATTCAAGGAGGGATTTTATGTTAGATCAAATTATTTATACAAGATGTTCTAAACATCGTAGTCTTGAGAATAATGGACAGGAAGAAATTCAAGATGGGTTTAATGTGTATTCTATGTCTGAAGAAATATTTTCACATTATACAAAGGATGAATTAAATTTTCTAAAAAAAAGAATAATGCAGCCTAATGCGTCTAGTGAGAGAGAACCAATTGGATTACTTACTTCGTATGAGTATTTTAAAATTATAGGTGGAAATAAGGTGATTTCAAGATTAGATGGAAGACCTATATGTAAGGATACGAGAAAAAATGGATCAGCTAATAGAGGGGGGACAATAATTAATCAAACTTTTTTGGGGGATTTTGAAGGGTATGCATTTGAGTTTATCAATTCACCTGATTGGAATGCAACACAAAAATCTGAAATTGAATATTATCATGATGATGCTGATGAAAAAGTACCATATCTGCCAGTATTAGATAGAGAAATGTATCCTGGTGATATTAGTGTGGAATATATAAGAACATTTTTATCTCCAAGAAAAGATGTTTATAAAAAAGTTTTATTTTTTTTGATGCAACAATTTTCTAAAGAGGAAAGCGAACGAAAAATATTGTTAATAAAAGATAATCCACAGAATGTTGGGATATGGATTGCTGCCATATCTCTGGCTATGAGTACAGCTATGGCAGAGGAGCTGACATTTTCGACTAATAAATCAAATTTAGGTATGCAAGCTGAATTGTTTTATTATATGGATAAATCAGGAAAGGTATATTATCGTTCAGAACAAAATCAAAATTTGACAAGAAAACCATATTATATGATTGTCGGATTTCATCCCTTGGATCGATTTAGCAAATCATTGAGGGAACTTCCTAATAGTAATTTTGTTATACTTGATGGAGAAAATCTTTCATTTGGAATAGATGAAAAATTTTCTGTACCAGAAAGTATTTATTTTGAACATGCAAGTGAGTTAAATATGGAAATAAATTTATTTTCAGATATTGTTTTAGATAATTATTCTGTATATAATTTTACGGATAAAATTATAAGTTTGTATGAAGCATACCATTATTTATTGACAGATGCTATTCCAAATAATAGTATGGATTATTCTCGAACATTAAGATATTTGAGAATACTAAATAGTTTTGATAAATCAAAAGATAAAGCCTTTGATGAAAAAATTTTTTCTAGAATAATGCAGGTGTATCCAACAAAATTTAATGAGGATGAGAATAATGGTTATGCACTTATAAAGGAGTTGGCAAAGATTGCAGATACTTCTGACAAACAAAAAGAAATTAATGATGCAATAACAAAGAAAATGATTATTGCAATAAAAAATATGAAGAATGGAAAAGATAGCATTGTTACTGCATGGAAATCCATTTCTTATAGCGATTTAGCCATTGATATTCGAAGTTTATTGTTGAATGTATTTTCAGATAAACTTCTAAAAGAAATTGCTGAGGAAATAAGTTATGCTTCCGAAGATTCAATAAATACTGTTTTGGATATGTATATTTGCATGATTGAAAGAGAAATTATATCATATAAAACTATATGCCAGGATCAGGTTAAATATGCTTTTGTAATTAGTGCTTTTGATAAAATAAAAGAATCGGAAAATAAACTTGTTTTATTGTTAAAGCGATTGTCAGGTTTTGTTGAGCTATTAGCTTGCATTTTATATTCATTGGAAAATGGAAATAGAAAAGAAACAGTGTTTGTTAGGGCTATAGTAAAAGCTTGTACGGATATTGTTTCTGTTATAATATGTTTTTCAAAAATTAATAAGGCAGATTTTAATACTGTTGATAATGTTTTACGAACATATGTAATAGAAAATGAAAAATGTGATGATAACATATTAAAATGTTATTTTACTGCAATTAAAAATGTAGATACAGTTGAAGCTGATAATTCTATGTTATTTAAAGCATGGCTTTCTATTCTAAAAGCTAATGATTTAGGAAGGTTCTTTAAAAATATTTATTATTCAGAATTTAATATAAAATTTAAGGATGAACTGTTGGAAATTGCGGATAATAAATTTAAATATGATGAAATTATTGTTTTACCTAAAGAAGTAATTGAAGAAATTTCTGATGTTGCGACTTTAAAAGATATTTATTCTAGGACTGAGGAGATATTTGATTTATATACTGCTTTAAAGATGAAAAAGAAATTAGATGACTTGATGAGTGATATGGATAAATTCTCAGAGGCTCAATTGGTATTTGATGAAACAGAGATAAAATCAGAATTTGTTCAAACATTATTTAAGGTATCAGTAGGATATGAAAATGCTGATATGCATTGCAGAATACTGTTTCTATTTGATTTTGAAGATGCAGTTTCGAGAAATGAATATATTAAAAAATATATAGAACAAGTATTAAAAAATACTTCTAGGAATCAAATCTTGAATCAAATTATTTCGCTTAGTCAGGTTTCGTATTTGATAAAAAAAATGAAAAGTGATTGTAGTGAGATAGAAGTTTCTTGGGAAGATAATTTGATAGAATGTGTAATTCCATACTATAAATCATCTATGAGTGAACAAATCAAGAAAATGCCTTGTGATGCAATTGTGCAAAAAAATACATTGGTATTGTTAGATAAAGTTGAAAAAAAGGTACCAAAAGGACTTGGGGGAATGCTAAATAGCATTTTAGGAAAGTTTAAGAAATGATAAGATAGAGAGGGATGTTATTATGCCATCATATAACAGTTCTGGGAATACAACAGGTAGGCCTGCAAGACGACCTAATAGACAATCAAGTGAAAATAATAGTGGAGAGTCAGAAAATAGGAATATTGGTGTAATCTCATATTCATCTATGAATGAAAAATCAAAGGAACAAAGACAACCTCTTAATGGGATTGATAAGAGAAATGTTAAAATACAACAAAGTGAGACAACTTCATATGATTTTCATACTGATAAGATGTCTGCTAATGTTGATGGTAAGAAACGTACGAAAGTTAGTAAGTTGTTAATGAATGATGAAGAAAGAACGAAGTTGGATTATAATTTAAGAATTGCTAATTTGTATGTTAACTGTCGACATTTGGAAATGCTGTCCCCAGCGAGCAGTACTGATTTATATCAAAATGAAGTATGTGATATGGAATATATAGATTCTTCAAGACAGGGAATCTCAATTTATCAAATCAGTAAAATGGTTTATTGTGATGATGAGAATAGTTTTGAAAAACTTACTAGTGTATATTCAGCAATGAACAGTTTTGGAGGGGTTGTTGCATTGATTTATCAAAGTAATGGAAAATCAACTAACTTATATGTTTGTACTAGCGTTAATGGGGATGGGAAAATTGCGGGTGAATTAATGTATGGAAACTTAAGAGGACAATTTCCTGGCTGCGAGATTACTAAATTAGCAAATGTGGACAAGAACAATTTATTAAATTCTATTCAGTTTAATACAAAGACGCCGTCGGGGAGAACTGTACGTTCAATTAGTATGATACCTGGTCGAAGAGAAGATGAAAGACAACATGATAAAAAATTTAGTTCACAGGGGTTTGAGAAATTTGTAGATGCTATGAATGGACATAAGTATACTTTGGTAATATTGTCTCAGCAGGTTTCATCTGGAGCTATGGAACAGTGTATATATGGATTTGAGAATATGTATACGGCATTATCACCGTATGCAAAAGAGTCTGTTTCGTATAGTGAAAATGAGTCGGATTCTGTTAATTATTCAATTTCAACATCGTTAAATAGTTCTGTTAGTGATTCGGTATCTAATTCGTTTGGAACATCACATACTAAAAGCGTATCTCAAGGGAGAAATTCAAGCACAGGTAGAAGTGGACAAGGTTTTTTTGGGATGAGTTATTCTTCAGGAAATGGCTCGTCTTGGGGGTCAGGAACATCAAATGGAACTTCATCGAATAAATCGACAGGAAGTTCTCGAACTGAAAGCTATGGGACTGGCAATGGAGAGTCGACTGGGACTTCGAAAGGTTTTTCAAAAACAATGACATTAAATAGGGATAATAAAGCTATTCAAGATATTATGGATAAAATTTCTGAACATATTGATAGGATTAATACTAGTCAAACATTTGGAATGTGGAATAGTGCATGTTATGTTATTGCCGATGAACCAGCTGTAGCACATATTGGGACAAGTACATTAACGTCTTTGTTTTCAGGAGATTCTAAAGTTGCTCCTCGAGCGTATTATAACCAATGGGATATCTGCAATCCAAGAGCGAGAAATAAGGTTTTGAACTATTTATCATATCTTATACATCCGGTAATAAATTTGACATTACTTCAAAAAGAGCAATTAGATAATGGAGCAATAAGAAGTATTCCGGTTTTAAGTGAACAAATTACGCCTGCTTCTATGGTTAGTGGAAAAGAAATACCAATATTAATGGGATTGCCAATGAAATCAGTTCCTGGTATTACCGTTGATCATATGGCCGAGTTTGGTCGAAATGTGCAAGAATCATGGAAAAAAAAAGTTAGAAGACCGATTTTATTTGGAAACGTGTTTCACATGGGACAACCTGAACCTACACAAACATATTTGGATTTGGATACATTTGCATCACACACTTTTATATGTGGAGCATCGGGGTCGGGAAAGAGTAATACAACATATAATTTGATTCAGAAATTTATAGATAATAAAATTCCTTTTTTAGTTATTGAACCAGCAAAGGGTGAATATAAGATAGAATTTGCAGGATTAAAGGGGATTAATATATTTACTGCAAATAGAACAGAATTTAGACAATTAAGAATAAATCCGTTTGAGTTTTCTAAAGGGATACATATTCGTGAGCATTTAGATAATATAGTGCAAGTTGTAAGTGCTTGTTGGCCTCTATATGGAGCTATGCCAGGATTATTAAAAAAGAGTTTTGAAAGGGTTTATGTAGAGCATGGTTGGAATCTTGACTATTCTCACAGAATTGTTAATAAGGGAAGTATGTTTCCTACTTTTCAAGATTTAATAAGGACTTTAGAAAAAGTAATTGATGAAGAAAATTTTTCAAAAGAAACAAAATCAGACTATAAAGGAGCTCTTGTTAATAGAGTATCTTCTTTATGTAATGGATTTGAAGGAGAGATTTTTGGAAGAAGTGTAGGCATTTCGGATGAAGTATTATTCCAGCAGAATACAATTATTGATTTGAGTAGTATAGGATCAGATGAAACCAGGTCTTTGATTATGGGTATGCTTATTATAAAATTAAAGAATTATAGAAAAGTTACTTCGAAAGCACCTAATAGCAAATTGATTCATGTTACAATTCTCGAAGAAGCCCATAATATTTTAAAGAGATGCTCAAAAGATGCTGGGATTGAATCAGGAAATGTTCAAGGTGCTGCTGTTGGCAGTTTATGTCAATGCATTGCTGAAATGAGAAGTGCAGGAGAAGGATTTATGATTATAGATCAATCGCCAAGTGCTGTAGATGAAACTGCCATAAAAAATACTGCCATTAAGATTGTTATGCGATTACCGTCTAAAGTTGATTGCGATGAAATGGGTGCTGCGTTAAGTTTAGAAGAAAACCAAATAAGAGAATTAAGTAGACTTAATACGGGTGTAGCTGCAATATATCATGCTGGTTGGACGGATACGATGTTAGCAAAAATGGGTTCAGTTTGGTCTAAAAGATATAGAATAAATGTTAAGCGCGTTTTAGATCAAAGCGTTTATATAAAGGTCAAATCGGCAATAATTCAAAATATGTATTATAATTTAATAAATAATTGTTATCAATATTGGTTGGATGAAATTGATGATTGTATGGAGCTGATTTGTAAAGGAAAATTTGCATTAGCTCCTATGTTGCCAGAAGATATACAATTTGAGATTCGAGAGGATATACGAATATTTGTGGATACCGTATCTATGTTAATTAAATCAAATGATTTTATTGCTTTACGAAGAGAATTTTTTGATTTTGTGTTTGATTTTCTGAAATTAGATGGAGTATTCTGTTTGTTTGAAATAAGAGGTGTCAAAGATTCATTAATTGAGTTAAATTCAGTAAAAAATGCAGAGGCAAAGAAGATTATATCATGGGAAAAAGATTTACGAAATGCTTTGTTGGGGTATTTGGTGATGCCTGAAAAAGTTGAACCAATCAGCGGATATACTTGGAAGACAGTTGTTTCTGATGCAGAATTTTTTTGGGAAATATATGACATGATTTTGAGGCGTTTTGCAAATAGAAATATAGGGAAGATGGAGTATAGACGAGCAATAAATTATTTGAAATCAATAAATTATTTCGAAAATAAAGGAAAGATTACTATTGAACAAGAGAGTGATTCATATAATAAGAGTTAAATAAATGTAATTATGAAAGGGGATGTTTTTTTGAGTGCTCAGGAAATTCTGAAACAAGCTTTAATAAAGAAACAATCACATATAAAAATTGAAAAATGTACATCGAAACTTGAAGTAATATTTCGAACTGTATTAAGTGATGAACCTAGATTACTGATATGTTTAGAATCTTATAAATATACTATGTTGTACGGAATAACAAAGATAATAAAGGATTATGAAATTGATATTACTTATCGTGAAAATGTGCCTGATGATATTAAAGATATTATATTAGATAGAGGGGAATTTGATGTAAGGAATTTATTAAAGGGGAATTATCCGGCAACTGTTTTTGTGGTGACAGATGATGTTGATAGGTTTCAAAAGCACTTAAATCAAAAAATGTCGTATATTATATCTTCGTTCGAAGGATTGGTTGGCTGGGAAATTAAGTATTGGCAATTGGATAGTTTGAGCTCGGATTATGCAGTTAGATTAATATTCCAATATATGATGCCAGAAAATGAACTTAAAATAATGAAGAATAAGACAAATTTTGAAGTAAAAAGAATATGGAGAAAAATATTAGGAAATGCTAATGTACCTATATTTGTAAAGCCATTTTTAGCATTTAGCTATTTAACACAAGAAGTAAAATATGATGAAAAAGCGGCAAAGGAATTAGCTCTTGATGACAAACATGTTCCATCTGATCCGATTCCGCATTTATCGTATGGTCCATTAGTTGAAAACAGAGGTATTTGTAGTGGATTGGCATGGGCATTTAAAAAAATGATGGATGATGTTGGAATTGAGTGTATTACGGTAGGTGGATATTTAAGGGAAGATCAAAGCATAGGGCATGCATGGAATATTGTAAAATTAGGAGGGCAGTATTATCATATTGATCCAACTTCTGGAATTAAGAATGTTGGAGTTTATGTGGATAAGTTGTTAAAGGATGATGACGACTATTTTCTGACACATATATGGAATATTCGAGATTATCCAAGTGCTAAGGGAAGTAAATTGGATTATGATGTTATAGAAGATTTTTTGGCAGAAAAAGGAAATGAGTTTTTAGATGCTGGAGCAGATGAAAAATATATGTTTCCAAATAATATAATTGAATAAGAAAGGACGGATGAACATGGCAAATTCATGGGAAATATCAGATGAAGAGAAAGAAAGAATTAATAATGTTAATAAAGAAGTGGCAAAACAGTATGATCCAGAAACTGGTCGAAGGAAGGAAAGTGAAAATAATGATGACAACAACGATGATACTGACGAAATGGATACTAGTCAGGAAATGTCACATACAGATAAAAAGGAGCAAATTAAGGATAAAATACGTGAAAAATATGGATATGATGATATGTCAGATGAAGAAAAAGAGATGTTTGATAAGCAATTAGATAAATATGATTATGATACTGGGGATAGAGTGGAGGAAGACGACAAAGAAAAAGTCGAAGAAGATGAAAGGGATGACGATGAGTATATTAGATAAGTTGGTGTTAAAATATTTAAATGAATAGCTTTAAGTAAAACAACAGCTATTTTTCTTATTTGCTAAGGACAGTTTGTAAAGGAGCAAAATTATGTTACAAGATTCAAGAGCTTATTACCGTGAAAGATATTTGACAGTGATTCATGATGGAGAGGATGCGGCAGAAGTTGTAAATAGTTTGGCTGAATCACTTATACGAAATAATTCTCAGGCAATGGATATTGTATGCAGGGTAATTTATTACAAATTTTATGATTTAGCAGTAAACTATGCAAGAAAGTCTGCCTGGCCACCGGATTATGCAGATATAATCTTGGATCAGGCATGTGAAGATTTTTTTAAAATGTGTATAAGGGGATTGCAGGATTCTGTGATTGAGCAGGGAATATTTGGATTATTGTACAATATAGTGCAGCATGCGTATCATCATGTTCTGAATAAAAATAAAGTGTATTCTGAAAAAACAAAGCTTGAAAATGATGATACGGATGATATCGAAAGAATTAATGCAAAAAATAAACGGGAAGATAATACTTCGTCGGATGTTTTGGGAGATGTGCTTGCAAAGGAAGAGAATGATTCTGATAAGAGGGTACTTGGATTTTTTAGACAGGCATTGATGGATAATAAAGAAATTCCGTATCAGATGATTACATATTGTTATACATCGTTATTACCTATGATGCTTAAGGAAAGTAGTGATGATTTGTTTAAAGAAAACATAAATCGTATGTCAGCAAGAGGAGATGGAAATTCATGGTTTAGAGATGGTGAAATCGGCGGAGATATTAACAGGAACAGTTCTATCCTCCTGAAATGGGCAGTGGATGCAATGAATGAGCAGACAACGGGATTTCTGAGTGAGGAATTTGAAAAACTTTACCAGCAGGAACCGATAGTTGGAATGCCATTTTCTTGGGGAGAACCATATCGACTTGCTCTACAAGACGAGTATGAAGGGAAAATGGTTAAAGATATAGTTATTACAGATGAATTTGGTACTTTGCGGATAAAGAATTGGCCGTCTCGAGTGGAAATGCGTTTATACGAAGACACCAAAAGGATGATGTGTCAAGATAAAGAGTTTCGGAAAGCTGCTGTTGGACGAGCAGAAAAAATTATTTATGATTTAAGCAGATGACTATTTGAAAACTTATGGAGGTGACAGACATGAATCATTTGACACAGAATCAGATAGATAAATTGACATATTATTATTTAAGAAAAAAGATACTTTCAGATGAACTTGTCAAGGCTAAAATGCATATGGTGCAATGTCAATCCTGCTATGAAGAATTTTGTATCGGTATCGTTGCAGCGTATGAATTATGTGAGAAAAATTTATTAGATTTAGATATGTTAATTGGTGAAAGTGGACATGACAATATATTTGTTAAAATTAATGATGTTGCAGGAAAGCTGCAGATATCTGTAAACCAAGCTTTGGAAAATACGGTGGCAAAGTTATGGAATTTTATGCCGGAACCACAATTTGCAGCAGCTAGAGGTGAAGGTAATAAAAATAACCAGGTTTTTGTCAATCAGCAATCGGAATATTCTTCTATTTCTTTACAGGGTAATCATTTAACAGTTCGATTGGATGATGAATATTTTGGTGATGGAAAGTATGAGGTCGTGTATGTTGAAAATGGGAAAGAGAAAATTATTCCTTTTATACATAATGAAATGGAGGAGTGTTTAGAAATTATCATTGATGTTAAAGATAGTAATTATGAATTGATTATTAGGGAGAAGACGGAATGAAAATTGAAGACCTTGCCGGCAATTATTGTATTTTTTCTTCAGATGAAGAAGATTTTGAAATGGAAATTTGTGATACGGTAGAGTATGAAAATAAGACATATGCTTTTATGCTGTCAGTGGATGAATTGGATTCGGAAGATGTTTATATTATGCAGGAAAATGTCCAGAAAAATTCTTGCGAATATTATCCGGTGGAGGATGATAAAACTTTAAATATTTTGTTTGAAATATTTAAAGAGAGAAACAGGGATTGGCTTATATTTGATGATTGATATCGTCTATCTGGGAGGAACAGTTTATGTTTGGAAAAAAGAAAAATTCAAAGCTTATAAACAAAGTCATCCGGTTGAACGATGAAGCTGCTTATGCAGAAAAGCAGGGAGATTTGATTAAGGTATTGTCTTGTATTGATAGAGCATTGGAGATGGTCGGTGGGATAAAAGAATATCAGCTTTTAAATTGGATAGTAGAGTGTAATTATACAAGGTACCACCTTTTGTATGATTCTGATGTAGATAAACAAGAGAGCAGAGACATATTTATATATTTGAGAAATATTGTGAAAAATAATGTTTCTGAAGAACAATTTAAAATAATTAAGACACAGTATGCTCTTTTATTGATTGATTTAATGTCGTTGATGCTTGAGGGGAAATCAAGTGAATTGTTTGAAGAGATTTTAGAGGAAGCAGTTGCTTTAAGCAAAGATAATGAAATTGAAACACAGAGAAGAGAGTATTTAAAGATTATGGCTTATGGTTTTGGCGCTTCATATCATTTAAAATTAGGGAACTATGCTGTGGCAATTCATTATGGAACAACTATTTTAGAACAGGTAGAATTTGATGATGAAATCAGTACTTTTAAATTATTTTTTCTAAATCAGCTGATGTTTTCTTATGCATTATGCGGGCAATTGAATCATGCTGAAGATTTGGGGAGATTTTTATATATAAAATATTTGAAAAATGAAATACAGACTGAAGATATGGATGAAATTCATCGGATGTTTCAAGGGTATACTGTTACATTGTCTATGAAAGGAGAATATCGTCTGGCATTTCATGTTTTAAAAAAAGCATTTGAAAAAGGAATTATGGAGGATTTTGAGGAAGAGACATATTTATCAAATCTTTATTTTTCTTTTATTGATCTTGCACAAAAATGTAAGGTTACATTAAATGATAAAATTTATAAAAAGGCAGAGCTGCTCCTAAAAAAAAGAAGAGAATCAAATGATTTTCGTTCTGCTTATATAACTGAAAAATCCGGTTTGGATTTGGTTTCAGTAATGTTTTCTAAATTGTGCAAAGGGAATTATATTGATTATTTGAATAAGGCATATGACAGATATATGAAAGAGGAATGTCCGGAATGGGAGTTTGTATTTTATTTACCGCAGATGGTAATGTTGCTAAGAGAGTATGGTGAATTAGAAGAAGAAACAAAGGTAAAAAATTGTGGCAGACATTTAATGACCCAATTGTATAAGCATATTCAACAATGTCAATATTATATAGATAATGATAGAATGCTTGAAGCACTTATAAATGCTGAAAGTGCCTTTGTATTTGCGTATTCTTCATTATTAAAATTTATGTCCGATGAGATAAGATTTGAATACATATTAAATTATAAAAATTTATTACCGACAATTGTGAAATATAGAGATAAGCAGATTGCGGATAATACGGAACTTTGTGAAGTTTTAACAGAAGTAAATAATGTTAAGGATACAATTGCGCAAATGTCGAGTGGTTTATTTTCACAGGCAGCAAATAGAGAAACTATAGAAGAGTTGAAGAGCAGATTAACTGAACTGGGAAATTTGTTTTCTGTAAAATATGGAAAACGTAACAAGATACTATATTATTCCATTGATGAATTTATACGGAATGTGCCAAATCATTCTATTGTACTGGACATGTTTTTTTCAAAATCGGATTTGTATTTACAGCCGATAGAAGATATAAAAGTATATTATGAGTATGATATGCTGGAGTGTTTTATTTGGATAAAAGAAGATGGAATTACGCTGCGTTGTCATAAAAATAAAAATGTGACAGAACTAATGAATATATTAGAAGATTTTTTAAAAACAGTACAGGATTCTCATCGAAAGTATAAGAAAAAAGCAGAGGATATTTATAAAAAATTATTTGGTAATTGCATGGATGATGTTAATGGAATAGAAACGATATATATTTGTCCTCACAAAGCAGATGCCAATATTCCATTTGATGTGATTTTTTTGCAGAATCCAAAACTGCAGGGATGTAAGACTGTGTATATGCAGACGGTGAGAGAATTATTTTATCGAAGTGAAAGTTCGGAGTTAACGGATATTTGTATTGTTGGAAATCCAAGTTATAGTTTAGAAGACAGTTATTCCGATGAAATCATATCAGGAAAAAGGGGAATGCATCTGATTCCATTACCTTTTAGTGAATATGAAGCAAGGAGTATTGCTAATATATATGGAAAAGAGTGTTATATTGGCAAGAAAGCGGTGAAAAACTGTATTCGACCGGGTTATAGAATGTTTCATATTGCAACACATGGTTTTTCAGAAAGAGAGGATATAGAAAATGTGTGGTATTCCAGTGCTTTGTCTTTTGCCGGAATTGTGGATTGGATGGATTCGGGAATAGAGCAGGATACATATGGGAACGGAGTATTGACGGCTGACGAGATAAGCAGGATGAATTTGAACGGAACGGAGTTAGTGGTGTTGTCGGCATGCAATTCAGGAAATAGCGTATTCTATGGTTTAAATCATATAGCAGGACTACATATTGCTTTTGCGGCAGCAGGTGTTAATTATATTGTTTCGTCATTATGGGAGGTTGATGATTTTGCTACTGCGGTGTTAATGCAGTTGTTTTCAGAAGGATGGAGTTCAGGAAAATCTGTTGAAGAATCTTTGATGAAAGCAAAAGAGAAAATGCGAAATATGACAGTAGGTGAGATATATTATTATATTACGGGGAATGATGCAATTAAGAGTATTCCGAATGAAATACTGGATGAATTATTAAGTATGGATCCCGAAAGAAAGATATTTAGTTCACCATATTATTGGGCAGGATTTGTATGTTATCAAAATATGTTAAATGATTAGAGGAAAAATGAGTTGATGGTTATTTAAATGATTTTTAAAAGAAGTAGAACTTTTTTGAGTTTTTCTGTAGATTTCACTGATGTTTATATAGAAAGACAGGAAGGAGAGTTCGTGCATGATGAATAAAAATAACCTGAGAACTATTTTACTTCAATTAAGAGGTGCAACCGAATGGACACAGAAGTCCTTTGCAGAATATTTTTATATTCCAAGAAGAACTCTGCAGGAGTGGGAACACGGAAAGCGGGGAATGCCGGAGTATCTGTTACGGCTTATGGTGTATAAATTGGAACATGAAAACATCGTAAGTGATTTTTCTAAAAAGTTTGAAGAAATGTGAGTAAAGTTCAGAGGATATCTGATGTATTAGTAGACAGGTTGGAACAAGAGAAGGAGGTATCTGCTATGGACAAAAAGATTCTAATGAAACAAAAAAGTGTAACAGCATTTGAACGGAAGGAAGGACAGGTGAGTGTTATGAAAAATTGCAGAAAATATTTTTTGATGGCAGTATTTGCATGTATCATGTTGGCGGGCACATTGTTTGTGGAAGGAACAACGAGAGCAGACGCAGCAACAAGGAAAGGATATATTATTGGAACATCTAATGTCAGAGTATATTCTAATACAGCATTGACAAGAGGTTATGGCTGGATTTATCCGACTGATGAAGTGCAGGTTATTGTTGTGACAAGCCGTTATACAAAAGTAACTTATCCTGTTTCAGGGGGACGTTACAAAATGGGATATATTGCAACAGGAAATATCTTAACTACGACCGGAGGTTTAACATATACAGCGTCAGGAAGGTTTACCACATACAGAAGGGACAGTACAGCCAATACATATGGATATGTTGATAGGAACGATTCGGTTATGATACTTGGAACGAGGGGAGATTTTACACAAATAAAATATCCGGTTTCAGGAGGCTTCAAGTATGCATTCTCAAAAACATCAGATATAAATACATATGTCACAGGAAATAATAATAGAGATTTGACAAGTAGTAATACATCATCAGAGTCAATTATACAAAAATTAGTTGATTATGAACTTAGCCAGTTAGGTACCGGAGATTATAGAGGAAATAATAATGTAAAGTATAATACATGGTACTATGGAAGAGAGGTATCAGGAAGTGGGTATGCATGGTGTATGGCTTTTCAAGCGTATTGCTGCTATCAGATAACAGGTTCAAATAATGCGATTCCTAAGAATGTAAGCTGTACGTCTGCGGTAAATACATTTAAAAGCCGAGGACAATTTCATTACAGTCGTTATTATGGAGGAAATTATACACCAAAGGCAGGAGACGTTGTGTATTATACAAATGGTTCAAGAAATAGTTCATGTCATGTTGGAATGATAACTTTAGCACCGGTAAATGGATATTTACAGACAGTGGAGGGAAATATTGTTTGCTCTGACAGAAACTATAAAGTTGTTCGGTTTACTAAAAATGCTAAAAGAACCATTAACAGCAGTTATGTATTGGGCTATGCAACACCAAATTATTAATTTATAAAATTATGAATAGTGAATGATTAAATTAGGTGGTTGACCTGCCAATAACAAACGTAATTTATTATTTAAAGGAGAATATTATGGGATTATTTCAGGATTTACAAGATGAACAGCAACGTATTGTAATTACAAAATTGACAGGACAGCCACTTGATTTTTCAAGATTAAGGGAGATTGCCACGGAATTTAATGAACAGAGTGACGCGGGTTTGGAGGTTACAGGGTCAGACCAGGAGTTATGGAGAAGCATAACAATGTATTTTAGAAATTTGCTAAAAAAATAAATTAAAACTGAGTTTTTATGAAAGATACCTTGATGTATATATAAAATAACAATTTTATTTAAGGAGGTAACTTATTATGAAAAAACAAAGATTTATGAAAATGAGCAAAGGGATAGCAGTTTTTAGAAAGAATGAGGAAAGGGTGAATTGTATGAAAAGTGATTTGAGAATTAAAAAACAAATATTCAGCATAATAATTGCTTTTTGTATGGCAATTGCTTCTTTAGCTGGATTGAAATTAAATAGCAGTACGGCAGCTGCTGCAACTATTAGAAAATGTTATACCATCAATACCGGAAATACAAGAGTGTATTCTAATACAGCGTTGACAAGAGGTTATGGCTGGATTTATCCGACAGATATTGTAACAGTTTATACAGTAACAGACAGATATAGTTATGTTGGATATCCGGCTGGAAATCGTGTAAAAAAAGGATATATTGCAACAAGTGCTATATTACTTTCAACAGGTGGAAATACATATAAGAATAATGTAGGAAGCTTTGATACCTATATAAGACCGGGTGCTGGTAAGTTTGGAACATCAACTAAAGGTGACACGATTACAATCCTCGGAACATCGGGAGCGTATACCCAGATTAAATACAATGTTTCAAATTATTACAAGTATGCGTTCGCTTTAACTTCCGATATAGATAAATATGTATTTGGAAAAACCGGAAATACATTAGGCAACATTACAGCAATTACAGAGTCTCAAGCTAAGGATGTAATGTTTAATGCGAAATATTATGCAAATATGAATCCTGACTTAAAGGCGGCATTTGGATATGACAGCAATAAACTTTATAATCATTATGTTACATGTGGAATTAAAGAAGGAAGAAGTGCTTCGCCGATATTTGACCCGGTATATTATTTAAATAATAACCCAGATTTAAGAAATGCATTTGGAAATAATTATACAGCAGCTTACAATCACTGGATACAATATGGATGTGCAGAGGGAAGAGATTCAAGCAAATATTATAATGGATATTATTATAGAAGCAGAAATTTAGACCTTGAAAGAGCATATTTTTCATCGGGAGACCTTGGATATTCATATTATAGATTGGCATGCCACTATTTGGAATATGGCATAGGAGAACGTCGTTGGGCAAATAGTAATGGGTATATTCCGACAGAGATAGAAATATCTAATGGTTCTTCTGGAAATGTTGGAAGTGGTACATATAGCATATCAGGAAATATTCTTACAGTTAACGGTGTAGCAATGACTGATTATATAATAGGCGGTAAATATACAAATAGTAATTATGCTATAGTTAATGGTAAAAGCGTATATATGGCAGGAAGTCAGTGCTGTGGATATGCAAGATATATAGCATATAAACTGTACGGATGCCACGACAAGAGTGCACCTGGAAAATTTAAAGATGTTGCTGGTTATGTTGCAGCCGGCAGTTTGACATCACAGAAGTTAAAATCAGCAGTGACGGCAGCAGGCGTTGGAGCTCATTTTAGAACCAACGGAAGTCAACATTCAATGTCTATAATAGAAGTAACGGACAGCGGTTTTACAGTAACAGATGCAAACTCAGACGGCAAAAATACAATTAAAGTAACTTCATATACATGGGATTCATATGTAAACGGAAAATATGGAAAGAGAGGCATATTATATATTAAAAAATATGTAGGTTAGATTAGTGTAGAGATTTATAAATTTTTTGTTTAGTTATTTGCAGTAGTCAAAACAAATTATCAGCTTGTAATGCCCCCGAAAATCAGATGGATAAAATCTGATTTTCGGGGGCATTTGAGTTGATGGCGAACGTGGGTTCTTATTTAGTCATTAAACATATGCTCAAAATACACTTCTTTAAATGCCACATAATTATTCCTTGAGATAGGAATGTTTTCTTTATTATATGTAATTATCTGTGATTTGGTAAACTGTTCCACGTACTCCATATTTACTATATAGCTTCTATGGCATTTAAAGAAACCGTTTTCTATGCTGAATAAATTTTCGCACTTTGAAAAAAGTTCGCGGATTTCTATTGTCGTAGAGTTGATAAGATGTACAATAACGGTTTTATTCTGTGCTTCAAGATATTCAATATCTTTTATTTTTATTCTGCTGAAACCTGTCTGAGTTTTAGCTGTAAAATATTCATCCTTTTTTTGATATTCTTTTCTGAAATTCTCAAGGACATCAAACATTCTGCTTTCATTAACGGGTTTCAGAAGATAATTTAATGCCTTTACCTCATATGATTCTACTGCAAATTCTCTTGATGATGTCAGAAACACAATAGGAACATTATGATTTTCGCTCCGCAGCTCTTTTGCGGTGTCTATTCCGTTAAATAAAGGCATTACAATGTCAAGAAATATAATATCCATACATTCTTTTTTGTGTATATTTATCAAATCATCGCCATTATCAAATCTATATAATTTGACATGTATATCATGTTTTTTTGCCCATTTCAAAATCATTGAACAGGCTGAATTTAAAAATTCTACCTCATCATCACAAACTGCTATTTTCATATGTATATCTCCGATTAGTACAATGTTCAATATATCAATTATTAATTATTAATTATATGTTGCACTAATATTTAAATAATTTTTAGTTGAATGTCAGTTTCTTATATAATTACACGGAGTACAAAGATATTTCCCGACATAGAAAAATGCCACTGTCCATTTAAACGTTCAACATAATAAATTATGCTTTTGACTCCGATGCCATGTCCTTTTTTTTCAGATACCGGTATTCCATCGACAAATTTTGGATTATTGGATGCCGGATTTTCTATGCAGAGTAGTACACTGTCTCCCTTATTGGCGATAGTAAGTTTTGCCCACTTTTCACCATCTTTCCCTGATTGAAGCGCATGAAAAGCATTTTCCAAGGCATTTGACAACAATGTTGAAAAATCTCTTTCTGAAACTACCACATCATTGCAGGATATATCACATATAAGGTTAAAGCCTTTACTTCTGAATCTCATATCATACATAGAAATTACAGAATTGATTATATCATTAGAGCAATATTCTTTAACTACTGTATCATCATATGAATCGCTTATACCTTTTATATAATCTATTGCCTTTTCTACATTGTTATTCTGTAAAAAAGTGAGGATTATATTAAGATTATGCCGCATATCATGACGAAGTATAGAGAGGGTACGTTCACTGTTTTTTACATGGTCAATCTCATTTTGAAGCGACTGAAGGTGAAGTTCCATCAAATCACTATACTGCCTGAATTCCTGCTTTTCCTCGAATTCCTTAAAGTATATAATAAGAAATACAAGATATGCAATACAGAATGCAAATCCCATAAATTCTACAATTACCCTGTTTCCTGTATAGAGCAGATTTGAAAATTTAGTAAATGCATAATCAAATATGTAGTAAATAAGTGGAAGAAAACCTATTATGCATAGTTCACGCTTTCCTTTGGCAAAAACGGCTGACGTTGTACTGCATACATATCTGCATAGGATTATAAATGTTATTATTGTTACAGTTATTCTTGTAAAATAATAAGCCCATTCATATTTTGTTATGTTCATGATAAACAGTCCGCACCAGTTGCTTATCTGGCAGCATAGGTATGCAGAGCAGATTGAAATCATACATGACAGCAGCGGAAATTTGTAATAAAAAAATAAATATATGAATAATGGTACATGTATCAAAAACGGATACATATTGTTTGCTGCCTGTTCTCCTAAAATGAACATGGCAGTCAGATAAAATATTCCTTCGAGACATGAAAATAAAGCCAGTTTTGTAATATTGTTTTTATTTTGTTTTACTCCCAGAAAAAACGCTGAAATATATATTCCAAACAACATAGTTGTTATATTATGTATCCATGATAATATATGAACAAACATATTGTCTCCTCTGTTTTTATAAATCATTTTGTTGTTTTGCGATTTAACATTGCTATTATAAAATATTTTCCGGCAAATAACAACTCACACCATATATTTACCATTCACGCAAATTTTCTTGATTTTTCCGTAAACACAGTATAATATTCGTAAACTTATTAGAAAAAATCAAAAAGGGAGGATACTATCATGAAAAGAGCAAAAAAAATCCTGAGCGTAATGCTTGCAATGTGTCTGACAACTATTATGATTTGTGGAAACACAGTGGATGCAAAGACTACATATGTAAAATCGTTTACAAAAACAATCACAGTTAAAGCGGGTTATCAGTATTACATTAAGATGAATTTCAAAAAAGCATCTAATGTCAGCGTTAAAATAACACCTGTAAAAGCTCAGAAAGACAGGTCACTTGCTGTAGTAGTCGGAGATGAGACAAATTCTTTATTCATTACACCTAATATTGAAACGGTTACATTAAAAGGAAAGTATAAAAAAGGTGATGGAAATCTGATTTTTGGAAACCATGCCACAAAAGCTACAAAAGTTAAAGTTACCGTGACATCTAAGAGTGCAACAGTTGGATATGTGTCAGGTGACCAGTCAAATGGAGAGGAAGATGCAGGTTGATTATATTAAATAAAATCAACATTTACAGCACTATCTGATTGATTTATGAAAGCAATTGTTAGCAAATTGCTAAAAATTACATTTTTATTGCCAAAAGTTACAATTAAATATTTCCATGGAAAGACTTTGTTACACTAAATTTAAGAAAATGTTTAGTATAATAAAGTCTTTTTATTATGTTTATAATAAAAAATTGCAAGCTGGGTTCTGTCACGCAGTCCAAGTTTATCAAGGATGGTACTTAGATAATTTCTCACTGTACCTTCGCTTAGATAAAGGTTTGCAGCAATCTCTTTATTGCTGTGTCCATCAGCAATTTCTTTTATTACTTCGAGTTCTCTTTCATTTATTTCGTAATCAGAATAATCAAATTCAGGTTTTTGGTTCAGTAATGATGGGAGTTTAGATATAATTTCTGACCCGAATACAGACTGACCTGAATAAACAGCTTCAAGTGCAGGGATTATTGCAGCATAGTCCTGTTTTAAAATATAACCTTTTGCACCACATTTAAGGGCACTTACTATGTATTCATCATCAAGAAAAGTAGTAAGCAAAAGGATTTTTGCTGAGTTATCAAATGCAAGTATTTCTTTTGTGGCATCAAGTCCGCTCATTTCTTTCATTTGAATATCAGTGAGAAGAATATCGGGTTTAAATTTTTTATATAATTTCACGGCATCTGTTCCGTCAAATCCGGTTGCGGCTACTGTTACTTTTCCTGAAGATTCAAGAATTGTTTTGAGTGCTTCTGTCACGAGGACATCATCATCAACTATTACTATATTCATGTTTTTCTCCTTTTGGTACGGATATAAAAATACAAAATCCGTTATCAGTATAAATTTTTATTGTTCCTTTTAGCATATGTATTCTCGAGTAAATATTGTTAAGACCGATGCCGGTTGAAGTGCTTAAATAATTTTCCGTATCGTAGATTGAACTGTCAAATTCAGAAATAATGCTGCCGTTATCATGAATTATAAGCTGATACATTGCAGGGTGTTCTCGAAGTGTCAGCTTGGCTGATGTAGCATTGCTGTGTTTTTCTATATTTGTCAGACTTTCTTTTATTATAGTTATAAATGCATATTTTACATCATTTGGAATGTGGTCTGTCATGTCATAGGTTAAATTAATATTGCAAAATTTGAAATCGTCTACAATTTTTTGCACGGTATTTTGAAGGCTTATAGAATTATTGTGGAGATTGTGGACGCTTTCTCTTATGTTTGTCATTGCGTTTGACAGACATTCTTCAAGGTTATCAATTGAGTTGTATAGATTTTCATTTTTATTTACAACTTTGATAGCTCCTGTTATCATGATGGCTCTTGAAAGCATATGTCCTACATTGTCATGAATTTCTCTGGCAATACGATTTCTTTCAGTAAGAGTAGCATTGTTTATTTCATAATTCTGATTTATGAGCAGATTTTTATTTTTTTCCTTGAGAAGCAGATTTATTTCGGTACTGTCATCTCTGTAGCGCCTTGATTTGTCTATAAGCATCTCAAAATTATCTGTTAAATTGTAAATATGAATCGAAAAAACACAGAGTATAACTATATATAACAATAAATAAAGTGTGGAGTTATAAATAACTTCTGTATTTGAAGTGGTACACAAAAGGTTTTTTAACAGTATTATTGATGAATATAAATATATAATTAAAGAACTGCACTTACTGCACAGGCAGTATATTACAATAGGAAAAAAAGCCAAAGCTGTTTGTGAAACAAGGGCAAATCCACCGTATATACAACAGACAACAAGAGTAAAAGAACTCTTTTCAATAAAATATGTGTAAGTGAGTATTATAAAAGTAAAAAGTATACTTGTAATAGCTGAAATACAAAATATATCTGCATTTTTATTTAGTACAAAATAAAAAAGACAAAGAATAAAAAGTAAAATACAGTTTGTGAAATGTTTCAAAATCAGCCTCCTTACATATTGCATATGACAAAGTTTCGTTAGAAACTTTTAAGATTAGCACATTGTGCTCATTATATCACAAAAGAAAACTTATGTCTCACTCATTCCATATTACATTTGTCACATTATTGATGACATCGTTCACTACAGAAATAAATAATATAATGTATAATTAACACCATAATAAAAAAATAATGCTAAGAAATGGGGATTATTATGAATGATAAAGTAATCAGAATCGACAATCTGGTAAAAAGGTATGGTAATTTTGTAGCACTTGACCATCTCAAACTTGAGATAAATGAGGGAGAGATTTTTGGACTTTTAGGACCAAATGGAAGCGGAAAGACCACAACGATAAGCTGTTTATTGGCTCTTTTGAAATATGACAAAGGAGAGGTTGATATATTTGGAGAAAAGATGACACCTGACAGCTATGAATTGAAGAGAAATATTGGAATTGTTCCGCAGGAGGTTGCCGTATTTGATGAGCTTACGGTAAGACAGAATATTGATTATTTCTGCGGGTTGTATGTGAATGACAAGAGAAGAAGAAAGAAACTCGTGGGCAGGGCAATAGAATTTGTAGGTCTTGAAAAATACATAAAAATGTATCCGAAACAGCTTTCGGGAGGACTGTTAAGGAGACTTAACATAGCTTGTGGAATAGCTCATGAACCTAAAATAATCATAATGGATGAACCGACCGTTGCCGTTGACCCGCAAAGCCGTAACAGCATACTTGAAGGGATTAAGAGACTTAACGCAGAAGGAGCGACAATAATATATACGTCTCATTATATGGAAGAGATTGAGCAGATATGTTCCAAAATAGCAATTATAGACAAGGGACAGTGCATTGCATATGGTACAAAAGAGGAACTTAAAAAAATGATAAAGACGGGTGAAACAATAACAATAGAGGGGATTGTGCTTGAAGATGAAAATATAAGTGATATAGAAAACATTCCTCATGTATTTGATGTTTCATATAATGAACAGACGCTTGTTGTAAGATGCAGCGGTGCGAAGCACAATCTTATCCGGATTTTGGAATATGTGAATGGGAAAGATATATCTTTTGGCAGAGTATTTTCAGAACTTCCTACTTTAAATGATGTATTTCTTGAAATAACCGGTAAAAAATTAAGAGACTAAAATAACAGCGTGGGATAGAAAGGCAGAAAATACATGGAAGTATTTTTGGAAAGAGGGATTATATGTTAAATGAGATTAAATATAGAATAATAACAATTTATATGGAAAGACAGGTTGCTTTTTGGTCACTTTTATTTCCGATAATACTCGGAACATTGTTTTCACTTGCATTTGGCAATATCGGAAAGGATATAGATACAATAAATACAGCCATTGTCAGAGAAGATAATTCACAAAATGCAAAGACTTTTGAAAAATATTTGAAAGCTATAGAACAAAGTGAGTCCCAAATAATTAAAATAAAAATCATGTCTGAGAAAGAGGCTGTAAAGTGTCTCAAAAAGAAAAGTGTATATGGCATATTTTATGCAAAAGGATCACCGGAACTTACTGTAACAGACTCAGGAATGCAGTCCAGTATATTAAGAGAGCTGTTAAATGAGTATGACCAGAATGTACAGTTATATAAAAATATTGCAAGTGAACATCCTGAAAATATTGCTGAAATCATAAATGACAGCAGTTACTACAATATGTCAATGGAAGTGGGAATAAGCGGAAAAGAGGTTGACGGAGTAGTCCAGTATTATTTAGCACTGATAGCAATGGCGTGTCTTTTTGGTGGCTATGTCGGGTATACGATAGGTATACAGCTTCAGGCAAATGTAAATAAGATTGCCATAAGGAGAAACGTATCTTCACTCGGAAAGCTGAAAATGATTGTTTGTGATACATTGGTAGGCTGGGGTGTTCAGATGGTAAATGTATCGGTATGCATTTTATATTTAAAGTATATTCTAAAGATAGATATAGGAAGTAATATGCCAAAGATGTTTATAATCTGTGCAGCCGGCAGTCTGATAGGAGTTTCTGTTGGAATATTTATAGGCTGTCTTGGAAATATGGGCGATGAAGTTAAAATCGGAATTATAACAACATACAGTCTTTTGAGCAGCTTTTTGGCAGGGCTTATGATAGCACCTATAAAGGGAAGTATTGAAAAATATTGTCCTATTGTAAATAAAATAAATCCGGCAGCACTTATATCTGATGCAATATATAGTGTGGATATCTATGATGAACCGACAAGATTTAATCTTGATATGGGTATCATGATATTTATGGCTGCTATGTTTACAGGCGTTTCATTTTTGATGATGAGGAGAAAGAGATATGACAGTATTTAACGGATGTTTAAAAATAATAAAGAGCAAATTGGGAATTATAATAATGTATTTTGCCATATTTACCGGGATTAGTATTGCAATGCAGTTAAATAACAATGAAAATAATATGGCAGATTTCCGGTCAAAGAAGATGGATATAGCATTTGTGGATTGTGATAAAAGTGAGATTTCAGAGTACATATATGATTATCTTCATGCAAATCATAATGTAAAAAGAATGAAGAATGATAAGTCACTTTTGCAGGAGGTACTTTATTACAGTCAGAAAGATATGGTGATTAAAATTCCGAAAGGTTTCGGAGAGACGGCGCTTAAAGATGGAAAGGCAGATAACCTTATTGAAATAACACAGCAGCCCGGAAGTTACGGATATATTTATGTGGAGCAGCAGCTTGACAGGGTTTTGAACGGTATGAGAAAGTACGTCAAAGCAGGTTTTTCAAAAGAACAGGCATATAAAAATACGGTATCGTTAAAGAAAAGCAGTGTAAATCTTATGGATATAAATGGGAATGGTGGAGACATACCCGACTTTGTGAATATGTTCAGATTTTATCCTTATCTTGCGATAACGGTAATATGTACGGTGGTGGGTATGATTCTTGTGGTATTTAGAAGAAAGGAAATTACAAGGAGAATGAATGCGTCGGCTGTCAGCCTGAAAAATCAGAATTTTCAAATACTCTTGATATTTATAATATTTGGAATTGTAATATGGTTGTTAAGTCTTGTAATTGCATTTTTTATGTATGGAAGAATGGATTTATTAAGAGCACCAAATATATCCATATATATATTAAATTCTTTTGTGATGACTATAACGGCACTTGCGATAGCCTATTTTATGGGAATGTTAATAAAAAAGGCAAATATGATTAGTCTCATTGTTACACCGGTATCTCTTGGAATAAGTTTTATGTCAGGAGTGTTTGTACCACTTAGTATGCTTGGAAGTACAGTGAAGAAAATAGCGAGATTTATTCCGGTCTATTGGTATGAAGATTTAAATGATATGCTTTCGGGATTTAAGCAACTGAGTAAAAATCAGCTGAACACAGTGTATACAAATCTCTTATTGCAGCTGCTTTTTGCCGTGGCACTTATCGGAGGAGCACTCTTTATCGTGAAATATAAGAGGGAATTTCAGGTTTAACGCTGTTATTGATTATACCTGTTTTGGAAATACGAAGCCTGTTGTCATTTACGGCGCTGATATTGGGAGGAATTGTCTTTGCAATTAAGATGGATGCAGGCTGCTAAAGATGCGACAGAACAGCAGAAAAAAATTGCGGCAGAAGCAAAGGCATCCGCCGCCGCTGAAGCGAGAGCAACAGCAAAAGCACAAGCTATGGGAACAGCATCCGCAAGAGCTGCCTGCAAATAAACATGCCGCCATACTTGAAAAAATGGATGTAAATGTGGCTACACAGGTTACTGAAAAGATGCGTATAAATTAAACATTTAATACAAAGAAAAATTATAAAATAAGTGCACTGATTGCTCCGAATACACCTGCAGATGCCAATCCCATAATGATGCCTGCAAGCATAACACCGAGCATAACAGCGATAACGCTTGATTTAAAATCCATATCAAGGAAACTTGCAGCAAGTGTGCCGGTCCATGCCCCTGTACCGGGAAGAGGGATGCCTACAAAAAGTAGCAGAGCAACAAATAATCCTCTTCCTGCTTTTTCCTGAAGTTTTTTTCCGCCTTTGTCACCTTTTTCAATACAAAATGTAAAGAAACCGCCTATAACCGGCTTATCTGCGCCCCATTCAAGAACTTTTCTAGCAAATAAAAAGATAATGGGAACGGGAAGCATATTTCCGATTATTGATATAATGTAGGACGGAACAAGAGGAAGTCCCTGGGCAACTGCATAGGGAATAGCACCACGAAGTTCAACTAACGGAAACATTGAAATAAAAAAAACAATAATAAACTGCATTAAAAAATCCTTTCTTATATATGGTTGTTATACAAATAATATGTGATTATTTTCGATTTTTGACCACAACATCAATATATTTGATTATAAGACTTTTGATAAAAATTCTTTCAGTCGTGCATTCTGTGGATTTCCAAAAAGTTCAGCAGGTTCATTTTCCTCCATAATAACACCTTCATTAAAGAACATGACTCTGTTTGCAACTTCTCTGGCAAATCCCATTTCGTGTGTAACTATAACCATAGTCATACCGTCTTTTGCAAGTTCTTTGATAAGTTCCAATACCTCACCGACCATCTCAGGGTCAAGTGCCGATGTAGGCTCATCGAAGAGCATAACGTCGGGATTCATGGCAAGAGCACGAATGATTGCGATACGCTGTTTCTGACCGCCTGAAAGAACAGATGGATATGCGTTTTCCTTGTCTTCAAGTCCGATTCTTTTAAGTAATTCTCTTGCTTTTTCTGCAGCTTCCTCTTTTGTCATTTTCTTTCTTTTGACGGGTGCAAGCATAATGTTTTCAAGTACCGTCATATTTTCAAAGAGATTAAACTGCTGGAAAACCATGCCGATTTTTTCACGTATTGTATTTATATCGACAGAATCATCTGTAATATCTGTGCCCTCAAATAATATCTGTCCGTCAGTTGTGCTTTCAAGAAGGTTTAAGGAGCGCAGAAATGTTGATTTACCGCATCCGGATGGGCCTATTATGGCTACAACATCACCTTTTTTGATTGCCGTCGAAATTCCTTTTAAAACCTCATGTTTTCCAAATGATTTGTGAAGATCATTTACTTTTATCAATGGTACATTTTCGTTATTTAAAGTATTATTAGTTTCGCTCATTTGCTCTAAGTCTCCTTTCAAGTGCATTTGCAACAGATGTGAGTGCAATAACTATTACGAGGTAGATTACTGCGACAGTTATAAGAGGAAGGAAAGCATCGTATGTATTGCTTCGTATGATGTCACCTGCTTTAGTGAGGTCAACGATAGCAATATAACCACTGATTGATGTTTCTTTTATAAGGCTTATAAACTCGTTGCAAAGTGCAGGAAGTGCATTTTTGAATGCCTGTGGAAGTACGATTGAAGTCATTGTCTGTCTGTAGTTAAGACCGAGACTTCTGCCGGCTTCAAACTGTCCGTGGTCTATTGAATTGATACCGGAACGTATAACTTCGGCAACATATGCTGCTGAGTTTAATCCGAATGCAATAATTGCGACAAGTATTTTTGAATTTACTGATACAAGTATAATATAGTAGAAAATCAAAAGCTGTACCATTGCAGGTGTTCCACGGACAACTGTAAGATAAATCTTACATATAAGATTAGGAATAGGCAGTGTGCCGTTGTTGTCGTGAGTTGTTCTTATAAGTGCGATAATTGCACCGAGGATAATTCCCATGATAACGGCAAATATTGTAATTACTATAGTATTTGCAAAACCTTTTACAAGGTAGTTGTATCTGTGGTCTGATATGAAATTATCGTGAAATCTCTGTGCTAAAGACTGAGCTTTTATCGCTGCTTTGTAGTCTTTTACGATAATTACCTGTTTTGCTGTTGTGTATGAATCTGTGAAATCGACATTTTTAAGACGATCCTCAGTTACGGTCATTCCGGCACATCCGACATCAACTTTTCCTGATGTAACAGCGGCAATGATTGAATCAAATTCCATATCTTCAACTTGAAGCTTCATATCAAGTTCGTCACATACAGCCTGCATCATGTCTATATCAAGACCTGTAATCTGATTGTTGTCATAATATTCATAAGGTTTAAATGCGGCATTTGTACCGACTTTTAAAGTGCCGTTTTTGCCTGAGACATTTTTCTTTTTATAAGGAAACTTACCTTTTTCTTCATCTTTACCTGTATAGTTTTTCTTTATGTCTGCAAGAGTTCCGTCTTTTTGAAGCTTAGCTAATGCGTCGTTTATTTTGCTTTTTAATTCGCCGTTTGACTTATCTATACATATAGCATAATCTTCAACTGCAAATTCTTCTTCAAGAATTTTTAATTCAGTGTTTTTTTCAGTGTATGCAAGGGATGGCTGTTCATCAAGGATAACACAGTTTATTTTGTCATCTTTGAGTGCCTGTATGGCATCAGTACCTTTATTGTAACGTTCAACAACAGTACCTTCTTTGTCACCTTCATAATCCGATGCATATATGTCACCGGTTGTACCGATTTGAACACCGATTTTTTTACCGGTTATGTCATCGACACATGTAATGGCATTTTTCTCGGCTTTTTTAAGTTTCTGTTCGTTAGAATAGTTTTTGTAACATATTCCGGCGATGATAATGGCAACGCAGACAACTGCAAATACCACATAGCTGATTAGATTTTTTTTCTTTCTTGTCATCATCGTAGTCCTTTCAATATTTGTAAAATGCGTTTATATTGCAATCAGTGGCAGGTATGAAAAATGCTGATACATGTTTACCACCGATTGCAATGGAACATATAAATTTTATAATATCATATATTTATTTCAGGGTCAAAAAAATATAATTGAAAACCGGCACTACGAAAAATAAATCAATTGTTAAAATAAGTAAACAACAGCCACAGCGAAAATAATTCAAATGCGTATATACTTGACTTTACATTCCAATCATGGTTTACTTAATTATGTTTATGATATTATGAAAGATGAGGACACAACATGAAAAAGAAATTACTTTTATTGCTTACGGCTGTACTTGCAATTTTATGTATGGCAGGATGTGGTTCAGACAGAAATTCAAAATCAGGAAAGAGCGATGATAAATCAGGGTCAAAGACATACAAAGTAGGTATTGTTCAGTATGTAGACGATGCATCACTCAATCAGATTCAGAAGTCGGTTCAGGAAGAGCTTGATAAAAAAGGAGAGGAACTCGGAGTAAAGTTCAATTATAAAGATTATACTTTCAACGGTCAGGCAGACCAGTCTACTTTAAATCAGATTATGACAGAACTTGTAGCTGACGGGGTAGACCTTATTATTCCTATTGCAACACCAACAGCGCTTATTGCACAGTCAGCTACAGAGGATAACCAGATACCGGTTGTATTTTCAGCTGTGACAGATCCGGTTTCGGCAGGACTTGTTTCAAGCATGGATAGTCCGGGAGCAAATATTACCGGAACAAGTGATGCGATTGACACACAGGCTATTATGAAGCTTATACTTAAAGCCAACAGTAAGACAAAGAAAATCGGTTTGTTGTATGACAAGAGCCAGGATTCATCAAAACAGGCTATAGCGGACGCTAAGAAATTCTGTGAGGAAAATAACATTGATGTGGTTGAAAAGACAGGTACTACAAATGATGAGGTAGCTCTTGCAGCAGATGCACTTGTGGCTGCAAAGGTTGACGCTGTATTTACACCGACAGACAATACCATAATGAAAGCTGAGCTTGCAATTTATGAAAAGTTTGCAGATGCTAAAATACCTCACTACACAGGAGCCGATTCATTTGCACTTAACGGAGCGTTTGCGGGTTATGGTGTAAATTACAAAGAACTTGGTACAGAGACAGCCGATATGGTAGTTGATATTCTTGTAAACAGTGCAAAACCGGGAGAGACAGCAGTAAAAACACTCAACAATGGTATCGCAACAGTAAATACAGAAATTGCTGAGCAGATTGGTCTTGATTACAGCGGTTTTAAGGATATGTGTGAAAAAGTTGTTGAGACAAAAACAGCAAAAGAATTTGAATAAAATTATGCAATGGAGCAATCCGTGGCATTTATAGAAGTATCTAAAATTTATTAAGATAACCCATATCAAGCACGCTTAGGCGTGCTTGATATGGCATGGAGGAAAAAATGGGCTCTATTTTTACTATTTCAATATTACAGAGTGCTTTGGAACTGGGCTTTATATATTCGCTTGTAGTTCTTGCACTTTTTGTGTCTTTCAGTATATTAAATATCGCTGACCTTTCGACTGACGGATGTTTTACGCTTGGATGTGCGGTCGCAGCCTCAGTGACTATTTCAGGTCATCCGATACTTGCGTTGTTTATGGCTATGGGTGCCGGAATAATTTCAGGTTTTATCACGGCATTTTTACAGACGAGAATGGGAGTTGAATCAATACTTGCAGGTATTATTGTAAATACGGGATTGTATACAATAAATATTGCTGCAATGGGATTTTCGTCAAATATGAATCTGTTTAAATGTGACAGTATATTTACACTTGTGAGAGATTTCATACAAAATCACATGGGTGCAGGTGCGGTTGAGATATTGGTAAGAAAAGGCTGGTATAAGCTTATTCTTGTTGCAGTTATAGTAATCATAGTGAGCGTGCTCTTAAGCGGATTTTTAGGGACGAGACTTGGTTTGTCAATAAGAGCGACAGGTGATAATGATGCGATGGTAAAGGCTTCAAGTATAAATCCTAAATTTACGATAACGGTTGGACTTTGTCTTTCAAGTGCCATGACGGCATTATCCGGAGGACTTCTCGCACAATACCAGAAATCCTGTGATATAAATCTTGGAACAGGTATGGTAACTATTGCCCTTGCCAGTCTGATAATCGGTGAGACACTTGTCGGAAAAGGTACAATGCTTAGAAGAATAATAGGTGTTGTATTCGGAAGCTGTCTTTATAGATTTATAGTTGCAATAGCAATAAGAATAAATGTTCCGGCAGAGTGTCTTAAACTTGTGTCTGCGATTATCGTAGCTGTTGCAATAGCATTTCCGTACATAAAAGAGAAGGCAAAGTTTGCAAAACATAAATATGCTGAGATTGCCAGAAGAAAGAAAGAAGGTGCTGTATAATGGAAAAGATGCTGGAATTAAAGAATGTATGCAAGACATTTAACCCGGGTACGGTTAACGAGAAAAAGGCATTGACAGGACTTAATCTTGTACTTGAACATGGTGATTTTGCTACCATAGTCGGAAGTAACGGAGCAGGAAAATCTACGATGTTCAATGCGATAACAGGTGCATTTTTTACTGATGAAGGCGCTATTATTCTTGACGGTGAGGATATAACATTTAAAAAAGAGTATTTCAGAAGTAAGGATATAGGTCATCTTTTTCAGGATCCGCTTCTTGGAACGGCACCGCATATGACTATAGAAGAAAATATGGCACTTGCCTATCTGAGGGCGTCAACTGGAAAAGCTGCATTTTTAAGCAGGATTTCCAAGAAAGAGAAACAGAAATTCAGAGAACATCTCTCATTGCTTGGCATGGGGCTTGAGGACAGAATGAAAAATCCTGTCGGACTTTTATCGGGAGGACAAAGACAGGCGCTTACGCTTCTTATGGCGACAATGGTAACGCCGAAACTGCTTCTTCTTGATGAGCATACGGCAGCTCTTGACCCTGCGACGGCGGAAAAGGTGCTGAAATTGACAAAAGATATAATAAAAGAAAGAAATATAACATGCCTTATGGTTACGCACAATATGCATCAGGCACTTGAACTTGGAAACAGAACGCTTATGATGGACACAGGACACATAGTCTTTGATGTGAAAGGTGAGGAGAGAGCAAAGCTGACTGTTGATGACCTTCTCAGAAAGTTCAAAGACAATGCAGGAAAAAGTCTTGACAATGACCGTATTTTATTATCAAGTGCCGAAAATGAGTGAAGTGGTGAAAAATGTCGAAAACATATCGAAAAAGGGGGTCATATATAGGATATTATCTTTGAAAAAAAAGTTATTTTTTGGTAAAATTAACTATATGTTTTATTTGGGGTAAAAGGTACAGAGAGTTGTACTTAAAATGGGAAAGAGAGTGATGGGATGATAAAGATTGCGTTATGTGATGATAATGAAATCGAGAGGGGCATCCTGAAAAACATCATTGAGGGATTATTGAAAGAAATCGGATATGGAGTACAGATATTTGAGTTTTCTTCAGGTGAAAAATTGCTCAGAAATTATTCAAGGGGCGATTATGAACTGATTTTTTTAGATGTCCAGATGAAACAGCTAGATGGCATTGAAACAGGAAAGGCAATAAGAGAAAAAGATGCACAGGTTGAAATCGTATATGCGACAAGCAGTGGGCAGTATATGAAAGAGGGATATGATGTTCATGCACTGGCGTATATGCTGAAACCGTATATGCTTGAAGAAGTCAGGGAAACGCTTGTGTATTATCTGAAAAAGTATGATGTTGAAAAGGAAAACAACACAGCAGCGATGCTGGAAGTCACTATTCAGCAGAAGAAGATTTTTATAAGACAGAGAGATATTTATTGTCTTGAATCTATGGGAAGGGTTGTAAGTATTTTTTGCAAAAATAATGTATTTAAGGTATATGCCAGACTTGGAGAACTGGAAGAAAAACTTGATTCCGAGATGTTTTTAAGGTGCAATCAGAGTTATATTGTTAATATTCTTTGGGTAAAAGATATTGTTGATTATGATTTTTATATGCCGGACAATAAACTTGTTCCCATAAGAAAGAGAGACAAGAAGGAGATTATTCAGAAGTTTTATAATAAGCGCAATGAGACCGATACGCATATGGAAAAAGTTTTCTGATTCGTGAAGGTTAAAAAATACGCTTTGAAAGGAGGAGGCAGAATGTCAGAGAAAAATACAATACTTATCGTTGACGATAAGGAAGTAAATAGAGAATGTCTGATAAAACTGTTGGAAGATGATTACAATATTCTTGAAGCGTGTGACGGGGAAGAAGCTATTGAAATTCTTGACAAAAATAGGGATATCATATCTGCCGTGGTGCTTGACATAATTATGCCGAAACTCGATGGTTACGGTGTACTCAATGAGATGTCATACAGGAAAATGCTGCCAAAGATACCGGTTATAGTGACTTCAGTTGACGGTGATGAAGCATCAGAGTTAAAATCGTTGTCACTTGGAGCAAGTGATTTCCTTGGCAAGCCGTATAATCCCATTATTGTTAAAAAGAGACTTCAAAATATAATACACCTCAAAGAAACAGCATCGCTTGTGAATTACCTTCAGATGGATACTTTGACAGGTGTGTATTCAAAGGAGACATTTTCTAAAAAAACGAAAGAAATTTTAAAGCATAGTAAAGATAAGAAGTATGCAATTGTGTATTCTGATATAGAGAACTTTCAGCTTTTAAAAGACCTGTTTGGAGAAAAAACAGGCGATAACCTTTTGGTGTTTATGGCGAAAGTACTTAAACATTATGTAAATGACAATGAACTTTGCGGAAGAATAGAAAATGAACATTTTGTTCTTCTGAAAGAGTATGATAAGAAAAGTCTGCACAATGACCTTGACATCATAGTAAAGACGGTAAACGATTTTCCGGTAAATATGAATCTCAGGCTTAGATTTGGAATTTATCTTATTGATACCGCAAAGATGTCAATGCATGCGATGATAAACAGAGCAATACTTGCAGTTGACACGATAAAGGGCAGATATGGAAGGTATATCGCATATTATGATAAGGAAATCTGGGAAAAGCAGGTTCATGAACAGGAAATATTAAACTGTATGGAAGATGCGATAAAAGAAGAACAGTTTAAGGTATATTTCCAGCCGAAGTATGACTTGAATTCAGAAAAGGTTGCCGGTGCAGAGGCATTGGTCAGATGGGTTCATCCGGAAAAAGGCTTTATGAATCCGGGAGAGTTTATACCATTGTTTGAAACAAATGGATTCATAACGGAACTTGACAAGTTCGTATGGGACAAGACATGCAGTTACATACAGGGCTGGAAAGAAAAAGGTTATCCTATTGTACCTGTGTCGGTAAATGTATCAAGAACGGACATATACAATCCTGATTTTATTGATATTATTATGGGAATTATCAATAAACATGGTCTGAAACCTGAGAATATACATCTTGAGATTACAGAGACAGCGTACACGGAAAATCCGCATCAGATAATCGAGGAAGTTAAAAAGTTAAAGCTTCTCGGTTTTGTGATTGAGATGGATGACTTTGGCTCCGGATATTCATCGCTTAATATGCTCAACGAACTTCCGATTGACATCTTAAAACTCGATATGGGCTTTGTTCAGGGTGACCTCAGCATGAACAGCAACAATATATTGAGTTTTATTATAAGTCTTGCAAAATGGATGGATTATGCGGTAGTTGCAGAGGGTATAGAGACAGAAGAACAGATACAAATGCTTAGAAACATGGATTGTAATTTTGTTCAGGGATACTATTATGCAAAGCCGATGCCACCGGAAGAGTTTGAGAGACATCTTGTTGAACACAGTATTTTAAATAACGATATGGAAGGTCTTGAGATGAACTTTTCTGATACTGAGTTCAGAAAATCTCCGGGAATTATGCTTATAGTTGATGACCTTGTTTTAAACAGAAAAATATTAAGTTCGTCATTTAGCAGATATTTTAAGACAGTCGAAAAAGAAAATGGTGCAGAGGCACTGGAATACATAAAAGAACATGCGGATGAGATTGATGTTATCATGCTTGATTTGGTTATGCCGGTTATGGATGGATTTACTCTCATGAAGCAGTTGAAATTGGAAAATAAATATTCGCATATCCCTATTATCGTAACATCACAGGGAAATGACAAGAGTGTTGAAAAGTCGTTTGCTCTAGGAGCAACGGACTTTGTTGAAAAGCCGTACAACCCAAGGATTATCATGCACAGGGTACAGAATGTTGTTATGGCGTACAAAAACGCAAGAGCTGAGGCTGAGGCAAAGGAAAATGAGAAAAATGACAGTGTGTCATAGTATTTATAAAAGGACCGTTATACCATTATGTGATATAGCGGTTCTTTTTTTCTGTAAATTATACATATTATATATGCAATCTCAAGATTTTACTGTTTTTAGCCGAAATAAAAAATAGGTGTTACTGTCATACAAACAGTGTGAACGGCAACGGATAAGTTAAAAGTTAAGATGAAAGGTGAGAAATCAATGAATGTTAATATAAGAGACATATATAACCGTTCAACAAATGTATCCGGCACTATGGCAGGAGTTTTAAAAGGTTCAATGCTTGCCATCGGCAGTAAAGGACAGGTTGTTCAGGGTGTTGTTTCAAAAGTTTCAAATCAGATTTCCATCAACTTTAACGGTGTTGAGGTGGCAATACCAAAGACCGCAGTACAGAATGCCAAGGAGGGCGAAACAAGAAATTTTAAGATAATGGATGTATCGAAAGATAATATCGTGCTGAAAGAAGTTGGAAACAGTGGTTTGACATCAAAAGCAGCAGTCGTTAGCCATACGGCAGTGAGCTCAGGTGTAAACTCGGGAACTTACGGTTACAGGACAGGTGTTTCGGGAAACTCCGGCAGTTCAGACGCAGCATTGACAAAGTCTGAGATGAACAAAAATCTGGCGGTTCTTACAGGTGATGATTACAAATCAATGGAGGAGTCAGCAGGTTCCGTTGATAAGTGTGAGGAAGAATATGTTGACAAAGCTGTAGAGAAGATTAAACAGCAAAAACTTGACAATGAAACAAACAGAGAAGAAAACAGAAAAGCTGTTGATGAATTTGAAGAAGAACTTAAAAAAATTCAGGCTACAGGTATTCTTGATTCAAAGGCAGAAGCACAGTTGAAAAATATTTTGGAAAGTTCGGATATTCCGGTTACGTCAGAAAATATTTCAAGAATTGTATCTGCCCTTCAGATGAGCAGTTCAGCTTTGAATATGTCTGATGATACAAAGGCATATATTGTTGGAAATGGACTTACACCTACAATAGAAAATATATATCATGGTCAATATTCGGGAAGTGATGCTGTAGATGGAAGTATATACGATACTGAAGTCTGGGAGCAGATTTCGCCACAGGTTGAAAGACTTATAGATGCAACAGGTCTTGATAAGGAAAGTGCAATTGCTGATGCAAAATGGCTTTTTGCAAACGATCTTCCTGTTACGGCTGATGCACTTAGAACAATGTCTGTATTAAATGACATAAGTTCGGATATGTCAGTAAAAACGTCATTTGAACAGATATTACAGTCTGTAGCGGCGGGAGCAAGTCCTGAGCAGGCATCACTTGATACATCAGAATTTGTTATTGCAAGAAGCATAATAAACAATTTTGCAGTTATCACGGATGCTGATATATCGACAGCGGTAAAAGCAGCGGCTGGTGATATTGCTTTTACAAATGAAAATTATTCAGGAAATGGTGTATTAAATCTTGAACTTTTAAGAATGGCGGCAGCCTACAATAAGACAAATCCGGCAGCAGCAGACATTTCTTCAAATAACATTCCAACTACGGTAGTTGAGGGAATGAGTGACATGCAGGTGGAACAGGTCATGGCAAAAAGATATATCGCAGAGATATGTCTCAAAATGACATCACAGTCTGTTATGAGCATGAGGCAGAAAGGAATAGATGTAAATACTGCACCGTTAGAGCAGATAGTAGAGGCGTTGAGGGATGAAGAAAATTCTGTATATACTGCAGGCATGACGGCTAAGGCAAGTGAGGGTGAACTTAGTCTGCTGCAGGAGACAATGCAGCAGAAAACCGATATAGCAAATGCACCAGCATCACTTATCGGAAGAACGGTAAGACAGCAGAATCTGCTCACATTAAATGAACTTCATGCAGCGGCTTCAAGTGAGACGTATGGCAGACAGCAGTATGGACAGATTTATGAGATGGTTTCAACGCAGGCAGATGCATTTTATGGGGATTCTATTCAGAAAGCGTTTGCAAGTGTTCCAAATCTTCTTAAAGAGCTTGGCATGGAAGATACAAATGCGAATGAGAGAGCAGTAAGAATATTGGGCTATAACGGTATGGAGATTACTGAGGAAAATGTACTTTCAGTCAAGGAATATGATACTGTTTTAAACCGAGTTATTGATAATATGAAGCCGTCAACTGTTCTTGAAATGATAAGACAGGGTGACAATCCACTTGATACTTCGATAAATGAACTTGACAGCAAACTTACGGCTATAAATGCATCTAAAGATTTGAGTTCAGAAGAAAAATACAGTAAATATCTTTGGCAGCTTCAGAAATCAGGTGACATATCTGAGCAGGAAAGAGAAGGTTATATTGGCATTTACAGACTTTTGAATAATATTGAGAAATCCGATGGTGCAGCTATAGGTGCTGTGTTGCAGACCGACAGGGAGATGACGCTTGGAAATCTTCTTACAGCGGTAAGAACGATGAAAAACCAGGGAATAGATAAAAAGATTGATGATGATTTTGGAGGTCTTAAAGAACTTAATTACATGGCTTCATCCATAACAGAACAGATAGATAACGGATTTAATGCGGCGGATATGTCAAGTGACAGTTCAAAAGATGGGACTGACAGCAATGCATCAAAAAATGATAATACTACGGGAAGATATTTTGATACGCTTGTTTCAGATACATTGGATGAAATATCACCGTCAAAACTCAGTGAGATTTCAGATGGTGATGTTGAAAAGATGCTTGATACATCACTTGAAATGTTTGCACAGCAGGTAAAAGAAGCTGATACGGATAAAAATACGGAAAAAGCATATTATGATAAGAAAGCCGAAGATTTAAGGAATGTTGAGAGTGAGAGTGCCGAAGCTAAAAATATGCTTTCGGAGCTTGAGATACCTGCTACGATAGAAAATATTGAGGCGGCAGTGAATTATATAGAGAATTCATACAGTCCATTAAAAGAAAGTTATAAGAGGAAAAATGTGCTTGATGATGACGAGCAGGCAGAGTTCGATGAAGTTATAGACAGTGTGGCAGATGCACTTGGTTCAGAAGAAAGTATTCAGAAAAAATGCAAACAAGCCGAAAAATATATGGAAGATATATTAAACAAGTCATATGAAAAGCCGGATGCAGATTATGAAGATTTAGAAAAACTTAGAACACTCTCTAAGGGAATAAGCTTAAATATGTTTATGACAGAAAGAAGAAGTTATGATATTCCTATCAAAACAGGAGATACCATAACAAACATGAACGTTACACTTATAGCAAACGGTGATGAAAAAGGAAAAGTGAAGGTTAGTATAAGCGGAAATGATACCGACAGTGATGAATTCTCAGCTTTAGGTGATGTTAGTGTAGAACTTAAAGTGACAGGAGACGCATTGAAAGGTTATGTTTTTGCAGGGGAAAGACAGGGCTATGAACTTTTGAAAGATTCATCAGAGATGCTTTTAGAGGGATTAAAAGCCGGTGGATTTGACGTAAAAAACATATCATATGGAATGAACAGAGTTTCAGGAACAGGTGGATTTGCAGTAGGTGAAAGTGATGCAGATACATCAAAACTTTATAAAGCAGCAAAGATTGTTACGGCACATCTCGTATCGGTGATTAAACAGTAAAAGATTGGTGTGACAGTGGGATATATCAAAGAAAGGAAAGGGAGACTTCATGAAAATAAATCATAATATATCAGCTCAGCTTGCAAATGTAAATTTAAAAAAGAATAATGACAGATTGTCATTGAGCATGCAGAAATTGAGTTCAGGTTACAAGATTACAAAGGCAGCAGATGATTCGGCAGGTCTTGCTATTTCAAATAAAATGCGTACACAGATACGTGCACTTGATCGTTCTGCACAGAACGCTGAGGATGGTGTTTCTATTATTGAATCAGCAGACGGAGCACTGGCAGAAATTCACAGTGTATTACAGCGTGTGCGTGAGCTTTGCGTGCAGAATGCAAATGATACATATACATTGGAAGACAGAAAGACATCGCAGGAGGAGATAGACCAGCTTATGGATGAGATAGATCGTATCTCAAGTACAACTGAATTCAATGGAAGAAGTCTTTTTGACGGTTCTGCATCAAGAACAATAGCGAGCAGTGTCGATGGAGTAAAAGCTTTGTCTGTATCGATGGAGGCAACAGCAGGGACATATACTATTACAAAGGCTGAAAGTGGAACATGCGGTAAAGTGGCTGGAGTTTTGACAGGGGTTACATTCCCGGCTGCCGCTGATAAATCAATAAGCATAAATAGTGAAACAATTGCAATAAATAAGGGTGATTCGAAAGCTGATGTTGAGAAAAAGATTGTTTCAGCATGTTCCAGCATGAATCTTTCTTACGACACGGCAAAAGAAACTGTGACCTCTAATGTTGCAGGTTATGATTACTATGTACAAGTAGGATTTGCTGACGGAAGCAAATCTAAACTTGATGATGGAAGGGGAACGGATGCAAAGGTAGAATTAAAGACTGTACAAACCGGAGTGGGATTTACAGCAAATGCAAAAGTAAGCGCATCAGGAAATAAAATAAACATCATAGATAATGATGGATTTGAGATGAATGTTGAACTTCCGACAACTGATGGAAATTCTAAGACATACAATAACATTGCTTTTGATGTCTATGATGCCGGATTTATGACAATTCAGATTGGAGCAAATGAGCATCAGACACTTGATATGGATCTTCCGACAGTTTCATGTGATGTTCTTGGTCTTAGAAATGAAGATGGTAAAAATCTGTTAAATGTTTGTACGAATTATGGTGCATCTACCGGAATTGCCCTTGCCGATTCAGCAATCAGACAGATATCGTCAGCCCGTGCAGAGCTTGGTGCATATCAGAACCGTCTTGAGACGACAGTTTCAAGTTTGAATGTATTTGGTGAGAATATGACAGAGTCAATGTCCAGAATTATTGATACTGATATGGCAAGTGAGATGACAGAATATACGCAGCTTACAGTATTGCAGCAGGCATCAACATCAATGCTTTCACAGGCAAACAACAGACCTCAGACGATTATGAGCCTGCTTCAGGGAATGTAGAATTGAGATATTCCCAGTACAACGAAAATTAAACTTTTGCTATATTATGGTGTTTCAAATTATTACCGACAGTGTAAAAGCTGTCGGTAAAATTATATAAACAAATATAAAGCTGTTGGGGCTAAAAGGTATTTTGAGCCCTGCAATCATATAAAAAGAGAGGGTGATACAAAATTGACAACAGAAGAAAAGAGACGATTTACGGCAAGAATATCACAGGCAAACAAAAGCGAACTTGTAGTGATTGTTTTTGAAATGTTTGATTATTGCATAGAGCAGGCTGAGAATGGGTTTGAAAAGGGAGATTTGCAAAAAGCGGAGAAGTATCTTAAAAGTGCAAAAGGGTGTGTAAGTGAACTTAGGGGAAGTCTTGACCTCAAATATGAACTTTCCTACAATTTGCACAATATATACTCATTTGTAAATAAACAGCTCACGGCATCAATAGTTAAGAGAGAACCTGTAAATTTGGATAATGTCAAAGAAAATATGGGAAAACTTTGCAAGGCATTTGAAGAGGTGGCAAAACATGATACGTCGAAATCAGTAGTACAAAATTCACAGCAGGTATATGCCGGACTGACTTATGGAAAAGGAACACTCAATGAGGTGTTTATGGATAATGAGGCGGCAAGGGGCTTTAAGGCTTAGTGGGCTTTTGATAAGTGAATAACGGACGCATGGGGAACGGACGCATGAGTAACGCAGGAAACGGTTATATATTTTTGCCCGGGGACGGCTCTCGCCTTGGAGAATGCCAGTAGCAGTACATAAGTCAGCATAAATACGCTGACTAAGTACTGACTGCCATTCAACACCCCTTGTCAAAGATATATAACCGTTTCCTGCTGTTTTCTCATAAGTATTCTACAGTATTACATTCATTTATCAAAATCCATTATTTATTTGATATGCATTTTAGAAGTATAATAAATGTTTTATTAGAAACACTTTTTGTATTTAAAAAATATTATATAAGAATAAAATCAAGAATAGTAAATTTAGTGGCAAATTGTGTTGTTTAAAGATGAAAAAATGTAAACAGCAAAAATTGATATAAACTTTTCAGCGAATGGCGTTAGAATATCAGTCAGTACTTAGTGTGCGTTTTTTGCACACTTATGTACTGCTACTGATATTCTTCGAGGCGAGAGCCGTCCATGAGTCGGAAAGTTTATATCAATTTTTGCGTTAAGATAGTTTTATTTTAATATCTTATATATTCTTTTTAATTTCTTCTGCAACTGTTTCTCCGTCTGTGCTTTCTCCCTGCTGCCAGTTAATGTTGATTTTATCGTCATTCATTCTTGGAATGAGGTGTACATGGAGGTGGAATACTGTCTGTCCTGCTGCCTCGCCGTTATTCTGGAGTACGTTTAAGCCGTCGTAGTTATATGTTTCTTTGATTGCTTTTCCACATTTTTTAGCTATGGCAAATATTTTTTCACCGTATTCCTCAGGGAGTTCAAAGAGGTTTGCTGCATGTGTTTTTGGAAGTATGATGGCGTGTCCTTTGGCTGCCGGTGCAGCATCAAGAATTACTTTAAAGTCATCATCTTCATAGATTGAGTTTGTTGGAATCTGTCCGTTTGCAAGTTTACAAAAAATACAGTTGTCGTCGATATGTTTTTTCATTTTAAAAGCTTCCTTTCTTATTTTTTATAAAATTATAAAAGTTAAAAATTAAATATTCTGTCAAATGATTTGAGTATGTTAAAGTTGCCTTTAGCTGTGAGTGAACCTGCCATAAATGCATCCTGAAGACTTACCTCACCGGAAATTATTCTGTCTATAACAATGTGGTTTGATTTTATTGTGGCTGTGGCGTCCTCTTTTTCACCGTAGTAGCAATTTAGTTTTGAATTATCCATATCAAGGACGAGTGTACGATTTTGGTCTGATATAGATAGAGCAAATGATAATGCCATGCCTGGGATAGGATTAAAATGCGATTTAAATGCATTTATATATTCATCATCGCTGTTTGCTTTGTTTAAAATGTTTGAGATAAGAGCAGAGGTATCAATATCGGACTCCTGATTATCTGTACTTGAATTAGAGAAAAGGCTGTCTGAGCCGTTTTTTTCTACATCTGCCTCATTTGCTGAGTCATCATCCATGAGATTTTTAAATAACTGCGTAAGTTCTTCAATATCTTCTTTCTGCTTTTTTACATAATTGTCATCAGAGACATACATGGAAAGTTCCTCACTTTCCTGAGGTGTGAGTGTCATTGGTTTTACAGTCTGTGATGTCTCTATAACGGCATTGCTGCTTGATGGAAATGTGACTAATTTTTTAGTAAATGTGCGGTAAAAGTTCTCTGTTTTTTTCTCTATAAGCATTCCATAATTTGAGTCAGTCTCAAAATCTACTGAATTGCTGACGTATGCGCATATACCGTCGCAAGCTATACCACCAAGAATTTCCCAGGATTTTGTGATACTTTGCTGTGCTTCTTTTTCACCGTATGTGGTGGAGAGAACAACAGGCATCATATATAATTTTTCAATGATTTCTTTGTCTCCGTAAAGCCAGCAGGCATCGAGAAACTGTTGTAAAAGTCCGCCGATTCCAAACCATTCCACTGAAGCTGCAATAACTATGGCATCGGCTTCTTTGAGAGTTTTTGGAAGTACGGATATACCTCTTTTATCTTCATATAAATTGTATTTATTTACATTTACATTCAATTCATCAAAAACTTTTGAAATTTTGTCCATGACATAAATGGTAGGGTCATCTATAAGACCTCGTCCACCGTAATAAATATTTATCGTTGTCATAATTCTCCTCATTTCTATATATTAGGCAGTTATCTTGAAACATTTCTTTTTTCTTTGACTGTCCGTATTGAATAAATTATAAAGGAAATCAAAAATCCCGAAATAAAACCGCCTACATGTGCTGCATTATCTACACCCTGGCTAGAAAAACCACTATATAAGCTTAAAAATGCAATAAATATTATTTTTTTCAGATCAAGGTTATGCTTGTGAAAATATTTGACTAAAATAATAGCAGTCATGCCGCCTATTATGCCAAAAATAGCACCTGATGCTCCAACTGACTGAACATAATTGTTTTTTGACATATTATAAAACATTGAAGTCAGACCTGCAATAATACCTGATGAAAAATAGACTATAATATAATTCATGCGTCCGATTGCAAGTTCAAAATAACTTCCTATAAATAAAAGAACAATCATATTATTGTATATATGGTCGATTTCTGCATGTACAAACATACATGTCAGGAGACGATAAAATTCACCGTGGTTTATGACAAGAGTCCAGTCAAGTGCCAGTTTATCACTTATGTCATCAGAACCGGGAGGCGATAAGATTGATATGACAATAAATATTATGACATTGAGAACAATAATTCCAATGTTCATAACAGCCAGCCGTACATTGACTTCTTTGTCAAAGATAGATGTGCTGTCATTTAAATCTGATTTTTTTGAAGTTTGAAGGAGCATATTTTCGATGGGTTCTCTAAGTACAAGAAAATCATCACATGCAGTTTCAAATATCATAAGTCTGTTTGCACACGGAACTATCCGCCAATAACTTACATCATTACTAAGTAGTCGTTTTATACAATTGTCATCATCACTTATGATAATGTATAAAAAACGGTATCGTAAACAATTATTGTTTTGGATAAAGTTTCTTATCTGTAAAGAAATATTCTCAAATTGTTCTTTGGTATATATATTTCCGGATTGTTCATCTACGGTTACTATAGCGAGTGTGCTTTCAGCACTCGTTTTTACGTTTAGAAAAATTCCGGGTATATTTAATGTTATTTTTTGATATTGCATCAGACTGAAAATTTCATTCAGTGAATTTATCATAAAAACAAAACGCTCCTTATCATCAACATATTATCTATAATAGCATAACAAACATGTATGGTCAAAAATATTATGGGACTTAACGCTGTCACTATTTGTTGATAAGCAGACGCAAATTGTCGAAAAATTAAGCTATATGACGCATGATTAAGGTGGAAAAGCTATTAGCGGCGGTTTAATATATATATGGTACCAAAATTGAAGATTAACATGATTGGAGGGAAAACATGACGTATTTTCTAAAAAATTATGATGGTGTGCTTCTGATGCTTATAGCAGGAGGAGTGACTATACTTATAAAAAGTGTAGTTGCATATATATATACGGGGCTTTTACATCAGGCACAACAGATTTCTACGACAAAGAATAAATGGATGCGCAATATGGTGTGCAAATATGAAACTACATATAAGATGAATCTTAAAATAAATGATACTAAAAGTCTGGTTCTTATGCAGATGAAAGATGTAAAATACGCAGGGATAAGTCTTTATAATTTGAAGAACACAGGAATTTACGGCTTTGCATTTACGGGAATAATCTATGCTGTATACATGATAGGCGGATTTTATGAAAAATTTAACAGAGAGTGGTACATAAAAATGTCTGCTGTTATGCTCATAGTAACCTTTGCAATATGGGTTTCTGAACTGTTTTTACAGTTAAATCAAAAGGATGAGCTGCTTGAGGCACAGTTATATGATTATTTGGAAAACACACTTGAACCACATCTTAGCAGAGGTGTTTTACAGACTAAAAATCAGGATGCAGATGGAAATGAAGCAATATCACAGATATCTGACGATAAAGCGGCTAAAGAAAGCAGAGCAGAAGAAAATGTTGAAATTTTGGCAGGAAGAAATAATAAAAGTGAAGATAATGAATACGGGCAGGAAGAACTTGAGCTGTTCAAAGAAGTGATGGAGGGAATTTATGGAGAAGAAATATAGCATTTCAGATGCTTCAAGACAGGTTGAGGTTGAAAATCACGTTTTAAGATATTGGGAGGAGGAGCTTGGATTAAATATACACAGAAATTCCAAAGGGCATAGATTTTACACCGACAGAGATATAAAGGTGTTGAGGGATGTGAAGGATTTAAAAGAACAGGGATTTTTGCTTAAAGCTATAAAATTGATTGTACATGATATAGATAATATAAGAAAGATGAATCCAAATGAGTTGTACAAGCTTAGGGAGGAATTGAATCAGAAGGTACAGGATGAAGAAGAAAATGTACCACAGAAAAATGCAAATGATAACGTCGTGGTTGCAATAAATCCATCTGCGGTAAAAACAGTGAGAACAAATGCAACGCATGAGATTTCGGCAGACTCAGAGGAAAAAATTAGAAAATTTGAGATGTTTTTGAGAAAAATGATAACGAAAGTAGTAGAGGAAGGGCAGAAGGAATCTGAGGAACGAATATCAGAGAATGTATCAACAAAGTTAATGAAAGAACTTAACTATATAATGATGCAAAAAGACGAGGTATCAGCACAGCAGACAAAACTGCTTGAGGAAATTCTGGACAAGCTTAAAAAGCAGGGGGTAGAAGAGGTTGCGGCAACATGCCAGATAAAGCAGATTAAAACGAAGGAAAAACCGGACAAAAAGAATAAAGAAAAAAACAAGACAAAGAGAGGGCTTAGAATTTTTGGATGAAAGCTGCATGGAAATAAAACAGTAAATAGTATCAGCCGGGGCAAAGTTTTTTGACCCCGGTAAAAAAGATTATCAGGTCTTCGTTTTTAGTGTATAATAACCTGAAATCAGGCAATAAAAAAATAAAATAAAAAAGTTGAAAAAAAGTGTTGACATATGTAAATCTGTTTGATATAGTATAGAAGTCGCGTGAGACAAGCGAGACAAACGAAAGGGATCTTAGCTCAGCTGGGAGAGCATCTGCCTTACAAGCAGAGGGTCACAGGTT